>Ga0233437_1002877_pt1 | contig 24507 bp, 37 predicted proteins | sample SI_122_August201_FD_182714 | JGI IMG/M metagenome (GOLD analysis project Ga0233437, IMG submission 182714) | Seawater microbial communities from Saanich Inlet, British Columbia, Canada - SI_122_August2016_200_MG | ecosystem: Environmental > Aquatic > Marine > Inlet | place: Canada: British...
CCTGCAATCATCTATTCCGATGGCTACCAAGAATGGTGCCAAGACGATAAACTTCACCGAGAAGATGGCCCTGCAATCATCCATTCCGATGGCTACCAAGCTTGGTGGCTAAACGGTAAACGACACCGTGAAGATGGACCTGCTGTTGTCTATTCCAGTGGCTACCAAGCTTGGTACCAAAACGGTAAGTTCCACCACACAGATGGCCCTGCTGTCATTGATTCCGATGGTACAAAGTACTATTACCTCAACGATGAACTTCTCACCGAAGCAGAGCACAAGCGTCGTACCCAGCCGGCCGAAACCCAAGGTTGTAACGGCAAGATTGTTGAGATCGAGGGTGTCCGGTACCAGCTTCAGGAGCTCATCGAATGAAATACTCCATGCAGTTCCCAGATGAAATCCTCATGATGCCTTACATTGGCAATGGAGAGAGAGACACTTACAGAACCTATCTGAAGGAGCGAGTAGCTGAAATCTTCAAGGTTAACTATCTGACAGCCTTCAAGATGGTCAGTGGTCATGCTTTTGTAGCTGATTCCACAGGACCTATCGTGAAGTTCTGTGAAGAGAATTTTGGTAAGCTTATCGAAGTGAAGGAAGACCAAGGCAATACCGCATAATTGCGCTGGCAGAGCCAGCGCCTGTCAGTGACCAAGTCAATTTGGTCAGTTCAAACAAAGACACAAGCGAAAAAGCCGCTCTTGACTGAGCGACACGTTAAGGTAGCATCTCATAATACTTCTTCAGGTAATGCTGCGACGGTAGAGATGTGTAGGTATCGAGGTGGACAGAGCTTCCCTGAAAGAGGAAGAATGCAAAGACAAAACTAGTGAGTCGCTTGCCAAAGCCTTCCAAGTCAAGTAAGATTCAACAACCGTTCTTTGACATAGGTTCGATACAATTGGGTAAGGCCGAGGTTTACGAGTTAACCTACAAAACTCGCTTACCAGACCTGAGTACGTCAAAAACTGCTTCAAGTCTTCTCCCGAAGCAAGAGATTAAACTGCTGCTCTGGTGGAGGATGAACGAAACCGTTCGTCCCTGACGTTTGCCAGTATCGTTTGAACAACTGGAAGGTGAAATCAATCCGTCTTCATGGCCATGAAGAACAAGAGTAAGTTTGTGTTTTCGCACTCATTAAATGAGGATGCTGAACAGAACTGGGTGACAAAATACTCAAGCTGGCTGACTACTCAATGCCAGCACTTGACAAATCCGGTGGGTCAACATCTCGACCTTAAATGCAAAATACCTACGTTGATAGATGTAATTCATGTAGTCCAGCACTTGGGTGAACGTGCCAAAGAGGATCATAACAGGATGGAAGTCCTCATAGCTGGGTGATTAAATCCTATTCCCAGCTTCTAATCACAGACGACAGATACTATGGGATCTACCTCAAAAAGGACATACTGCCGGTTATGGTTTATTAAGTCCGGCTATCTATCGGGGTCACTGTATCCGACCTCAATGTACAGAAGCATAGCTAATGATACAGGATGCTATGAAGAGAGACATACGGACAAGAATAACTCGTGCCGTCTCTATAGCCAGGTGAGGTACTCCTGGCCCAATTTTGCAATAGGCCCGAATCAAATATCGGACAACCAAATGTTATGAACTTGAGTCTGGCAGTAGGAAGCTGCCACCGAGGCATGTTGCAAACTAATTCCTGTCAATGGAGACACCATTAGTCTCTTCTAAAGAAAGGCTGAACAAACAGCGGGCTACTACGGTGGCATATTGACAGTATAATTTGAGCCAGTTATAGGCCTGATGTCAATCTCTGGACACATAGAAATATCTCTCCAGAAGAAAAAGTGTCAGGGTCAGCTTTAAGCTGAGACAGGGCTCATCTTGGATACCTGGTAGCTGAGCGAATGTCAGCGGCTTGCAATGAAACATTGTGTGAAGAACAAAGTACAAGTCGGGTCGGGTCCGACAATGTCACGCCCAGCGAAGCACATTGGTGAGCAAGTGTCTTAACTCCGTCCGACGGGATAACTCGGAGCAGGTATTCATTCGTCTTCAAGAACAGTCAACATAGCGGAGTATGGGCTAAATCAGGAATCTGATCCATTGCTGTGATGCCACGATGCTCTTCATAGGATCAGGGTGAACGACCTGTGTTGACTGTTCCCATTTTCAAAGACATTTTGTTGCTATGAAGCTCTAAATCTACAGCCTTGGTGAATAAGTCCGTAGTACATACACTGCTCGGCAAGTCAGGCCAGCAAAATGTCTTGAACCGCCTCCCAAAAACAGCAATCAAAAGGAAGCAAAAACATGCTCCGAGCTTTTATTTTCCTCATCCTTACCATCCAGACTGCCGTAGCAGACTCTTGTGTCTGTGCAGAATGCACTGAACTCGAAGCAGAATGCGTCGAAACCTGCTGCCCAAACGGAGAAATCGATGGAGAAAGAAGCAACTGTCGTGCAATCTTCGACTGCTCCGAAATGTTTGGATGTGGGATGGTAGATCACTGTGTCTGTAGCTACTCTACGCATCCTGTTGGCGTTGAAGACATTTACGGCGACGACTACGGCGAAATGTAAGGAGGACTCATGATTTTCTTCGTACTTATCCTTTCTCTGGCAGCCATGGCAGATGACTTCTATTATGATCATCATCTATCCGTCTGTCCAAACAAGCGTATTGACAATCAGACCACTGAGACCATCATGCTCACCGGCTGGTCTGGAGCCATCCCAAGCATCGAGCTTCCTACCGAGTCCGTAACCATTGACAGCAATTGGAGTTACCTCTCTTGCCGAGCTGATCCAGATGGTAGCGTAGTCATTACTACCTCGATTCCAGCTGATGCTTACCCTCTCACTGAAATCCCTCAGATTGCAACCTGCAGTACTTCCGACAGCATGGGTCATACGCATCATCTGAATCTACGTCCTCATTTGCTCAACGAGTATGATCTCGTCTGCTGGCCAATGGATGAAGCTTGGTACAGTCAACCGACTGTACTCTATGCTGGCCCAAACATCGCTGGTGTTCGCTCCATGCCGTTGGTCTCGACCCGGACATACGACTCCGGTATGTATTCGGCAGAACTCAGCAATGGAAACACCTGGAACGGAGTGACCTGTACCGTGAGCGCCGAAGGCGGCTCAATGTCTGTGAGCTATACAGAAGATGCCCTGGGAAGCACTGGCGTATGTCCGCTTCCATCAAACGGAACTGTTTATGGTATTCCACTGACGATTGACAGAGTCGAGTGAGTGGCCAAGAATAGCTACATCGATCTGAAGTTCAAGGAGCTAACTGCAGAACAACTCAAAGAGAAGCTACAGCCATCCATTGACAAGTATGGCTTGTCGGCAAAGTATAAAGATGGAATTGTACGCATCTTTGGAGAGCAGTCGGCCCTGAACGAGATCTTCCATGCATACTCCGTGCAATACATCAAACATCTAATGGTACAAGCCTTGAACTTTTGAGCAACAGTGGCCACTGGAGACTTCTACAGTTGATACTCACCTGTAGTGTCTGGTTGATTGGGTAAGACGCGCTGGTTGTCATAAGCATAAGCCGCAAGCTCTTACGAAGTCAGACAAGTCTCAGCTCACTAAATGGAGAAACATGACACAGGCCTTGAAAAAGATCCATGAAACTCTACAGGACATCTATGAAGCCTTGAAAGAAGGATATGAGAACACCCTCCAGCTCTCGAATGGTAGAATTCCTGATCTAATGCGCTGGGTAGATAGAAAACTTGGCTATAAAAGATAGTGGGATTGATCGTACACATCTTCCAAACAAACCGTACTTACGAAGTAAAACTGAGGTCCGGTTAGCGTTCTGTATGCTAAAAGCAGATTACCAACAAAGAGCAAGTAGGCTGCGAACTGTTGGGACACATATTACAAGAACGGGCAGCTCATTGTTCACGCCTACAAGCTGCCATCAAAGATAAAGTGCTGAGCACGGCACTGCCTTCAAAGTCGCCAAAGATTTCATCTCCGTCGTCATACGGTTGATAAAACGACGATTAGCAGGTCTATGAAAATGGCAGGTCACGGGAAGGCACAGACCTCTTCTTCGGAAGTAAAAGGTGTCTTACATGAACTACTAACCAGCATAACTTCCAAGAAAAGAGCTATCAAGAGTGGACATGATCAAGATAGTAACCAGAGTATTAAGTGTAGTTCGGGTAATGCTAATGATGCTGGAAACCAAATAAGTGAATGACGCCGGTTGTCATGTTTCATCCCGGATAGTTCTTGATCAGAAAAGCCGACAGTCAAACATGTAAGGCTACTGACTTATTCAGTGGGCGGTGCCATCTTGTCGAGGATAAACTGTAACCCGTTAGGCACGGGACCTACAGCCAAAATGAGCTCTGATACCGAAATGCGAAACGATTGAGAGAAGCGAGACGTTCGAGCGTGGTTGCTGACGACTTTTGAGGTGATTACCTAAGCCTTACTCTTTTTCAAAGTAGTAGTTCCCACACATGGTCATCACTGACGTAAGCTCCGAGAAAAGACTACAAAAACAGAGGGAGTCCAAAGGCAGCCAATCCGGACAAACTGTCGTGTATCCTTCCTGCGATGTCGCTAAGGTAGAAGTAATTAGCTACCAGACACCAGTGAGTAAATTCATAAAAAGTCAAAGTATCAGCTATGATCGGGTCATGCAAATGACGTCAGAAATTAGTCTTCTTGTAACTCAGTTGGGAGAGTCCGGAGGTCGCCGGTTCAAGACCGGCCTCGAAGACGACAGCACAGTCCTTGCTGTACCAAATCATATGTAATGGATGGACAAACTTTCACATTTCCCGAGATAGGCGATAGTAAACGCGCGCATCGCTGGTAGGATAGCGGAGGTTCAAATCCTCCCTTGGGATTCATCAGGGCGTGCCAGGTTTCGACGTGGTGATAGTAGATAAGAAAGCATGCCGGGATTTCAGATTCCCGTAAAACACTGAAAAACCAAATCAAATGCCGACTGTAACATTCGATTCGAGGATGCCGCTGTAATGGCTGCTTAGGCTACAAGCCACCTCCGTCAACAGATGCAGACTTCATGTAACTTCTGTTGGTGTGTCAAGACATGAATAGTGTGGTAGCTCCCGGTAACGCAGGGGCAAAACACGATAAACAATTCAAGGAAGTCGTTACAGTCATGAGACAACGAATTCTCTGGGCGGTATCATGACAAAACAACAAGAGATAAGCATGTAGAATTTCGAGTTGAGTCATTGCGGACAGGGCTTCAATGCCCTCACGTCCTCCATTTTTGGAGGTACATCAATGCCTACCAGCATTCGATTAGGCTGTCATGGTAGTGACAGTCAAGCCTAAGACGCTGTACCTCCAACCATTTTCAAGAGAAAATAATGAGCAAAATCAAAACGAATCAGATTGTTACAATCGATTGCAACGAACTCGACAGAGTCGTGAGAGAAACTTACAAACGCCCTTACAACTTCCAGCAACAAGATGGATGTAAGTCCAGAGGAAAAACATACATAACAATCCCCTCTGAAGGATGCGACTATAAAAACGATACTGTTCCAGAAATTGTCAACGGAGAAGAAATGGGAGTCTCTTTTGCAGCTTGGCTTGCAAGAGATCCAAAGCAACCTCTGTCAGGTCGCTCCGAAAGTTATGCGCTCCCACTCTGGTGGGAAAGGAACTTCTATCCCTCCGTAGACATGATCCTCGACGACCTTTACAGTAAGGGCCTAATCAATGCTGGTGAATACTACATCGACATTGATTGGTAAAAAACAATGAATAGCAAACAAAGAAGAGTAGAATCCCGCAGACTTCTCAGGGTGATCGAAAACCATGTTAGAGAAGAAGGCGAACGGCTCGGACTAACTTACGAACAAGCGAAGGGAGCTGCACTCGACTGGCAGAAGATCTCTTGGGTCTTTCCTCGTCTACGAACTTGCAGGCCAAAGTAATAATGACCAAAGAAGAACTAACAGAACTCCTGACAGAGATTTTCAAAGAAGAACTCACTGTGAGCGTAGAAGCTTACAACGAGTCCTATCGTGGCCCAGTAATCAAAGTCACTACGTATTTCGGCGGTGTAAAGGTTTCTGAGACCACTGCTGACGTACCTGAGCCAAAACCCTATAGAGACTATTAGAACAATGTCATCTGCAGTAGCAACGTTTGTCTATGGCTGCCCTCTTGGCAACGAACACGACGATTACCGGCCCAAAGACACTGGCCTCGATATCCATGTAGAATATGGCTCCTCGTCTTACAGCTATTGGTGGGGAGAAACCTATGGACGTGTCTCTAATGGCTTCGGAGACATTCCTGAATGCAGTGATGATGTGAAAGTTTCTGTAATCGCTGAATGGAATAGTCTCGACCAAAAACTACGAGAGCATCTTGGCAAGCCGCAAGAGTTCGTTTGCGTAGAAACTTCCTGAAAACAATAGATTAGTAAGAACGGGATTGATTAAAATGCACTACACGAGCATGGAGATTTTAGTTAGCGCAAAGCGCTAAGCGCCGCGCGAAGACACAAAAAGCTCTCTCCGTATAAGTCTCATAAGTCAGAAAACAAAGATCTACTTTCTGTATTGAGCATAAGAGAGAAGGCTATCAGACGGCCAATCAAACAAGGCTTCCAGTGGTGAGTCTTCAAATGTCTGAAACTACTCAAAATGTTGGCCTGTAGCTCAGTTGGAAGAGCACCAGATTGTTACTCTGGATGTCGCTGGATCATAGCCAGCCGGGTCAGCCATCAGAAGTGTCTGTAACGTTGGTACCAGACCTGGTAGAACTGCAGCATTAGAGTTCGATTCTCTTTGTTACGGCTGGGGACGCTCAGCAAGACACTTCTCGTTCAAATAACAGACGTGCAAAGCACGTCTCCTCCAGCGAATCACATTTTGATGCGTGCAAAGGTGTTGCGAGAAGCTATTACAGCCCGGTCGCAAATGAATGTCCTACGGATTGGGGACTGGCCTCCTCATGAACTTTGATCAGCCTCCCTGCTTCTTTCAAATACTAGTCAGAGGGGCGCATCAATACCTTCTACAACAAAAAGGAAACTAATGTTTCGAACCTATCGTGCAAAAGGAGTCGTTCTCGCGATTCCTCTCGCTCTTGACCTCGTAGCTCCGATCCAGTACCAAAAGTGGGGCAGTACTCAGACTGCTGTCTCTGGAAGCTTCCTCATGCAGTCTCCTGCTGGCGAAGTCTATACTTGTGCTTCGGATGCTGAAGGCACTGCTCCTCTCAACTATGCCCCCATCTCCGACGAGCCTGGCTGGTTCAGGAAGCAAGGTACTGTGGAAGCCTATCAGGCCACTGCGGCTGGAAAGATCGAGACACTCGAAGGGACTACCTACTATGGCCCAGGCGACTATGTCATCAAGAATCCTGATGGTGACATGTATGCTATTGGCCAGGCCAAGTTCGACATTCGATACGAGCTTGTAGATTAGAACGAATACGATCCGGCTACTCTGCAGGCCGTAGAGCGTTGACCAAAGCTATGCAGATTCAGTTTATGGGTTGTTCTGAAACAGCAAAACCACCCACAAACAACAAAAAGACTGCAAGGGAGAATTCCGGAGAAGCCCCGGTGAAATCCGCTCTAAGTCGTTGGTTTGAGCAGAGACCGTAGGTGACCCAATCATAGCTTTCAGGCTTACGGGTTATAAAGCAAATACCCTACGCAGCTCAATCTGAAAACCAACACGTTGTCGTGTAAATGATAAAACCTTGCATCGGGTGAGAAGATGCTATTGCCACCAGTCATGGATCATACTGGTAGAGTCTTTCTTGGACGGAGGATTGATCCCCGAAGAAGTCTGAGGCCGCACTCGAAAAGATTGCTCACTGCCAAAATTGTAGATTGTAAAGGTTGGGCTGACCAAAAGCCTGCAGAGAGCGAGCATCTAACAATCGTGCTTGGGAGGCTGGGAACTGTCGTCAAGACATGAACCAGTGCTCCTAAATCTTTTCATAAAAAGATAAAGACTTGCTCAGCAAGTCACTGTGGGTGAACAGACCAACTCAGGTCAAACATCAACAGAAAAACAAGGATACAGAAAAATGACTCCTACCATCGAAATGCTCAACGAACTGCTTCCTACTGACATGGAGGCTGTCCCCGTGCGTGATGGAGCTGCCTGGGATGTACGCTACAAGAAGGGTACCCTCGGCAATTCCACGCCGGTCGACAAGGTTATCGCCATGGGCGAATTCCTCAAGAACCTCATCGCCAAGGGCGTTAGCAAGGACCTTCTGCAGTATCAGTCTTGGTTCAAGAGCCAAGACGGGAACGTTGTCGCGTTCCCCCGAGTGTATGTCAACAAGGAACTGACTCCGCGTCAGCAGCAGGCTCAGCAGGCTTCTTCCAACACCTCCGAACTGGAGACTGTCAAGGAACAGCTTGCTCAGACTCAGCAGATGATTCAGCAGCTCACTGCTCGATTGAGCGGCGAACAGACCAGCGAAGAAGTTCCAGCCCCAGGTGTCTTCTAATCGACATTGAGAGAAAAGCCCCGGCAAAAGCCGGGGCTTTCTTTTGGTCGTACAGCGGACGAGGCTTTAGGCTGGTAACAATGGGAGAGACAAGTGTGAGCTAAAGAGCGATTAGCCGCTATTTCTCATTCAAATCCAGGTGAGTAGCGAGCGGCTGACCAACGGCCATCTAAATCTTCAAGACCAACACAAAAAGATGAATCTACAAGAACTGGAATCACAATTCAGAAAGAAAATCACTAATCGAGAATGGAGAAACAGGAAGGCCCTATTGGGAGACGCGCTACTCAGATTGGAAGCTGTAAGAGTAGGTCTCTCAGAAATGCCAGACAAAACTGCTGGCCAAGTAACAGACAAGATCAATCACTTTCAGACTAACGACTTCATGATCAAAGAAATGAAGGGATGGGGCATCGTCATCGAAGCTGGCTGGCATGGAAAAGTAGTAGCTGATGCCTTTGAAGCCTGGATCGGATTTCTTTACGAGCAACAACCAATGATAGGTGTTCAATTTTGTCAGCAATACTCCCGACATCATCTCGGTGTCGTTCAGTTGAAAAGTCTATCCGAAGTTACTTCTGGACTAATTGGAGAATAAATGTCTAATACAAAAATCAAGATGAACAAAAACTCAATGGAGCCTGGGAGGCTCGTACAATAGGCCATGACTCTTGTATCAAGACCGGCCCAGTAGAAAGATAATGCGTTGGTATCAACTCGCATTTCAATACCCAGATTATTTCTGGCACATGCTTTGGGTAAATGCAGAAAGCGGCCAGAGAGCAAAACTGGAACTACTAAAACAACTCAAAGCCAAACAAATCTCAGTTCTTGGCTCTACACCTCATGATCCAAAAGGGTCGATGTATCTAAAACTAAAGCAGGTAAAGCAGTGACCACCAAGTCCCTTGATCCTCTCAGGTGTCTTCCTTCCAATATCTGGCAGTACCGTCAAAACAAGCCATCCAGAATCGCCCGAGACCTCAAGGATATCTGTGGAGTGCCTTATGAAATCTCCATGCGTATTCTGATGGCTCGTGGAGTCTTCAAGTGGCTCGCTGTCAGACGTGATCTGATCAAACTAAAGAATGTATGGCGGAATGAAATCACAGAGCTACATCGTTGCTTGCGACATACTCGCCAGTTTCAGAAAAATAGCAGAGAGCGCATCAAATCTGCTGCTGATTATCAAACTGTAAAAGCAGAACAGAGATATCAAAGATCTCTAAAAGAACTCGAAATCCGTACCTCTGAACGTATCAAGACCCTTGAACACTGCCGAGCTCAAGTACGGGCTCTTTGCCATTCTGAGCGCTGGCGCGATGTAGACTTTGATCGCCACACCAGCCTCTGGATGAACACCTGGGAGCAAGAATGACTCTACAAGAACTGGCTGACATCTTTTCCGTAGAAATCCATACCTACTACAGTAACTATACTAAAAAGTTCCATACAAAATTGAGACGTCTCGAAATCAAGGACAGAGGCTTCCTGGTTAGCTCGGCCGGTTACGGTGATTCCAAAAAAACTTCAATGGAAGATTACTGTAACAGAGTCAGAGGAAGGATCTTGGTAAAGAATGCACACTCTGATAGCCGTATGGAAATCCAAGTTCCAGAGACCCTGGTAGCGGAATGAGTGAAGAAGAAGCCATTGACTATGTCTTGAGCGGAGGTCATATTACAAACCCGCTGAAGAACTGCCCTCGGATTCACAGTTACTCAAGGTCCTCTATGGAGATTGTTCTTTTACATGCGCCAAAAGACTGGAACAAATATCGTTACCTCATAAAAATGTGGTTCAGCTACATCGGAAGCCTCGTATAATGTTCAATCCAAAAATTCTATCCATTGTCCCAACAGAACAAGGTGCGCTGGCGCGAGTCCAGCGTCATGCACTGGCAGGTGGTGACATCATAGAAAGAGACTTCTCTTGTTCCTGTGATGTCCTCATAGAAGGACTCATCAAGTGGAAACAAGGCGAAGTGATTCAGAATGCACTGCCTTTCTTGGGTCCGTCTGAAAGAGAATTCTTTCTAACTGGACTGTCTGATGAAGAATGGCCGAAGGAAAACTAAAATGAACTATGAAACCCAAGAAGTCAGAACCTACGAAAATGGTACCGTTAAGTGGTACCAAAACGGTGAACGACACCGTGAAGATGGACCTGCAGTAACCTATTCCGATGGCTACCAAGAATGGTACCTAAACGGTAAGTATCACCGCGCAGATGGACCTGCAGTAACCTATTCCGATGGCTACCAAGCTTGGTGGCTAAACGGTGAACGACACCGTGAAGATGGACCAGCAATCATCTATTCTGATGGCTACCAAGCCTGGTGCCAAAACGGTAAGTATCACCGCACAGATGGACCAGCAATCGTCTATTCCGATGGTACAAAGTACTATTACCTCAACGGTGAACTTCTCACCGAAGCAGAGCACAAACTTCGTACCCAATCGGACGAAACCCAAGGTTGTAACGGCAAGATTGTTGAGATCGAGGGTGTCCGGTACCAGCTTCAGGAACTATAATGCAAATTCACAGACACCTCAAAGTTCCCACTGGAGACATCCTCGTAGTAGAAGGTAAAAAGGGGCTCCTTGAATGCCTGTCTCTTGGAGACTATGGCAAGGCTCAGAACGTAAAAGCTGATTTCCTCGGTCTCACTAACGAAATTGAGGGAGTGCCTCATGGTAGTCTCGTGCCACTTGAAGAGAAGTGGGTAGTCACTATCTCCACCCAGTACGGATGCTCGATGAACTGTACGTTCTGTGATGTACCCAAGGTTGGCTCCGGCAAGAATGCTACAACTGACGACATGATTGGTCAGGTTATCACTGGACTGAGAATCCATCCAGAAGTCATTCGTACAGACAGGCTCAATATTCATTTCGCTCGTATGGGCGAGCCAACCTGGAATCCTGATGTGCTTGAAGCTGCTGAATGGTTCAAAAACACTCTGCCAAGATTTGGTTATCAAGTCCATCCAGTAGTTTCAACCATGATGCCAGAGAAGAACACCAGACTGCTCTGGTTCTTGTTGGAATGGATGACCATCAAAAACTCAACATATAATGGTGAAGCAGGACTTCAGCTTTCTATCAACAGTACTGACGAAGCCCAGCGACATAAAATGTTCTCTGGTAATGCCTCATCCATGCACAGATGCGCCGCGACTATGCAATATGTAATCAAACACAGAGGCGTCAAAGGTCGGAAGATTGCTCTTAACTTTGCAATCGCTGATGATACCATCATTGATGCCGAGTACCTCGCGGCTCTGTTTGATCCTCAGTACTTCATGTGCAAACTGACTCCCATGCATGTCACTCAGGCTTGTGAAGATAACAAAATCCAAACGACTAAGGGGTATACAGCATTTACGCCTTACAAAAAGCATGAAGAAGCCTTGAAGGCTGCCGGATTTGACGTACTGGTCTTCGTCCCATCATGGGAAGAAGATGCGGGACGCATCACTTGCGGTAACGCTATCCTCTCAGGAACCGAACCAGAATGTGAATGGAGTGAAATCAATGATCGACCTTGAACAAGCCAAACAAATCAAGCTAGATAAAATCGCGAAGTATCTACAAGATTGCGACAATGAGATTAAAAACGGAGTGAATGAGGGACTACCCATAGTATTCGTTGAAATTCCTTACACATGGCATGCAGATGTCAAGAACGAACTATCAAATCTTGGTTTTAATGCGGAATCTCACACTTACGACTCAATCAGAATCCAAGGATGGTAAAAGATGCCACTGACAGGAATTGTCTGCAGGCTCTCAAGCCTACGTCAGCACCCCAATGCAGATCGCCTCAAGCTCGCTAACGCTTCTGGATATCAGGTAATCGTCGGTCCAAATTCAGACGAAGAAACTCTTGGAGTGGTCTTCCCAGCTGGTGGCCAGCTCTCTGATGAATTCTGCAAGTACCACAAACTCTATCGAAAAGATCCAGATACTGGAGAAAAATGGTCTGGATATCTTGGAGAAAAAGGCAGAGTAAAGAATCTCAAGCTCCGCAATGCTGTATCTGATGGGCTGTGGCTCGAACTCAGCTACTTGGACTCATTTGGAGATACTTCAAAACTAAAGCCTGGAAGTCAAATTGGTAAATTTGGAGACCAAGTAATCTTCAAGAAGTATGCCCCGGCCAGGTCTCATTCTTCTGGATCCAAGAACCGCTCAAAGAGCAGAAGGCCGAGAACAGAAGATAGAGTCCCTCACTTCTATCGAATTGGAGATACAGGCCAACTTCGTAGCTTCTTGTACTCAATTCCAGAAGGTGCTGTAATCAACTGTTCACTGAAGCTTCATGGCACGAGTCACAGAACTGGCTGTCATCTCATGGAAAAGGACCTTCCTAAGTGGAAACGATGGCTCTTTGAAAAGCTCGATATTCCAACTTCCGAATGGAAGAAGGTCTCTGGTACGCGCCGCACTGTTCAGAATCCTGACAATCTCGTAGACCCATACCACGGAGGAAACTTCCGTCAGAAAGCTCACGATCTGATCAATCCCCGCAAGGGAGAGACCGTGTATTGCGAGCTCGTTGGCTATTCAGCCCACGAGACACTGATCATGCCTTCCCATTCTCCAGATAACACTGGGTGGGGCAAGCAGATCAGAAAGCAATATGGCCAACAGATTGTATACAAATACGGCTGTGAACCTGGCGAAATGAAGACCTTCGTTTACAAGATTACTCAGATCTCTCCAGATGGCCATGAGACCGTACTGTCTCCTGGAGCAATGCGAGCTCGTGCGTCAGAAATGGGCCTCAAGTGCGTTCCAGAGATTGAAACATTCATTTATGATGGTGATATCGAAGCACTCGTAGAAGAGATGAACAACATCTCTGGCGGCGCTGATCCAATTGACGCGTCTCATCCAAGAGAGGGTATCGTAGCTTGGATTGACCATGAAGAAATGAGAAAAGTCCTGAAATTCAAGGGCAGGGAGTTCTGCTTCTTGGAAGGTATCAAATATTCTGACCCGAACTTCATCGACCCAGAGGATGCGGAATAAGAGGCCCGTTAGGGCCTCTCTCCTGCTCTCTAATCCCTTTTAGGCTTGACCCTATGGTCTACACTACCCCATTTTCTAAAACGTCTTAGAATCCATTACAGGAGCTTAGAATGAAAATCATTACATCACACAGGAGAGCTGACACTCCTGGCTGGTACGATTCAGCTGAATTGATCAGAAGACTGGATGCCATAGGCACAAATGGACATGTTGCCGTATGGTGGAAGTGGACCGACAATACAAGTACTTTTGGAGGACTATACCTGATCAGCCTACATACGTGTCACAAACTGAGGCGAATGCGTAACAATCATATTGATGTCAGCAGTTTTCTCTATGGAAGTGCCTCGTATGTAGGATTCACTCCCGAAAGAGAAAGACATGGAGCCTTCCAGGACATCCCCTGTGGTAGCATGCTCTTCCAGATTGCAGAAGCGAGACTAGTAGTGACTCCCCCAGGACACAAAGACAATGATTAGACCACTTACAACTCAAGAGCATGAGGTCTTGAAAAGACTGACTCGTTCAAACGCTTTTCATAGGCTCGAAGGAAGTAGGGCTCAAACTGCCTTCCAGATGTCTCATGAAGAATTGGTAGAGCCGCACCCTTCTGAAACAGACAGCTATGCCTTTACATGGAAAGGGCTGGAAAGCATGAGACTACCAATTCAGGAAGATGAAGAAGCAGACACACAGGAGGCATAAATGCTAATCACAAAAGCTCTACTCGTCGAAAACGAAGCTTGCAGGGACCAAATCGAACTGTTCGAGAAGTTTCTCGATGGTGCCGAATCGATTGAGGCCACGCCCGAAAACGTACAACGTGCCTATGCGTTTGGACTGAATGTAGTCTGGACGTTTGAGCTCCTGGGTTTAAACTTCAGCGGCATGCTGGAAGACAATGGCTACCAAACTTGGTACCAAAACGGTAAGCTCCACCGCACAGATGGACCAGCAATCATCTATTCTGATGGTACAAAATACTGGTACCTAAACGGTAAGTATCACCGCACAGATGGACCTGCAGCCATCTATCCTGATGGTTCAGAACATTGGTACCAAAACGGTAAACGACACCGTGAAGACGGACCAGCTATCATCAATCCCAATGGCTACCAGGCCTGGTACCAAAACGGCAAGCGACACCGCATAGACGGACCTGCAGTTGTCTATCCCAATGGTACAAAGTGCTATTACCTCAACGGTAGACTCCTCACCGAAGAGGAATACAAACTTCAAACACAAAATAACAGCCGTCCGTAGGACGGCTCTCCTGGTGAACAAAGGGTCTCTCCATGCCCTGTAATCAAGCCCTGGTTTCCAACCGGAGGCAAGAGTGGAGAATTGGAAGCAGAGTACTCAAACAAGCGGAGTTTCAATGTTTGATCCCCGTTAGGCCGGGTGGTGGCTGGGAAACCGAAATCACCCGGCTGTTTTAATGAGACCTGCTTCCAAGAAAAAAGGCAAAACAAGGAGAGAGAATTGAGAAGTATTCTAATTGTAGCGGCATTGCTTTTGTCGGCTTGTACGAGCAGTGCTCCTCCAGCAATCGCAGAAGAGTGCAGGGAATGGTGCACACTATTCGATCTGGAATACAACTGGGCGTATCAAGACACTTTTGAGGGAAAAATAATCTGTTCTTGTAACATCCCTAACAGCCGCTAATAGAGGACGACATGTGTAAAATCAAAGGAAATATCTATTTCTGGCATCCGAAGGTAACCAGATATACTCCAGTATGGATCAAGAACAATCTGGTAAGAATCAGGGAAGAAACTCGTATCACCGTTGCCTATAGCTTTGAGCGAGACGGGTTCGTGATTGCTGGTTTCTCTACCTGTAATCCAGAAGATCAGTTCTGTAAGGCAGAAGGCCGGGCTTTGGCCCTCCAGAACTATGCCACATTGCCAATAGGCTTTCATGTAAATCGGAGAGGTACTCCGACTACAGTTCGCCACGAAATTCTTGACAACTTCAAATATCTAATCAGAGCGAATGTATCTCTTCCTGGTATTCCAGCGAAGTGGGATATCAGCTAACAAAAGAATACAAGAGACAAATGCTAATCACAAAAGCTCTACTCGTCGAAAACGAAGCTTGCAGGGACCAAATCAAACTATTCGAGAAGTTTCTCGATGGTGCCGAATCGATTGAGGCCACGCCCGAAAACGTACAACGTGCCTATGCGTTTGGACTGAATGTAGCCTGGACGTTTGAAGTTCTTGGTTTGAACTTCACTGGTATGCTGGAGAGAAATGGCTACCAAGCTTGGTACCTCAATGGTAAACTCCACCGAGAAAACGGACCTGCAGTCATCAATCCTGACGGTTCAGAGCATTGGTATCTAAACGGTAAACGACACCGCACAGATGGACCTGCAATCGTCTATCCCAACGGCTACCAGGCCTGGTACCTAAACGGTGAACAACACCGCGCAGATGGACCTGCAGTCATCTATTCCAATGGCTACCAAGCTTGGTGGCTAAACGGTAAAGTCCACCGCACAGATGGACCTGCAATCATCTATTCCGATGGCTACCAAGAATGGTGCCAAGACGATAAACTTCACCGAGAAGATGGCCCTGCAATCATCCATTCCGATGGTACAAGGCGGTATTACCTCAATGGTGAATTCCTTGCCGAAGAAGAATACAAACGTAACGCTTCAAGCTAAAAAAATCCAGAATAGACAAAACTAAAAAGGAAACAAAACAAATGCTCAACAAGACTGAACGTGCAATTCGCCGCGTAGACAATGACAAGACTGGCAAGTATGACAAGGATATCCCCGAGAAGCCTCCTCTCGTCACTCGCATCTTCGACAGCTGGTTCGGTATCAAGATCCTTCTTGATGATATCAGTCACAATCGTCGATGGGCCCGATATCAGAAGCTGATTCAGCAGGACGCACAGTAACAATATCTAATAGAAATGCTTACAGCAAACTAATGTTTTCCATTGAAGGACGCGGTCGCAAGTTCAAATCTTGCCCCCTCGACTATCGAGGGGTAGCTCAGAGGTAGAGCACGTATTAACACAAAAAGCATTTCGTAGAATTTTGAGTGCTTACAGCAATCACCAAACTTAGTAAAAAGTCAGCCAAACAGCACTCAGTAGAAACAAAAAAGGATGCTTGCAGCAACCAATTTCTTGCATTGAAATAAAGGCATCCTGAGTACCTGGGCGTAGCGCAGTCTGATAGCGTACCGGTTTTGGATACCGGTGGTCGTTGGTTTGAATCCAACCGTCCAGAGATAATAAATACGGGTATACCTCCTCTGCCTGATAAGCAGTAGAAAGAGTAATTTGGTTACATGGTGGTTCAAGTCCACTTGCCCGTACATATGATAACATCTTGGGAGATATCAATAGTGTTCATTTGTCGAGTAAACAGCGAAGAAGAATATCTTGACTTGATCTACGATGCCTTCACTCATGGCGTTCGCTGTCCAAACCAGTTCGTTCCTTTGTCCGAGCGTGATGAGAACAATCACGATGTCTTGGATAAATTCAAAGAGCTTCCTGAAACAGTGATGTATGACTACCTCGGAGTAATAGACAACTGGGATGGTGAATCAGATCCTGAACCATTCTCACGAGAAAAAATGGAACTGGAAGACTCATCTCTAAGACCCTCAGACTATCCAGTCATCGTATTTTGGGATTGGTACGACGATTGGGATCGAGTAGGGTCAATCAAAGTGCGTCTGTTTGAATGGATCTCTATCTCGAAGATTCCAAGTACTCAAGATGGAATGACACCATTCAAACGAGAAAGGCTTCTGTGGGAGGAAAACCACAGAGAGATACAATGAATATGTAGCCTTGTACAAAAAGCGACAGGCTGACATACCTTAAACAAATCCGATATAAAGATACTTACAGCAACCCTAAAAGAACAAACTGCTAACTTGTAACCTAAACAGTATCTTGAAAGGACCTCTCATGTCCCGTCTACTTAGAGGAATGCACTCCAACGATTCTCTCACTGAGAATGGAGCAGTAACTCATTCCACCACTTCTTCTCTTCTGCTGGACTATTTTAGTACGGCTGGTGCCCTCAGGGGGCACTCTGAGAACTCAATCGCCATTCTGTTCTCCAAGGCTTTTGGAGAAGACCCTCTGAATGCTCTTCGAGCTTTCTTCTGGACTCGTGATTGTCGTGGAGGAGCTGGCGAACGCCGGACTTTCCGAGTCATTCTCAAGTGGCTCGCTGACAACCACACAGAAGCCATCATCAGAAACATCAATCTTGTTAGTCATTTCGGCCGATGGGATGATCTTTTCGAGCTCATGGGCACCTCTTGTGAAGACGCAGCACTGCTTCTGTACAAGACTGCTCTTGAAGATGGAAACGCACTTGCCGCGAAGTGGGCTCCCAGGCCGCGATCTTCCAAAGCTACTAATGCCTACAAGCTCCGTTCTTACATGAACTTGTCCGAGAAGTGGTATCGCAAGATGCTTTCACGTCTTTCCAAGACTGTTGAACAGCAAATGTGTGCGAACCAATGGACTGAGATCAAGTACGAGCATGTCCCGTCTTTGGCAATGACTCGCTATCGCAAGGCTTTTAGCCGGCGCGATCCAGAAGGCTTCCAAAAGTACATGGAAGCAGTTGCTGCTGGTACAAAGAAGATTCATGCTGGTGTCTTGTACCCTCATGACATCATCTGTCAGTACCTTGATTCTTCAGGCCGAGACAATGTACTCGAAGAGCAGTGGAAGGCGCTTCCTGATTTCCTCAAAGACAATCAGGAAAACATGCTTCCGGTGATCGACGTCTCTGGTAGTATGTATTGTGGCAGCTTCAAACCACGTCCTATCGATGCTGCAGTAAGCCTCGCCCTGTACCTCTCTGAGCGCAATACCGGAATATTCAAAGATCACTTCATTGAATTCTCCAGCAGAGCGAAGCTCCAGAAGATTGCAGGTCAGTCTCTGAAAGATCGGATGGATAACATCTGCAGTGCCAATTGGGGTATGTCAACTGATGTACAAGGCGCTTTCAATTTGGTTCTCAGTACGGCTCAGCGTTATGAGCTCCCAGAACGCGAGATGCCTACCATGTTGGTATGTATCTCCGACATGCGTTGGAACCCGAGTGGCTCTATCACGAACCTGGAAATGATTCAACTCAAGTACAAGCGTCTCGGATACAAAATGCCGAAGCTGATCTTCTGGAATCTCAACGCCGAGTCTCAAAATCATCCTGCGAAGTTCAATGACAGTGGAGTTTGTCTAATCTCTGGATATTCTCCAGCAATCATGAAGTTCGTACTGACTGGCGAAACAGTTACTCCACATGAGCTAATGATGCAGGTGCTACAGTCTGACAGGTATATGGAAATCAAATGAACTACAAGACCCAAGAAGTCAGGACCTATGACAACGGAACTGTTGAGTGGTACCAAAACGGTAAGCTCCACCGCACAGATGGACCTGCAATCATCTATTCCGATGGCTACCAAGAATGGTACCTAAACGGTAAACAACACCGCGAAGATGGACCAGCAGTTGTCTATTCCAATGGCTACCAAGAATGGTACCAAGACGATAAACTCCACCGCACAGATGGCCCTGCTGTCATTGATTCCGATGGTACAAAGCAGTATTACTTAAACGGTAAACCTCTTACCGAAGCAGAGCACAAACGTCGTACCCAGCCGGCCGAAACCCAAGGTCATAACGGTAAAGTCGTAGAGATCGACGGCGTCCGGTACCAGCTGACAGAAATCAAATAAGTCCAGATAGCCTTCTTGCACTTAGAAAGAAGATGAGAGCCCAGAGAGACTCGCCTGGCTGTAAAGAGCAGATATGCACTGACTATCCAAGAAGGTTGATAATTTCTTGGTCTGCTCATTTTTTAACTACCACAAAGATAAAAGTCGTCATGTCTCATATCATTGTTCATTCTGGAGTCTCAAATGTCAAAAATTACTGAAGGCTATCTCATATTTCTGACCGTAGCAATGATAACTGCAATAGTAGCCATGGAATTTCTTTTAAACAGTAATCATTCATCTGATCTCGTGCTTCCAACTCAACCCGACTCAGCCAACCTATACACTTACCAACTGTTAAGATGGCATGATTGTGAAACCAACACCGTATGCTATGCCACCCAAGATGGACTGTCTTGTGTAAAGGATATTGAAACGCCATGGCTGATCAACGAGTGCGAGAGCTCCAAAGATACACGGGAAGACGCTGCAAGAATCTAATTCTGGGCGGATACGGAGAAGTCGCAGAAGTAAAAGAGCAGTATGGAGACATCTGCATAATCGTTCATTGGGACAATGGCTCTGTCTGGCCTTATTCTCCAGAACAAATCGGAACTGTTGTAGAGATTGTTGAATGAGCTGTCCCAACGCAAAACTCGCTATGGCTGGACTCAAGACTCCCAGTCAGGCTTGCTGTTCTGAGTGTCGAAAAGTCTACTTCCAGCAGTATAACCGAAAAACTCGTGGCTTTCGAGAAAAGCGCTTCAAAGAAGACGAAGTAAAAAGAAATCTCTCACAAAGATTCGCTGATGAAGTATGGACTTACCTCGGAGAATCATGTCTTGTCATTTCAGCCCCTGGGCCAGCTCTACAAAGCCATATAGAAGAGTATTCAAGTCTTGTGAAAGATGACGGGGTTCTCGTCTGCTGCGAAACTACGAGAAGTGTTTTCAAACAACAGGCCGAGCATCTACAAGAGGCCCCTCCTGAGAACACTATAATCCATGTAGACTCAGACATTATCTCTACAATCAAAACTTTGGTTTTAGGTAACAAGAAGCCCGTGTTCTTGGACTTAGACCTGACCTGGACATTAAAAGTTGCAGAAAGAGATGGGTATCTCTCACAGAATCTACAGATGATTGCCGAGCAATGCGACCAGATTGCAATCTGCTGCACATTTTGTCTCAGGGGAGACCATACAAATCCTTATGTTTGGTTCGCCGCGCTTCCAAAGCTTTTTCCAAACCATGAAGCTGTTCACCTTGAATATGAAAAGTATGCCAGACTAATGGTCAGTGGCCTAATCATCCTCAGGAGATAACAGTGTACGTCTTTGAACTTTTGGCGATTCTTCTCATCATCGTATTATCCTTAACTCTCTACACTGTCGGCCTACTTACTGGCCTGATGGCTGGGTTACTAATCAGAAAGGCAACCAAATAAATGCATCCAAATCTTGCAAACTGGAATGATGCAGAACAAATAATCAAGCACGTACTTCAGAAGTGCAAGGAGACAGGCAATGAATATTGAAATGGTAGAAAAAAGAGAAACAGTCTCCTTTCAAGACATTAGAATGGGCTGCTATTTCATGAGCCACAGCGACCTCTTCTACAAGGCGTCCATCTGTTCGGGAAACATGATTGATAGTCATAAGATTCGTAGCCATGGCTTTGACGAAAGAGCCCCCGTCATTCCAGTACGTATCAAACACATCCAAGTAGAGAAGCTATAAGCCAGCTCTAAAGAGCTGGCTTCGCCATGAATACTGTGTGTGAAGTAGTTGGGAAAGAAAACAGTAGGTATACAGACTGTGAGTAAACAAGGCAAAACATCGTCGAAAACGAAGGGTCCTGGTTCGAGTCCAGGCTTCATGCAAATAAAGGAATTGAAGCTTTGAGAAAAGAGCTATTTAAAACTTGAGTTCAGATCAACGCTTGATGACATTGGACTTCTCCGTGAGGGATTCTATCCGGAGAACTTAGCTTATCATCAAACGTAAGGGCGCGTATCCCAGCAAGCTTATATCTTGTCCAATAAATTAGGGTAATGGTGGATGCTGGTTCGAATCCAGTCGCGCCTACCATCTTCACAAAGAAAACAGAAACCAATGAAACTAAACTTCAAGAGAAAAAGCCTAATCTCTTTGGTAAGAAGAGAAGAGATAGTCTATAAAGAGAACATGAATGCATCTCAGAGGGTTTTAGCTGAAGAGCTCGCAGAACTCGGTTATCTGGATAAACACAGCGGCGCATGGTCAGGAAAGACATTCTTCACTCTTCCTGATTGCAGGATCTTCAAATAGGCTACAAAATGAATAAATGGTATTGTCCTTTCTGCTATGGGACAGATAACCTACCTCTTGGTAAAAATAGATGTGAATGTGCTGAAGATGCAGATTTTCTTCCAAACTATCCACTCTACACTCCAGAACAGCTAAAAGAGCTGGCAGATCCAGAATGTGGAATCTGTGATGGCGACGGCGTAGCCGACTGTGAAGAATGTCGAGGCAATGGATGGATCTTGTATTTTCCACGCGGTACCCCCACTCCTCCATTCAAAGAAATCAATGAAACCCGACTACAAGAAAAGTAAACTCCTCTGTCTGATACACAAACAAGGCTGTACATACCGAGCGGACCTAAACGAATCCCAAAGAGACGCAGCAGACAAGCTTGTTAATCAAGGGCGTCTGAAGAGTCACTACGGCCGATGGTCTGGTAGACAGTATTTTGTGGTAGCTGGCCGAGAATGAACAACTAAAACTTTAAGTCTCCTACTGTTGGACGTCTGAGGTCGCCCAGTAGGCAGGTCCTTATCAAGATTGCATAATGATGAGGTATAAGCCGAATGTCACCGTTTTGAAAATCTCAGAGCGAGTAGTGTCGTGATGATGATGAATAGAAACATACATGATTGAAATTGAGAGCCATGGTTCTAATCACTAAATCCCATGGCAGAAAGTAAATCCAAAGATTCGGGGTGGTTCGATCCCGCCAGGAGACATCGTTTTGAAAAGAGAAAGAAAGAAGGGATGGGTCATTTTGGGCCGATCCAAAAAGACTGGAAAGCTCATCGGACGAATAGAAAATTCATTCTCGATGGGCTTCTCGAAAGAGTTTGTTCGTGTCTATTATGTTGAAACATGGTATGACGACACTGCAAAAAAGACAGTAGGGTTCTTACTGAATACAGTTGCTGCATATAACCAAAAACATGTAAGCCATGATTGGTTCATTGCTCGCATCGGCTCCAAGAAGTGTCCAATCAAGATCAACTGGAACAGCTTTTACGGCCGCCTCAAAACAGGCGAATATGTAAAGAAATACTATTGGCGGAACCTGCCATTCAAGGAAAAAGAATGCATATCGCGCTAATGATTATCGGCGGACTAATCTGCCTCTTTGCTTCGATTACAGCAATTGCCAATATGGCAAATAGAAGTAGTTCAAAAATTCATCACCACTCCATGATCTCGATGGCAATCGGAGGATTTCTCTTCGGGTTTGGATTCATCCAAAGTGTTGTATCCTTGATTCAAGCTGCAGTTGGATAATTCATAAATATAATCAAAATCATCCAAAAGGAACTCAAAAACCAAGATGCAACCCACTCCTGAAGCCTCCTTCAATCGCGCCTTCAAAGCAATCGAAACAATGTGGGGGAGACGCTATGACACTGATTGTAATCAAATTCCAGATGCTCACATAGGCGAATCCTTTGGCTGTCCAGTAGCAGTAGACCTTGGCGATCTCGCAGTAGCTTACACAGAGCTTTCATTGCTCAAGCATCGTCTAGAAAAGAATAGAAAAGGATGATCTAATGGCTTGGTCTGAAGAAGAACTGCTTCAGTTGAGACTATTGAGCCCCAGGGCAGAGCAAGAGATTCGCAGGCTAATGGGGATTATTGACAGAAACAAGGCTCGTTACGAGAAAGCCAAAGAAGAAAGAAACCAGGCTTGGAGAGACCTTCAAGGTGAGAGACAGCAAGTAAAATATTGGCGGGAGAGAACCAGCCGCCATTCACAAGATTCTTCCGACACTTTGAACAAGTTGTTCGGCGGAAAAAGATATTTTTAGGAAGATAAAATGACAAGTAATTTAATGCTACATTGCGGCGGCTACCCTATCACTAAAGAAGATCTCTTCGAGGTCCCCCTTCCACAGAGAACAGCTACTTACGAGCCTGTGTCTCATCAAGAGATTATTGAACTTGTAACTGACAAATTCCAGAATTCGTTTGACATGGAAGTAAGGCAAGAACGATATGGCGTGGCAAGAGATGGACGTCAAATGTTTGGTGTAATCGACTTCATGTCAGAAGGAGAGCTCGGACCTGCTGTGGGAGTAAGAAATTCATACGATATGAGCATGAGTGTTGGTATTGCAAGTGGAAAAAATTGCTTTGTCTGCGATAACCTTTGCTTCTCTGGTGATGCTGTAACCATCCTTCGTAAGCACACAAAAAACGTTCATGACTTCCTTCCAAACGCCGTGATGGAAGCAGCTGCAAAGGCAGTCTTCCAGCTCGCCGACTTATCTGAAGAACTCAACTCATTCAGAGAGATTGAAGTCCCAAAACAGAGAGGCTACGGCCTCATCGGAATGATGCGAGGAAACAACTTGATTACTCCTCGTCAGACTTCTCGTGCAATGGAATATTGGGTCAAGCCTCCACACGAGGAACATGCCGAGCCGAACCTCTATTGCTGGTATCAGGCTATCAACAACGCTCTAAAGCGTTCTGCTCCTTCAACTGTAATGGAGAGACACTTCAATCTGCATCGTTTTGCAAAACTGGTGAGAGATGGTCTCAGTGAACTGTTGTCTGAAGAGACATTGTGGTAAGAACATAATGCTAATCACAAAAGCCCTACTCGTCGAAAACAAAGCTTGTGAGGACCAAATCAAACTATTCGAGAAGTTTCTCGATGGTGCCGAATCGATTGAGGCTACGCCCGAAAACGTACAACGTGCCTATGCGTTTGGACTGAATGTAGCCTGGACGTTTGAGCCCCTGGGTTTGAACTTCAGCGGTATGCTGGAAAGAAATGGCTACCAAGAATGGTACCTAAACGGTAAGTATCACCGCGCAGATGGACCTGCAGTAACCTATTCCGATGGCTACCAAGCTTGGTGGCTAAACGGTGAACGACACCGTGAAGATGGACCTGCTGTCATCTATTCCAATGGCTACCAAGCTTGGTACCTAAACGATAAACGACACCGTACAGATGGACCTGCAGTCATCAATTCCGATGGTACAAAGC
>Ga0233437_1002884_pt1 | contig 24444 bp, 22 predicted proteins | sample SI_122_August201_FD_182714 | JGI IMG/M metagenome (GOLD analysis project Ga0233437, IMG submission 182714) | Seawater microbial communities from Saanich Inlet, British Columbia, Canada - SI_122_August2016_200_MG | ecosystem: Environmental > Aquatic > Marine > Inlet | place: Canada: British...
AAACTCAGATTTCTAAACCGTAAAGAATAAATAATTCCAACAGTGGCAAGGAGGATTTATGTCAGATAAAAAATGGAATGCAGCAATTGGAAACCCAGGACGTGTAGTTGCTGCAAGGCTTGAGCGCGGGCAAGATACAATCAACACGATCATTGAACTGATTAAAGAATACAACTTTAAATCAGGCACCGTAATGGGGATCGGTTCGCTGAACGCGGCAACCGTTATCTGGGGTAAAACAACCGACCTGACCGTACCACTGGAAGATATTATTGTCACATGCAGCATGGAAGGGCCTGTCGATCTGGGATACGGTTGGGGAATGTTTGGTACCGAAGCGGACGGTAACGTTTTTCTACACTTCCACGCTATGATCATGGATAAAGAGGGTAACATGCGTTGCGGAAATCTACAGCCAGGATCGGCCCCAGTAATGATCACTCTCGATGTCACTATTCAGGAAATAGTAGATCTGAATATCAAACCAATACCTGGCCCTTTTCTCAATACCAAGCTTCTTAATCCGACCAACGAAGATTGATTCCATACTCGGAATTATTAAGAATGACAAATTCTTTAAAATATATTCAGCCACGATGTTGTATCCAACGAAAAGAAATTGTTGATAACCATTGTGATATCTGGGAAATGGGATCGATGTCCTATGACAAGGCTTATAAACTACAAAAAGAGCTCCGTCGCAAAAGAGTAATTGGCTTAGTTAAAGATATCCTGTTGTTTGTTGAACACTTTCCTACTTTCACCATCGGCAGATCAGGCAGTGTGGATAACGTTTTGATATCCAGAGCCGAGCAAGCCAAATTAGGAATCTCCCTCTATACCGTTGAACGAGGAGGTGATGTAACATACCATGGACCTGGTCAAATCGTTGTTTATCCGATTATGAACTTAGCAAATAGAGATAAAGACGTTCATGGATTTGTCTACAAATTGGAAGAGGTCATGATACGGACGCTACAGGATTTTGGAATTGATTCAAAGCGAGATGAAATACACACGGGCGTATGGATTGGAAGGGAAAAAGCGGCTGCAATCGGACTCAGCATCCGCAAATGGGTAACCATGCATGGGATCGCACTTAACGTAAATACCAATCTAGATCATTTTGAGTTTATTAATCCTTGCGGCTTCAAAGATAGAAAGGCAACCTCTATGCAAAAACTCCTCGGTCATAAACTGTCGATGAAAACCGTGCAGAAATATCTTATTGGGAATTTTTTGCAAGTTTTTAATATTGAGAGTTTTGTACTAAAGTCTAGCATAGGAGTTGATCATGACAACATTGCTTCCTAAATGGTTTAACCAAAAAATAAAATTGTTCAATCCCCAGAATTTCCAGGAGATGAGCAAAACAATAAAGAATCTTCAGCTCCATACTATCTGTGAAAGTGCGCGCTGCCCAAATGCCAGTGAGTGTTTTTCTGACCAGACGGCTACTTTTTTGATCCTCGGCGATATGTGCACCCGACATTGTACCTTCTGCGCAGTGAAAAAAGGCATTCCGGAGGCTGTAGATCCGATGGAAGAACAACATCTTTTAGAAGCTGTCAGGCGGTTTAAACTCCGCTACGTTGTTATTACCTCAGTGACCCGGGATGATCTGGACGATGGAGGGGCTGCTCATTTCGTAAAAATAATTGAGCGGCTACATGCCGAACCAGAAAAAATACAGGTTGAAGTTTTAATCCCCGATTTCTTCGGCTCAGTCGCTGCGCTTGAGACACTGGTGAACGCAGAACCTGAGGTGGTTAATCATAATATGGAAACATCGTCACGTCTCTATCCAACTGTTCGACCAAAGGCATCCTATGAAGGCTCTTTACAACTATTGAAACTTGTTAAAGATATCAGCCCGGGTAGGATTACAAAATCAGGTATAATGGTTGGCCTGGGAGAGACTCAAAATGAAATTTATCAAACGTTGAAACATCTGAGAGAGGTCGATTGCGATTTACTCACTATAGGTCAATATCTTGCCCCCTCAAATAAGCATCACCCGATTATTGAATTTATTTCTCCAGAAAAATTTGGGGAGTTAAAGATAATGGCTGAAGAGATGGGATTTTTGGAAGTCGCTTGTGCACCTTTGGTCAGAAGTTCCTACAGAGCATTCGATATGTATCTGAAAGCGAAAAGCCGAATGTTGGGGGGAAAACTCAATTAGAAAGGAGATATGTCAATGTACGATGTCATTATTATTGGAGGTGGTCCTGGGGGTTATGTTTCTGGTATCCGTGCCTCTCAACTTGGATTAAAAGTCTGTATTTTGGAAAAAAATAAACCCGGCGGAACCTGCCTGAATGTTGGCTGCATTCCCACCAAATCCATTATCCATCAGGCTGGTATTTTTAAATCTGGAAACGCTCTTCGAGAACTCGGAGTCGAAGTCAATATAAATGGATTTGATTATGCAAACGTGATTAATATTGCCCAAAAAGCGGTCAAAAAATTGGTGTCCGGGGTAGAGTTCCTGCTCAAGAAGAATAAGGTAGAGCTGATAAAACAGGCAGGTATGATCATCTCAAAAAACACGGTTCTTTTAGAAGATGGCAAAGAAATTCAAGGCAAGAACATCATTATCGCTACTGGATCAATACCGATTCAATTACCAGGCTTTGAGTTTGATGAGAAGCAGGTTTTATCATCCACTGGGTTGCTTCTATTGGAAAAACTGCCGAAGAGTTTGATTATTCTAGGTGCTGGCGCCATCGGCTGTGAATTCGCTTACACTATGAATGCATTTGGCGTGGAGGTTCACCTAGTTGAGATGTTTGATCATATTTTGCCTTTTGAAGATTCTGAGACCGTGGCTGTAGTGACTAAAAGTTTTAAAAAGAAAGGAATAAATGTTTGCACTGGTACCAGCGCTGTATCTCTTAGAAAGTTTAAGAAATCGGTTACTGTTTCGGTTGCCGAAAAGGATGGGCCCCAAAAGAAATTGAAAGCAGAGAAAGTTGTTTGTGTGTTTGGTAGATCCGCCAATACGGAAAATATCGGGCTTGAAAACCTGGGAATTAAAACGAAAAACAGGTGTATTCCTGTCGGAGACTATTTCGAGACAGAAGTTAGGGGTATTTTTGCCATCGGCGATGTTATCTCATCACCTCAGCTTGCCCATCTGGCTTCTAAAGAGGGAGAGATAGCAGTCGAATATATCTCCGGGCAGAGACCTCAACCAAGAATAGATCACAATGAGGTAGTGTCGGCAATTTATTGCGAGCCGCAAATTGCCAGCTTTGGCTTACGGGAAGATAAAGCCAAAGAAAAAGGAATCAAATATAAAAAAGCCAGTTTCCCATATGCAGGATTGGGTAAAGCTGTTGCCACGGATAAGTCGGAAGGGCTGGTCAAGGTACTTTTTGATCCGGAGACCCGCAAGATCCTTGGTGCCCATATAGCAGGTAGTCATGCTACAGAACTAATTCATGAATTGCTTTTGGCCAAAACAGCGGAACTTTGCCCGGAAAATATAGCAGATATGATTCATGCCCATCCAACAGTATCCGAAGGGATTATGGAATGCATGAAAGCTGTGGACGGCCAGGCTATTCACATATAAAAACAAATAGTATGTGAGCTCTCAATGTCGTTAACTTAACGAATAGATTTATAACACGGATATCCACCTCGTCCATTCGCACTGATTTGGATATAGGCTTGTCCATCCATGTTGAAGTACTCTTCGTCCCACATATCCATCTTTGTGATGTACCACCGACCAGTATAGGGATTGATCGTCATTTATGCCTCCGCTTGTATAGGATTATCAATTTTGTTTGAGTGTATCCTTTAGTTTTTTCTTTGACAAAGTAGGTACCCCAAGCCCTTTGACAAGCATTAAATTCCTACCTCTCTAAAATTATCACAGACAATTCCAGACAGAGGGGGTACGGGGTTCTAATCCCCTGCCACCTTTCTGAAATGTGCATATAAACGAACGAATAAGAGAACATATATTACAGTTAAATGGTTGACATAAATGAACAGATAATGCTTTTATAAAGACAGGGAAAGGTTTAAGTGGAAAAAGCAGAAACCAAAGGGGGGGAAATGACCACCACAGCATATATTCGAATCAGCACCGAAAAGCAGGAAGTCGAAAACCAGAAACACCGGATCAATGAATATGCAGCTGGCCAGGGCATCAAAATTGACAACTGGATCATTGAAACAGTCAGCAGCCGGAAAGCGGATAGAGAGATTTACCAGCTTATCGACAACTTGGAACCAGGCGATAAGATAATAGTTACCGAGCTGAGCCGGTTAGGTCGTTCAGGGGTGACTGAAGTTTTCAAGATATTGGGAACCATCCAGGATAAAAAAGCCAGTCTGTCAGTCATTCAGGACGGTATTGAAATTGATGCCGGTGAAATGTCAACACAGGCAGAGGTAATGGTTTTTGCATTGGGGATCGCTTCCAAACTTGAACGGGAACTCATCAGCGAACGAACCAAGGCGGCTTTGAAATCACGAAAAGACCAGGGGGTAAAATTGGGCAGACCTGAAGGGTACAGCGTTCTGAATGGCCGAGAACCGGAACTGGATAAATATTTGAAACTCGGAATCAATAAATCAGCGATTGCTAAACTCATGGGTGTATCGAGGGGGGCTGTTTATAATTTTCTGAACAAACGGGAAGCCTAGTTCAATGTTATTCTATCAGTACCTATATCATCGTTTTGGTTAAGTGTTTCCAGTTCTTTTTCTCTCTCTGCTAATTCCTGCTTCCTTTCGGCTTCGACTTGTTTTTTCTTTTCTTCAATCCGCCTGTCTTCCAACAGTTCATCGTAGCTTTCCATCAGGTCTATGTCGCCCAAGCCTTCATCCGTTCCTACTTTTGTCAATGCCGCTAGTTCTGCTTTAGCTTGGATTTCAATTGCTTTGGGCACTGCTAAACCGCGCATGGCCAGTTCTATTGAAAAGTCATTGGCAGAGATTTCTTGCTCTGTGAATCGCTGCCACAGCTCCTGGACCTCCGAATCGCCTCCCTCCAAGGAGTTGAAAACTGAATCGTCGAAATATCCGCCGATTTTGATTGCCGCAATCAGGGCACTTTTACTATCTGTGAATGAGACTCTAATCTCGTTTTTTACCACCGTCCGATGATCGGTTTTAATATCGACTGCTTTAACACTGATACTCTTGATAGCCAAATCCCCGCCATGAACATTAAAATCATTATCATCTCTGAGTTTCAAGACACCTTCTTCCAAAACCAAAACATCCCTGGGCCTGGCAAGACCGATTTCGATCAGGCGGCGCAATAACCACTCTCCCGGGATACCTATCTTAGATCTTAACTGAGCTTTCGACTCTTCGAGGGCTGCTTGATATTTTAGACTTGAGCTTGCCTGAAGGTAGGATTTACTGAGGTTTTTGCTTTTATATCCTGCGGCTGCGGCCATTGCCTTTTTGCTCATCCCAACCCCTCCGGCTTCAATGTCTTTCAATTTTTGTTGTCTAGTCGTCAGATTTCCTTTTTTTACCTTCATTTTGGTTACATTTTCTTTTTTGCGGGGTCGTAATTTTTTTTCAATTTTTCCTTCTTTCCGAAGGCGAGAAATACCTGTTTTGAAGGCGCTGTAGTTCAATTTTGGTCGCCTTGTTTCACAGAATTGCTTTTGAGTACCATCAAATTTTTGAAGTCTCTTGTAATAGCTCAGGTAGTCTATGTTTGCCATTGAATTTATAAAGGTTTTATGTTGCTTATGGTCTTCAAAATGTTACTTTTGTTAGACTTTCGCTAATTTCATACGTTTTCGAAAATCCGGCTTATTTATCGGAAAGATATTTCCTGGTCCTGAAAGCTTCCTAATCTTTTCCTCGTTTTCTAGATTGATAAAAGGTCGGCATGAATGACTCAGTACCATCAACCGCACCATAGACAAGCATGGGTTCCCAGGCTAGCACTAGGTTCCTTTCCACGCCATGTATGTCATGAAATCAGTTGATACAGCCAACTTGCACAGATCTTTTACCATTAGCACATTTTTTTTATGGCCATCAATCCCCATTGGAATTTTATTTATGAATAGCAACCAGAGAGGAACAGCATTGAAGTGAGTAAGGGGGATTTTGTTAGATTCGAATACGGTCTTTGATATGACGGCCGGTCTCTTTTTTGTCAGACAAACTATCCTCAATTGTTGATTTCATGTTATTTTTGCGCATGATCATCAAACTTTGGATTCAGGAGTTTTCTAATAGAATCAACATGTGGGTGAAATGAGAGGATATCAGCGTAGTAATCTGTTCGCAATGTGCGGGTCAGGGGATGCCAAAGCATCACAGGCACCTGCGTAGTTATCCCTTCCTGCTTTAACTCCCTTGGTCAACATCAGCCGAAGTCCCTTCAGTTTTATCCAACCACTTTGTATTCTCTAGTTCCGTGTTGGAAATCAGATTATACCGTTTAAACACAGCCATCGTCATTTGCCCAGACTGTGCCAGAATGGAGAAATAATCATTACCAGCCAACCTCATGTTATTGATTGCACAATGTCTGAGGTCATGGAGTGTAAAATCACCAAGCTCGGTATCTTTTACTGTTTGCCTGTAATCACGTTGAAATTCCTTCACTGGTTCTCCCTCCTTGAGCAAAACTCTGCATGATCGAATTTCTCTGGGTAATGACTTGAGCATTTCACTTGCCTTGGGATGAAGCCTGATGAATCCCCCACTCTTGGTTTTCTCAACCTTTGATGATACTTTCAGGAAACCTCATTCGCTTCAACCCGCTAAATCCAGGCCTATATAATATTGGTTCGCAATAAATTCTAAAAGTTAATGGTGCTGTGCAACGAAAAGTCATTAATCCGCAACCAACCGCAATTGCCGAACATTAGATTATTTGTGCTAGTATTAATCAACAGACAATTGAACGGCATCAGCATTGTTTTGTCTGTGAAAGATCCAATGGTTTACGTTTTCTCCTTTTCGGTAATGCAATAAAATGGGGAAATCGTCGATGCAGGATAAATCGTTCGCACAAATAGTTTTTTCGCCTGAGTGTTGACAACTCTCGGTCTATGTCTCGACTTTTTAATGAACGACGAGGCAGAAAGACCTGTGTTTGTTAAATGCTTGTGGTTCAGTGTTATCCATTCCTGACAATTAGATGCTGTTCGAGCATTGATGAAGGAGAAAAAGATGAAAAAAGTTCTGAGCGTCATGATCAGCTTGTTATTCGTTTTAATCGCTTCCAACGGAGCATTTGCCAAGAATTTCAACCTGAAATTTTCAACCATGTCATCAAAAAAGGATCCCTGGGGGCAGCAAGTGCTCCGGATAGCAAAGGCGGTCGAGAAAAACACGAATGGAAGTGTCAAGGTTACGCCTTATATGAGTTCAAAACTGGGAGCTGAACTAGACGTGATCAAGCAGGTCGCCAGAGGACGGATTGACATGGGTGGATTTGCCTTAGCAGGCGCTTCATCCATAATTCCTGAGCTGGCACTTCTCGGTACCCCATTTATGTTTGATAGCAATCAGCAATATGATTGTGTTCTGGATAACCATCTGGCTCCACTCTTCGAAGAGATGTTTCGGAAAAAAGGCCTAAAATTGATTGCTTACAGCGAAACAGGGACATACAGTACGTTTTCCACTAAACCCATCCGAACACCTGCTGACGTTAAAAGCTGGAAACTTCGTATCAACCAGTCAAAATTTTCAGTACTCATGTGGCAATCGGTTGGCGCAAATCCGGTACCACTTCCATTTTCCGAGTTTCACGCGGCAATACAGACTGGTATGGTCAACGGTGGAGATTTAACACCGACTTTTTATGTATTTATGGGGTTCCCGAAGTTGGCGCCTTATCTGACGCTTACCGAGCACAGCAGACAACCGGGTTTCATTCTGATGAGTTTAAAAGCCTGGAACCGGTTCAGCTCGGCACAGCAGAAACAGTTCATGGACTCCCAGGAACCCATTAGCGGGCTCAGAAAGCAGATTCGAGGCCTGGATACAATGATGGCGGCAAAGTATGAGAAAGCAGGCGGCCCGGTTCATCACTTGACACCTGAAGAGCGGCAGCAATGGGAGGATGCAGTTATACCTCAGCAGCAGAAAATTGTTGAGATGGTGGGTGGTCAGTCGGAGCGCGTCTGGGCGATGATCCAGGACGGAAAAGCTTCCTGTAAAAAGTAGGGGGATCGCATATGAGTGGAGCAGGAACTTTTTTGAAACGGTTGTATCAGATGGAGGCGGTTGTGGCGGCCTCCGCATACGGAGTGCTGGCCGTTACCGTGCTGGCTGATGTGGTTTTCCGGGAGATACTCAGTTCTCCGGTATTGGGAACCCAGCGGTTCGCTGTCTACATGTCCATCATCGCGGGATTTCTGGGTGTTGGGCTGGCTTCTGCAGCCGGTTTACATATGCGGCCACGGGTGGCCGACAACTGGTTCCCCGCTGCATGGAATCCCGGCATCAACCGGGTCTCAAACCTGGTAACCAGCGCTATATTTGTAGTGGCCGGATATTATGCTGTTTTGTTCTGGCACACCGGTTTCGAAATGGGCGACACGGCTCCGTTACTGGACTGGCTGCTCTGGCCGATTCAGATTGTTATACCCTATGCATTTTTTTCAACCGCTCTGCGCTATCTGTTGTTTGCTCTTTTTCCCAATCTGAACCCAGCTGATGAGGAGGAAAAATGAGCTTACTGCTGCTGTTTGCAATTATTGTCCTGTTGCTGGTTCTGCGCCAGAACCTGGTTGCCATTCTCCTGGTGGTAGCGGCATATATCCATCTTGTTTATGGCGATGGGGTGCTGGAGTACATCATCGAGGACATGTATATTGCCGCGGACAAGGAGGTCTTTCTGGCATTGCCGTTGTTCATCCTTTGCGGGAGCGTTATGACCCGGGGGGCCATTGCGCAACGGTTGATTGATGTGATCAAAGCCTTCACCTCTCCATTGCCGGGAGGGCTGGCGGTCACAACTATTTTATCGTGTGCGGTGTTTGCGGCCATCTCCGGATCTTCACCCGTGACCCTGCTGGCTATTGGAACGATCATGTATCCGGCTCTGCTCAAGGAGGGATATTCAAAAAAATTCGCGCTGGGTGCCGTCACATCCGGTGGGACACTGGGAATTGTCATCCCGCCGTCCATTCCCATGATTCTTTATGGTATTGTGACTGAGACGTCGGTGGTGGAGCTGTTTATCGCCGGGATTATTCCGGGTATCCTGCTGACCCTCGTACTGAGCGGTTATGCTCTGTTTGCCAATCGCCGTCTGCCGAGTAAACCTTGGGATATTGTACAGATAAAGTCCGCATTAAGAGATGGCATCTGGTCCATGCTGATGCCGATTATACTGCTGGGTGGGATCTATTCTGGATTTTTTACACCTACAGAAGCAGCGGCGGTCGCTCTTTTCTATTCAATCATTATTGAGCTTTTTGTACACAAGGAAGTGACGCTGAGAGACCTTTATGATACGGCTGTTTCGACGACCCAGATGTTTGGGACCCTCTTTCCCCTGGTGGCTATTGCTATGAGCCTTAACATCCTGTTGGCAACCCAGCAGGTTCCGGACATGGTGGCTAACTGGATGACTTCCGTGGTCGATAACCGGATCATGTTTATCCTAGGCTTGAATATCCTGTTGTTGATCGTTGGTTGTTTCATGGATATTATCTCTGCCATCTTGATTCTGGCTCCTGTCTTGTTGCCGGCAGCTATTGCTTATGGGATCGAACCGGTGCATCTGGGGGTTATCATGGTGTTGAACCTGGAGATCGGATTTCTGACCCCACCCGTTGGCTTTAACATTATTGTTGCTATGACCGCCTTCAAGGAGAAATTCTGGTTGATTGCCAGGGGGGTGCTACCGTTTATTGCCCTGATGCTGGCCGTCCTGGTTTTTGTGTCATTGGTGCCATCCGTTTCCATGTTTCTGGTGCGGTAAACCGAATCGCGAAACCGCCCATTCCATATCGGATGGAATCGTCAATTGTTGGTCAATGTCGTTTGCTTTTTTGGCTTTATTGCCTGGTGCCGCTCCCTGCAATCAAAAAAGGGATTGGCCTGCAGCGTCAGTAAACGATATTGAATTGTGTATCGGTATTCAGGAGAAAAAATGCCAGTTTCAGGATTAGCAAAAAACATCGGGACTCTGCTGGGGGAGGCCACAGCCAGATATGGCAGCAACACAGCCATTCATTTTATTGAGGAAGACCTCTCCTTCACCTATGCGGAGCTTAATCGGCAGATCAACCGCTATGCAAATACCTTGCAGGACAAGGGTATCAGGCAGGGTGATCATGTTGCATTAATGCTGCCGAATTGTCCCGATTATCCGTTTACCTGGCTGGCACTGGCAAAACTGGGAGCCGTGGCGGTCCCGTTAAATATTGCGTATCAGGCGCAAGACATGGAATATGTGTTGGACAATTCCGATGCTTGCGCTCTGGTGATTCATTCGGATTATTTACCGGTCTATCGAAAAATTGCTGAAAAAACCCCTGCCGTCAAGACCGTTTTGCTTTCGGGCGAACCAGGCGCATCTGACGGTGAATTGTTGTCAACACTGGCAGAAGACGCTTTTGACGATTTTACCCCGCACGAAGTGGCGCAGGATGACATCCTGAATATCCAGTATACATCCGGTACCACTGGGTTTCCCAAGGGGTGTCTGCTGACCCATGAATATTGGCTGATCTTTGGCCAGTCTGCCGCCAAACAGATGACCATGACTGAAGCGGACGTGTTTTTGGGTGTAGCCCCCTTTTATTACATCGATACCCAGTGGGAAATGATGATGTGTATCTCGGCCGGCGGCGCCATGGTAGTTGGAAAGAAATACAGTGCCTCCAACTTTATGAAATGGATTCGTAAATACGGCGTGACCATCTCCTTTGCTACCATGGCAGCCTGGACCTTCAAACAACCTGAATCCCCCCTTGACCAGCAGCATAAACTGAAATTTATGATGTTCGGGCAATTTCCTCACGAACTTCAGCGGCCGTTTGAAGAGCGATTCAATGTTCCATTGCGCGCCGGGTATGGCATGACGGAGTCCGGTCCTGCAACTGCCATTTCCATTGAAAACGCTAAAATGTCGGGGTCCGGGAGTGTGGGGCAACTGTCTGAACTCCGGGAGGCACGGATCGTGGACGACATGGGCAACGACGTCCCTCGGGGAGAAATAGGTGAATTGTTGCTCAAGGGGCCCGGTATGATGACCGGTTACTATAAGAATCCGAAAGCCACAGCTGAGACCCTGGTCGACGGCTGGCTGTATACCGGCGATCTCTTTCGGATCGATGAAGATGGTTACTACTACATCGTCGGCCGGAAAAAGGAAATGATCAAGCGGAGTGGCGAAAACATTTCGGCCAATGAAGTCGAAAATATCCTTAAAAGCCACCCCAAAGTTGCAAACGCTGCAGTTGTAGCTGTGCCGGACGAAAGCCGGAATGAAGAGGTTAAGGCCTATATTGTTCCACTGGAAGGTGAAACACCCGAAACGATTACGCCTGAGGAGATTATCGAATTCTGCAAAGGAAAAATCGCTGAATTCAAAATCCCGCGTTACATCGAGTACCGAAAGACCTTTCCGCTGACCTCGGTGGGCAAAGTGATCAAGAGAGAACTAACAACCAATCAGAATGACCTGACTGGCAACTGCCACGATCGCATGAAGGTTGTTTAAAAAAAAGAGAACTGATATGACAGACGAACTACTCAATTATGATGCGCTAGGCCTTGCAGAACTGGTCCGCAAAGGCGAGGTAACCCCCCGGGAGCTGGTTGAGGTGACAGCCCGCCGCATCGAGGCCCTGGACGGCACCATCAATGCCATGACGACCCTTACCATCGAGCGGGCCCTGGACAAGGCGGACCAGATTCCCGCTGATAGTGTTTTCGCCGGAGTCCCCACCATGTTAAAGGACTTTATCGATTGTGCGGGAGTACGACGAACCGACGGTTCAGTAGCTAATTTGACGAATGTTTGCCAGTCTTCGGTTGCTTATGTTCAGGCCATGGAAGATGCCGGTTTGAATCTTGTCGGTATGACAAACCTGCCGGAGTTTGCGTCAATGGTTGTAACCGATAACAAGGCCTTTGGCCCGACACGAAACCCCTGGGATTTGACCCGAACATCCGGAGGATCCAGCGGTGGTTCAGCGGCAGCAATAGCCGCAGGATATACGCCGCTGGTTCATGGCACAGACGGAGGTGGATCCAATCGTATGCCATCTTCCTGGTGTGGGATCCTTGGGATGAAGCCCAGTCGATATCGGATGGTCTGTGGAGAACCGGAAGGTGTCGGTCATCATTTTTTTCGCACCCATCAGACGATTGGCAGAAGCGTGAGAGACAGTGCCGCACTCTTTGCCGTAACCGAAGACCGTTCTCATAAAGCAATATACCCGGTTGTGGGGCAGATCAAAGGACCGTCCAGCCGCCGATTGCGGATCGGACTGACCACAAAAAACATCTTTGGCAATGAGCCGGCAGAAGATATCAAAGCCGCGACTGAGAATGTGGCTGCCCTGTGTGAGGACCTCGGACACACGATTATTCCGGTTGAAAATCCAGTGCATGGAGAGGCGTATTTCAGAGCCTATGCCACCCTGTTCAGCATCAAGTTCAAGGGTATCCTGAAACCGTTTGAAACGCTGACTGGAAAGCCGGCTGAGAATTCGGGTTTGCTGACCAATGGGACCATCTCTCTTGTCCGGGAAGCGGAAAACTATACGGATGAGGATCGTCAAAAAGCAAAGGCATATGTGGAAGAACTGTCAGCCAAAATGGTGGAATTTCATACACAGGTTGATGTCTGGCTTACCCCGGTAACACCTGAAGGTCCTTCGAAGGTTGGAGCTATCTCTCCAGAAGGCTCCTACCGCGACAATCGTAAAGCAATGGAAACGGTGATGAGTTATACACCCATGGCGAATATGCTTGGAGCCCCCGCCATGTCAGTGCCGCTTTCCTGGTCAAAAACGACCGGCCTACCCATCGGCAGTCATTTTTCGGCCAAACCCGGAGATGATAAAACCCTTTATGAACTGGCCTATGAGCTGGAAGAAGCGCGCCCCTGGTTTGACCGATGGGCACCATTTTCGGCAAGGTATGTGACCTATTGAGGGGGTATTATAGGGTGTCGATGTTGATAAACCCCGTCGTCTACAATGGCAATAATAATGTTTAAGAGGGTATTACCGTGGAACAAGTGATTGATTTACGCCTTCCTTTTCCTGCATCGCGAAAAGACGCGGTCGATAAACTGAAAATGATGTTTGCCAGTTCCAACAGTGATGGGATTGCCAATTACCGAAACATATATGGTCCTCGATTGGCCGGTAACTTGGGGATGAGTTTGGAAGAGCTTCAGCTGAAAACGGAAGCGTTAATTCAAAGAGGGGCCGAAGACGAACTGGTGAAAATAGCAGAACCGCTGTCCTTAAGCCTTGAAGCCTATTTTGATCAATTGGATGAAGCCGAGGTCGAAAGTGGATTGATCCTGTCGCAAGACACTCAACGTACGGCGGATCTGATAGCCAGATACCCCGATCGGCTGAAAGGGTTGATCATTATCGATCCTAACGAGGGAGATCCAGCTCAAAATGTGGAGCACGCGGTCAAGGAGCTTGGTTTTTCCGCCGTGTATGCCTCCGGCCTGCATTTAAACATGGAGGCAGATGATCCCCAGTTCTTCCCCATCTATGCCAAGGCACAAGAACTGCAAATCCCAGTGGTTATCTATGCGTCAATGAACTTCAACACGGATCTTCGCTGGGATATCGGGCATCCAAGATACATCGATCCGGTCGCCCGAGCGTTTCCCCATCTGAAGATCATCGCCACCTGCGGCGGCTGGCCCTGGGTTAATGAGATGGTCGCTTTGGCGCGCCGTCACCAGAACCTTTACATCGATACCTGTTCTCACCGTCCCAAACATCTGGCTACACCGGGTTCCGGATGGGAAATGCTGCTGCAATTCGCCAATACTCTACTGCAAGACCGGATGGTGTTCAGCTCAGGTGTCGGAGACATTGGTCTGCCCCTTTCGCAAATCGTCCAGGAAGTGAGAGACCTTCCGCTGAAAGAAGACGTCAAGCGAAAATGGCTCTACTCCAATGCTGCCGAATTATTTGGCTAGAAATTAGTCAATATTAAATACGTGTTATATTACAAGGAGTAACTTCCCCATCCTGGCAGTTCAATATAAAGCCTGATAGTGAAATATTCCCTCTCTATCGCAGCGGTGGCCTGAATTGGATCGCCCCCTAACTGACACCGCTGGTCCATCGCACCATGCCGCTCCTATTCTCTGCAGCAGAAGACCTCCCTATATTGGTATATGATCGTCACATGCTCTCTATTTCCGGTCTGCATGTCTAAAGAATTCTTTGACGATAAACTGTCAATATGATAACTCTCTCCCAAGATCCTGTTCAGGTTTGATACGGTTTAAATCCGCCTAACGATAAATTGATCAATGACAACCATAGCAATGACAGGCGGTGATGGCATGAGATTGTTTTTCAAAGCGATTCTGGAAGGCCACATGCCACTGTCTGAACTAGAAGATAGGATCGGTATCACCTGGAATCAGATGGATGATCCAGCCTTCTTTACGTCTTTTGATAAAGTTGATGCATTGGCCAAAATGGCCATTACGGAATCCGGCAATCCTGCTCTCGCGCTGCATATTTTTTCCAAATTCCCCAAAATCGATTACGGTATTTCACACCATGTTGCCAAACATAGCAATACGTTGCGGGAAGCTATCGAGTACCTTTCCCGTTATGCGGAAGTTGATTCGGATATAAGCCGGATATCGTTGATACAAAAAGAAAAGCAATTTGCCGTGGTTTATTCAAATATCACGGATTATTCTCCGGTTTGGCAGGCGGAATACGCAATGTCCGGGTTGGTTGGACTTTTCGGCGTGTATATCGGTAGAGATTTCAAGATAATGGAAGTTCACTTCATGCACGCTCCCCCGGCCCATGCTGCGGCTTACCACAGTGTTTTCAAAGCCCCGGTTCTGTTTAACATGGAACAGAATGCCTTGTTTATTAGGGAAGAGGATCTCAGGTTACCGGTCGTGTCCGCCAATCCCTACCTGAAAGCTGTTTTTCAAGAACAGGCTGAGGGATGGCTGAAAAAAAAATCTCAGAAAGCTGTTTTTCGGGAAAAGGTTGAAATGCTGGTCCGGTCCCGGCTTTCCAGCGGCAATGTTAGTGTGGAATCATTATCAGCCGAAATTGGAATGGATCGCACGACATTGCACCGGCGACTAAAAAAAGAAGGGACCTCCTTTTCCAGCATTCTTGATCAAGTTCGAAAAGATCTGGCCATTAGCTATCTGGAACGAGGCTGGAAGATCAAGGATATCACGGTTCACCTGGCTTTTTCCGATCCGAGCGTGTTTCAAAGAGCGTTTAAACGCTGGTTTAATATGTCCGCCGGTCGCTATCAGAAAATGGTATCGGAAAAGCCTGATATGTCAAAGTCACAGGCGAATCGGACCTCTATGAAACTGGATCAATAAGTACCAAATTCGGTTCTGTCGCAAAAAAGTGATATTTGCACGCTAGGACTACGACATACTATGTTCGTTGTGAGCGAGGCGGGCAGTGAATCGGTGATTAGGTGATTCGTCTTTTTGGTTATTTCTTGTTCCTTGGTTCCGATTGAGGGTCTGGTTTATACTCCCTGAATATCCGCGTTGTCATTTAGGTGAGCTAATTGGATTCACCAAGAATCCGCTGGATGTCCGGTGTATCTTTTGAAAAAGCCAATATGTCTTCGTAATAATCAGTTCGTAATGTATGGACGAGGGGATGCCAAATCATTTCAGGCATCTACGTAGTTATCCCCCCTCTGTTTTTCCCCTTGGTCAACATCAGCGGATTTCTCTGCCGACTTTTTCAGCCATTTAGTGTTCTCCAGTTCCGTTTTTGATACCAGATTATACCGTTTGAAGACTGACATGGTTTTGTGTCCAGTTTTGCCATGATCGTGATGTAATCGTTCCCCGCAAGACTCATATTGTTTATGGCAGCATGTCTCAGGTCGTGAAAAGTGAAGTCCCCCAGTTTGGTTTTTTTTACGGCGTTGGAATAATTCCGCTGAAGTTTCCTCTGATGGACCGGAGCACCTTGGGAGGCATGAGCCGGAGGTTCAAATCCTCTCACTCCGACCAGTAATTATCCGCTGATAACTAGTGAGACAAGGGACAGACTGTTTCATCTTTTCATTCCCAGTGAATTCATACGAGCGTATACGCTGGATCTCTTCAAACCTAATATTTCCGCTACACCTCCTGACCCACTGATCTTTCCTCCCGTTTGTTCGATGATATAGGTGATATACCGCCGTTGAATCTCATCCAAGGTCGGTTTATCACCGAACGGATCGGAAACCGGCAACAATTTGTCGGACGGCAGATTCAACTCCAATTGATCACCTGTTGACAATATGACCGCTCGTTCCACAACATTCATTAATTCACGCACATTACCGGGCCAAATGTATTTTAAAATATGTTTTTTGTCGATGGCACTGAGCAGCATCGGTTCACGACCATGCTTCCTGCAAAAACGACCAACAAATTGCTGAGCCAGTTTAAACGCATCGTCACCCCTATCGCGTAAAGGGGGCAGTGTGAGTGGGACCACATTCAGGCGGTAATACAGGTCCTCACGAAATCGTCCTTCGGTCATTTCCTTTTCCAGGCTCCGGTTCGTGGCTGTGATCAGACGAAAATCAGATTTTATACGAGCGGTACCGCCTACCCGGGCAAAGGTTTTTTCCTGAAGTGTCCGAAGAAGTTTGGTTTGAATATGTAACGGTAATTCACCGATTTCATCCAGAAACAGTGTGCCTTTACCCGCCAATTCGATATAACCGACTTTCCGCCGCTCAGCCCCGGTAAAAGCACCTTTTTCATGACCAAACAATTCACTTTCGAAGAGATTTTCCGGGATGGTTGCTGCATCAACGATAATCAATGGTTCGTCGCTGCGCAAGCTTTTTTGGTGGATCAAGTCGGCCAGAAGCTCTTTGCCGGTGCCCGATTCTCCGGAGATTAGAACGGTGGAATCGGATGCGGCTACCTGTTCTGCTTGTTTGAGTAGTTTCAGAACGACTGAAGAGCCTGTGATGATAGGTTGCTGATCACCATGTTCGAAATGGTGCGTTTTATTTGAATTGAAAAGGCGGCTTTCATTTTTAATCCTGAGATAGTCCATTAATCGTTCAATGATCATGCTATGATGTTGTCCCATTTTTCTTAACAAGGGAACGTCCAAAAAATCAAAAGCATCATTCAGATATGAATTGTTATGGTAGATGACAGCTTTGACAGTACCTTCTATTTTAAGGGGAATGCAAAGAATAGCTTGAATAGCGCGGCTTTCCTTTTGTGTGCCTCGGTTATCCGGGCGAACCAGTATCGGTTTTTGGGTACGAAACGCATCCAGCACCAAAGACAGACTCTTTTTGAAATCCGTCGCCTTGACATGGTTATCGGTCAGATTGCAGGCGGCCCTTAACTCGGGTTCTCGGGTAAATCTGCCTTCCGGGAACCAGAACAGCCCCCCTCTTTCAGCGCCGATAAATCGATTGGTTGCCCTGACAACCTGAGACATTATTTCATCCGGATTCTGAGTCGGAATCAATATCTCCAACATTTCAAGATAATTTTTCAGGAAAGCTTCCCGGGAATGCTCTGTCTCTGGAAGGGGCCCCCTCTCATCCAATAAAGCCCTGAAATCATCTGGAAAGAATATATCGGCGTACCCACCAAGTTCCCGCCAGGCCTGTTGAGCCAGTTGTCGCGCCTTTTGACGGTCTCCTGCCGCTAGTTCCCAGCGAGCCGATTCCAGAAGAGACTTTGACAGTTGCACCGGATCTCCGGATTGCCGGAGGCAATCCGCACTTTCTTGAAGGTCATCCCATACTGACTCTGGATAGAGACCGTCGTCCATCTTTTCTTTCGCTCTGAGCCTCAACACCACGCCTTGTAAATGAATATTCAACTCTTTCCAGATACGGTCGAACTTCTGCGGGTGAATTCGATTAAGTACTTCATGGTAATTGCGATACGGAACCGGTTCGTATCCCTGTCGATGATATTCGTACAACAATTCCAATACCCAGGGAGAAGCAAACTGTTGAACCAGCCCCGATTGCGAGGCGATTTCCATCGCTTTTTTCGATTCCTCAAACGATTCTTTAAGTTTTCCCTGGCGGAAATAGTACAGGGCAATCCCGCCACCACATAAATGCAGGGCGGCTGAATTGCCATGCCGTTGCGCCTCCTCCCGGGCATGTTTCAGGTGTTGCAAGCCTTCAACTTCGTTATTGAGTAGCACCAGAACCGTGCCCAAAACAGCCCTGATGGAAGTGGCCAGCGACCAGTCGGAACGTTCGCGGGCAAGGCGCCAGTGAAGGTCAAGGCTGCCGATGGCCTGGTGAAACCGGCCCAGGTAAATGGTGCAATATCCTAGAAATAGCGGTGTCAAAGATACCGAGAGATTTAGAGGACTGTCTGCCTGGTATAAAACTTCTGCTTTCTCAAAATGGTTTACCGCTTCGGTGAATTTCCCCTGCATAAAAAAATAAATACCGATAAATGCTGCCGACTGGGTCTGAATATCATCGTCCCCCAGTTCTTTTATCTCTTCGTGACCCAGGGAAAAAGCCACCAATGCCTTGTCCCGCAAACCGGTAACATAAAAAAGTCGGCCGAAGTGCAAATTGATCATACCGTGGGAACGGCGATCACCTACTTGACCTGCCAGTTCCTGAGCCCGGTGGAGATATCTGGGGATTTCATTCAAGCTCTGCCCAAGGAAAAAACAAACATTGGAAAATTGCAAAGTCCCCTGAATAAACAGGGTTTTCGCGTCTAGATCCTCCAGGTCGAACACCCGATCAAGGGATTGCTGAAAAAAGTTTTTAGCAATCTCGTTTTCTCCTCTAACCAATGATTGATGCGCCTGTTCCATTCCGATTTGACTGGCATCCGTCAACCTGCCCCCACCTTCAAAAAGGAGAATCATGGCTGTCTGGTCTATTTTTTCCAGGAGGTTTTCCTTCAATATACGTTCGATTAATTTACCCAAACGACACCTGGTATTGATTTTATTCAGCCTGTTTTGTAACGCCTGCGGTAGATCCTTAGTGAGGGCCAGTCGATCATCACCCTCGCGCTTCATCCACCCTCGGATCTCGGTTTTGTCCAGCAAGTCGAACAGCGGCCCTGGTAACAAGGGCGCCAGAATGCCCACCACTTCAATCAGGCTGTTGCCGCCCAGTATATCCAATACGGCCATGAAACCCCATTGGGCTTCTGATAGTTCAGGTAAGGTATTTTTCATTGAAATTCCAGGGGTGCGTATCGTGACTTTGGTTTATGGTTTTGCTTATTCGCTATTGAGCATTTATCACAATGAGTGTTTGAAAATCAAGACACAAGGTGTCCATATTTTAGACAGTAACCGTTTTAATCCTGTGCCTGAATTATTTTTATCCATATATTACAATTAATAAAAAAAACATTTAGTGAGGTACTGATTATGCAAAATAGTTTTGTAAAGTAAATGTTTCGCATGTTGCGATGATCAGCATTAAATTTTTCAAATTCAGGGAAATGCCGTGAAGAATCTAAACGAGAAAACAGCCGTCATCACAGGGGCAGGATCCGGAATTGGTCGAGCGTTGGCACTCAATCTGGCTGAAGAGGGCTGCCACCTTGCAATTTCGGATATTAATCAAGCCACCCTTTCTGAAACCGAAAATCTTCTTAAAGATAAAAAAATCAAAGTGTACAGTGAAGTCCTTGATGTTTCGAATAAAGAAGCCATGCAGGCTTATCCAGAAAAGGTGATTCAAAATCTCGGAGAAGTTCATATCCTCATTAACAATGCGGGTGTATCGATGGCAGCAACGGTTGAAGAGCACAAAGTTGAGGACTATGAATGGTTAATGGGGATTAATTTCTGGGGAGTGCTATTTGGGACCAAATATTTCCTTCCCTATTTACAGGAGTCAACTGAAGCACATATTGTAAATCTCTCCAGCCTGTTCGGATTGATTTCCAATCCAAATCAATCATCCTATAACGCAGCGAAATTTGCCGTAAGAGGCTTCACCGATTCTCTTCGCCAGGAATTGAGAGGTTCAAACATTGGCGTGACCTGCATCCATCCAGGCGGTATTCGTACAAATCTTACAAATAGTGCTTTATTTGTATCATCACCAGGTGGTAAAACCCGGGAACAATTTTGCGCAGCATTTGATAAGTATGCGGGTGTCACGCCTGACAAAGCAGCAAAAGCGATCATAAAAGGTATCAAGAAAAAGAAAGTCAGGGTTCTCATAGGCCCAGATGCAATTATTGGGGATATCGTCCAACGCATCATGCCCCAACGTTATAGTTGGATAGGACGCTTATCAGCTATATTGTTCTAATATTTTTATCAATTTGTGACGTGTCGCTGAGATTTGCAACCCACTTCACTTTCGGCACTCAATTGCCGAGACCGACAGGATATGAGGTAATATCGAGCGGTGCCACTAATATTGATCAACCGCTAATAAATATCCAAAATATCAGGCACAGGCAAGAGATGGCCATATTTCAAGACAAATGGATTGTTGAACGACTTTTCGGAGAATTCTTACTGAAGATGATTGATACGACGGAATTCGGCCAGAATATTGGGGCGAATGGCATTTCGCTATTTTTCGAGGTTGATGATCCGGACCTGGTCATGTTTGTCGATAAAAACGGCCCCAGGTTCGGCAGGAACTCCATGGACAAGACTCCCCTCATCACTTTGAAAATGTCCTGTGACAGCATGCACAGATTCTGGTTGAACCGGCTTAACATCCCCGAAGCATTGGCACAGCAAACTATCAGGGCCAAAGGTCCGGTTGGAAAAACGCTTCAGTTGTTACCTCTGCTGAAGTTAGGTCAGGATATATATCCCGACTACTGCTTAAAATATAACCTTCCGGTTGAATGATGCTGGAAAAATCGCCTGATAAACCGTCTTCATAAATACAAAAACCAACTATACCAAGGAGAAAAAGTGTCACAGGAACGCCCTTATTGGAACATGGAGATTGAACCGCTTCTGAATACGCCAGAGATGAAAAAAATCCAGTTGGACAAGTTAAAGGTCATGCTGGGACGACTCAAAATCAACGCCCCCTTCTATGCTAGAATGATGGCGGACAGCAAACTGGACCCGGAAGCGCTTGGCAGTATGGAGGAATTCAAGGAAAAAATAACCTTGTTCAACAAAGCATCCCTGCAAGCCTTGGTAGCTGAATGCGGTGGGGACATACTGAAAGCCCTGGACCAGATTATGCCTGTCAGTGTGGACGACCTGGATTATATGGGAACGACAACGGGCACAACCGGGATTCCAACACCTTATCCCCTGACCAATTTTGACATTAACAACCTGTGGGGTGAAGTTTATGTCCGCGGCGCTTGGCGGGCCGGTATCCGCTCACACGATCGAATATTGTACAGTTTTGCTCTGTCCATGGTGATCGCCGGCATCCCCTCCATGCTGGGCATGCAAAATCTTGGTTGCATGATGCTGCCAGTGGGTGCCGAGGCCAAAAGCGAAAGAATTCTAATGATGCAGTCGCTTTTCCGGGGTACGGTCTACGCGGGTACCCCCTCACTGGCGGAATACCTGATCGAACAGTCGCCCAAAGTCCTGGGGAAACCGGTAGGGGATTTAGGATTTAGAGCGCTGGTCTGCGGCGGCGAACCTGGAGCCGGTATACCGGAAGTTAAAGCCAAACTGGAAGAGGCGTATCAATGCAAGGTTTTTGATGCGGGAGCTGGATTCGGATACTCCTGTGATCATGACGAATACCAGGGCATGCACTGGATGGGAGACGACCTGTGCTATTATGAACTGGTCGACCCTGAAACCAAGGATCCGATTCCTATGGAAGAAGGCGCCAAAGGTGAGGCCGTCTTTACTACCCTGATCGGCGACGGAATGGTAGTCGTGCGCCAAAGCATGGGCGATATTCACCAGGTGTTTACCGATCCTTGTCCTTGCGGCCGCTCGGGATTTCGCTATAAAGTTGTTGGTCGTGCAGATGACATGCTCAAGGTCAAGGGTGTCATGGTATACCCAAGCCATATCAAGGGAGCGATCAACGAATTTGCGCCGCGTGTCACCGGAGAGCTGCGCATCGTTCTTGAAGAAAAACCCCCTCGGGTTGTGCCGCCGTTGAAAATACGGGTGGAACATGCCAAAGGATTGGCACCGAGTGAAATTGAAGCGTTAGAGAATGAAATCACTGCCACTATGAGCCGCAAACTTAAAATCCGCCCGCAAATTTTATGGGCAGAGCCAGGTAGCCTGGAACGCAGCCATTATAAGGGGCAGGTCTTTGAAAAAGCATACGAAGAGAAATAACCGTATAAAAGTAGACAAAAGAGCTCCCAAGCCAGGAAAAAATAGAGAGCATGGGAGTGATAAACAGATCGAAATAGATAGTTTTTAATCATCGGGAATTTACAGATGGTGAACCATTTCAATTAGGAGGAACAATGAGCAACAATGTGTACGTTTTTGGCGTTGGGATGATCAAGTTCGGTAAATACCTGGACCGCAGCATCAAAAGTCTGACCGGCGACATCCTGGAAGAGGTCTTGAAGGATTGCGGCCTCGAACGCAAAGATCTGGAAGCCGCCTGGTTTGCCAATGCCGGCTGGGGAATGACAGAATTTCAACACTGTATCCGGGGGCAGGTCGCTCTCGGATCAAACAATCTGGACAAAATCCCTGTCACCAACTCCGAAAATGCCTGCGCTGGCGGCAGCACAGCACTGCACGGTGCCTGGACATCAATCAAAGCAGGGCTATACGACTGTGCGCTGGCGATTGGCGTGGAAAAAGTTTACAGTGAAGATCGTGAAATGATGATGAATAGTTTTGTCTCCGGTACCGATGTCGAAGAGACCATGCGGACCATCGAACAGCTGAAAATAGAGGAAGCAGCCCGGGATCAAAACGGCGATGGCAGATCAGAGAAAAAAGGCAGTCATTCGGTGTTCATGGATTTTTATGCCGAAATCGCCCGGGAGCATATGAAAAAATACGGTTCTACCCAGCGGCAGTTGGCTATTATTGCTGCCAAAGCTCATAACAACTCGGTCTTGAATCCCCTGGCCCAGTACAATTTTCCCCAGACGGTGGAGCAAGTGATGGCGGATTATGAAGTCGCCTATCCCCTGACACGATCGATGTGTGCCCCTACCGGTGACGGCGCGGCGGCCGTGATCATCTGTTCGGAGAAGTTTCTCAGGGAACATCCCAATTCCCGGGCAGCCCTGATCCGTGCATCTGTGCTGAAATCAGCAACCTGGGGCGGAGGAAATGATATCGGCGCCAGGGCTGCTCGTGCGGCCTATGAAAAAGCTGGTGTGGGTCCGGAGGACATCAATGTGGTGGAAGTCCATGATGCCACAGCTTTCGGCGAACTGTATCAGACGGAGAATATGGGATTTTGTCCAATAGGGGAAGGTGGCGTCCTGGCAGAAAGCGGCGCCACTGCACTGGGCGGCAAAATCCCGGTAAATCCAAGCGGCGGTTTGATCTCACGCGGTCACCCCATTGGTGCATCCGGATTGGCCCAGATCTATGAACTGGTTACACATCTGCGCGGTGAAGCGGGGAAACGTCAAACAGCCAATCCCCGGATCGCCCTGGCGGAAAATGGCGGGGGAACAATCGGAAACGATGGTGAAGCCGCGATGTGTGTCCATATTCTGGAAAAGACGTAATGTGCTCGATAAAGCCGCATATCGTTTCATTTTTGAACCTTCGGACTTAAAAATACAGCAGCAAGGAGGATATCAGCATGAACAAAATCGTAGAAGTGGCTCTACCCGATATGGATGAAGAGATGGGTTTGATCGTTCCTCCAGAGCCGGGAGCGGCGTTTAACGAAGTCGAGGATACCATCTACCGGCGACGCAGTATCCGGTACTACAAAAAAAAGCAGGTGCCGGAATACCTGGTGCGCAGAATAATTGAGGCTGGCCGGTTCGCTCCGTCGGCCGGCAACGCCCAGCCGTGGAAATTCATCGTTGTCCAGGATGCGTCGGTCATCGACGAGATGACCGCTGATATTGTGGAGGAGTCAAAAAAAATCAAAAAGTTATTGGACTACACCCAACCCGGGAAAAGCGGCAGATCTGGGCTGGTACGCTGGTTACAGAAAAAAATGCCGAATAACATGCATCCCATCCCCTTCGGAGCAGTCACCCTGATCGCAGATGGTAAGCTGGGCGCCTGGCATGGCGCCCCCACTGTAATCCTGTTAGCGGCCGACATGAGAGCCCCGGGAAGACCGCCCCTGGACATCGGTATTGCCGGGCAGAATGTCGTGTTGACAGCTCACAGCCTG
>Ga0233437_1002886_pt1 | contig 24430 bp, 19 predicted proteins | sample SI_122_August201_FD_182714 | JGI IMG/M metagenome (GOLD analysis project Ga0233437, IMG submission 182714) | Seawater microbial communities from Saanich Inlet, British Columbia, Canada - SI_122_August2016_200_MG | ecosystem: Environmental > Aquatic > Marine > Inlet | place: Canada: British...
ATTCATGGTCGAACGTTCATCCGTTCCATTTCCACCCAGTAATTGTACTTCAATAGAAGTTGGAAAATCCTGATCCAATTCCATCGATTCTGCACTTTGACCGTGCAGCATTAATCCATTATTCCGAAATGCCCAGCCGGGTCCTTTGGCTACTTGTTCGCCAACAAAACGGTATTCAACACGTAATTTATAATTCGAGAATTCACCTTTATAAAACATGTGCCCGAATTTACCATTCCACTCATCCCAATTCTCATAAGATACACGCAATAAACCATCCTCAACTTTAAAGGTGTTATTATAATTATCGCCCAATTCGTGGTCTTTGAATTTAATATCCCAATTATTTAAATCTTTCCCATTAAACAATTGAATCCAGTTTTCTTCCGTCGATTTTTCATCAGCTTGCTGAGTTTTAGGTTTTGAGTTACATGCCGAAACCAGTAAGATCAAAGCAATTACTGTAATTTTTGATAAGAATTTTAGAGTACGCATTTTTGTTTATTTTTTATAATTATTGAATTATATTTCTGAGAAAGTAAAGATAAAACAAAATCGGGTGATGCAAATTCCGGTTCGCATTATTTTTTGGGTGATGCGAATTCCGATTCGCATTCCCTTGAGCTTGACTTGCAAGTCTAGCAATCAGGGAGTAGGAAATCCCCTCTCCTAATAGCGAATTGGAATTCGTCACATCCCGGTTTAACCATCCGGTTAATCTTTTTGGTTAAATCACTTGGTCAATTCAAAAAAATATTCTATTTTTGACCAGTTGGTTAAATCACTTGGTTAAACTCTTTAGGGAAATGAATGAATTAAAAAAAGACAATACCGAAGAAAAAATCCTGAATGCAGCACAAACCGTTTTCATAAAAAAAGGATTAGACGGTTCTCGAATGCAGGAAATTGCTGACCATGCCGGAATAAACAAAGCGCTGCTTCATTACTATTTCAGAACAAAACAGAAATTATTTGAGGCTATTTTTAAGAAAGTATTTAAACATGTTTTCCCAAAAATTGAAATGCTTGTTTTATCAGATCTGCCGATAGAAGAAAAATTGGGAACATTTATCGAAAAATACATCGATGTTTTGTTGAAGAATCCTTACCTGCCAGCTTTTATTCTAAAAGAAATGAACCGCGATCCTGTTTTTCTTGCTTCTGTTATGAAAAGCCAGGGTGTTCATCCGGAACATATTTTAAAAATGTTTGAAAAAGAAATGGAAGCCGGCACAATTAGTAAAATGGATCCACGCGATTTGATGGTTAACGTACTTGGTTTTTGCATTTTTCCATTCGCAGCCAAACCGCTACTGAACATCATGTTTTTCGAAAACGACAAAAAAGCTTACAACAACTTTCTTAAAAAAAGAAAAGAAACTGTAAAAAAATTCATTTTAAATTCAATTTTAATACGATGAAAAAACTACTCCTCATTTTGTTTTTGCCAATTCAAATGGTTTTTGGGCAAAACGAAATTTCGCTTGACGAATGTTACGAATGGGCTCGGGAAAATTATCCGAACTTAAAACAGGCAGAAATCTGGCGGGAAATTTCTACGTTGAATCAGGAAAATATTAAAACCAATTTTCTACCGCAGGTTACGTTAAATGCTCAGGCTACTTATCAATCAGATGTGCCCGGAATCGATATTCCAATTCCAAATGTTTCAATTCCTTCCGTTTCAAAAGATCAGTATAAAGCTTATGCAGAATTTAAACAAACCATTTGGGATGGCGGCATTTCAAACATGAATGCAAAACTGGAAAATGCAATATTAAAAAACCATTTGAGCCAGGTTGAAGTTGAAGCCTACAAATTAAACGAACAGGTTTCGCAAGCTTTTTTTACCGCATTAGTTGTACAACAGAAAGTTGCTGTTTTAATTGCTCAAAAAAAGGTTTTAATTGAAAAACTAAAATTTATCGAATCGGGAATAAAAAACGGAGTTATCGAACCATCGGCAGCACTAATTATTAAGGCCGAAATTTTAAATCTTGAACAAAATGAAATACAATTAGATGCCGGTAAAAACAGCGCCGTACAAATGCTATCTTTATTAACAGGGAAACTAATTACCCAGGAATCCAATTTAGTTTACAATAAATCGGTGATAGAAACCAATCTGAAAATAAACCGACCGGAGTTTATGCTTTTTTCAAAACAATCGGGCCAATTAAATACTCAAATTGAATTACTTGATAAAGTCCGAAATCCGAAACTCTTTGGATTTGGTCAGGCAGGTTTCGGAAAACCCGGTTTAAACATGTTAAACGATGAATTCGACGCTTATTATCTGGTTGGTGTTGGAGTTTCGTGGAATGCCTTCGATTGGAAAAACACCGAGCGAAAAAAACAGGTAATAAAACTTCAACAACAAATGATTAATACTCAGGAAGAAACATTCACACAGAATATTCATATCCTGCTTTCACAACAAAAAGAACAAATAAAAAAACTGGAAAAACTGCTGGAGAACGACCAACAAATGATTTCTTTTCGAACAGATATTACAAAAGTAGCTGCCTCAAAACTGGAAAACGAAATAATTACCAGTTCGGATTACATTCAGGAATTACAAGCAGAAACGGTTGCCAAACTCAATTTTGAAATACACAAAATTCAATTGAACGAAGCGGTTGAAAAAAACAAACTAATAAAAGGGAGATAGGAAGTTTTCAGTCGCAGTTTTCAGTCTCAGTTCCAGTCTCAGTTTTCAGTCGCAGACAAGAATGAAAAACGGAAAAGAAATAACTAAAATATATAAAATGAAATACAAATTATTAATTCTAACAATTACCTTCCTGGCTTTTGGATGTAAAAACGATACAGAAGAATCTGATGCTTTTGGGAATTTTGAAGCAGAAACTGTAATTGTTTCTTCTGAATCGGCTGGTAAGATTCTTCAATTAAATGTTGAAAAAGGGCAAAAAATTGAAGCCGAATTCGTGTCTGCACTAATCGACACAATTCAAATTCAATTAAAACTAGTACAAATTGATGCACAAAAAGCTGCAATAAATTCACGCAAACAATCTATTAATTCTCAAATTGCAGTTTTTGAGGAGCAGAAAAAAAACATGCAAACCAACGAAGTCCGCATTCTGAAAATGTTGGTAGACGGTGCAGCAACTCAAAAACAATTGGACGATATTCAGGGACAGATAAAAGTAATCGACAAACAAATTGTTAGTACTAAAACACAATTTACTTCGGTTAACAAAGAATTGGAAGTGTTGGATTCTCAAAAACCGTCGTTGATAGATCAAATTGAACGATGTACTGTAAAATCACCGGCAACAGGAACAATCCTTGAAACATACGCAGAGCAGGGAGAATTAACCGCTCCGGGGAAACCACTTTTTAAAATGGCCAATTTAGATGAACTCACCTTAAAAGTTTATGTAAGCGGGGCACAATTACCAAATGTTAAAATCGGGCAAATCATCGATGTTTTGGTTGATAAATCAGAGAAAGAAAATCAAACACTTTCAGGAAAAATAAACTGGATTTCATCGGAAGCCGAGTTCACGCCTAAAATTATACAAACAAAAGAAGAAAGGGTAAAACTGGTTTATGCAGTTAAAGTATCCGTTAAAAACGATGGTACTTTAAAAATCGGAATGCCGGGGGAGGTTAAATTTTAGTCTCAGTTTACAGTCACAGTCGCAGTGTACAGGTTGTAGTAGTAGTCACAGTGAACAGTCTCAATCACAGAGGACGATTTGACCATAAATTTTAAGAATACTATTCGATTAATCAAATTCATGGTATTAAAATAAAACTCAAATGAAGGAAAAAATAATTTTAAAATTAATAACTGAGGCATTTGAAGAAGCGCACAATAGGAATATCAATGAAAATACTCCGCAAAAAACAAATCGAAAAAGGAGTTCAATATTTATTGAGAATATACATAATAATTTTGTTGAAGAGTTTCAAGAGAAAGAAATTCAAGTTTTTTCAAATGCTTATAAAAATGAAGATTTTAATCGAAGAGAATACCTTTTTGATGTTCTAATAGCAGAAATTGGATATCTCAAACATAAAAATATTCCTTACATAAGAAATTCAAAAATTATTATTGAATCTGAATTTGCCAGAAATATCCGTGAAAGTGCTATTGATTTTAGCAAACTGGTATTGAGCGAAGCTGAAATTAAAATTATGATTCTTCCTCATAGTATAGAAAAAAATCCAAATGAAATGGAGCATTATTTAAATCCTTTGACAGAAGTTGCAGAATGTGTTAATGGTAATTTGTTTGTCATCTTCGTTCCTCACCCTAAAAACTGGCAAAATGAGATTTTAAATGACAAACCTGTACTAACAAAAATGTACAAATTCGAAAAGTCAAATTCAATATGGATTAGGAACCGGGACTGAGACTGAAAACTGAGACTGTAAACTAAAAATATGATTACAATAAAAAACATATCAAAATCATACGATAAAACTGAAGCGATTAAAAACATTTCGCTAGAAATAAATCGGGGTGAATTGTTTGGGTTAATTGGTCCGGATGGCGCTGGCAAAACCACATTAATGCGAATATTAATGACGTTACTCTTACCGGATTCAGGGAAAGCAAAAATGGATGAATTTGATGTAGTGAAAGATTTTAAGGAGATACGCCACATTGTTGGATACATGCCCGGTCGGTTTTCATTGTATCAGGATTTAAGTGTAGAAGAAAACCTCAACTTTTTTGCCACTGTTTTTGGAACAACTGTTGAAGAAAATTACGATCTCATCCGGGATATTTATTACCAGATTGAGCCTTTTAAAAAACGTCGGGCAGGTAAACTTTCAGGTGGTATGAAACAAAAATTGGCGTTATCGTGCGCATTAATTCATAAACCTAAAATTCTGGTGCTCGATGAACCAACAACCGGAGTGGATGCTGTTTCGAGAAAAGAGTTTTGGGAGATGTTGAAAAAATTGCAAAAAAAAGACATCACTATTTTAGTATCAACTCCGTACATGGACGAGGCGATTTTATGTGACCAGGTTGCATTAATGCAAAATGGACGAATCCTAGATGTGGATTCTCCATCGAGAATTACTGAAAAATTTCCAAGGAAAATTATTCAGGCGCGTTCAGAAAATATGTTTCAATTAATTAACGATTTGCGCAATTTTGAAAAGGCTGAAGCAGTTTACGCTTTCGGGCAATTTGTACATTTTACCGGAATTGAAGATGACGTAGAAACTACCGAGTTAGATAATTATCTGGAAAAACTGAATCACAAAAATATTTTGGTTGAAGAAATAAATCCGGGGATTGAAGATGTTTTTATGAACTTAATGGAAAAATAGTAAAAGTGGACAGTCACAGTCGCAGTCGCAGTCGCAGTGTGCAGTTGTAGGAAACAGGTTGAATGGAAGAATTAAACATTAAAATTAGGTTATGGATTTTAAAGAATTAATTGCATATAAAAAAGCGTTTAAACTGGCAATGGATATTTTTATTATCTCAAAACAATTCCCCAAAGAAGAAAAATATTCATTAACAGATCAGATTCGAAGATCTTCCCGTTCAACTTGTGCAAATATTGCTGAATCATACCGAAAACGAAAATACCCAAAACACTTTGTCAGTAAACTTACTGATTCTGATGGAGAAAATAGTGAAACAATAGTTTGGCTGGAATTCTCATTAGCTTGTGAATATATTAATTTAGAAACCTTTAATAAGCTAATTTCTGAAAGCGAGGAGATTGGTAAACTACTAAATTTTATGATTAATAATCCAGACAAATTTGGCTGTAGTACATCCAACTGAAAACTGAGAACTCTGACTGTGACTGTGATTGTGACTGAGACTGAGACTGAGACTGAGACTGAAAACTGAGACTAATTAATATGGAGAAAATAATAACAGTAAAAAATCTCGTAAAAAAATTCGGAAGTTTCACTGCAAACGACAATCTAACATTCGATGTTTTCAAAGGCGAAATATTTGGATTTCTGGGAGCAAATGGTGCTGGAAAAACCACAACTATTAGAATTTTGTGCGGACTTTCCTCTCCTACTTCGGGCGAACTTAAAGTAGCAGGTTTTGATATTTATAAAGAAACCGAAAAAATTAAACAAAACATTGGTTACATGAGCCAGAAATTTTCTTTATACGAAGATTTGACCGTTTCAGAAAACATACAATTGTATGCCGGAATTTACGGCATTTCAGTTAAAAAGAGAAAAGAAAAAGAAGCTGAGCTATTAAAAAAACTGGATCTGGAAAATGCAAAAAATAAATTAATAGGGGGATTGCCACTTGGTTGGAAACAAAAATTAGCTTTTTCAATCGCCATTTTTCACGAACCAAAAATTGTATTTCTGGATGAACCGACTGGTGGGGTTGATCCGGTTACCCGCAGAAAATTTTGGGATTTAATTTACGAAGCTGCAAACAACGGAATTACTGTTTTTGTAACCACGCATTATATGGACGAAGCCGAATATTGTGATCGCGTTTCGATAATGGATGCCGGGAAAATTGAAGCACTCGACACTCCTGCAAAACTAAAAGAGATTTATAATGCAAAAAATATAGACGAAGTATTTTTGAAGATAGCGAGGTAGGAAATTGCTGTGGGCTTGGAGCTTTGAGAATAGAATCTATTTATCGTTAATAATTAAATAAATAATTATGAAAAAGTTTAAAAACTTAAAAATATGGCAAGAAGGAATAAAAATCGTTTTTATTGTTTACAAAATTACTTCTCAATTTCCCAAAGAAGAAAAATATGGTTTAATTTCTCAGATAAGAAGATGCTCAATATCTATTCCTTCCAACATTGCAGAAGGTTACGGTAGAAATTCAGATGCAGAAATGAACCGTTTTTTAAACATTGCACGAGGTTCATCTTATGAATTGGAAACCCAGCTAATTATTTCAACCGAACTGGGATTTATGGACACAAAACAATTAAATAATCTTACAGAACAGTTAGAGAATATTCAAAGGGGAATCACAAATTTTCAAAAGAAACTTAAAAAGTAACAAATTTCACATTACGCAAAGCTCTGGGCTCAAAGCTCACAGCACATTGCCCAAAGCCAATAAAATGACTCAATTACTTTCCTTCATAAAAAAAGAATTCTACCATATTTCTCGCGACCCGCGAACAATGCTGATTTTGTTTGGAATTCCAATCGCTCAACTGTTGATTTTCGGAACCGTTATAAAAAGCGAAATCAACGATATTCATATTGCAATTTACGACCAATCGAAAGATGAAACTACTCAACAAATTACCAATAAATTACTTTCATCGGGGTATTTTATTTTAGATGAAAACCTGAAAAGTTTGGATGAAATTGACGCCATTTTTAAAAGAGGGAAAGTACGCGAAGTTATTGTTTTCGAAAACGACTTTGGCAAAAAACTAATAATAGAAGGAACAGCAGAAATGCAACTAATTGTAGATGCTTCAGATCCAAATACAGCTCGTTTAGCAACTTCATACACAAAGGGAATTGTGAATGATTACATCCAAAAATTGTATCCAAACGTAAAAATGCCAATGCAAATTAAACCCGAAGTTCGAATGTATTACAACGAAGAAATGAAAAGCGCTTACATGTTTGTGCCCGGAACAATGGCACTTATTTTAATGCTAATTTCTACAATGATGACCTCAATCGCTATCACGCGTGAGAAAGAATTGGGAACAATGGAAATTCTATTGGTTTCGCCACTTAAACCTGTGCATATAATTGTTGGGAAAGTGATCCCATATTTTCTGCTTTCTATTGTAAATGCCTTTGTAATAATAATTATTGGAAAGGTTGTTTTTGGCGTACCCATAACCGGAAGTTTTATTTTATTGATGTTAGAAACAATCCTTTTTATTTTAATGGCGCTATGTTTGGGAATACTCATTTCTACCGCTGCCAAAAACCAAATGGTGGCCATGTTTATTTCAATGATAGGACTATTATTACCAACAATTATGATTTCCGGATTTATGTTTCCGATAGAAAATATGCCGGAAGTATTACAGTGGTTCAGTCATATTATGCCGGCAAGGTGGTATATTACAATCATCCGTGGAATTATGCTGAAAGGAATTGGCATAACATTTATTTGGAAAGAGACCTTGATTTTACTTGGAATGACTCTGTTTTTTATTGCTTTGAGTGTGAAGAAGTTTAAAATTAGGTTGGAATAGAATAGCTTTGAGCCCCGAGCTTTTAGCTATTAGCTTCTCAAAAAAAATGAAACTAAATATTAACCTAAAAACTGTGAACCATGAAAAAATTTAAGAATTTAAAAGTTTGGCAAAAAGGAATGGATTTAGTAAAAAATGTTTATAAATCGTCAAAGAATTTCCCAAAAGAAGAATTGTTTGGACTTACCAGTCAAATAAGACGTTCTGCTATTTCTATTCCTTCAAATGTTGCTGAAGGCTCAGGCAGAGGAACAGACAAAGACTTCAAGAGATTTCTGGATATTGCTGTTGGTTCCTCATATGAATTAGAAACTCAAATAATAATTGCAAATGAACTGAAATTTTTGTCAGAAAACGATTTTAACGATTTGAGTTTGAAAGTAAATGAAATTCAAAAAATGATTGCAGGACTTCATAAAAGTTTAAAATAAAAACTAAAAACTAAAAGCTATAAGCTCGCAGCTAAAAGCTAAATTATGCGAACAATACGATACATAATACAAAAAGAATTTCGACAGATTCGAAGGAATAAAACCATACTTCCGATGATTTTTGGTGTTCCACTGATTCAAATGCTTATTCTGGTTTACGCAGCAACTTTCGATATGCAGAAAATTGATATGGTTGTGGTTGACAAAGACCTTTCATCAACATCAAGACAATTGGTTGCGAAGTTTGATGCGATTCCATTCTACAATGTAAAAAATGCTGTTTTCGATGAGAAATTTGCGGAAGAAATGCTTTTAAAAGACGAGGCAGACATAGCATTGATTATTCCTGTTAATATGGAAAGAAACCTGATACGAGACAATGAAGCTCAACTTCAGCTTCTTGTAAATGCTATTGATGGAAATTCGGCGCAACTTGCGTTTTCTTATACTGCAAATATAATTGCCGGGTTCAACAAAAATCTAATTGCTGAATGGAAAGGAACACCGGAATTCGCACCGCCAGCGAAAGTAAATATTTCTGAAAGTTATTGGTACAATTCCGAACTCGATTACAAATGGTACATGGCACCCGGAATATTAGCAATTTTGGTAACATTAGTTGGAATGTTTTTGGCTGGAATGAATCTCGTGCGTGAAAAAGAGATAGGAACGATTGAACAACTTAACGTTACCCCTATAAAAAAGTACCAATTTATTATAGGTAAACTCGTTCCGTTTTGGTTAATCGGATTATTCGATCTGGCATTTGGACTTGTTATTGCAAAGTTATTTTTCAATCTGCCAATGGTTGGAAGCTTATTTCTACTTTTTGGTTTTGCAAGTGTCTATCTAATTGGTGTTTTGGGACTTGGCTTGTTTATTTCAACAGTAAGCGATACACAACAGCAGGTTATGTTCGTTAGTTACTTTTTTTTAATAATTTTTATTCTGATGGGCGGAATTTTTACTCCCGTTGAAAGTATGCCAAACTGGGCACAAGAAGTCAATCGCATTAACCCCATATTTTATTTTATGCGAATAATGCGCATGGTAGTATTAAAAGGTTCTGACTTTTTCGACTTAATTAAAGAATTTATTTCATTGGTGGTTTTGGGAATCACTTTTTTGAGTTTGGCAATTTGGAGATACCGGAAAACTGCGTAAGATTTGTTTCTATTACAAAGTTTTATGTTACTATGGCATTAATTATTTTCTCTTGGATTTATGGTGTATGAAAGTGAAGTTGTTTTTGCCGGTTGGATTTAAAAACAGGATAAAGATAATTTGCAAACGTTGGGTCTAAATCCTGTAATTGAACTTTAGCAAGAAGCAATTAATTTTGAGTTCAGTCCAATAAATAGGAAGCCACAAGATAATGTAGTAATTTCAAGCAGTCTGTTTGTTACGAGGATAGAAAATATTACAGATAATTGGGCGAAGCGGTATAGATGTTTAGGGAGAAAGTTTCAACTACGAAAAATGGGCTAATCAATATTTAAATAATACAAAATGAATAAAACAAAGGTACTGGCAAAAATGATCGACCACTCCATCCTTCATCCAACAATGACAGATGAAGATTTAAAACGTGAGTGTGAAGTTGCGAAAAAATATGATGTAGCATCAGTTTGTGTAAAACCCTATGCGGTTAAGCAAGCGGTTGAAATATTAAAAGGGACTGATGTTTTGGTGGGTTGCGTCATCGGTTTCCCTTCCGGAAACTCAGCTATCGAAGTCAAGGTTTTTGAAACAGAAAATGCTTGTAAAAATGGGGCGGTTGAGATTGATATGGTAATTAATATTGGAAAAACATTACAAGGCGATTGGGATTATATTGAAAAAGAAATTGGTGGGGTAACTAATGCCAGTCATAAGAATGGTGCAATTGTTAAAGTAATTTTTGAAACTGATTATGTTAGTAACAAGGAAGATATTATTAAATTGTGCGGGATTTGTACAAAAGTAGGAGCTAACTATGTAAAAACATCATCAGGTTTTGGATTTGTAAAAGGTGAGGATGGAAAATATTCATACACAGGAGCCACAATTTCAAACCTTGAATTAATGAAAAAAAGCGTCGGCCCAGATGTGAAAGTAAAAGCAGCTGGAGGCGTTCGTTCTTTAGATGGATTAATAGCAGTTCAGGAAGCCGGATGTACACGTTGTGGAGCAACTGCAACTATTTCAATGATGGAAGACGCAATTAAACGATTTGGAAAATAATATAACTTTGGTGAGATAAAGATTATTCATTTCATCATAAAAAATACAATAAACTTTGAATTTTAAACTTTAAACTTTCTTCTCATGTATATTGTCGATTCTTATCCTTTTGCCGTATTACTTTGTATTGTAACAATGATGTGCTGGGGTTCCTGGGCAAATACTCAAAAGCTGGCATCAAAAGAATGGAACTTCCCTTTGTTTTACTGGGACTATACACTTGGTGTAATAATTTTATCGCTGGTGTTTGGCCTAACTCTGGGAAGCAGCGGTGATGCCGGACAAGCATTTATTCCAAATTTGTTAAATGCCGCACCAAAAGCAATACTTTTTGCATTATTGGGAGGAGTAATTTTTAACATTGCAAATTTACTATTGGTAGCTGCCATTGAAATTGCAGGAATGGCAATTGCTTTTCCTATTGGAATTGGTCTGGCACTTGTACTGGGTGTGTTTAATAACTATTTACCAAACCCGGAAGCTTACAATACTTTGTACCTGTTTTTAGGAGTTGGTTTAGTAACACTGGCAATTATTATTAATGCCATAGCTTATAAAGGGGTTTCGCAAGGAAGTAAATCAACAAAAGGAATTGTTTTATCGTTGGTGGCTGGTTTGTTAATGTCTTTTTTCTATCGCTTTGTAGCCGATTCAATGTCCACCGATTTGGTTAATATAACTGCCGGAACTTTCACTCCTTATGCTGCAGTATTTGTATTTTCCATCGGGATATTTATTTCAAATTTTGTGTTTAACTATTATTTTATGAAAAAACCGGTTTCAGGAGATCCTGTAACTTTTAGAATGTACTTTAAACAAGGAACGCCAAAACTTCATATTGTTGGAATACTTGGTGGAATTATCTGGAGTGTAGGAATGATGTTAAGTATTATGGCTGGCGATATTGCCGGTTATGCGATTTCTTACGGACTTGGACAAGGAGCAACTTTAGTGGCTGCTATTTGGGGAGTGTTTGTTTGGAAGGAATTCAAAGATGCACCAAAAGGAACTTCGAAATTACTGGGTTTAATGTTTCTAAGTTTTATTGTTGGATTAGTATTAATTATTCTTGCTAACGGAGCTTAAACGGTAATCATTATGGAAAATAAAATAGTAGTCATTGGCAGTTCGAATGTTGATTTAATAATGAAAATGGATCATCTTCCCGAAAAAGGTGAAACGGTTACTGAAGCTGAATTCTTACAGGTTTATGGAGGAAAAGGAGCAAATCAGGCGGTGGCAGCTGCACGTGCCGGCGGAAATGTTGCATTTGTAAATTGTGTTGGCGAAGACGCTTACACTCCACAAATGATTCAAAATTATAAAAACGATAGGATTGACACACGATTTGTATTTCAGGAAAAAGGTATTGCCAGTGGACATGCTTTGATAATGATTGGTGGTGATGGTGATAACTCTATTTCTGTAGCACCCGGAGCAAATTACAGATTGACACCACAAAAAATTGATGAGGCGCAGCCAATTATTGATGAAGCTGCAATGATAGTTATGCAATACGAAATTCCGGAGGAGACCGTCAAATATGTCATTGATTTGGCTAACAAAAAAAACATTCCGGTGCTTTGGAATGTTGCACCTGCCCGGGCTTTCGATTTTTCTTATATCCCCAAAGTTAATATTTTGGTATTAAACGAACTGGAGGCCGGATTTTTGGCTGAAACACCTGTGGAAAATGAACAGGAAGCTGAAAAGGCCGCGGATATATTATTGGCGAAAGGCGTTGAGAAAGTAATAATTACACTGGGTGCTAAAGGGGCTTTTGTTGTCACAAAAGATGAAAAGGTACGTGTACCTGCATTTAAAGTAAATGCCGTTGACACAACCGCTGCAGGGGATACTTTCTGTGGAAGTTTTGCTGTTGCCCTGGTTGAAGGAAAATCGTTAAAAGAATCTTTACAATTTGCAAGTGCTGCTTCGGCAATTTGTGTAACCAGAATGGGGGCACAACCATCGGCACCTGACAGAAAAGAAATTGAGGCCTTTTTGATTAATGAAGTAAAATAATTTATCGAATAAGTTTGATTTTTTTATTGATCTTCCTTCTCCCTATTTTCTAATCGGTATTCATCTTTCTCTTTACTCTCCCGAATCATGTCCACATTATTATCCATTATTGGCGATTCTTCCAAAGCTTTCCAATCGAAATTTTCATCGAACGGGTCAAGTGCTTTTTGTGGGTCGAAAACCCGTGGGTCTGCTGCAATAGCTTTGTAAGGTTCGTAATTTGGTGTGTTGGTGAAAAAATCGGATAAATCTGTCGCGCCGGCATCGTACTGATTTAAATAGGGCATTCCCAAAATATTCCAGAAAGTTTTAAAAATACTTCCAAAACTATAATGGCCGTGGCTCACGTAATCTTTTTTCACCCAAGGCGAAATAAGCATTAAAATGCTTCGGTGTGCATCAATGTGGTCAACGCCATTTTGCGCATCGTCTTCGGTAATTACAATCAACATATTTTCCCAATAAGGCGTGTGCGACAAGTATTCCACAATCCGCCCAACTGCCAAATCATTGTCGGCCATGTAACTCTCGCGGAAAGGAAATCCAGCTTCTGGTCGCTCACCGGCTCCGTGGTCGTTGGGAATAATTACAGTTATAAAAGCCGGCATGGTATCCTTACCATTCATCCATTTTTCTTCAAATTCTTTTTGAAATTGGTCAATGCGAAACTGGTCGGGAATTGCCATATTATAAGTTGGAAATTGTTTTGAAGTGCGATCCCAAATTGGCTTTGGAAGCGGATAATTTATGTAATGCCTGATTCCTTCATATTTGTACTTTTCATCATAAATTCCCGGTTCAAACATTATACTAAATCCAAAGTTGAAAAAATCGATATTGTTACGTTCCAGATGATCCCACATTGAACCGGCTTCGTTGTAATCTTCAGGATAAATTGCTCCGGCAGCTCCGTTCATCGCAAAAACTCCGGGTGCATTCGAGTTAAAATCAAAGGAACGGTTTCCTCCGTAACTTGCTGCGGTACAGGTTTCCACCCATTCATTAGGATAAGTATTAACCAGCCAGCGATGACCATCGGCAGAAACATCTGCATCAACATAAAAATTATCGCTTATTGCAAAATCGTTTGCAATCTTTAAATGGTTCGACATTATGCTGGCATTTTCAACAGAAGCTGTTCTTTTGGAATTCTGAAATGAAACTCCGGAACCATACCGAGCCAATTCAGCTTCTCCATTACCTTTTTCAACTTGACCAAAAACTTCGTCGTAAGTTCTGTTTTCTTTCGAAATAAAAACAATGTGTTTTATTGGGCTCTCTTTTTCTCCCGGATAAAGTGGAACCGGATTATTTTTACGCCATTCAAATTTCTCGGACGAGGCTTTTTCAAAATTGAAATTGTTGGTAATTACCTGATTGGTATAATTTTTTAATTCTTCATCAGTAGGAATATCCAGAATTTGTACAGAGCCTTTCATTAACGAGCCAATATAACTACCCTCCGGACCTCTTTCGAAATTTACTCCTCCGTTTGGCCCACTTCCAAAACCTTTGGCATTTGCAATAATTAATTTTTTACCATTGTTACTAACTTCAACTTTAGCTGGAAACCACCCAGTTGGAATGTGCCCGATTACTTCAAGTTTTTCAACATCGATTACCGCTACTGCATTTATTCCCGACTCGGCAACATACAACCGTTTATTGTCTGGCGAAAGTGCCAAACCAAAAGGTATTACACCACGAAATTGTTTAACTCGGTCGTCGGGTTTTAGGAAAATGGTATTTACAACGGTATCTTTTTCAATGGAAATTACCGAAATATTATCGTTTGTTCCGTTGCTAACAAAAACGTATTTGTCGGTTGCTACCAATGAATTTGGACTTGCACCGCCAACCGCTGGAATATCTTCTACTTTTGCTCCAACCAAATTTCCGGTTTTGGTTTTTGCAATAACTTTCGGATTCTCAGGATTTTCTAAACTAACCGTAAAAACAGAAAATGCTTCAGGAGAATTCATCTCTCCCAAACCAGGAACTGAAAGACTATCATTTTCAATTCCTTTAATCATTTCCTCGCTGCCATACTCGAAAGCAGGATATTTCAGTGCTTTTTCTCCTACGTTTTTTTCGGTAATCCCGTTTATTAAATTGTATTCAAACATGCCCACATTGGCAACATAAATTTTCTTTTCGTCGGGTGACAAACAAATTCCAAACGGGTATCTTCCAACCGGAACATTGTGTTCTATTTTATTGGTTTCGGTATTTGCGATTACCATTCTAAAACCGATTTGGTCAACTGCATAAAGTTTTTTGCCATCTTCAGAAAGCGTTAAATCGCCAATGTAACCGTGCGAATAATCTACACTGTCGGAAACAAACGAGCAGTCGATAGAATCTTTTTTCTCGCCAGTTAGAATATCAAAAATGTATATTTTATTCGTTTGTCCGCCGGCAACATAAACCACGCTGTTGTCTTTTGAAATGGCAAGTCCCATAAAAACAGATGCCAGAACTCCTTCATCTGTTGAAGGACCGGGTGGCACTTGCTGAACTTCAGGATTCTCAGACAAAATATTTCGGATAATAGTTATAGAAAGCGGACTTGTTCCGGAGTTTGCTGTTATTGCAGTATTCCCATCTGGACTTAAAGTTAAACCAAATGGATGCGGCGCAATAACAATACTTTTACCTGCCGGTGCTACAATTCGTCCGTTGGGAATTATAGTTTCGCCCGTTTTGTCGATTGTTACAAAACGGTCGCCTGCCGGTGCTGTTATAATCCAAGGGTTTATTTCTTTATTTTTAGAACACGAAAAAAGAATTGCGACTCCAAGCAAAAGAAAAATTATTTTGGCTTTCATAAGAATTATTTTTAAGAATTGAAATTTAGTATTTTTTAGTAACAAAGTTGGTGAGATAATTAATAATACCGATTTAACAACCAAATGTCGCATACTTTCGTTTTACTCAGCATACTCCTTTGTTGTAGTATCGGCATTAACCATTATAAACTTCGAAATTGCCATGCGGCATTTCAAAGTACAATTGGTATAAAAACCTAAACCAGATAAACTAGAAAAGATAATTTTCAAAAAACAAATATCAAATAATTTTCAATTTTTTAAATATTCAAATTCTAAATATTCCTAATATGTTTTATGCAATTTGTAATTTGATAATTGTTATTTGTTATTTTCCGCAAAAAAACAAAGCCTTCCCCGTTTTATCGGGGAATATTAGAAATAAGATAATATGGAAGAAATTGATTTCAATTTATTTATTTAACTCAATTTCCCAGCCGTAATCTACATATTCCCAATTAAAGTTGTCTCCTTCAATATTTATTAAAAGATAGCCCTCTTCAGTACCATGATAAGTTCCTCCCCACCAGCTTGCCGATACCGCGCCTGCAGTTATAAATTGAACATCCTTCACTTTTATTTCTTCATACAAATGCATGTGGCCTTGTAAAACTAATTTCAGATTTTTACCTTCGAACATATCCCAGATTTCCTTGAAATTTTTAAAAGTATCGGTATTTGTATATTTCCCATGTAACACAGGATAATAAACAGATAAAAAAGGAACGTGAACAGAAATAATGATTGGAGTTTCAGCATCAACTTTTTCTAGATCTTCTTTCAGCCAAAGTTTTTGTTTTTCATCAACTACCGAATTGCTGGTATTTAGAACAATAAAATGCCATCCTTTATTATCGAAAGAATAATAACTTTCATGTATATAATTTTCAAACATCCCTTCATTATACAGTGGGTTATTTTTTTCACAGCCAAAAAATCGGTCGTGGTTTCCAACTGTTGCGTAATAATCTATATCAGAGTTTGCAATAACATTGGCATATCGTTTATAAAGTTCATGAGCTGTTTTGGCATCTTCTCCCAAAACATCAATATCAACATTGTCGCCACCAGTTAGAATAAAATCTATGTTATGCGTTTTTGCCGATTCGATTGCTTTCTCAATTCCTTGAAAACAGTTATTGTCGCGTTTGTTTAAATGAATATCAGTAAAAAAAGCAAAGCTGAATTTGTTAATTTTCTCTGGATTATCTGGCTGAGCAGCTCCAACAAAACTAATAGTCAAAATGAAGACAAAAATATTAAGGAGATACTTCATTGAATAAATTATTATCTTTTATAAAAAAGTAAAAGGTCCGGAAATTTTCCGAACCTAAATATTACTAATACTATAATGAACTAATTAATCTGTTTAACTGTAAACGGATATTTGTCTGCACCAATGTCATAACCGCTAAAATCCAATTCGAGGTAAAGCTCGTTTGCAATTGCATTGTAGGTTCCGGCAGCACCACTATGAAAAGTCATTTCGTCTCCGTAAGAAACAAACGTAACATCGTTAACCAATGTAACAGACCCGGTAAAAGTGTCAATGTCAATATCGCCAAGTTGAAACTCTAATTCTACAACAGCCGTGGCGTCTGCCCAAAAATCGAATTTAAGTTTTAGTTTTTTACAATCATTCTCTAACTTTTCACCTATACAAAAAGTTGGGCTGTAACTTTCCCATACGCCATCTGTACAAGAAATATTTCCAACCCATCGATCGGCTAAACAACCCACCGGAGGAACATAATAATCCATTATAATCGTCCAGTCTGAAAAATTGCCTGATGGAGCTGTGATCCGATATTTTCGAGGTGTTGAAAAATCACCATAAACACCAAATGTAGGTGAGCCATCCAGTGGTTCAATTATACAACCTGGTTGAAGGTTGCCTTGTGCATACATGCTGCCAAAGTCAACCGATTTATCTTTTATCCAAATTGTATCAATTTTGGTATCATTGTCGATAGCATTTTCTTGTGGGATTTTACCATTTTCATTACCAACAAGTATTTCAATAATCGATGGGTCATCGGGAAGTTCTCCCACATCCCCAAATTCGGGGACACAGCTTGTTGTATAAATTATAACCAGAATAAGTAAACCTTTTAAGTATTTCATTTTTTTGTATTTTTCATTTAAATTATTCCCAACCAAATATCTGGGTGAGATTTGGATTTACCGTTGTATGTGTCTGAGGAATTGGCCGATAGTAATATTTTGGTGCAACAAAATTTCCCCTTTCTTTTACTGACTCAATATATCCCTGGTTATCTCCACTAATATAGAAAGAACCATCGCTGTCTTGTGCACCAACCCGATAATAGATAAGGGTTTCACCAATTGAATTTACTTCTTTGTCGCCTGCTCCTGGAATTGATTCACTTAAATCGAGTAAAACTATATCTTCAACACCATCGCCAGTCATGTCGTATTTCCCCAATCCAGAGAAGTACAATCCACGAGGTTCAGTTTCAAGTATTTTACCAGCTTCCCAGCGCATCAAGTCATCATATCGGTATCCTTCTAATGCCATTTCAATTCTTCGTTCGCGACGAATTTCAAGAATTTCTTTCCATTGTGAATTAGATTTGACATTCGGAAACCTGGCTTCCTGAACCGGGTCAATTACCGGATCCATGTTAAGGTTCGGCATTCCGGCCCGTTCGCGTAATTTGTTAATTGAATTATCCAAATCTCCTTGTGATAATTCACCCAATTCAGCCTTTGCTTCAGCATAAATTAATAGCATTTCAGCAAAACGGATTGAAGGAAAATCTACTCCATTTTGAGTGGTTTGGTCGGTACTGTTAATGAAACCTTTAATTTGGTGGTAGCCTGTAAAATTCTTCTGAAGTTGTTGCTTATAGATTCCCCCGCCTTGCGCATAAGTTCCGGTATTAATTAACTCCCATCCCGGAAAGGCATAGGTTTGCTTAAGCCTTGGATCACGATTTTCAAACTCCTCGACAAACGAATTTGTTTCAGGACTTACTTGAGAAGAATAATAGGAACCATCGCTCATGAGGTAAGCCTGCAATAAATCTTTGGAAGGACTGACTTCATAATTTCCAAACATCCATTCCCACCAACCACTATTTTTTACTTCATCTTCAGAAGAATTTGCGAAAATAATTTCCGGATTTGAAGTTAAATTCTGGCTATTAAAGAGGCTTGAATAATCTGATTGTATATTCCCTGTTGAATAAATACTAAAGCCACCGTTGTCCATTATTTCTTTTGCCGCATCCTTGGCAATTTGTATATATGTGTTTGCAGATGACTGCAACTCCAATTCCGAGTGATATTTCCTGAAAGTTCCTTCGTGTAACGCATGCCGGGCTTTATATGCCAGAACTACCCATTTATTTACAGCACCAACGGGCTGATCTGTTTTTACATTTTGGCTTGCGAATTCGTAATCCTCAAATATCTTTTGAACAACCATGTCTCTCGGATCACGACTTTTAAAGAGGAGTTCTTCGTCGGAAGTCCCAATAACCTGATCGTACCATGGAACATCGGAAAATCGTTTTATCTTTTCCATATAAAAACGGGCACGGAAGAATCTTGCCAAGCCTTCGTAATGCGCAAGAAGATCTTCCGAAATATCAGCATTTCTGAAATTCTCGAGGAAAAGGTTAATATCCCGAAGGGTTTCCCAGCTCCAACCTTCGGTAATAGTTGCTGAAGAAGGATTACTACTAAGCATTATGTTTTTTAATTCGGTACTACCTGTATTTGCTGAATTGTCGGTTGTAAGATAACCGTCGTCGCCGTAGTTGTTTATACCTGCAAAACTGTAAAAATTATAGATGAACATTTTCAAGTCTTCTTCACTTTTGAAGAAGTTTTCAGTTCCGATGGAGGTTTCCGGGAATCTGTCCATATAGTCATCATTACATGCTGAAAACAGAATGATGAGTGTAATGCTAAATATTGAAATTATTTTTTTCATAATTATTTTATTTCTTGTTGATGAAGATTAAAAATCAATGTTTACACCAAATGAATATCGTCTTTGGAATGGATAAGCATAACCATGTCCATCGTCAGTTACTGCTTCCGGATCGAAATAATCACTTACTTCCGACCATTCAGCAATATTTTCTCCACTTACAAAAAATCGAACCCTTTCGATATTAATTTTCTGTGTCAACGTTTTTGGCAGCGTATAACCAACAGTAATGTTTTTTATACGAATGTATGCCGCACTAAGCAAGTAGCCAGTTTGCGGAGTTGCAAGCCCCTTTGAATCGTTTAGTCCCTCTCCCAGGTTTCGGTCGGCTAACCAAGCTTGTAAAACCGGATATTGAGAATCAAGATTAGCATCAGCCAATCCGGCATCGATATATGCCTGCGAGTGTTTTGCCATGTCAACATCGCTGTCGGCAGTAGGTCGGTAAAAATCCATGAGATGTTCGTATCCACCTGCGTATGGTTGCTGGTAAAACCCCCAATATAGATAGTGACGCGGATAGTAATCTTTTTTAGCAATTCCCTGTACAAAAGTTCTTACATCAAAACCATTCCAATCGAAGCTCAGGTTTAATCCATAACGGAAACGGGGTGAAGTGTTGCCAATGATTTGTGCGTCTTTTGGATCATCTACAGTATATCCTTTTTCAATAATTCCGTTTCCATCCTGATCGACATATTTTGGCCATCCAGGAACAATTGATAGTGCCCCCCATGGAATTAATTGTGTTTCGTCGAGTGCCTGAGTTTCTTCTACGGTTTTGTAAAATCCGTCGCTTTCCAAACCCCAAAGTTCACCAAATTCTTGTCCTATATAATATTGGCTAAGGTTTTTATTTGGATTATCGAAGTCGGTTATCCAAGAGCGACTGTCGGATAAAATAAATCTGGTATTGAAATTGAATGATTTGCCTGCCAGATTAAAGTTGTTTTTATAGGTAAGTGAAAGTTCCCAACCATTGGTTTGTAAGTCTGCTGCATTTTCCTTTGGTTCGGCAGCACCCAATACATCAGGAAGATCCCTGCCTATGGTTAGCATATTTTTTGTATTTCGCTGGTAAATGTCGAAAGCTGCAAACAACTTGTCCTTAAATAGTCCAACGTCTGCACCAAAATTTACAGTAGAAACAGTTTCCCATGAATAATTGTCGGAAACAAGTTGGGGAGGAGACACCCTTTGAGGCAATTCTCCATCAACAAGATATTCTGCCTGCGATGGGTTCATTGTTGGGATGTAACCATAATAAACAGGATTACCATTGTCATCATAAACATTTTGGTTACCTAACGACCCGTATGATCCCCTCACCTTAAAGGTACTTACAATGTGTTCTATTGGGCGCATAAAATTTTCCCTGTCAATACGCCAGGCTGCTGATGTAGAAGGGAAGAATCCAAATCGGGTTTCACTAGGAAATTTAGATGTGCCATCGTAACGGCCATTGAATTCAACAATGTACCTTTCGTTAAAAATGTAATTCAGTCGAAAGAATGTTCCTCGAATTGCCCAATCGGTAATCCTTTCGTCAACATAATCTTCCCCAGTTGCCAGCGCAATTGTAGGAAGTGATCCTGAAATAACTCCGTCACGTTGTGCGTTAAACCATTCAGAACGATTGTTTTCCTGGTTAAAACCAACAAGGGCAGTTACCTGGTGTTTGTTGAATGTTTTGCTAAATGTGCTGTAGATATTAAATACATTATAAGTGTCGAATGTTGCACTGCGATAAGCACTGTTTGACCCAATTTCGCGAACATCTTCCGGTCCATAGCCAATTTTATATTTTGAATAGTAATAGCTATAATTACTGTTTCCTTTGCGAATAGTATAATCAGAGTTAACTTTCAGCGCTCCATCAAAAAAGCGTGCTTCGGCAGTAAATGTAGATTGTGTACTATTGTACCTGTTGTCCACATCTCCTCCATCCAATAATCTGGCAGCTTCTTGGCCAACTCCTGTGTTAGCCCATGATCCGTCAGGATTTTTATCATAAGAAGTTGGCGCTAAATTATAAAGATCCCAGATATCAAGATAAGATGGTTCCCTTCTTTCTGTCATTGTCATAAGTGTATTGTTACCAACGGTTAACCACTTAAAAGGTGTAAAATCAACTTTACTTCTTATACTATAACGTTTAAACAGGTCATCTGCAATTTTCAGGGCACCGTTTTCATTATCATAAGAGCCTGACAAATAGTATCGGGTTTTATTGGTTTTTCCATCAATCTGAATATGGTGTTTTTGTGAATAGGTATAATCATCAAGGAAATAATATGTCCAGTCGCGGTTTCCCATATACTCCCAACTTGTTGGATCGTTTGGATTAACACGTACACCTACTGTTCCTTCAGGATTATCTGAACGTTCTTTAGCCCATGCGTAGGTATCATCACTGAAATTTATATTATCCCATGGGGTATTATCGGTTGAAGTTTCCAGGACTCGGTTATAAATATATGGGTCGCTGATTTTATTAGGCAAAAGAGTTGGTTTCGACCACGACATATTATTATTGTAACTCACATGCAAACCTTCTCTTGTTCCTGATTTTGTTGTGATAAGAACAACTCCAAATGCCGCACGGGCTCCATAAATGGCAGCCGACGATGCATCTTTCAGAACAGATATGTCAGACACATCTTCGGGAGTAAGCCTATTTAATTCCCATGTATCGGCAGGAACACCATCAATCAAAATCAAAGGTTCCCCACCATTAATCGAGGTCACACCACGGATATTAATACGTGCAGCCTGCCCCGGTTCGCCACTTACAAAGTCGATGTTCAGGTTTGGTGCAACACCTTGCAAGCCCTGTGCAAGATTTGTAATGGGGCGACTTTCAAGTTCCTTTGAATCTATTGCATCAACCGCACCCGAAAGGTTTACTTTCTTTTGAACTCCGTAGCCCACGATTACAACTTCATCGAGGCCGGTTGTTTCTTCTTCCAAAGATACATTAATGTTGGTTTGCCCGTTAATTGTAATTTCCTGAGTTTTCATTCCGATAAATGAAAATACAAGGATACCGTCAGTCGGTGTAGCGATGTTGTATTCACCATCTTGATTAGTTACTGTACCTGTAGTTGTCCCTTTTATGAGAACTGAGACGCCAGGTATAGGTAGGTTGTCATGTCCTGATTTAACAGTTCCATTCACCCGATTCTCCTGAGCATTTGCAGCAATTACATTCAAAAATATAATTAATACAATGACGATTCGGTAAGTGAATTTTTCAAGGATAATTTTTTGAAATTGGTTTTTATTCATAAGTTAAATTTTAGTTAGTTTTATAATTTGTATTATATCTTAGGAATACTAAAACTACAATTAATACAATTACTTCCCAAATATGTTTTTAATAATAAGCAAAATCGAATAATATATTTTGAATAAAGTTTACTTTTAAAGACTAAATTCATCTGATTTATTTATTTAATTATTCTCAGCATTTTAGCAGGCGATAATTTTTGTGTTAACCTTGAAACAACAATAATGGTAATCAATCCGCTTAACATTGAAACGGTTCTGAATGGAAATAAAACGACTCCATCTTCAATCATTGGATAATTTATTAAAACAGGTATTCCAAGTGTTACATCACCTCCGCCAAACCGGAGAATAAATGCAACTACAAAACCGAAAAACGAACCCCAGGCATTTGCTTTTTTGTCGTAAAAGGCAGTAACCAACTGAGGGAATAAAAGAACATAAACGAAGTCGCTGCACAGAAACCATAAGGCATAAACACTGGTAATTTTTAATGCTAAAAGAGTAGCTGCAATTCCAATAATCCAGATACTTTTTTTAATTACTTTGGTTAGGTTATGATTACTGAGATTTGGTTTGAAAAGCGGGCGATAAATATTCCAACTCGCCATTGATGAAGCAGATAAAATAGAAGAATCAACAGATGACATTACGGCTGCTGCAATTGCCCCAAGTCCAATAGTTGCAACTGCACCTGGGGTGAGGTATCGAACAACATAAGGTAAAATTAATGCAGAATCAGTTGGTGCTGAAGCGGCACCCAAACTTTCCCATGAAGGAACTGCTGAGCCAATTATTCCAATCATAACGGGAGGGATTGCTGCAAGTAAGCAAACAATCCCGGCAATAATTGAAAGTCTTACCGCAGTTTTTTCGTTTTTTGATGCTAAAACGCGCTGGAAATATACTTGCCACGGAATACCTCCAAATATTAAAAGCAATGCAAAATCCCACCAATTGAGATAATAGTTACCCAGAACTTCTCTGGAAGGAAGAAAAGATGCCAAACCACCCATTTTTTGTTGGTATAAATCCCAAACATAATCCCATCCACCAACGGTATTTAAAGCAAAGGGAATAACGATAATTAATCCAATAATTAATAGTGCTAGCTGCACAACATCGGTTAAGGCAACGGCCCAAAGTCCGCCAATTGCTGTGTAAGTAATCGCAATTAGCGATGACAAAATAATTGATGTTTGAATATCTAAGCCCAGAACTGTTGAAAAAGTGGCTCCCAGTGCGGTCAAAATAGCTGCGGTCCAAAATATTTCACCAAGCAAGGCAGGTAAAAAAAGTACGGTTGACATACGTAAGCCAAAACGTTGAGCAAGAGGATCGAGCATGGTTTTAAATTCGAAATGCCTCATTTTCCTTGCAAAAAGGAGACCTCCCAGAATAAGGCTCAATCCATATCCCCAAGGAGCCTGAACCCACATTAATCCATAATTAGTATCATAAGTGTATTCTGCTGTGCCATTAATGTAGCCTCCACCT
>Ga0233437_1002888_pt1 | contig 24407 bp, 21 predicted proteins | sample SI_122_August201_FD_182714 | JGI IMG/M metagenome (GOLD analysis project Ga0233437, IMG submission 182714) | Seawater microbial communities from Saanich Inlet, British Columbia, Canada - SI_122_August2016_200_MG | ecosystem: Environmental > Aquatic > Marine > Inlet | place: Canada: British...
CTTTTTAGTATGTACAGTGTGTAATTCATATTTATGATCAAAAAAAAAGCCTTAGCAGTTAACTACTAAGACTTTAAGGGATGTGGAGCCTAACGGGATCGAACCGATGACCTCTTGACTGCCAGTGTAAAAATACCTACTAACCTCTATACCACAGTGACTTACAGACTTGTCCCATGTACGAAAGGGTAAAATCATGGGTACTATTTCATCCAAAATAACCAAAAAGGGGATTCTCCACTATTATGGCAATTTAACGGTCAATGGAAAGCGTATCAATCGCTTTCTCGGTCTGTCACGACCTACTGCAATAATGGCCTTAAAGCAACTGGAATTTGATATGCGTTTTGGTGATCTAGTGCCAAAGCCTGAGGTAGTGAGTTACAGGGATGCCATCAGGAAGTTCCAAATCCATGTGGAGTTAACTGGAATCACCTATGAACAAGTGAAATATATCGGTGTTCGTATTAAGCGTTTTCAAGCATACTGTAAACAGCAGGGAGTAGAAGAACTGGACCAGATCACTGCCGATCATAGTCAAGGTTACCTAGCCAGACGAAAGATGGAGAAGGTTACCAAGACCTATAACTATGGTAAGGAAGGGAAGTGGAAGCATCCTGCGACCTCAACCATCAATCGGGAGATAGGCTTTCAGAAGCGTTTCTTTCGTTTCTGCTCAGACAACGGTTGGATTAAAAGGAATCCCTGGGCATTGATTTCAAGAGTTAAAAATGACAATAACAGGGAACCGCGCTATTCATTTACCGAGGAAGAACTAAAACGTATCCTCGAAAGATCGGGAAAGTTTTATGACTTTTACTTCTTCTTGCTACATACAGGATTACGGCCAACAGACACCTTTGTGCTTAGCTCTGAATCATTTGAAGGCAATATGATGACTGTTAGGCAACGCAAGACAGGGGAGTGGTTACAGAATATCCCTGTATCTGAAGAAGTCCTCAGCACCATTGACCATCGCATAGCAGCGGGAGGCTTTCTTTTCCCTGAGCTTCAATCTGATCGTCAAAGAAGGTATGCCAGGAGGCTCGTACAAGGGCTATTTGAGCCAGAATTTGTTCGGAAGAACAATATCAATCTCCATACGTTTCGGCACACATACGCACGCAGGATGCTCAATAAAGGAATGCCGAAGGAGGTCTTACAGACGTTTCTAGGACATCGATCAGTAAGAACAACAGAGATTTATGCAAATTGGGTAAACAGCGTAGAATTATCTAAATGGGTGACCTAAATCAACTGAAGCGTACTTCAACTTTATCTTGTAATGACAATATCTGCCTGCTTGTTATTTCATAGCTAAGTGCTATATTTAAGTACAATCATCCAATCGAAGGGGGAACTTCGTAGAAATCCAGTATTTGGATCTTGATTTGACTGGTTCGGGCTGCACCAATTCATCTAACCTCGATATGAGTATTAGGCTGAGGTGCATAGAAAACTCGGAACCACCCCTCCAATTGATTGGGTATAAATTACATGAAAGGGATTGAAAGTGAAGCTGAACGTGATTCTAGTGGTTGGATTGTTGATTGTGTCGTTTTTAGGATGTGAAGGACCAGAAGGGTCAACTGGACCAATGGGACCAGAAGGATCCGCAGGACCAGAAGGACCACAAGGTGACATAGGGCCTAGTGGGAATAGTGATCTTAGTGTGTTAGAGTTCAATTATACTCTATCTGAGGGTGAAATCGATGGGCGGGTTGTATTTTATGAACTCATCACAACCCTCATTGATCAGGATGTGATAAATAATGGTACTGTTGTAGCTCAAATGGCCTCTGGAGGTGGCGAGTACGCTGCACTTCCTCTTACTGATTGCTATGATGATAATGACGATGGCGCAGTCGATCAGTGTTATGAGTTAACATACACATATGAGCTGAATAAATTGACCATAATATTTTCCAATACAATTGAGTCAATCAACTGGAATCCTGATTATAGGCTATATATAAAAGCTTCAATATTCGGCAGCTAGAATCTCACTTTGAATAACGTAGGTATTGGGGAAATGCATTTGGCAAATCACTATTTCCCCAATATCTAACCAAGAAATATAATCAATTTAAATGATAAATTATTATCAACGAAAAGCTAAAAGCATCCTATTCGTTTATTAGTGGAGCATGATTGTGAATGAAGAGGCTTATAGTCGCCAGCTACTCGAAGCTGCATCATGGCGTATTGCAACTGAGTTAGTAAGGCGATACCCACATGAGTTGTATATATACGAAACACACCCAGCTATATACGACTGCCTATCAATCTTCAATGTCCGAGGAGAGCATCTCGCTGACTTCAATAGATGGGGATCTTTCCATAGTCATATCAATGAAAGCACTGTCGATGGTTGGGATATTTGGTCGTTAATGGTCGGTGAGGCTGATAAATTAAATATCCTTAATAGACTTTGTGATACGCTTCAGTTACAAGGTGTCTCAAAATTACCGCAAAGTAATGATAGAGTTAAAACATACAGATTTATCTCTGATTGGTTAGCACTGAAATCCTTCGGTGTGGAAGAATATAGATGCCGAAATGCTTCATATTACCAGGGTGAGTATCGAGAATATTCATCAAACAGATATTTCGATCATTTCCCAGAGGCAAAAGAGAGAGTTCGATTTGAACATGAATATGACCATCATGAAAACCATGCTTCAAGGTTTTGGTTTTTAATGAAATCACAAACCCCTATAGCCTGTCTAGAATCAACTGGGAGCTTCTGGGGCATAGACGGATTCAATGCAGACATCAGTAAGGTAGATATAAGAAGAGTTATATAAACAACAGGATGGTTTCAGAATGTTTGATTACATGAAAATTTCAACAGAACCTGCGAGCAGTGGGGGATCTAGCTTTGAGGGATTCATCGCAGTAGTGGTCGTATTTTTCCTCATCTGGTACTTTCTATTCAGAAATAAAGCTGAAGAATAATCCAAGTCACAATAGAGAACAAAACTTGAGTTGCAAACAGATCAAGAACTCAAAATGAGAGTAACGCCAGTTCAGAAGATTTATAATCAATTTTCACACAATAAGTTTGCGAGAGCTGGACTCCTTGCCATAATCATTATTATATATCTTCTCGCTTCTCATAATGATGTTGAAAATGGCAAATATATGGCTAATGTCTCATACACAAATTTTGGAACAGGTTACCAGGCTGATTATACTTTATATGTTCAAGTTAAAAATGATAGAGTTGTTCACATATATTTCCCTGATGGTGGCTCACTTCATGCTGGCTCAAACAACCATGGCTATGCATACCGTGGAGGTGAATTAGAACCATTTATAGGTTCACACTATGCTGCCACTGTGATAGTAAGGACAGAAGAAGGGAATCTATTAAACTATTATGTGAAACCGCTTACCTGGATGAAATTTGATTAATTAGGGACAATTGTTTACCTATTTTGAACCAAAATATGTTTTTATCGAATTGAAGCAACAATAGCATGAATGAATGAAAATTGGAGATGAATGTGACACCAAATCTAGTTACAAGACCAGCAGAAGTTACAAAGAGTGTCACATTATTGTACAGGATGCTCGGGTTAGGAGTTATCAATAGCATTATTTTGCTGTTTACAATCCCGAGTAGTGATGTGGGATTTACATTAATTATTCAAATATTCGTTTTTTTTGTAATGGTTTATTTCATACAAAAAATTGGGTCAGGGAGCAATGGAGCACGTATTACATTCCTTGTACTGACAATTATTGGAGCACCTTTCTCGCTTCTGATGATTGCCCAAACTTTTCAATATTATCCAGTCACAAGTTTGATTACTCTGATAATTGGCATATTCCAAATAGTAGCCTTGGTAAATCTTTTTCAGAAACCAGCCACAGAGTGGTTCACTCAAGGGAGAGTAATCTCTACCACAAGCACACAGGAGAAGAGCGGAAATTCAATTACATTTGATAGTGATAAATATGAAAGTCTTTCCAAATTGAAGCAAGCTTTAGATGAAGGATTAATTTCGGAAGAAGAATATAACAAGGAAAAGCAGAAACTTCTTAATAATTGATAGCATCTGTTTCATTTCCCCATAAGGATACATGATTTGATGAACGCCGAAAAACAAAAACTCGAACAACAACTCTGGAATATCGCCAACACCCTTAGGGGCAAGATGGGTGCTGATGACTTCCGTGACTATATCCTGGGGTTCATCTTCTACAAGTATCTCAGCAACAAGATGCACGCTTATGCCAATGAAATCCTGAAACCTGATGGCATGACCTACAAAGCCATAGATGAGAACACTGAGAAGGGACAAAAGTACCTTGATGCTGTCCGCCAAATGGCACTGGATACTCTCGGTTACTTCCTGAAACCCTCTGAGCTGTTCTCTGAGATGGCAAGGCGTGGCAATTCCGATGGCAAGAGCAAGTTCATCCTGGATGACCTTACTAAGGTGCTGACTCACATCTCTGAATCCACCAGAGGAACAGAGAGCGAAGAAGACTTTGATAATCTCTTTGAAGACCTAGATCTCACCAGCTCCAAACTGGGTAAAGGCGAGAATGCCAAGAATGATTTGATCGTTAAAGTGCTCTCTCACCTGGATGAAATTGATTTTAAACTGGAAGATACCGAAGCAGATGTACTTGGTGATGCCTATGAGTACCTCATTGGACAGTTTGCCAGTGGTGCAGGCAAGAAGGCTGGTGAGTTCTATACACCACAACAAGTAAGTATGATTCTGGCCAAGATTGTCTCAACAGGGAAGACCAAGCTCAAGAGTGTCTATGATCCTACTTGTGGCTCTGGCTCTTTGCTTTTGCGTGTGGCTAAAGAAGTTGATGATGTAGGTGGCTTCTATGGACAGGAGAGCAACCCTACCACCTTTAACCTGTGTCGTATGAACATGATTATGCATAATGTGCATTACCGCAAGTTTGATATTCGTAATGAGGACACCCTGGAACGCCCCCAGCATGTGGATGAACGTTTTGAAGCTGTAGTGGCTAATCCTCCGTTTTCGGCTAACTGGAGTGCCAACCCCTTATTCATGAGTGATGACCGCTATGGTTCGTATGGAAAGCTTGCACCCAGCTCTAAGGCTGACTTTGCCTTTCTTCTGCACATGGTACACCAACTCAGCGACGATGGCACCATGGCCTGTGTATTGCCTCATGGCGTATTGTTCAGGGGTGGGGCAGAAGGTCATATCCGCAAGGTGCTGATTGAAGATCGCAACTATCTGGATGCGGTGATTGGATTGCCAGCCAACATCTTTTACGGGACCAGTATTCCCACTTGTATCCTGGTGCTCAAGAAGCAGCGGGAACATCAAGGCAACATTCTGTTTATTGATGCCTCTCAGCATTTTGAGAAGGTAAAGACCCAGAATGTGCTGAATCCTGAACATATTGAGAAGATTGTGAGCACGTATAGGGATAGAACCACTGAAGACAAGTATAGTTATGTAGCTCCACTATCTGAGGTGAGGGAGAATGACTACAACCTGAACATCCCCCGCTATGTAGACACCTTTGAGGAAGAAGAACCTGTTGATCTGGAAACTGTTGCCAAGGAATTAAGGCAGCTTGAGATTGATATGCAGGAAACGGATACTGAGATTGCTGATTACTGCAAGCAGTTAGGGATTGAGGCTCCACTATAATGGGAAATGACAACCACTTGCCTCCAACAAGGTTCTCTGAGTATTCTGATAACTGGAATATGAAATCATTAGGTGAAATATTTTCAATTATTAACGGCTATGCCTTTTCAAGTGCCGACTCTCAATCCGAGGGGTGTAGGTGGGTTAAAATCGCTAATGTTGGGATAAATAGAATGCGTAATGATGCAAAGTCATTCTTACCCATTCAGTATAGAGAGAAGCATTGGAAGTTCGTTTTGTCTAAGGGAGATTATGTCGTTGCTCTAACACGACCAATTTTGCGAGGGAAATTGAAAATTGCCAGGGTGGATGATGAGTTCGATGGATCGCTTTTAAATCAGCGTGTTGGTAAAATTAAGTCTGAAAATGTCGTCGACTTCATTTATTACTTACTTCAGAGAGCATTCATAATTGCAAAGATTGAGAATCGAATTGCGGGAACAGACCCTCCAAATCTTGCACCATCTGAAATCAGTTCTATTAAGACTTATATTCCATCCCCCCCAGAGCAGCAAAAGATCGCTACTTTCCTCTCTGCTGTGGACAAGAAGATCCAGCTCCTCCAGCGCAAAAAGGAACTCCTGGAGCAATACAAAAAAGGGGTGATGCAGAAAATCTTCTCCCAGGAGATCAGATTCAAAGATGAGAATGGAAATGACTATCCTGATTGGGAGGAAAAGAGGTTAGGGGATATGCTGTCCTTGGTGGTTGACAACAGGGGCAAGACACCACCCATAAGTGAAAATGGGATACCTTTGATTGAAATAAACGCAGTTGGCCAGCGTGATATTCAATACCATAAGATAGGTAAGTATGTCTCAAACGAAGTCTTTGAGAGTTGGTTTAGGAAATATCTTAGCGCAGGAGATGTACTCTTTTCCACTGTTGGAGCAACTGCTTTATGTTCAATATATGATGGTAGAATACCTTCTGTTATAGCCCAAAATCTTGTAGGATTACGATTTATCGATGAAGATCAATCCTTTATGTACTATATGTTGAGCGAAGCTCACAACAATCACAAGTTCAAACGCATTGAAATGGGTGCTGTCCAACCAAGTGTTAAAGTATCGCAAATGATTAATATAAGATTCTTAGTACCTAATCTTCTAGAGCAGATTGAGATTTCAAGATTATTGTCTGTTTTCGATAAGAAGATCGCCCTGCTTGCAGATGGAACAGAGCAACTCAATATATTTAAAAAAGGCCTGCTCCAGCAGATGTTCGTATAAGTGAGTTAAAAATTATAAGTTAAAAGTGAAAAGTTATCAATTTGGGGGCACAAAAATGAAACTATTCGCAAAAGCTCTTCTATTATTCCTCATCGCCATTTCTTCATTATTTGCGGAAAATGTGAAGGTGGCGAGAGTAATAGATGGTGATACTTTCGTTGGGTCAAATGGAATCACGTACAGACTTGTGGGAATAGATGCACCAGAATCAAAACATCCTACAAAACCAGTTGAATACTTTGGTCCAGAAGCCTCCGAAGCCCTTCAATATCTTATTGGAGGTAAGTATGTAAGTGTAGTTTTTGATTCAAAAAGTCAGAAAAAGGATAAATATGGAAGAAGTCTCGTAATCGTTTATGACGGTGAGACTATGATTAACGCATTGATGGTGATTACAGGATATGCAAAGGTCGAATCACGGTTCCCAATCTCCGAGGGACTAAATTCTTTCTTGCAGCAAAGTCAAGCTATCGCTCAACAGGACAGCAAAGGAATTTGGGGCAAGACCAAAATACCACAAACTAATAACAACGATATTTGTACAGTCTTGTATGGAGCAAAAATTATAGCTAATGATGGCACATACCTTGGTAAATTAGTAAACTCCCATGATCCAGAATCAATTTTCAACAAATATGGCTTATATGGAAGCGACTATGGGATAAACAGTATATGGAATACATACAGTATATATGGAAGTGATTATTCATTGTATTCTCCATTCAATTCATATTCAACAACCCCTCCAGCAATTGTCGCAAATGGAGATATTATTGGGTATTTAAGTATCAACAGCTATGTACAAGGTGCAGTGACTCCTCAAGCAATACTGAAAGCATGTAATTGGTAATAGGCAATAAATAGTGAATGCACACTTAGTAGTGAAATATGGTTAATCAGACAGAAGCAGAACTTGAAGCACAACTGATCAAACAACTTGTTGGGCTTGACTATGATCGCATTAAAGTCCATGATGAGGCATCAGTCCTGGCTAATCTCAGGACTCAGCTTGGTGCATTCAATAAGACTTCCTTCTCAGATCGTGAATTTGATATCATCCTTAACCATCTCGCCAAAGGTAATGTCTTTGAGAAAGCCAAAACCCTTCGTGATCGCTTCCAATTCACCAGGGATGATAACACAAGCTGCTATATCGCCTTCTATGATAGCGAGAACTACTCAAACAACCTCTTTCAGGTCACCAACCAAGTCACCCAGGAAGCCAACTATAAAAACCGTTATGATGTAACCCTTATGGTCAATGGCTTACCTCTGGTTCAGATCGAGCTAAAACGCCGTGGTATTGAGATCAAAGAAGCTTTCAACCAGGTTAACCGTTATCAACGCCACACCTACTGGACCAATAGTGGTTTGTTCAATTATGTTCAGATCTTTGTCATCTCCAATGGAGTCAATACCAAGTACTACGCCAACAATCGCTTTCAGTCCTTTCAGCAAACCTTCCCATGGGCAGATGTAGATAATCGCAACATCAACGATCTAACCTCCTTTACGGAAGCCTTTCTCAATACCAGCCACTTATGGAAGATGATCGCTCATTATGTTGTTTTGAACGAAACATTTAAAATCCTCATGGTGCTGAGACCTTATCAAGTCTATGCCACCGAAGCATTGATCAATCAGGTACGAGATAACAACGGAAACGGGTATTTCTGGCACACCACAGGCTCTGGGAAGACCCTAACCTCATTCAAGGCAAGTCAGATTGTCATGGACCTGCCAGGCATTCACAAGGTCGTTTTCGTCGTAGATCGCAAGGACTTGGACTACCAGACCATGAAGGAGTTTAACAGTTTTAAGCCAGAATCTGTGGATGTGACCAACAATACCAAATCACTGGTCAAACAGCTCAGTGATGATTCTAAGCTCACAGTTACTACCATCCAGAAACTCAACAATGCCATTCAGAAGAAATATCATTCCAGTGCAATTGCACATCTTGTTGACAAACGCATTATCTTCATATTTGATGAGTGCCATAGAAGTCAATTTGGTGAAACTCACAAGCGAATTACGGGCTTCTTTAAGAACATCCAGCTCTTCGGCTTTACAGGCACTCCCATCTTTGCAGACAATGCCTATAAGAATGAAATGGGCAAGCGTACCACCGCCGATCTGTTCGGTAAATGCCTACATAAGTATGTGATCACCGATGCCATACGAGATCAGAACGTACTCAAGTTCGGCATTGAATATGTCGGTCGCTATAAGCAGAAGAACAATACCTTTATTGATATTCAGGTAGAGGATATTGACACACGTGAGGTGTTTGATGATCTAGGTCGACAGGAAAAGATTGTAGACTATATCCTCCAATATCATAACCAGAAGACCCATAATCGAAAATTCGCAGCAATGTTTGCTATCAGTAGTATTGACAACCTTATTCAATACTATGATCTCTTTAAGAAAAAGAAGCTGGCAGGGGACCACGACCTACGCATAGCTGCCATTTTCACCTATGGAGCTAACCCAGAAGACCCTGATGCCATTGGAATGCTTCCTGCTGATTATCCCATGGTAGCTGAAGCAGCCGAGCCAGCCACCTCAACATCAATGCATCGTGAGGACTTGGATCGCTTCCTTGCAGATTACAATACAATGTACGGCACCAGTTATTCCACCAGAGATGGACAGCAGTTTGAGAATTACTTCAAAGACATTAGCAAACGTATCAAGGACATGGAGAAGGACGGTTTTAATCAAAAGGATCGTCTAGACATCCTCCTGGTGGTCAACATGTTCCAGACTGGTTTTGATGCTGCCAGGCTTAATACCATGTATGTGGATAAGAATCTACGTTACCACGGATTGATCCAATCTTTTTCCAGAACCAACAGGATTCTTAATGAGCAGAAGTCTCAAGGGAATATCCTGTGTTTCAGGAACCTCAAAGCTGCAACAGATGAAGCAATTGCTCTATTCTCTTACAAGGATGCCAAAGAGATCATTCTAACACCTCCGTATGAGACTATCGTTCGCAAGTTTAGTGAAGCTTTTGTCAAATTACTGACTCTAGCACCCACAGTACAGAGTGTAGATGACTTGGTCAGCGAAGATGATCAACTTGCCTTTGTGCAGGCATATCGGGCTCTGATGCGTGTTAAGAATGTGCTGGGGTCGTTTACAGAGTTTTCCTGGGATGATCTGCCAATGAGTTCTCAGGCCTTTGAGGATTATAAGAGCAAATATCTTGATCTCTATGAAAAGGTCAAACACGATCACCACAAAGAGAAAGTCTCTATCCTGGAGGATATTGATTTTGAGCTGGAGCTCATTCACCGAGATGAAGTCAACGTAGCTTATATACTGAAACTACTCGCTCGGTTAAAGAATACCCAAACCTCAGAGGCTCAGCAACAGAAGCAGGCTATAATTGATATGTTGGGTGGAGAGGTAGAACTGCGCAGTAAACGTGAGTTAATTGAGAAGTTCATTGAGGAGAATCTGCCCTTTATTCATGACGTAGACGACATTCCTGATGAGTTTGAGAAGTACTGGCATGACCAGAAGGTCTTGGCTTTAGGACTGCTGTGTGAAGAAGAACATTTGAATCAGGATCAATTCAAAGCCCTCATTGAGACTTACATATTTAGCAACAGCGCACCTATAGCCCAAGATGTGCTTAAATGCCTGGATAGTCAGCCCAGTGTCTTGCAGGCACATGATATTGCCCAAAGAATTATTGCCAAGATGGAGACCTTTGTAGAAGTATTCATGAAGGGGATGGCGGCGTAAGAAAATGCGGATAATTTCATAAAAAAAGCTGTGATAAAGGTGAAAAAATGATTTCTGTATTTAAAAAGCTGATGCTTGCGGTTTTGGGACTAACTCTCATCTGTTGTACTCCAACTATTATGTTCATCCCATTTGATTCTAATGAGTACTCGGAGGTAAACTCCGATGAAGTTGAAGTTTACAATAATCGACTCGAAATTGGTACTAAGTATGATGAAATTGGGGTCTTAAAAATCAAAGGAACAATCGATAATGACATTGTCAAAGTGCGTGCAGGTATTCATGGTGCAGACGGTGTTGTTAGGGATGGAAAGAATTTCATCTTAATAAAATATCAAGAAGTAGAAACAGAGACTTTAGGGGGTCATGATGCACTCAGTATTTAGGAACTTAATTCCGTTATTATTGTTGGTCAGTATTGGAAATTCCCAAGACTTAACATTTTCAAAGTATAATGAGATGATTAATGCTTTCGTTCTCGGTCTTGATGGAAAAGGAATTGAGATAGGCCATGAAATAATAAGCAAAAAGGAATTTGAAAGTATTAGGGAACCTACCCTTGTTTGGTTAGCTGATTTCTATTTTAATAATTTTTTGATTGACGGGGAATTGCATTTCTCGGCAGCTGAGCGTTCATATACTCTCTATTCAATGGTTCTAAAGGATTATCCATCGAGTCCACTTAAAGAGTACGTTCTTACTCGCATGGCCCTCATTGAATCTTTTTTTTACGATCTAAGCGTTTTTGGGAATAAATACTCAAGTTCAAATCATGAAATGCAGACCATCCGTCGTAAATTCCAAATCAGTGATCTATATTTTAAATCAGGTAATGTTGATTTAGCCGCCAAATACGAAATGTTATTCGACACTGACTCTAAGTTTTCAACTGCAATTGCATATATTGATGCAATTATAGTTAATCATCCAGAATATGAAATCTACGGATACTATCAGAAGATCATGTTACTATTAAGTGTTTACGATAGATGGTATTTAAAAGAGGTTCTGAGCCAAAGTGGAATTGATGAAGATCGGAAAATCTATCCTGAAGTAAAGAAAGTTTTTTCCCCTCACAACATAATCGCCAGTGAGGTGCTTAGCTATCTTGAATATTTAGACAAGAATTACCCAAGCTCTCAATTGACCCTAGAAGCTCACTTTATGTTTTCAGCCTTCATCTGGAACGATATTAGGAATTTTAAGGGTTTAGGTTCAAAATCGATCAAGCATGATATAGTTAGAAAACATCTTGAGTATATCATGAAAAATGACCCCGATAAATTGGGTATACGATACATTCTTGCAAAAGAGTTCATTATCAAGAATCTATAATACTCAAGAACCAATCAAATATCAGCGGCTCTCTACATATGATTTATTTTGGAAAGAGGATAATAAACAATGATTCCAGATAACATTACGAAAGAACACTTATTACAAGCGCTGAAAGAAATTGATCGTGATGGTGTGAGGACAGGCAGGCATTCCTCTACTTACGATCTTATTTTCAATGGCAAGGAATATCCACCTAAGTACGTTCTCTGTCTTGCAAATAAGTATGCCAATGGGACTGAACTCGTTGGTTTTGAAGGAGGGATCGGAACTCCTGCCTTTAAACTTCTCGAGAGAGAAGGATTTGAAATCATCCCCAAAAATGATCCAGTAAGTCGATTAATCAGTCAATATAAAACCAAAATATCTAGTACTCTAATGATAGATGAAATCTATAAATGGAAGCTCGTCAATCAATACAAAGGAAGACCTGACATTGATGCTGTGGATTTTAAGACGGAAATCGAAAGCATTAAATTTGGAAATGTAATTTATCACTTGGGAGTCGCAGTTTTACACGATCTGGTGAGGGCAAAACCTGAAGAGATGAGAACACATTTTGAAAGATTATATGATGAGAATCAGGATTTGTCTCACAGGGTAGATACATTTAACAGTGAAACACTAAAAATTTACAGAACTTTAGTCGAGAAGGTGCAGCACCATCAGGATGAACGGTCAATTTCAACATACCTAACTCTCCATAACCCTGACAAATACACCTTTTATAAGGCCTCCTTTTACACTAAGTATTGCAAATTATTGGGTATCCCTGTTGCGAAAAAGAACAAGAAATACCAGCATTATTTGGAACTAATTGAACAGCTAATAAGCAATTACATTGAGGCTGATCAAGAACTCATTTATCAAGTTAAAAAACTTATTCCTGAGCATTACGACGGATCAAATCACCTATTACTTGCACAAGATATTCTGTATCAAACATTGGATCAAGCTGTTGAGCAAAAATATTGGCTCTATGCCCCAGGGACAAACGCCGAATGTTGGGATGAGTTTTATAACGCTGGAATTATGGGTCTTGGCTGGGATGAGCTTGGAGATTTAGATAATTATTCTTCCAAAGAACAAATAGTAGCAAAATTACAGGCATTAGGAGAAACAGAAAGTTCAAAGAAAAATGACTCCACAGCAAATTATGAGTTTAAAAATAATATTGAAATTGGCGATGTCATAATTGTAAAGAAAGGCAGAGGTGTTCTTCTTGGGTATGGTATCGTTACTTCGGATTATTATTATGATAATACTCGAGATTCATTTCAAAAGTGCCGTAAAGTTGACTGGAAAGCAAAAGGGGTTTGGCAGGTAGATCACAGTTTAGCACTGAAGACACTTACGAACCTGACAAGTTATGATTCTAGCGATCCTAAGTTTGAAAAATATTATGAGCAACTCTTGGACCTAATGAAGGGAGCCCAATTGACTTACAATTACAAATCTGACTTTGCAGCCTGGTTAAACAATAAATACCCCAAATCTTCGGGAACAGCGAGTTCTTACCTCAAAGCAATAGATATGTTGAATGAAAGAGTTGAGTTCAACATCTTTGAAACTGATGACCTCCAACAGCTAGAGAGTCTTTATGCTGAGCTTATTAAAGAGCAAAGAAACATAGATAGTAAATATTACTTTGATGAGGCTCCAAGTTATAGTACACGTGGATTCTTTTCTGCATCAGTAGGTCAATATGTAGTGTTTCTCAAAGAGAATGGTTCGACAGTCGCTTCAACCTCTACTTCCCATAATCCCTTAAACTTGATTATTTATGGTCCTCCTGGAACTGGAAAAACTTACGCACTCAAGAATGAATATTTTGAAAAATTTACATCATCCGAGGTGACAATAACACGTGATGAATATCTGGCGAAGACGTGTGCTTCACTAGCCTGGTGGGAAGCAATTGCCCTGGCTGTTTTGGATTTAGGGCGTACCAAGGTATCTGAAATTCTCAAGCATGAGTTCGTTCAATTCAAGGTCGCTGCATCAAACTCAAAAACAGTATCACCTACCATTTGGGGACAACTACAGAGTCACACAATAGAAGAATGTGAGTATGTCAATGTGGCTAAAAAGTCTCAGATACTAATATTCAATAAGACGAATGACTCTGAATGGGAAATCCTGTTAGATAGGGTAGAGGAGCAGATCCCAGATTTGTTGACGCTAAAGGAGGAGATTGATACATACCAACCTAGAACAGAACCTAAGAAAAGGTACGTATTTACAACCTTCCATCAGTCTTACAGTTATGAAGATTTTATAGAGGGAATAAAACCCAAACTCAATGATGAGGACAATAATCCAGAGGATAACAATCAGATTGGCTATGAAATTAAATCAGGATTATTTAGACAAATAGTTGATGAAGCAATTGCTGACCCCATGAATGACTATGCCATTTTTATTGATGAAATTAATAGGGGAAATATTGCCAATATATTTGGAGAATTGATCACACTCATTGAAGATGATAAAAGAATTGGGATGGATAATTATATACCAGCTCAACTCCCATATTCAGGTGATGAGTTCGGAGTTCCTCCTAATCTGCACATAATCGGTACGATGAACACGGCTGATCGAAGTGTTGAGGCCCTCGACACGGCATTGAGGAGGCGCTTCTCATTCGTTGAAATGAACCCTGAACCTAATTTATTAAATCAAGATGTGTATAAATGCAACGGTATCGATTTAGCAAAGATGCTAGACATCATGAACAAGCGCCTGGAGAAGCTTCTCGATAAAGACTACCGTATCGGCCACTCATATTTCATGACTATAATTAATCGCCAAGACCCCCTTCCCGAATTAAAGCAGATTTTCGGAAATAAGATACTACCGCTGCTGCAAGAATATTTCTATGGCGATTGGGGAAAAATTGGTCTGGTTATAGGGAATGAATTTGTCAAAAAAGAGGATGATACCGTGAAATTCTTATCCGATGGAATTGATGAAGAGTACGAAGAATACATTGAAAGGCCAGTATATCGATTTACAAATCCTAAAGATTGGACTTTAGCTTCATTCAATTCAATCTATGAATAGTGCCCACAACATAATTCAGGTCTTTGAGCATCAATGGCTCAAGGTTGACAAAAATCCTTTGTTTAAAATGAGTCATTTCATTGCCATGGAGCAATATGGCTATAAGACAAAAGAAAAATACTATTCCGTTGGCAATAAAAGGATCAAGTTCAACAATTACGTGGGTGTCATTCAGGTGAAAAACCTGACCATTGAGGTGCTTCCCAAAGCTGATAATAATACAGACGATGCGAATGCCAAGGAGCAGTGGCATGATGCCCTTATTGCAATGTTGCATGAATGCAAGCTAATCAAGCTCAATGCCATTTCTACGGCAAAGCTGAAACTCCGCTCTGCATCGATCCTCGATCTCTATTACGATCTATTCTTGACAGAAGTTGAAACAATTTTCCGCCACGGCTTACGAAAAGACTATCGAGCGGTAAAAGAGAATATGAATAAGGTGAAAGGGAAAATTCTCTTCACTGATCACATTAAAAAGAATGCCTTCCATCAAGAGAGGTTTTTTGTAGAGCATAAAATCTTTGATTCAAATAATAGGCTTAATCAGATACTTCTCAAGGGACTGGTTATTCTTAAAAATATTGCTCACAATCCCAATCATAACATTCGTATTAACAAGCTGCTTTTAAATTTTGAAAGTATCTCTGAAGTGAAGGTTTCATCAAATTGGTTTGAGACAATAAGATATGACAGAAATACAGAGAGGTACCGCCAGGCTATCAATTTAGCTAAAATGATCATACTCAGATATAATCCTGATCTGAAGGGTGGTAATGAAAACGTATTTGCTATCCTGTTCGACATGAATTTGCTGTATGAGAATTATATTTATAGAAAACTGAAAGTTCTCCAGGCTAATCCAGATAACCCAATAATTAGTGTGCGGGATCAGACTAGAACGCCATTCTGGGAATCGAGAGGATTAAGGGCTGATATTCTTGTGGAGACTGCGGAGAAACGTCTTGTAATTGATACTAAGTGGAAAGTGATGAAGAATAATACTCCAAGCGATGCAGATCTAAAACAAATGTTTGTCTACAACCTGCATTATGATACTGATTTGAGCATCTTGTTGTATCCCAAAACGACAATTGATTCTAGTGAGAAGAAACCATTCAGAAATGAAAAATTTCAAGGTCATGATTGCCAGGTTGCATTTGTAGATATTTTTAATAGCTATGGAAAGTTAGATTTGAACTTGGGGTCGAGACTTTACGCAGAAATATTGAGAAATGAATTAGCTCCTTTATAATTCATCTACTGAAGAACCCTAAAGCGTTACGCTGAAGCAGATATAGGACTAACGAATGAACCTCTTAAAAATTACTTACTATCGATCGGTTGTATACAAGTTCATAGTAAACCCTTACACTCTTGCATTCACAATTCTGTACCTCATAGAGGTAAAATTCTTTGATTATTTGCACTTCGAGCAATTTAAAGAAAGTCCTATCACTACGATTATATTCATGATTGTTCTCTATTTCTTTCTCTATTTGTTTTCACAAGCTGCTTTTAAGGCTGTTGCAGACGAAGAAATCTTACAAGGGACAACAATAAAGGAAAAAATCGAGAAGCTTCTTGATGAGTCATACCACCACGTAATCTTGATTTCGCCATATTTCAATCCTGGAACCATTATGAGTGAAAAGATTATAGCAACTGCAAAAAGGGGAGTAAAAATACAACTGGTAATTCATTCCCACCAATTGGGAAACCACGAAATATTTAAATTGTATCAGCGCTTAACATCGTTTGGTGGGAAAATGTACCACAATGAAAAGCTCCATGCTAAAATCTATAAAAATGAGAAGTGGGGTTTGATCACCTCGCTAAATCTACTTTCAGCCTCTTTTGAAAATTCTATTGAAATTGCCTTCGTAACAGATTCTCGCAGTCTAAATAAGGAAATGTCAGATGTCGTGAGTGAGATTATAACTGCGGAAGGGACTCAGATGGTTTCCGAAAGCGATTTTAGCCTAAATATCGGCTACTGTATTAGAACAAGCGCCAATATTGAGTATAACAAGAATAGGCCTGTCGAATCTGCTGAATATTGGAAAAGTAAGAAAAACCCAGAAGGATCTTTCTGCCATTATTGTGGTGAGAAGGCAAAAACTTCGATTCGTAATCCATTCTGCGAAAAGCACCAGTCTTTTAACTCAAGTGATGGTACTGTAAGTTCAATAAATATTGATTCCCAATTTGAAAGAAGAAAATAGGCTCTTGATAAGCGTTGAGCCTAATTAAAGAGCAATATATGAGGAGTGCTCAGAATAACTCTCCGATTCAAAAGTAATCACTAAAAATTCAGTTGCACATGGTCATCTAGACTGACCTTTTTTCAATCGTCACGGGTCATTGGTGGTCGATCTTTTCAAACTAGGTAGCAACACCTCATGAATCTGAAATCTCCGCTCAGCACCGAATCATTACTCTCTCGAACTAAATGCATAGTAATAACGGTACGAATATTTTCTTGCTAATCAACAATCTGTAGTACCATAATAATACAAGTTGAAGACAACCCCGACTCATCAAAAATATGAGGTCTTGGTTTACAAATAGAACATTGTGGTTTCAGGCCTCAGCTTAGAATACCATCCGGGAAAAGGAATATATGGCATATTTAATTCACGATAAAATATCTAAGCGACAACCAAGCTGGACAATTCGTTTCAGGAATCCCAAAAATGCTGGTAGATATGCCAGCTTGTCTCTTCATTGCGAACGTAGTGAGGCTAATGAGACTCTCAAAAAATACAATTCAGTGGAAGGCATGGACTTTGAGCATTCCATAGGTTCAGTGACCCCTCTTGCTTCAGGACTCATCGATAGATTCATGGACATGAAACGGTCTGAATTGTCACCCAATGCCTTGGATGCCTACAAATATATGCTGGCGCATTTTTCTTCGTCTTTCATTGACAGAGAGCTCTGGTCAATTACCCCTTTAGAATTTGAGGAATGGCAAAAAAGGGAACTAAGTAGTTGTAAGACAACATCCACCTACAATAGTGTCATGCGACATACTCGAGCATTCCTGAGCTGGGCGGAAAAAGATGATCATATAGCTATAGCACCAATACTAAAATCAGTTGATGAGAAACCTGAGCTGCAACGAGGGGAATGGTTGGAAGAAGACCAAATCAATGCCATCCTAGAGGCGGCGACACCAGACATGAGAGACTATTACACGGTTTTACTCATAACTGGGGCCAGAGCAAGGGAGATCCTTCAAAAGCCATGGGCTTACTTGCATGACAACTACATCGAAGTCCAGGGCCGAGGAAAGGCGAATGCCAGACCAGAGCGATTGTGGTTGAATAAAGAAGCGAAATCCATTCTGGCTAGGAGGAAACTCAATGAAGAAAGAATGTTTGACTTCAGTTATTACACTGTCCGAGGGTCATTTAGAAGGATTAGAGAATCAACAGGCATTCAGTTCACTCCACATGACCTAAGAAGAACCTGTGGTTATCGCTTAATAAGGGCTGGAGTTGATCTTTCTCATGTTAGCAAATATCTCAGACATTCTTCACTAGAGACTACGGTGGAACAATACCAATCTATCCTCAAAGTCGATTACCAGCATTTAGCGAATTTACTTACAAAATAGACGTACCTCACCCCGTTTTTAAGCCTCTCATTCCCTTCAGAGAAGAGAGGCGAAGTAGAATGCTTTACTCATAAAAAAAAGCTCTAAGTCGGTAGTGGCAAGCCCACCAAAGACGTAGAGAGAAGAAGAGAGAAGCGGTAGTGTTGTTGTTTTGAGAAACTCTATTAACACATTTTTCAGTGACACTCAAGCTTATTCCAGACTTATTTTACTCTTACAATAATAATATTTCAAAACATAGCTAGGGTTCACCTGGCATTCGCCTTTCTTTAATAATTATTCGCCTGATAATCACATATTCCACAATTCCACATTAAAATAGAATATAAATGGAAATAGTTCTTGAGTGTCACTGAAAGAGGACCCCTTAATAGATGAGTCTTCGTGGCGAAGGATCACACAGGACAGTAGTTAATGAAGAAGATCCTAACAATTCAAGGAGTATTCAAAAATGATACAAGACTCAACCGTTAAAACCTCATCTGATTCAAACAGAACATTGGCACCTACTATCCATAGTGCCAGGCATTTGAACGATGATAGTTCAGTTCGTCCTCAGGATGTGATTTCTGGTGGATTGGTAGTTCCCAATGGCATCACTTTATTACATGGCAAAGCAAAAGCTGGAAAAACCTTTTTGGCCATGCAAATGGGTTTACAGATTGCTAGTGCTACATCCTGGCTAGGAAATGCCATCCCTGAGCGAAAGAAAGTCTTATATGTACAGGCGGAGTTACCTTACTTCCCAATGCGAGATCGCATTAAGGCAATGCTACTTCAATATGAAGGGGCGTCCGTATTCGATAACTTCCTGATGTCAGAACCAATGAAGGTCAATATTTGTGAGGGTAAGGAATACGAACATCTTTGTGAGATAATCACGCAATCAAAAGCTGAAGTGATAATAATTGATCCACTAGTCTACTTCCATAACAGGGATGAAAATAGCAATGATGCGATGGGCCTTGTGATGTCCCGATTCAGGGATCTAGTTAATGATACCAATACTTCACTAATACTAGTGCATCATGATGGCAAGGGTAAGGACCTGAATGGTGGAGAATCCAGCAGGGGCGCATCAGCAATCTTTGGTGCAGTGGATTCTGACATAAAACTTAATCCACTACCACAGAAGGGTGAGGGAGTCAAATACCAGAAGATGGAATGCAATTTGCGCCATGCAGCTTCTCCCAATCCCAAAAGACTATATTTTATTGAAGAAACATTGTCGTTTAGCACAGACCATGAAACTAATGATGTATCCAAGTTGAAGATGCTAATAACTAAGCATCCCGCTGTTAGCAAAAGTGAGTTTATAGAACTAGTGATGGATTCCCTTGAGTGTGGAAAATCGAAAGCCTATGGCCTTATTAAAGTTGCGACAGATAACCGTAGTATCACTGTGTCTCCTGAGGGATTTGTTTCTATTCCAGATTCCGCATTCTGCTAATGGAAAACCATTATGGAATACAGCCTAACACGTTGATTTAGCCTGAAATAGAGCATTCCATGGACACTCGTTCCTTCGTGTCTGTGGAATGCTCCTTTCGCCTACTCTATAAGGGTTTCCACCATTCCACGTCTTCCTTATAGGAGTATGCTTCTTGGAAAGCACACCTATAGTAAATAATAAAAAAATATCACTCGATTGTGTGTGCCTCTTTCTCTCTGCAAAGTACCCCCACCCGAAAAGGGGTGGTGGGGTGCAACTTCGTTGAGCTTTGAATCATACCCAACGACTGCACGTGTGATCGCTTTCTTGTCTGCGAGTTCATTCCCTCTAACACGCACGCGGCATATCTACTCCAGTACGCCGCTTTCCCTTAATAGTGCTACTAATGTCTCTTCCATTCCCTGATAGATCAGTTCATATCTGTGAAGCATTGTGCTTCACGTTGACTGATTAAATCAAAAGAAGGAGAAGTATTATGCTTTTAATGCATTCGGGTGGACAGCTCGTTGATTTGAACCAACTCAAAGAGATTCCACTGCCAGAGACAACCGCTTCATACAAACCAGTAAGCCATTATGATCTGGCACTCAATCTAGCTGAGCTTGCCAGTGGACTCTTATTTGAGCATACTTTGGAGAAGAGTCAGTATGGCATTGCCAGAGATGGTCGGCAGATGTTTGGTACACATACGTTTCGTAATGGAAGTGACAAGATGGGATTGTCCATCGGATTTCGTAATTCCTATGATAAAACCTTGAGTGTTGGCATTGCAGTTGGTGCGTCCGTGTTCGTATGCGATAACCTGGCACTTACTGGTGATATCACGGTTATGAGGAAGCACACAACCAATGTGTGGCATGACCTGGAAGAGATGGCAATAACCACCATCTATCGATCTAAGTCAAACTTCCGCAAGATCGCTGAAGATGCTGAAGAGCTACAGTATCAGCCTGTAGACGATGATAGAGCATATCGCCAGTTAGGTCTGTTGTATGGTCGTGGAGTAATCACACCTAGACAAATACCCATTGTCAAAAAGGAATGGCTACAACCAAGCTATCCTGACTTTGAACCAAGGAATCAGTGGTCTTTCTACAACGCTGTAACTGAGGCATTGAAGTCAACACCACCCACTAAAATCATGGAACGTCATATAGCTTTGCATGACATGATGATGAGAGGATAGGTGAGTATGAATACACCTGAAATTTCAATCGTCACACGTGTTTTAAGGTCATCTGATGGATACTTGGTACAATGTGGCAGGGAAAATGAAGTCGAGGTTCTAGGGACCTCTGAGGGGCTCAAATGCGATTGTTTTATAGCCTCTGTCAGTCCTGATGGAAGATGTCAACATATTGAAGCAATCGAGAATGAGATCACCACTGGCGCTGGCTTTTCAAACACCGAGTCACTATCGCAAGCTGATGCAGATTACTACCTGGGCAAGCTGGCAAAGCTTGATCATTCCATAGAAGGTAATCAGGAGAGTGCTAATGCACAGGTATGGAATATCAACCAGTGGCTGGAGCAAGAGAACGCAAAGCTGAAGAGGCAAAAGAGCTATTACACCTTAGCGCTTGAGTCGTGGATGCTAGTCAACGAATTGACATCCAAACGCCTTGTACATGGCGCTGTGAGCCTTAGAAAGCAACAACCAGAGATAGAGATCATTGATGAGGATGCAGTCCTAAAAGATGAGAGGTTTGTCAGGGTTGTTCCAGAGAAGCTAGCCATTAACAAGGCTGCTTTACGGCAGCATGTTGTCAATACTGGCGAGGAGATTCCTGGCATTAGTGTTCATCTGCGTGATGTCAAGTTCAGTTATAAGACTAACGCAACACCGACAGGAGCCAATCATGGACTTGAATAGAGTTAACGACGATTTGCTGCGAAAGGAGTACCTGCGAAGGTTCTTTGTACTACCAGGACAGTTCCTGGGCTCTGCAAAACAAGTTGCCGATCATTTGTGCGCTGTGTTTTCCAAGGCACCTAGAGATCAAGAGCATTTTGCCATAGTCCTTCTCAACCAGCAACATCAGATCATTGCCAGTGAGATACTGTTCTCAGGATCATTGGGCACATCGGCAGTCTATCCTAGGGAATTGGTGAAGAAGGTCATACAGAGCGAATCAGCTGCTCTTATCATCGGACACACCCATCCATCAGGGACAGTACAGCCCAGTTCTTCTGATCGGGCCATTACAATCAAGATCAAAAATGCCATGGACACAATAGATGTGAACCTGCTTGATCACGTCATCATTGGCAATGGCTCAGAGGAATACTATTCCTTCACTGATCATCACCTGCTATAACACACGAAAGGATATAAGATGAATAATACTAAATTGGTTGAATTTGAAGACCAACGTCAAATCGTAATGAACCCTCTGGATTTAATCCCTGCACAATTCAAGGCAGGGTTGGATCGGAGAAAGGAGAACAGAAACACACTCATGGAGTGGATAAGATCAGCATTAGTGGAGGGCAGGGATTATGGAAGTATCATGATCAGAGGGCAGAAGTCAAAGCCATCCCTTTTGAAACCTGGAGCGGAGAAGATTGCAGGAATGCTGGGTCTCATACCAAAGTTCCCCAATCTGAAAGAGTATGAACAATCTGTCTTGGCTGGCAATATCATTGATGCCATCATTCTGAAGTGTGAGCTACAGAATCAATCAGGTGAGGTGATAGGTGAGGGGGTTGGAGCCAGATATGTTGAGAAGCAAGATCAAGGCGACCTCAACAAAGCCCTCAAGATGGCGAGTAAGAGCGCTATGATAGATGCTACACTGCGTTGTGCTGGTATCTCTGAGATATTCACACAAGATGTCGAGGATATGGCACTGCGTGATCCAGTACCACCAAAGCAAGATGAGGTGCTTTCAGTGCATGGCATTGAGTTGGCAACTGAGAAGCAGGTAGGTGCTGTAGGGCGATTGCTTGAGAACTCCAAGGTAACTACTGAGGAGAAGCGGAACATCCACAGCTTGATAGAAGAGGGGCTTCACAAGGCCAAGGCGGGAGAGATTCTTGACTACTACTATGGTGCTTCCACACACGTGAATGGTATGTGGGTAAAGGTGAGCCGTGGAGTGCTTGCTGATCGATAGATTATCAATAAAAGATCGATCATAAGGGGGTCGGCTTGATCCGACCCTCTTTATTTTTTAGGAGCGATATTTGCTTATCACATCTCCTTGCATTTAAAAGATACTGATATGAGGTAATTCAATGTTAGAGTGGAATGAAGAGATTGTCGAAAAAATAGTTAAGGATAGTGGAACTCATTCACTTGGGGAGACATGCGGCCGATATGTATGGGCAAAAGCGTATGACCTAAAGGATGAAATAAATATGCTAATGAAACCTTTTAAGCGAGGTGTTTTTGGCAATATGCCTTTTAAGGTAAACAAGAGATTACTTGTAAATGAAACTCTGTATTTATTAGTAATTGCTGGACACCTTGCGGTCAGTACGCGAGTACCTGAAGAAAATCTGAGTGCGAATCTGGGTGATTATTTTGAGAGCGTAGCAAAATATTTTCCCATTAAGCAACTAATCAATAAAAATGATAGAAAAGATTTTTTTGATAGAATGGGTGCTTTTTCTAGTGCCATAGGCAAAGTAGACCGTAACAGCATAAATGAGGATGAATTAACACAAACCCTTCTGAATGTGTTCTACGACTACTATCCAATCCAGAGACACCCTCTAGAGTATGTAATGCTCAAGGCTATTATTTATAAATATTATTGGGAACCATTTGAGATAATCTGGCACGCAACAGATCGGGTATATAGTTAAATCAATAGCCAAAATAATTTAAGCAGCTGGGCTTTCATGATAGGCTAAAGGCAGCCAAACCTAATAATCTGTGTATTATTTGAGTCAGTCTTCAGGATGGCTCTGTTTTACTCTTTTTAAACAGACCTGAGCTTTACCATATTGCGAAATGGATAGATATATTTTCGGTGAACACCATTTGAGTCGCATATGTTGTACGTTTTTGGGCTATATTCACCTCTTGACAAGCAAAAATTAACCGTGGCAGGACTATAAGTATCGCTGTGGTTAGCGGGTGTTTTGACATTTTGACGAGAGAGTGTAAGCATATGATACTTAATATTATAGGCATACATATTAGACACAAAAAAACCCTCATAAGTGAAGGTTTCTTTATGTGGAGCCTAACGGGATCGAACCGATGACCTCTTGACTGCCAGTCAAGCGCTCTCCCAACTGAGCTAAGGCCCCTCTAAACTTTTCAAAATCCCTCT
>Ga0233437_1002889_pt1 | contig 24401 bp, 27 predicted proteins | sample SI_122_August201_FD_182714 | JGI IMG/M metagenome (GOLD analysis project Ga0233437, IMG submission 182714) | Seawater microbial communities from Saanich Inlet, British Columbia, Canada - SI_122_August2016_200_MG | ecosystem: Environmental > Aquatic > Marine > Inlet | place: Canada: British...
TATTAATTCAAAAAACAAAGATATTTTAGAAAGAAGTTCTAAACTCGGAGAAGAAGTGAGAAAAAATAATCTACCCGGTTTAAGATTGATAGTTACAGATAATAAAGAGTCTATGATAAGTATTGTAAATCCAAAATCAAAAGACAGAATCTCTATTTATACAACAAATAAGGAGTTTGCAAATTCAATGAGTATTTTTTTCAGTTCATTATGGGATGCTAGTAAAAAAGTAGTGGTTAAATAAAGTTTACTCTGGAAAAACTCTGAATAAAGCAATGCGAAGTGAATGTTTTTAAACGTTCTAAACTTTCCGATTTTTTATGATACACTTACCTAAGGCGGTTATGACAGCAGCAGTTTATGCCGGAGAGTTAGGAGGCACAGCAGTTGTTTGTAAAGGTACTATGGACGGAATCGATGGAGAAGTAGCTTTGAAGATATCAAGACACTCTAGCGGTCAACGAAGGATGTATTGGGAAGGAGAATTGGACAAATCTAAACAACTAAGCGAAGTTTTACCCAACGTTGCAGCATATCATTCAATGGTTGAAGTTGAAGGTAATGAAATATTTCCATCTTTTGGTATGGAAGCTATACATGGATTTCCTATTCTAGATAGGAATATTGGTTGTCTTGGTGCGAGAGAATTCAATGGAATGTTAACTGAAAAAGCAGCTCGTCAATTAAGAACTAATCTTGAAACAGCGGTTCAAGCAGGGTGGAATCCATCTGATGTACAATATTTTCTTCTTTTAGAAGGTCAATCTCTAAATGGCAGAGAGCATCAAGGTGGAGATATAATCTTATTTGATTTTGCTAGCTGGAATAAAGTAACAGGGCAAATTGAATATGATGTTAGCAAACCAGTTGAAAGATTATCACAATATATGAAGAAGTAGTTATTAGGAGCATATGTATCGGAAGTCAATTATTCTCTTTTTCTAGTTATATACCAACTGAGGATTAAAAGCAAACCTAAAACAATCAATGGCAATGATATTATTAGAATAACAAATAGCGACGCATCGAAAAAAAAGATAGTAAATATTCCTGTTATGGAAAGTAAAATTCCTCCTATAAGTTCCCATCTCCATGCAACATAGACAAATGCAAATAGTAATAACCAAGGTAATGCGTTTGGAGAATTTATTAATATTCCTTTTATTCCGCCTCCATAACGTTCTGAGCCGGAGAGTAATCCAAAGAGAAAAAGGAAGGATGATATAATTAATAGAATTGTTCGTGCAATGTAACGAAATAATTTTGCAATCTTTTTTGGACTTTTCAAGAATAAAATCTAAGTGATTATGATTTAAATATTTGTTGGTAAAAAACCATTTTGATAGTTATAAGCTATACTGTATTGCATGGAATAAAATAATAGCATTAATTACTTTTTACAAACAATTAGAATACTATCCTTATCTTCAGTGTATTCATTTTCTAAGAAATCAGAGAAAAATTGTGTTTTCGTAAATCGATTTAGATTTAACTCATCCTTTGTAACTGGATATAATGGTGTCTCATCAAGAAGTTCTTGACCATCTACCATTAGTGATGTGTGAAAAATAATATTACCAGTATATTTTCGTTTGAATATAACATCTTTAGTTTCAATGACAGGAAATTCTATGTCTTTTGTAAAATTAATGAATTGAAGAATCAATACACCACTATCTTTTAGTTTATCACACGCTTTTGATATGAATTCTTGAATCTGATCAATATTTTTAAGGTGTGGCAAAGTATTGCCAAGGCATGTTATTACATCATACTCTCCCTCAAGCTCATTTATTTTTAACATATCTAGTTCTTTGCAATTTAGCTTTTTTTCTTTAGCAATAGCAATCATTTGTTCATTTAAATCGATTCCAGTGGTATTGTAACCTAAATTAGATAATGCAACACTTAAAGCACCGGTTGCACAGCCCACTTCAAGTATATCTTTGCCTTTAGTGATAGATTGAATAAACTTAATCTTTTGCGGGTTTAACGGGAATACATCCTCGTAGTATTGTGCAAGTTTGTCATATAATTCCATATCTACATGAAAGCAATTTGCAGATTAAAAAGGTTGTTATCATTAATTACGTAATATTTAAATATAGATTTAGTGATTAAAAGCATATGAAGAAAGTGCTGATACCAATTGGTATAGTTGTCTTGATAGTTCTAGTCACAACTATTTGGTTTAATTTACCAAAGACTATTCAAAATTCATGCGGATCTGAGTTTAATAACATCTACAAAGAACATGCAGAAAAAGGACTATCACCTGAATTTTGTTTAGATATTGATAAGATTAAAATAAAATACAGGGAGAATCTTTATGGCTTTAGTGGTTGCTATGGTTTCAATGGTCATAAATATGATGATGGTTTTCAAGGTGTAATTTATTCAGATAATATTGATTATAAGATTATTTCAGGATTTTATAGAACAGTTTATCATGATTATGAAGGGCAGAGGCAACCTATAGCTAAAGGAGCTTGTGTAGAATCGTTTTCAGTTCATACTAAAACTAACCATTGCGATGTTCTATTAGGTGTAGAAAGTACTTTTGGAAAAAAAGTATGGTCAATCTCAGAAAGAGATTGGTGTATCATTAAGCTTGCAGAAAGATTAAACGACGCATCTATATGTGAAGAAACAACAGAACCAGACTACAATCCAAGTGAGGAATATTGTAAGACTCATAGTTGCACCGTTAAACATCAAAGAGGCTATTTTACTGCTAGATATCATTGCTATGTGAATTTGAAGATAAGAGGTAATGAGGACGTTGTATGCGATAATATTCCAGGTAATATATCAAATAGTGTAGACAAATTGAGGGATAGATGTTTTCTGTTAGATGAGGTTAAAAGTTAAGAAAGTATTTTTCTAATCAATTCTTAATTCGATTATACATGACCACAGATGTTTGATGTAATTATTAATCATGCAAAGATAATGAAGTATCAAAGCGTCGTCTTTTTGGGTTTTAATTAATTTAATTAACTCATTGTTTTTTTTATTTATAGCATTATAAAGTTCATTTAGATCTTTATCATTCATCTTAAAAAAAAGATCAAAAAACATCCTTACGCTTTTATTGATATCTTTTATATGATTTTGAATAATTTTAGATGATTTTATGTCGTTGTCAATAATATGTCTACAAATTTCCTTGTATGAGTCTGCCAATTGTTCTATGTCTCTTAAGAGATGATAATAAGTTGGAATATTAGATGATTTCTCATGTCCAACCTTATTTAGGGTTCTTATACAAAAATTTGTAAATTTATTGACTCTTTTATCACTGACGATTACGCCTTTCAATTTACTGACTTCTTTATTTGATATGCCGGAATAGGTATCTTCAATCATATTTAAGATTAGGAATGTAACTCTTCTAAGAACAATGCTAAAATCATCTTTCGTTCCGACTATATCGCGAATAACAATAGTTTTTGGGCTTTGTTTAACAATTTCAAATCCCACTATTTCATCAGACAAGATCTCTTCTGCATCCACTAAGAAAGCTGGGTCGTTAAAATGCAAAGTAATTTCGTCATATCCTTTTCTGTAGTGCGTACTAATCTGTCTCTTTCCTATTTTATTATATGATTTAGTATCAACTTCATCTTTTTTGAGATTTTTTTGAGTAAAAATGTTAAGCATGAGAGATTTGTTTTTTTCTATGACATCTAGTTCATCACCTGAATTTATATTGTTTTTTTTAACCCATTTAGAAGGGAGTGATATAGTAAGCGTGGTAAGCCCATGTTTGACTATTTTTCTTATCATAGTGTTATAGTATGGGATTGAATATATAAAATCTTCGATAAATAAACGTATTGTTTAAAAAATACATACTAATGGTTACAAAACTTCTGACATGGTTAATACTTGCCAAAAATATATATCGTTGTACGACTACCTCTTCTTTATCGTGAAAGATTAAAAATGGCAGACTATAAACCAAATAAGATACTAGATCCAAATACATCTGGATATGATTTTAGAGAGGTGTACAAAGAAGGCAAAAATGAAAAACAATTCTTTGAAATGGGTAAAAATACTGCTAGTAGGTTGGGTATAGGGAGTGTAATCGTAGGGCGAGATGTTCGATTTAGTAGTCCAGCATTATATCAAGCATATATTAGTGGGTTGCAAACTAATGATAAGATAAGAGTCATCAAAAGAGACGTATGTCCAACACCTGTAGTTTTTCTTGAAGGACAAAGAAGTCAGACGGATTGTGTTGCAGTTGTTACAGCTTCGCATGTAAGAAAAGATTATAATGGTATAAAGATCAATTTTTTTGAAAGAAAGATACCCACTTTGCATGAATTGATATTGGATTCCTATAAGAAGTCAAGTATCGATTTTGATAGAAAATATCTTTCGGTTGTAATAGATCCGCTTCACGGAACGTTTGGAAATCAAGTTGCAAAAAAAGTCATGGAAAATTTCGGATACAATGTAACAGAGATACATGGTACCTTCAATCCTAATTTTACTTTTTCTGGTGCTCCAGATTGTCATGATGATAATAATTTAGAAGACTTAGTTTACGAAGTAGGTAAGTTAAAAAGTGATTTTGGAGTAGCGTTTGATGGCGATGGTGACAGATTGAGAGTTGTCGATGAAAAAGGAACAATATTATCTGAAAATGAAGTTGGAGCATTACTTGCGAAGTATTTTGTAGGAATGTTTAGCGGAGTTGAAAAACCAAAAATTGTGACAGAGTTAAAGTGTTCACAGTTAGTAAGAGATGTAATTAGTGCTGAAGGTGGTGAGTATGTTGAATCAAAAACAGGAAGAAACCATCTAAAAAATAAAATGAATAAAAGCGGCGCAGTGTTTGCTTTTGAAATAAGCGGTCATAATTATTTTCATCGTGATGTTTATCCAGTACATACAGGAGATGACGGATTGTTTTCTGCAATGATAGTTGGAGATATAATAAAAAAAGCTGAAAAACCACTTTCCCAAATTGTAAATGATATCAACAGGGGGCGTAGCTATTACTCTCCATCTGAAGAAAGAGTTCATATGGAGAAAGAGGATTCTAAGAAGGTGATTGAAGCACTCAAAAAAATGTTTTCCGATAATCAAGAATATTCAGTTGATACGACCGATGGAATAAGGGTTCAAAGAGGTAGGTCTTGGGGGCTCGTTAGACCATCAAGTAATGTTCCAGAGCTAACCATGGTGTTTGAATCAGATACAAAAGATAATTATACAAAATTTCGAAATAAATTTATCGAGATAATAAAAGGGTGAAAACTATGTTGCATGAAAAGATTTTAGAGGCAATCAAAGAACCGCCATTAATATTAGGTACCAGTGGGCATATAGGCAATGTCGATGAATTCTTGGGAAAGCAATGGACAATGAGTGGCGAAATTGCTTATTTAGCAGGGCATGAAGTACCAATTATAACTTGTTTTTATCAATCACATTCACAAACAAGTGAAAATTCTAAACGTGGACTAAATTTCGAAAGCATGTCATATAATGGACACTATGTAGATTTGAGAGGTATTGACAGTATTGGTAAATGGATGTACTTCGTAAGTGATGTGCAGCATAAATGGAGTACAATGGTTCTCGGTGAAGCATATGACAGTGGGGTATATTCAACTGATCCTGAAATAGAAACGATATCAGTATCTGGACCATTGGAACTGCCTTCTTGTGGATTAGAGGATATTGCTAAAGCAAATGCTGTAAATGTATTCAAAAGAGGTAATTAAAATGGAAAAACCATATATTAGTGAAGAGCCATATGGTGCAAAATTAGTTAGGACTCAAGAGTCAAATTTTAAAATATATGCACCACCTTTTGGAATTGATATAATTAGAAGTGAACTAAAAAGTGGGTCTATCGATCAAGTAGTGAGGCATGTCCCAAGAGGTATATTTATCGGTTTTAATGGATATCCAAAGAAAAAAGGGGGAGCGGATTGCTCAGGAGTAATTCCAAGTACATTACCTTTACCTCAAAACGAATATCATGCTGTTCTTGAAGTTCTTCAAGGATGTTTTTCGAAAACTACTAATTTAACTGGAGAACAATGGCATTACCGTCAAGAGAATAAATATCTAAATGACGATGATACTTTAGAAAGCGAATGGCATAATATTGTAACAAATCTTACAAAGGTGGGAGAAGTTGATTTTTATAATGTAATGAAGTCAAGGGAAGTTAAAGGGCTTTTGATTGGTTTTGATGGTAATTCTCCAATTATGTTATTTGAAAAAGATAAAGGTGCTGGTGACTATTCGTGGAGTTATGCAGTTTTTAGATTTGAGTTATGATTTTACTTTGCTAAATCGTCACCATATCCAAGAGTTTTTCTTAATCTTTATATATTAATTGAGATTTACCCTAAAATATGAGATTACTCCCCCCAAAGCCATGTGTGAATTTTTGTCTGGAAGATGAAATTGTAATGGCGCTCGATAAGATGGAGATATATGATTATCAACCTTATACGCATGGTCAATCCTCGTTAATTTATTTAGGAAAATTGGGTGATGGACAGGTTATTATCAAAACTCCAAGAAAGGACAAGACTCATGAAAGAAAAATTTGCCTGAATGAAGGGAGGACGTTAGAGGTATTAAATAGAAAAGGAGTAGGCCCAGAATTAATTTGCTATGACCGGGGATTTGTTGTGATGAAATATTTTGATGGAATATACTTGAATGGTTATATATCTTCTCACTCACCAGATAAAATTAAAAAGGTATTAACTTTAATCTTATCGCAATTATTTGTGATAGATAGTTTAGGTATAGATAAGAGGGAGTCTCAAAGACCGGATAAACATATTATTATTGGTAGTCATGGCGTGGGAATAATTGATTTTGAAAAAGCGAGAAGTTCTTTGCGACCTAGAAATGTGTCAGGTTTTATAGGGGCTATTTTTTCAAATCGCTACCAGGCACTACTTAGATCTAATAATGTGGTGATTTCAGAGCCGAGAAGAATATATGAACTTTCTAGAAAATATGTTGATAGTCGCACTAAAAAAAATTTCGACAATTTAGTAGGAAGTGTGATTTTTTGATAGTTATTATTTGTTAAATTTATATATATGTAGCCATAACTTGAGAATACTTTGATTTAATTTTTGCTAACTTATCTTTAGTAAGCTTAAAATCATCATCTTTTAACTCCCAGCAAAATTCGGTAACTGGTTCACCATTCAGGGTTTCATCAAAAGTTAAATAATTTTTATCATCACCATTTGGTCCATAGAAAAATTCGTAATCATAGTATGCTAAAAATTCTTGATAATTTTTGATGTCCAAGCCGTCATAGTTGGTAATTATATAATCAATCACTTGAATTATGAATTGTATGATTTTTTTGGCAAATTCTTTATCTTCTGGAATTGTTTCATCATTATACTTTCTCCAATCGTACTGAATTTTGCTATATTCTCTTTTTATCTCATAATATTTGTTTTCAAGTTCTTCAGGTAATTTAATCTTCATGGTAATTACAAAACAATTAGAATATTAAAAATCTATCGAAAGCCTAAAATCATTATATTAATATATTATTAAATTAGAAACCTAATGCTCCTGTAACACCGTTTTTAGTCTTATCTGAATTGAGCATTTGCAAGTCATCATCTGTAAGATCTTCCTTTGCCACGTATGCTAAATCTGGATTAATTGCTTCTAATCTCCCTAAATCACTTCTTGGTGCAATTATTAATAATTTATCTGTTGGGACTTTTGGAAGTAGAACTCCGTCTTCATATTTTGCTCTGGTAAAATATTCACATCCAATACCGGATGCATCTGCCCCAAAAAATCCACTTGTTCTACTAGGGGTCATTTCAAATCCTTCAGACTCAGGAACCAAAACAGCTACTTCGCCGTAAGATTCATCTCCAATTACCTGATTCCAGCCATAAATGGCATTTGCTGGTCTAGGAGAAGGTAATACTGCACAAAACAATAACTGATTGATATCCTGCCACATCATTAGTGGAGTATAATGTTCACGTTCAGTACTCATTTTTTTCATTGTTTTGCTTATAACATCTCTATAATGATCCAAATTAATCTTAAATAATGAATAAAGGTCTCGTGCTTTTTCCAATTTGTCCTCAGGAAGTGATTTTTTAAAATCGTAAAATTTCTTATTGTCTGCCAATTTATTAGTAAATCCATACCTAGACTGAGTTAATTGTTCTTCTGTATATTTGTCTGCAGTTTTAAATTCAAGATTAACGGCTTTTCTCCAAAATCCTCCTCCTGAACTTTCAAAAGAAGCCTTTCCAGTTCGTAATAAAACTTCAAGTGCAGACCTTAAATTACCGTCTTCTATCATAATTGCAGTACTACCAATATCCACATTATGACTCATCCACATTGAATTTGTCTCTACAAATTGTTTTATTGTATCGTTCATTAGTTAAATTGTCAACATTATCTTATATTTAAATCTTTCTATTTTGTTACTACCTACAAGTTACAGTTATATTCGTTAAATTATCTGTTTTTGATCTTTTTATATCCCAATTAGGAAATAATTAAAAAGAAAGGTCATGTAGTTATACATATGATAAGCACCTCTGAAATAGATGTTGAGAAAAGGATTAAAGCTAATCTCTATGTCTTTGAACACGATTTTGCGTTAAGAGGCGGATTAGCCGTCAGAAAAGGCGTATTTAGAGCAGCACTAAATCTAGAATATGATTATCTCTGGATTAGAGATGTAATGAATATAGGATTAGCATTTGAAGCGGTCAAAGATTATCCAATTATTCAAAAAATATATGACGCAGTTTATGCAAGAGCGTTTTTCTGTCAAGAGAAATTAAAGACATCTGATCACACTACACATGAAAACGATATGTTTCCATCAAAGTATGAAATCAAGAGTAATAAACCTTATACGAAAGGGTGGGGACATCATCAACTTGATGCAATAGGAATGTTGATGTATAAAACAGTGGACTTAGGAGAAAAAGGCATAATCACATTAGATTCTAAAATTGAAAAACTTATGTTTGACATGGTTGAATATTGCAAGCGAGTAAGTTGTTTTGATGTGGGAGATAACGGCATGTGGGAAGAATGGAGAGAGCTTCATTCATCTTCAATGGGAGCTGTTATCGCAGGTCTTGAGAAATTACGTGATACAGATATGTTTCCAAGTATTAAGATTGACCAAGAGTTCATTGATCATGGACGCAAGCAGCTTTACGCTTTGCTTCCTCGGGAATCTCCAGTGAATTCTGATCCCAAGTATCATATGGACAAGAGTACTGATGCTGCTTTACTTACCTTAATTTGGCCTTATAATTTATTCCATGACAACAAAGAGATGGAAGATAAAATATTATCAGATGTTGAAACTGTTCTTGTTAGAGATAAAGGAGTTTTGCGATACGTAAATGATCGTTATGAAGCATCTGCAAAAAAGCTTGGAAAGGATAAGTATCGATATTACAAAAATGGTGAAGCACAGTGGCCATTATTTTTTTCATATCTATCTTTGGCTTATACAAAGAGAGGAGATAAAGAAAAAGCGAGACACTATCTTAATAGATCATTTGAGTCTATGGTCGAGGTAGATGGAGTTATGGTATTTCCAGAGTCGTTTAGATATCATCCAAGCCCAACTAAAGGTGTATTCATTCCTAGTGGCAATATAGGGCTTGCATGGAATCATGCATTAGAAATATGTGCATTGGTTGAGTATAAGAAAAAATTTAGCAATTCAGATCAAGAATTTCAATTACAAAATTGATAAAAACAGAAGGGCAATCAATCCATAATTCATTTTCAGACCATTGACCTGTTTTTGCTTCAATATCATTCTCTTCAAACCAATTTTTCATTTTAAGCAATTCAGATTTTGGATCATCTGAAGAAAAAGCTAAATGAGTTTCTTGCTTGTTGTTTGATAAAGTTTCGTTTTCATTAATCTCAGAAAATTGAATACAAAAGTTGTTGTCAAATTGCATTGCAATCTCTCTACCTTGATCTTGTCCAGCCCATATTAACTTTGCTCCTAAAAATTCACAGAATTTTTGCATTAATTCAGACTGTCCAATTGAGATTTTATAGGCACAATGATGAAGTTTCATAATAACATTTAGTAAATGAATTATATATAAATGTTATTAGATATAAGGAAGTAAGGTTGCTATTTTTATCTAGATTTCAAGAATTCTAAAAGACCATGCTGTAAGTGTTTTCGACCATTCCACACTACAGTATTGTAACCACTTAAGAATTCATCAGGGTTTTCTTCTCTAAATGATATTGATCTAACATTTTTAGGTAAAGCTTCACTAATGTGTCTATCGGTTCCACCATTTATTGTTGAAAATTTGTCTCCCCATGCTTCTAAGCAATTCGGGTGATTTATTATGTCTTCAGGCAATTCAAGTTTAGCTAGAATTTTTTTATCATTAATAATATATTCAACAGCGGTTTTCTTTGATATATCCTTGATTGCAAGATCAATTGCGAATGTACCAGCTAAACGAGGTGTGATAGGAAGATTGTTTTCTTGAAACAGTTCACTAGCTCTATTTAGAATTGGAACCCTTAAATCAAACTGCCCACGTGTCTTTGGTATTTGTATTCCTAATTCTTTTACTTGTTCTTGAGATAAATTTGTAGCATTAACAATTTCAAAAGTAATCTGTGGTCCTCTATCATCAAGCATTATAGAAAGTGGTTTTCTCTTACTTTCTTTTATAAAAACTGATTCTGGCATTGTTGGATATACTTTTAACTTAAATTCAGATACTATTTGTTGAACAATTTCTCTCCATATTTTTTTTTGTGATTGAGAAAAAATTGTTTCATATTTATCATAAAATGGCGTTCTATGAATTTCTCCATCATTATCAAATCCTTGTACTTCAGCTCCGCTGCAATGTGCTATTAAGATTCCTTTTCGTAAATGCTTGTCAATTTTATTAGTTATTCTCTTTTGTACACCTTCAAGGCCATGACCGGTAATCATAAATATAATTTTATTATCTCTTAGAAGTTTTTCTAGCTCCAATATCATATCGGATTCAGCATCCATATATATTCCTGCAATAGTCTCATCTACATCTGAAATAATTAATTTCACATCGTTATTGAATTTTAATGTTGTCATAGTATGTATCTTGTGTAAAATGTTTATAAATCTTATTCAAGAAGTTCAATTTCGTACCGACATTTACTGTCTAACCATATTCTATATTTTGAAAGTATAGTATAATACGAACGAAGTGAGTAAGTTAATAAAATCGTTGGAGTAACTCATGTATATTGGAAAAGTCCTTCTAACGAAGAAATACTATTTGAAGAAATATTAGCTCTATCAAGATGAACTGCATTCATTCCTACAGATTTTGGTCCATCAACATCAGCATGCATTCTATCTCCCGTCATTAAAGCGTGGCTAGGGGTAATTGTTAATTTTTCTAGCATTTTTTGATAAATTCTTGGGTTTGGTTTTCTTAATCCAACATCACAAGAGAACAAAACTTCATCAAAATATTCACCAAGTCCCAGATTAAAAAATGGATTTTTATATGGTGTTGCTAGATTTGAGATTAATCCCAATTTGACACCTTGTTCTTTTAATTGAGTTAAGACATTTAAAGTCTCTGGATAGAGTGACGCAGATGCCAGTTCTTTTTCTAGTTCCTGTTGGTAAGCATTAAAATCAACTTGAGAATTTGGTTTTATTATATTAGCAAAATCACTAAGATTATCGAAATTTTCACTTAAAGCAATTCTGCGAGCTTGTCTAAGATCATCAGGAGTTTGTAAACCAATACCTCGAAATAATTTTGCATAGGGTTTTGTTTCATTAGCTAGATAAATCAAGGTTCCATACAAATCAAATACAATTGCTTGAATATTTGCCATATAATTAGGTAGACTTGAGGTTATTTAAACTTTATGGTAGTAACAAATTTAATTCCGTGTTATACAAAATATAATCTAATTTGTGAGCCAAACAGAGGGGAAGATTTAAATAATAAAATTGTGTATAAATAAGGTATGGGAAAGAAATTAATCTTATTTGCCGTAATATTGATTTTGATTGTATCTATGACCGGATGTGCAATAAATCAGAATATTGTAAAGGATGGTCAGAATATTGTAGATGATGGCAAGGGTGGAATTTATGGAATTGCAGAAATAGTTGGAGGTGCATGTGTGCCTGACTCTGAGAACCCAGAAATATGTAGAACAGGAAGGCCATATACAGATATAATTACACTTGAAATACGAGAGTATTCAATTACACCCAAACGAACAGATTCAATAGTGAAATCACTAGATACAGGTAAAGATGGATCTTTTGAAGTTGATCTTCTGCCTGGAAATTATTGCATATGGGCAGAACTTGAATGTCAGGCATTGGTTAAGATTAATTCTGGAGAGAGAAAGGAGATGAATTTAGTTATTGCCCTACCTTAATTGATTTTATTTTTGATTATGATTAGTAACAGTTTCTTATGAGACTAAAATAGATTTTATTCTAATTTTACTTATCTAATTGGGTGACTAGAGCGAAATGAGAGCGTAGCTTGAGTTGTTTTGAGTCGTTACTCTTTTACTGAACGCCATTGTTTGAAAAAACTGCAAAGTCCATTTTCATCCAAAGATACTTGAAAAATACCATCAATATCTTGAACAACACCAGAAGGAACTAATGTTCTTTTGACAAAGAAATTTATAATACAGAATTCATCATTTTCTAAAATAATTTTATAGTCATACTCTATGTCTTTTTGGTTTGTTGGAACCACTTCCCAAAGTTTGCCAATATCCTCAAAACTTGTACATGGTTCACCAAATACTGTTTCATAATATTTGCAGTCTTTTGATATTGTTTTCATAACCGCTTCAGCATCTTGATTTTTCCAGGCATCCATAAATTCTGTAATCCATTTATTGTAGTTCATATGCTATTATAATGGCATTTAGTATTTAAAGTTAATGAGAATTCAGATGACAAACACATATGTTATGGTGGAAAAATCTTGAAAGGTGCATATTTAAAGACATTTAAATTATAATAACATTTATATCTAATTAATCTTAAGATTTATTATCAATGAAGCAAACAACAAAGGAAGAAGATTTACAGACATGTAAGTTAACAAGGAAAATTGCTGCCGATAGTTTATTCTCTGCTTTGAGTTACCTATTAAAAAAGAAGAACGTATCAGAAGTGGATCTACGTGACAAATGGTTAGAAGAAATGAATAAGAATAATTTTATTTTTCCAGAAGGATGGTATTCTCCTCCTCCTAAAGGTATTTGCGTATTATTTGGAACAGATTCAGATAATAAAAGATTAAATTACGAGAGTCTACGTCCAGAAGAGATGTGGCCAAGGGATGACATATTCTTAAATCAAAAAGAGGGAATAATTTATGTTTATGCATCGCCTGTTGATAAAAAAACAGGAATAATCGGAGACTTTGGAATGACTATATACTTTGGTAAAAACAAGTTAATTCAAAAATATTTATCTATATGTTATGGAATAAATAAAAAAATATACGAGTTTATTAAAGTTGGAATGCCTTTCTCTGAGATATATAAGTTTGCAGAAGAAATAATTAAAAAGCATGGTTTATATAATAAAATCACTAGTATTACTGATCCTGCAGCTACAAATATAGGCCATACTATACCTCCACCAAGCTCTTCTTGGGAAAAAAACGAGCAAATTATTTTTGAATCTGAGCAAATAAAAGATATCAAAAAAATAGTAAGTTCCAAAAGAAAGTTTGTAAGTTCTATTGAGAAATTTAAAATCCAGGGTGACATGTCAATAACTATTGAACCAAGACCAAGAGTATGCAATAAACCTGAGATCCCTATGATATCTTATCATAATATTTGTGTAATCAATAAAAATGAAAGAATTGAATTGTTAACTGATTTTGAAAAAATATTTCAGCTTGTTGGAATGGATTATATGTTGGAATAGATATGTTCTCGATTTTGTCTAATCTTTGTTAAGGTCCGCCGTTAAGAAGGATGGGTAATCTGCAAACGCTTTTGCGAAGCAAAAGTTCCGATGAGTAAATGTTTGAAATACGAGGAGGAGTTCAGGGTTTTTGCTTTTTTTTTCTAAAAATTCATTTTCATTTTTTAGATTTTCAGCAACTTTTTTTGATAATATTTCAGCACCATTATAATTTAAATGATCACTATCATCGAAATATTCCGGATTGTTAACAAATAGATTATAGTAATCTAAGACTTTATATTTTGCCCCAGTTTTATCAATTTCATAAAATAATTTTTCGTAATGGTTTTTTCTGGAGAAATTGTTCTTCTCTAATTCTAAATTATATTCATAACTTAAAGGATACATAATTAGAAATATTGAAATATTATTTTCTTCTGCTAAATTGATAATTTTTAAAAAATGTGATAGACTTCTATTTTCTAGTAATTTTTTTTCTTCGCTAAATAGAAGATTAACTCTTGCTTCTGCACTTTTTCTTTTATTTTTTTCTTTGGAAAAATCTCTTGTACTATTAGTCCAACCTTTTTTTATTTGGGTTGACTCAGTGGACGATAAATAAGAAATCATTTCTTCTCCTTTTCCAATTACTATAAATTTTGATTTTATCCAGACAGATAAAAAGCTTTCATCTCTAAATTCTGAAATTTTGCTTAATTTAACAAAATCCGAATAATAATGAAGATTCCTAAATAATCTTTGATTAGTTCTGATTTTATCTGAAAATGAATGAGAATCTATTTCTAAAACAAAAGAGTTTATCTCAATATTATCGTTTTTTAATAGGTTTAATATTCTATAATATGTCTCAGTATAATCTTCCCCAGATGTTCCAAAATTAAATGAATTATTGATAAATTCAGGATTCAAATCTTGTCTTGCATGTGAATCTCCAAAAAATGCATAGTCAAGTTTATTATCTTGTAACTCAAGTCTATAGTTTTGCCACTCTAATTCTTTTCTAAATATTATTTTGTTTTTCTCAATTAAATGTATATAAAATGAATTCAAAATTAATAAAATCAAGATTATTGATATTACTAAGACAAGTCCTTTCTTTATGATTTTTTTGTTGTCTTTTTTCATTTTATCTAAAATTGGAAATATATAAATTGAGTGTTGTCAAATACTCCGAATAAAACTATCAATAATATAAGAGTTATATAGATACCCCATCTTAATAATAAGGGTTTATTATCCAAAAATTGCCTAATACTTCTGTGTTCTTGGATTAAATGAACAAATTCCATAAAACCTATAATTGCTAGGCAATACGCTAAATTGAAATATCCAAGGCCCATTTTTAGTCCTGGAATATTAAATGATAAATCAGAAAATAAATGGGTTAGTACATAAAATGCTTCTGTAACATTATTAGCTCTAAAAAAAATCCAACCAATATTTACCAGAATAAAAGTAAATCCTATTTCTAATAATCGAGTTATTTTTGGAAATTTAATTAAATTTGTTAAATTCAATAACTTATCTTTTAATGATTTTGTAATTATCTCAAAAATCAAATAAAAACCATGTAAAGCTCCCCAAATAACAAAAGTCCAATTAGCTCCGTGCCATAATCCACTAACTAAAAAAACAATAAAAAGATTAGCATACCATTTTGGAATTGAAACTCTATTTCCCCCTAATGGGATATAAAGATAATCTTTGAACCATGAAGACAACGAAATATGCCATCTTCTCCAAAATTCCATAATTGACCTAGAGAAATAAGGTCTTTTGAAATTATCCATTAACTTGAATCCCATTATTTGAGCTGAACCAATAGCTATATCAGAATAACCTGAAAAATCACAATAAATTTGAAATGCAAAAAATACAGTTGCAATAATAAATGACATTCCTGAATGATCATAGACATTATTAAATACAGTATTAACTATTATTGCAAGTTTATCAGCAATAACAACTTTTTTGAAAAATCCCCAAAGCATAAGTTTTAGTCCGTCAGTAACCCTTTTGTAATCAAAAGAGTGTTTTTCAAAGAACTGAGGCAATAAATTTTTTGCTCGTTCGATTGGACCTGCAACAAGCTGAGGAAAAAATGAGACATATACTGCAAAAATACCTAAATGTCTTTGAGGTTTTATTTTGCCCCTATAAATATCAATTGTATAACTAAGTGTTTGAAATGTGTAAAAACTAATCCCAATAGGTAGTAATACTTTTAATGTTATGGGATTCAATTGTATACTAAATTGTTGTAAAATTTCTCGTACTGAATCACTAAAGAAATTAAAATATTTGAAAGCAAATAAAATTCCTAAATTAGAAAATAAACTTAATCCTAGGAATATATCTTTTATTTTTTTAGACTTTGAATTATAAATTTGTATTCCTACAATATAATCAATTAAAGTTGAAATAATAATTAAAATAATGTATTCAGCTTTCCAACTCATATAAAAATAATAACTGCTGATTAGTAAAAGAATCCATCTATATTTATGGGAAATACTAAAATACAGCACTATAACAATCGGGAAAAATATTAGAAAATGTAATGAATTGAATAGCATGTTATTTATAATAATTAGTAATGTGTTTAATAACTTTTCCCTTTATAAAGCTCGAGCAACAAAGATGTGAGTGCTTTGACACGATAGTTTAATAAAAGAGAATAAGTACTTTTTAAATAATGAATATTGAACCTAAGTATAAACATCTCGTACAAAAACCTCAATTTTGTTTTCCTACTATTGTCTCGATGGTTTGCTTAAGAAAAGGCTATTGGTTAGACCAAGAAGATATCGCTAAAGATTTAGGTATAAAAGTTACAAAAAAAGTTTCTAAGTCGTTTAATTATAAATTTGAAATTGCTAAGAATATTTTAGAAGCAGGATATGATGTAGGGAGCATAGATGTTAAAAAATTAAACACTATTTTTAAGAAACATAAAATTCCCATAATTGCTGAATTCAAAAAAATATCTGAAATAAATGATGTTGATGAATTTATACTTGAAAACATTAAGAACAATAATGATTTAGGTATGTTGTTTTTATGGAAAGCATTCGGTAAAAAAGTCGATTATGGTCATTATGTTCTAGTTTTATCATATAATTCAAAAACAAAGATAGTTGAAGTGTGTGATCCTGCGTCAGAAGGGACGAAAAGTTTTTGGAGTTCAAAAATTTCTAAATTTATGTCTGGGATGAGTTCTAAATGGGATGGCAAAGAAAGAGGATTTATAATTTTTAAGGATTCAAAAAAATAATTGAGTATGATTCTAGGATTTTTGAGTAATATTGTATTTGATTAGTATTTGTGCTTTTTCTATAAGAAAAAGCTGAAAGCGACAGTATCTATCTCAATGCATAGAAAAGTATATATGGAATGAATTATAAATAAAGAATTATGAACATATTTCAAATTATTTTACAATTTATATTATCTGGAGCAGTTGTTGTAGGAGCAACATTATTATCTAAATCATTTAATTCTAAATGGGCAGGTTTACTAGTGGCTTTGCCAACAATGACCATTCTAGGATTGATTTTTATTTCAATGAATACAACTACAGCAATTACACAAAGATATCTTCTATCGGCATTATTATTTATGATACCTGCTGCCATATACATATTATCATTATATTTATTATTCGGAAAAGTAAATTTAATTACAAATTGTCTAATCTCAACAATTCCATTTGGAATTGCTGTGTTCATAATTCAAAGGTTTTTCTAGTTGGCTTAAATATTGAACATAATTCTTGTTATACCCCACAACCAGGATTATTCGAAAAGCTTTGCTTGAGAATTAGGAAAATCTTGATTTTCTGTATGAACCGGAGGTTCAAATACGGTCTTGCCAATATTTTCTAAAGAAAATATACGCCACGACCCGGATTTGAACCGGGGATCCCGTAAGGGACAAGATTTCCAATCTTGCGCAATACCAGGCTATGCGACCGTGGCAAATATAATGATTATGATTTATTAAGAGAAGAAAATAACATTCTATTTATAAATATATCTAACTCACTTCAAAGACTGCCAATTTCCTCTTCTCATGAGGGTAACCTTACCCTCATCAATGGAAATACCAACAGATTGACAGTCACCAATACCGTGATTCTTGAAATGAATATCCAAAGCAACAGACCAATAATTCTCATGACCAAAACCAATCACTTTGATGTTCTTTGCATATTTAGCATCTCTTATTTTATTTATACCAAATTTGACAAGCTTCAAAATATTTTGGAACTGAGAATTATAAAGCCCCATTGGAGTCTCCAAATTAGGAAATATTTTTTGAATCTCTTCTGCGTGGAAATAGAAATTAGCTCCCCATGAACCATGGTCATTTGCTTTTATTATAGCTCTTGCCGCTTCAAACTTTCTTTGTTCAGCTTCAGGAATTTTGGCCCAATTATAATTTAAATAAGAATTTATTCTTTCTGTATTGAAGACACAGGCCTCAAATGTGTTAGGAATAACAAGACTTAACGAGTTTATTGGTCTAACATATCGCTTAATAGGTTTACCATTACGTTGTATGTGTTCTCGCACTTTGTCTACATGCGGGGCTTTAACACCTGTTCCAAACCATCCAGTTTTATGTTCTATAACCTCAAAACCTAAATCCAAAGCTTCAGATGCATAGTAGTATGCAGTTTCAAGAGCTCTTGCTTCGTTGCTAGATACAAAAAATATAGCATCAGTTTTTTTATTAAAAGTTCCAAATAACAATCTAGCTTGTTTTTTAGCTAAAGCAACACCGTCTCTTCCTTCTTTTTGTGGAATATCAGGAATAACTTGTTTTGTTATGTCATGCGGACCTGTAGGGTTGTCTCCTGCTACTGTTTCGCTATACGTACCATAGTTTGCCATGCTGTGACGAGTAAAAATTATTTCACTCTTAGGAACCTGAAATATGTTATACAATTTAGCTCTAACATCATTCCAATCAGTTGGCTCAGAGTCTCTATCTATTTCAGCTTTTAAGCCCTGCAAACTAAACCCTAACCTTGATTCTCTATTCAATAATGCGCTAAAATTTCTAATCAACTTTGTCTCATTTTCAGGAAGTCCTGCTATTATCTCAGTAAACTCTTCTAATTTCTTAGCAATTTTCCTATATTTTTTAGCAAAATAATCAAACATGTACATATCATGAGCTGCGCCTTGCATATTTTCACTTTCTACAGCGTTATGAAACCATAAAAATCCAATTGTAATAGCTGTTGCCTGCGGAATTGATAATCCTTTTAAAGAATTTTCAACAACCTTCCTTTCATCCTTAATGGCTTTAAGTATAGCAGATATCTGTTTTATTTCTAAAGCGATCTCTTGTTTATCTTTAGTACCACTTCCTGCTTTTAGTTTAGCAACAATATCATCAACAAAATAATCCATGCTATTACTTTTTCTAACCATTTCAATCAAATTCTGACTTTTCACATTTTTAAAGTTTAGTGTTTGTCAATGAATGTAACCACTCAAGAGAAGAAATGTATATAAATAACCCATATAGACATATAGTCATGCTTATGGTAGCAGGGGTACAAGAGCAAAATGCTGTACTTGAATCAAGGCTACAAAATCTAATAACCGTTATACAAACACATCGTGTAGCCTTAAAATCCATAGACACAGCAAATATTGTACCAGTAAGACAAGAGAGAAAGAGGAATTTTGGTGCTAGTATAGCACAAACACACGCTGAACAATGGCTTGGGGGTTGTCCTGGAATAAGATTAGTTACAGAAGATATAGTTCTTGAGAAGCGTTATTTTTTAGGAAGGACAAGGGGTGGAATATTCGTCCGTAAATGGAATGCAAGAAGACCAGAACATACATTTACGATACTTGCATATCATGATGATATCCCTTTTGCAGCTGAAGTTAGGCAGACAAAATTATATGGGGTTGGCACAAGAGCAGAAAAAACCCAGGGGTGCTTAACGAGTGTATTTCAGGATTTTGATTTACCAGTGGTTGTTTTCTCTCCATTTACTTGCGCAACTAGTTTAGAAAGAGAAACAATAACGAGACAAGCACCTTACGTAAAGTTTGTAGATTCAGGGTATTCTGCGGGGCAATTAGATCATGCGATTAAAAAAGCTAGAGCTAGTTATCAGAGTCCTGAAAGAAAGCATCGTGATCAACGTAGAGCACAACGAATGTATAAGCTTCAGCAACAAGGACGCAGCGTTTTTTAAGGAATATACCGTAAAACATTTAAATCTTTTTCTCGTCTAAGATTGATATGGGGAAGAAATGCGTAATATGCGATGAAGAAGCTGAGTTTCTCGTTAAAGGAACAAGTGATTATTATTGCAAAAAACATGCAGAAGAATTCTTTGGTGATATCTCCGTATTACAGAGTATAGAAGAACAAGCTAAACATCTAAAAGAACTAATAAAAGAAAAATTAACTGATATAGATGACCTTATGCCCACTGGTCAAGAGGAAGCCAAAGATTAATAAAGAGTTCTCAAGTGACGTATTTCATGGATTCTTATTTCCCGTACGATAAAGTCAGACCAACTCAGAAAGAGTTCATAGAGACAGTAGAGAAAGCATTAGAGTCTAGTAAACACGCAATTCTGCATGCTCCAACAGGACTAGGTAAAACAGCAGCAGTTTTGGCACCGGCCGTAAAATATGCAATCGAAAACAAAAAAGTAATTTTTTTCCTGACAAGCAGACATACACAGCATCTTATGGCAATACAAACCTTAAGAGATATACAAGAGAAATCAAATGAGAAATTCTGCGTCATAGATTTAATAGCAAAACAAAATATGTGCCCAGTAGATGGCATGATTCACATGCATAGTACTGAGTTTGGGCAATACTGTAAAGAAGCAAGAGAAACAAGAAACTGTCGTTTTTATGCTAAAACAAAAAAGAGTGATGGTGTAATTACACCAGAAGCGGAAATGTTTATACAACAATTAAGTGGAACAATACACCATACTGACGAAATAATGGAGCATGCAAAAAATAATGGAATGTGTGCATACGAATTAGCGGTCGCTGCTGCAAAAGAAGCAACCGTGATAGTTGCTGATTATTATTACATATTTAATGAAATGATACAAGCACCATTTTTTGCAAGGCTTCAGAAAGATTTAGATGATGCGATAGTAATAGTTGACGAAGCACATAATCTTCCACAGAGAATAAAAGAACTTGCATCTTCGAAATTATCGACCGTAAGTATACATCGTGCTATAAACGAGGCTGACAGAGGACAGTTTGAGGAAGCACTTGTAGCATCACGGGAGATGTTTAGAAGGTTCGAGCAGTTTATAGATCAAGAAGATTTTTCAGATCATGTAGTAGAACAAGAATTTTTCAGAGCAATGGTAGAGCAGATTGGTGACTATGATGAAATCAAAGGTATCTTTGAGGATTGTGGTGCTAGAGTTCTTAAGAAAAAGAGACAAAGTTATCTTCTTTCTTTGGCTATGTTTATGAATATGTGGAAAAAAGAAGGCGATGGGTTCACTAGAATAGTCTCACTTGATATGTATAAGAACAATCCAATGATATCACTTTCATTCCGATGTCTTGATCCAGCGGTTGTTGCTGCACCAATTATTAATCGTTGCCATAGCGTGATACTTATGTCAGGCACGCTTCTTCCAACAGATATGTACTGTGATTTATTAGGTTTTGAAAAAAATAGAACGATTCTCGAAGATTTTGAAAATCCATTTCCAAAACATAACGCATTGCATTGGATAGTTCCTGAGACTACAACAAAATATAGCGAAAGAAACGAAGGTCAATACAACAAAATTGCAGAATATGTAACAGATATAACAAATAGAGTTGAAGGTAGTTCTGCTGTTTTCTTCCCAAGTTATGGACTGCGAGATACAGTAATATCACGATTAAAATGCGATAAACAGTTATTCATAGAGAATCCAGCGCTTACAAAACAAGAGAAATCTGAATTCATAAATTCATTCAAGAATTGCAGTAGAGAAGGAGCAATTCTGTTAGGCGCAGCTTCAGGGAGTTTTGGCGAGGGAATAGATCTTCCAGGAGATTTGCTTCGCTGTGTTATAATAGTAGGATTACCTTTAGGAAAACCGGATGTAGAAACACAAGAGCTCATTAAATATTATGATAAGAAATTTGGAAAAGGTTGGGACTATGGATATACGTTTCCAGCATTTAATAGAACGCTTCAGAATGCAGGACGTTGTATAAGAAGCGAGACGGATAAGGGAATTATTGTATATTTAGACCAAAGATACACTTGGAGAAATTATTTTAAGTGCTTTCCAAAGGATCTTAACATGGTGATTACCACAAAAACAAAAGTAGTTGATATGTTCTTTGATCAGGTTTAGATATAGCACCAACTATGCCTAGCCAATAAAACAAGCGTTTATCGTGAAGTTTTCTCTTTGGCGCATGTTGGTGCTATATAGATATATTTTAGGTTTAGATATCTTTAAAAAGAATAAACAACAGAAATTTCTACATGACAGCATTAGTCACAAGTGATACACTTCCAGAGTTTTTACCTTTAGTAAATATAAGTATATCACAGATTGATGAAAAATTAAAACATTTAGAAGCGATCAAAAAGTATATCCATAATGCAGATCCCCATATTCAACCAGAAACACCTGATGCAGGAAAAATTGCAGCAGGTATGACGAATTTTGTAGAAGTATTTTCTGGTTTTGAAAAATTATTTGGCAATTGTATTCAGAGCCTAAGCAACAGAAATCTAACTGAACCACAAGTCGAAGAGTTAAGGTTGCTGGAACTATCTATTGCACATATAAGGGACGCTAAAACAAAAGCAAATGGTCTAAGTAAGGTAGCAAATAGAGTGGGGTCTACTTATGGAGATAGGCGTACTTTACGGGCCAATTTGTACAAGGATGTTACAAAGTTAATTCATAGACTTAATGAAATAATGAAATTAAGAGTTCGATATTCAAGAGATACACTTGATGCTAACCAGCAGGAAACACGCACGCGTGAAAAGCAGATTTTGATGGGGCTTTATCCAGGTATAGCAGGACTGGCTAAAGTAATAGGAACTTTTGCAAAGCAAGTAGAAGACAATAAAATAGAAAGAAATAATTTGCTTATCGAAGTTTCAAATATTCAAGGAAATTTATCTAATTATGAGGGTAGGTTCGAAGCGACAAAGAAGATATTTGCAGATGATACGCATGGTGTAACAATATGTGATGCATTGCTTGCTGCAAATAAGAAATCAATATATCCTGCAATGAATTTATTAACTGATATTAATTCGGCAACCACTCCAAGGAGGCTTAAAAATATATTCAATGTCGTAATCTTTCACATGAGAGCGTTTTCACACAAATACAAAAAGCTCGTAAATCAGCTTTAATATCTTCTCGACTGGAACCATAAAAAGTAGTATACAGAATAGTATACTAATGAGCAATTTTGTATATTGTTCTACATAACCGATATATTTATATACTAGTTTTGCATTGTATAACAATATCGGGTTAACAGGTAAACAATGGTAATATTATTCGACCAATTCAACATGCCCGATGATGTTTATGACGTTGTCTTTGCAACTGACCAACAAGTCATCGTCGCAAAGATGCTCATTAAGCGACTAAAGGAACACGATGGTGTGTTCACAAAAACGCAAATGTCAGAATTTGCAATTCATTTGCACGAAGGAGTGCAGGTAGATATGCCGGTGAAAGTCGGACCGGTTGAAACAAAAACGAAACAATCGATTTCGTATAACAAACGTCAATTTTACGATCGCATCCTCACCCCCATGAAAAGCATGGGATTGATTGATTATGATCTGTATAAAAAAGTATACAGGTTGTCCATAAAATTTACGACCATGATGGAAAAGGTTGGAAAGATGTGGGTCGCAGAGTCCCGCAAATAAATCATACTTATGAACGCTTTCCTATTCGTCTTCTTCCACCCCCTACCCCAAACGACGGAAAGCAATCATTATGGAAATTGGCTCTTCACGAGTTCTAATTTCTCCCCTACCCCAACGGACTGAGGAGCCAATTATTTCCTTCTTACAATTTTGTCTGATGCAACATTAACAGAAAAAACAGAAACGAACCCGATAATAATAGAAAATACAGTAGCCCGCCGATGTTGCATCAGACTTTTTTATTATAGAGGGTGCGCTATCTTCTCGAGCAAACATTTATAAATATTTCAAAACATCTATATTCTTATGAAAAAGGAATTAGGAATCACTTCAGATAAATTCAAAGAGACATCTGAATGGTACGAACAGGTATGTCTAAAATCAAGAGTTGCTGATTTTGGTGACATTAAAGGAACTATAGTTATAAGACCACGTGGATATTATATGTGGGAGCAGGTTCAAAAATATTTCAATGACAATATTCTA
>Ga0233437_1002891_pt1 | contig 24387 bp, 24 predicted proteins | sample SI_122_August201_FD_182714 | JGI IMG/M metagenome (GOLD analysis project Ga0233437, IMG submission 182714) | Seawater microbial communities from Saanich Inlet, British Columbia, Canada - SI_122_August2016_200_MG | ecosystem: Environmental > Aquatic > Marine > Inlet | place: Canada: British...
AATCTCACTTTTTACTATTGCAGTGAACTATTCGTTCCTCAAGTTCACTACATATACCACTCGCCAACCTGGCGGGCCATGTACCCGAGAGTTAGCGAGTGGTATATGGCTCCGGGACCAGGAGTCGAACCTGGAAATCTGCATTAACAGTGCAGCGTTATACCATTTAACTATCCCGAATAATCATGGAACATTAATCAGAGAGAATAGAACATAAATTAACAAATAAGCAAAAAACCGGCTTCTGCCGGCTTCACCATTTCTTTTTTTATATATGAAATTAGCTAACCAGCATTTGCTCGTAGTTATTATTATTTCGATTGTTTCGAATCAATTTCATATAACTATAGTATAACACTTAAACTATCGTAAGTCAACAAATTTTATAAACAACAAGTTTGGGTTAAAATCAGCTAAAATTAGACAATCTATTGACAAAATTCTTTTTTCATGCTACTATAAGATGTTTACAATGGACTTTCACAACCTAAGCTTTCAAAACCTTTGACAGGAGACACTGACATGAGCAATCGATTTGAGGACCTTCGACGGAACGAGTTCGCCCAGAGGCTCCCCATTGGTAACGTCTACGCAGACTGGACCGGTGGGGCGCTTGCCCCGGACTTCCTGATCGCTGCGGCGGCGGACTTCCTGCAAAGCAATCTGCTCGGAAATCCGCATTCTCACCACGCTCCCTCGGCGTTCGCCATGGAGCAGGTCAGGCTCGCCCGTGCAGCCGTTCTGCGCTACATGAATGCGGATCCGAACGAGTATGAGGTGATCTTCACCTCGGGCGCGACCGCGGCCATCCGCATCCTCCAGCACTTCAAGTTCGACGGAGGCGAGCTACTGATGACGGCGGACAACCACAACAGCGTCAACGGGCTCCGCGAGGATGCGAAGCGCTACGGCGCCATCCATCGCTACGCCCCGATAACCCCGGACCAGCAGATCGACGAGAAAGCTCTCGATCACATGCTGCGTCACCCGCGCTCCACCGGCGAGAAGCTGTTCGCCTTCCCGGCGAAGAGCAACTACACCGGCAACATCCACTCCCTCAAGTGGGTACGTCGGGCACAGCAGCTCGGCTGGACCGTCCTGCTGGACTCCGCCGCGTACCTGAGCAACAGCCGTCTCGATCTGAGCACGGTCAAGCCGGACTTCGTCCCGATGAGCTTCTACAAGCTCTTCGGGTACCCGACCGGACTCGGATGTCTGGTCATCAAGAAGTCTGCGTACAAAGCCCTCAACAAGCGCTGGTTCTCTGGTGGGTCCATCCTGCTGGTCAGCGTGCTCAAGGACTTCTACGCGCCAGAAACGCTCGGCTACGCGCGATTCGAGGATGGCACCGTCAACTACGGTAACATCCCTCTGATCACGGCCGGCCTCCAGTTCTTGGAGGGTCTCGGCGACATCCGTGAGCACAGCGTGGCGCTGGGGGATCGTCTCCACGAGGGCCTCGTCGACATGAAAGTCGGGGAGAACTCGGTGGTGCTTCACACCCCCAAGGGCAACGACGTGGTCACCTTCTCCATCAAGAAGGGCGTCAACGAAGAGGTCTTCGGCTACGGCATCGAGACCTTCGAGCGGATGTACAACGACGCCGTCGGTCCAGAGGGGATGACCGTCGAGGCTCTCAAAGAGTTCTCCGGCGGCAAGCCCATCGGAGCCATCCGGGCTTCGTTCGGCTACGCGAACATCATGAGCGACATCGAGCGCTTCGTGGCCGTGGTCCTCGAATTCCTCAAAACCTGAGAGATTGTCTCTGAACGACGCCTGCGGTAACGCGAGCTGACATCAAAGGCACTTTCTACGAGCCAAGACCCGGGACAGCCAAGCTGTTCCGGGTCTTCTTTTTTAAAAAAAGACGAGCCATTCAGCTCGTCTCTGTATCTATAATATTTTTTAAGATTGATCTTGCAACATGTCTTCTTTCTTTTCTCTGTAAAAACTAAAGAGATCTTCGAAGATTTCAACCAGCAGCTTGAATGGAGCTTCAATAATGAAATCCAGAACAAAAGCCAAAACATTGAACTTTCCAAATTGGACTGACATAAATCGCCCAAGGCTTACCCAAGGCATAGCTATGAAGGCGAAAATAGCTCCAAAAAAGCTTTCTTTTCTATCTACAGCCAGAATGTCATTTACGGGCCGTCTGATCCTAATACCAAAGAAACTAACCAAGGTTAGGAATAATATAAATATCAAACTGCTAAAGAAATTAAAGTCCAATTTATTTAACGCCCAGAAAATAACCATGATTGAACCAATAAAAGTAACAAAGAAAATAATGTTAAAAGCATACTTAAATACCTTGCCTCTTTTTCTAGGATCTTTTAATGGATATATTTTGGAATCACCTTCTCCAAGTGAAATTAAATTAACTTCTTCTAAAATTTTGGCTGTATTTTCCTTCTTTGGCAATCTAATCATAATAGCAACCAACAACATCAAAACTGGAGGGAATAAAATATTAATTGCCGCTGAAGTATAATTAATGGCTCCAGCAATAAAAATATCCATTGGAAACTCTAAAGCAATCGCCAAGAGCATCTTTGTAAAAAACACATAAATAATACTACGAACAACACCACGGCGAAGCTTAACGCCAACCCCTTTATATCTTTTTTGACAGGCTTTTTTTACTTCTGATTCTAAAATTTCTTTATCAGAAAAAATTGCTCCAGCCTTGTCCAAATTCTCATCCAAAATATCCTGAATCACCCAGAAAATAATTGATTTTTTTTGCAAAATATTCATCATTCGTTTTTGCCAAGGATGTTTTTTTTGCTTTTCAAATTCAGCTCTTATTTTTTGTATATTATTTGCAATCCGCAAAATCAATTCTCTATCTGCATTCTTCCACTCTGGGTAATACAAAGTTAACAACAGATAGTCAATCATTGACTCGTCCCACTTGAATAAAGAACGGTGACAAGCCAAATACAATTGTAATTCTTTTTCTTTTTCCGTATCTAAGCCCTTTGGCAATATTATTCTAGAATTCATGACCGAGAACATTGCCCGAGACAAAGCTTTTTCTTTTATATCCGGAGTTAAAACTGTTTCTATTTCAACGGACGCCATTTCAAATAAAAAGCGTACCATCTTTTTGTTAATCTTTCCTTCAACTTCTTTTACAGTATTTATAAGCAAAATATACTTTTGGATGACTGTGTCCACCTCGGTCACAAGCGAACGAGGGACTTCTCCCTGGAAATACTTGGCTCGCATCAATTCCTGCAGAAGTTGCTCGGCAATATTGTCTACATGGTGCTTTTCTAATAAATAATTTTCTAATACAACTTTTTCGAACAAAAGCTTCCGTTTCATGATCCGAGAAATGGCTAACTTACGGATTAAATGCTCTTCGTTATAATCAACAGCATTTCTAATTTTTTCGTAAACAAAAGCAGCTCGACCAACGAGACTACTTACTTTTAATTTTTCCCCTGTCACAGGTTTTGGTGTCGCACTCTTGAAAGCACCTACCAAATTTTGGATTATACTTGTCATAGATATATCAAAACTATAGCAAAAAATTACTTAAATTACAACTATATAAGTAGCATGATTACACCCAGCAAAATAAGCACCAGACCAATGGAAAGCTTCATCCATTTCTTTTTTTCTTGTCGCCATTTCTCAACTTTTTCTGGCGGAAGTCCTTTGTACACAGCCAATAGTATTACCAGCAAAGGTAATACAAAAACAATGTTATAAACTAATAAATTAAAGAAAGCTGACCACCAAGTATGCTTATCTGCCAAAAGAGATATAATCGCCAAATAAACACCGCCAGTACAAGGCAGCTCAAACAAAGCAACCAAAATCCCAAGAATAATTGTGGCCGGCAAAGTAGCTCTTCTTATGTATTTATCCAAACGAGCCTTCTGAGACTTTGGAATTTGCAGGGTAATTCCCTTTCCATACCAAAAGAAATCTTTCAAATTGATAAGTCCCAAAAGAATAGCCAAGCCAGCGGTAAAGAAATAGAAAAACTTGGTAAGGGCAACACTCTTTACAAAAGTAAGCAACCCGAGTCCCGCGATAAAATAAACCAAGAATATCACAAATATATAAACCAATCCAAAGATTAACATCTTTTTCTTGTTTCGTACTGTCATCAAATATAAAATCAAAAAAATCAGTACTGCAAACGCACACGGATTAACAGAGTCAATTATAGCTGACCCCACAATCAAAGGTATAGTAATATCCATATGTAAAAAATAGAATTAAGAATAAGGAATTAAGGGGAAAATTAACCAATGAACAGAATAACTAAATAACAAAAGAACAAAGTTCTAAAACAGAGCTTAATAGACTAGTTATTTTCCTCAACTTGATCTTCAAGTGCCTGTTCTGCTTTTACTTTTGCTTCAATTTCTGCACCAGTAACACAAGGAGCTCCATTGGCAAAGTTTATATCATCGCAAAGAGCTGAATTTACATTAAAATTCTGAGATGGAAATTCACGCCCATCACCACAAGAAATAATGCCCGGGCAAATAGGACAACCGACTTCTTCTGGATAATATCTTGTAAGTTTTTTTTCGTTAAGAACAACTGGACACTTTATAAACCCTTCAACAGCCTCAACAATTGCCTCCAATTCAGGCTTAAGTGTCGACACATCTGTCTCAATAACAGCTGGAGGAGTTGATTCAAACAAGTCCTGTCCAGGGGCAACAATTGGGATAATATTTACTTTCATGAAAACCGCCTGGTTTAATCTTTTCACCAAAACATTCTGAACCGCCTCAATCTGACTTGCTGTGATTTTTTCTGCTGAACGAAGAGCAACCGTAACAGTCAGCATCCCATCCTTTTCCACAACTTTTATTTCTGAAATAGCAACATTATCTAGAGAAGAGCTTATCACATCCTTTACAACAGTGATCTGTTTAACTTCTAATGCAGTTTGTTTTGTAATCAAAACTAAAGGAATAATAATGACAACTAGAAGAAGCATTGTCCAGCGAAAACCAGACTTTCTTTTTTCCTTGGCTTGCTCTGATCGTGAGCGGAAATTTGATATCAAAAACAAAATTGCTGCAGCAAAAGTAATAGCAATTAAATTGGAAATAAGGAGTAATGACGCTCCACCAACAGCTCCAAAATCCCCTTTTGCCAAGGACAACCCAATTATTGCAATAGGAGGCACAATCGCAGCCGCGACCACCACCCCAGCAATAGCAGAGCCCATCTTTGGATAAGCAATAATAAACGCACCAATAAATCCCGCTGCCAAACCAATTAATAATTCAAAAAGAGTTGGCGAAGTACGCGACAAATATTCGTTATTTTCAATCACTAAATCAGGAACAATCAAACCCACCAAAACTGAAACAATCAATATAACTAAAATACTTTTTAATAATGTAAACATGGATGACTGCAACAAGCGAGAACGCCCCATTGTGATCCCCAAGGCTAGCGCCAAAATAGGCCAAACCAAAGGAGCAATTAACATCCCACCAATCACAACAGCCGTTGAATCAATAATTATTCCGAGGGTAATAATAATTCCAGCAAAGATTGTCATGGTGTAAAAATCCAAATCAGGTTTGGCATTTTCTTTTATTTGACCATACACTTTTTCTTGTCTTTTTTTGTCCAAGAAAAATGGTCGAAAAACATTCTTCAATTTTTCTTCGTCTTTCGCAATCTCGCCACTCAAGCTTGCTTCTGGCATAAAAATATATTATTTTTTTCACCTAAATTATAACATTTCTAAAGAGAAAAAAGAAATTCTAGCCAAGTGACTAGAATTTCTCTATATACAATTTTCAATTAAGCCATTGGCTGTGTTGGTGCCACAGGCGGAGGAGTTGTTCCAACCATTGGAGCATCAGTTTTTCCCCAAGCCATAACTCCAAGAATCACTAGATTGACGATTGGAATTAACATTAGAATAACCCACCAAGCCGGTCTCCTTAAAACCTTTAAAATATCAACCAAAATAATTATCGCGATAACAATGTTTACAATTGGAAGGATCATCAAAATAATCCACCAAAGAGGTCTCTTGGCAATTTGTAACATTAAAATCATGTTCAAGACTGGAATAAACGCAAACCAACCATTTGGAGTATTTGTTCTCTTGGCCACCGCCATGTAACAAATAGCGGAGTAAATATAAATAGCCAGAATAAAGATCCACATTGCGGCAAAAAGTGCCATGAATCCACCAAGCCCAGCTCCAGAAGCTAAGTCTTGATATTGAGCCATTTGCTCAGCAGTTAACTGTGAACCATTGACTGTGATATTGACTGCATCAGTACCAGAGTCTAAAAACGCATTCTCATTCATAGAATTTTAAGTTATTTTTTCTACCTTTAGTATAACAAATACTGTAATTTTACAAAAATCCTCTGTTGATAAATAAAAAGAGCCCCCAACGCTTGGCGTCGAGGGCTCGATGTTCTAAGTGGCGCTTGGGCCACCAGCTTTTTGTTCGTCGGTCAGAGTGATGAAGCTGTCGGGATGTTTCCCTTCGAACGTCGTCACATGTTGCAGGACCTCGGGAATCGTCGCCAAGCGTTTGATCTTGGCGATCATTTTTCCAAAGGGCGGCGTCGTCTTGACCGATGGACTCTTGGGCTTGCGCTCAAAGCCCTCGTCTACAACGATGCGTGCTCCGTGCTGACCTTCTCTCCCATCAGTCACGTACTGAGAAAGACCGAGAACTCGGGAACCGAGATAAACAGCCTCACCCAAGCCATGAGTGATGAAGATGATGGTCATGGGGTTCTCTGGTGGGTTTCCATCCACCTTGGTATTAGACTCATCCCAAAGTCCCAGAAGGAAGATTTGGAGATCTTCCTTGGTGAACTCGTCGAGTCCACTGAAAGCTTCGTCCATCAGCAAGATTCGCGGCCGGCGAATGATCGCCTGAGCGATCGCGACTCGCTGTTGCTGACCTCCGGAGAGATCCTCAGGATACTTCTTCTCATGTCCTTTGAGCCCAACCCGGTCGATCAGACTCAGAGCCGCAGCCTTGTTCTCCTGTCGTTTGACCCACCACCTTTTGGGGTTAAGCAGGAACTTCAGAAGACCTCCATCACGGAGGAAAAGACCGAACAGAACGTTCTCTAGGACCGTCATGTGCGGATACAGGCTGTACTTCTGGTACACGATTCCTCGACTAGGATCCGGATGCTTGACCGGCTCACCGTCCAGAAGAAGAGTACCATCCGTATGTTTCTCTTGCCCAAGAAAGAGTTTCAGCAGCGTGGTCTTGCCACTGCCACTTGGCCCTACCAAGGTCACGAGCTCTCCCTCCGAAATGGCCAAATCGATATCAGCCAAAACGTTGAAATCACCATAACTCTTGATCATGTCCTCGGCATAGAGAACGTGGTGCGGGTTCAGATGAGTTCTTTTGTCGTTGACACTCATGCTGCACCTCCCTTCACTGGCTTGAACCAGGGGTACTTCACCCGAATGGTCAACATGATCGTCAACGTGATCATGAGTGAAATCACCCCCAGGAAGAGAGCGATGGGCAGGATACGTGCCATCAGAGATGTCTTGACCAGGAAGTTGATCCTGGCTGCCATCCCAAACGTCGCTGAGGTGAACTCCGCAGTAATCAGGAAAAGCCAGGCTGGCGTGAGATAGATCATGCACGCTTGCAAGAAGCGTGGCATCACCTGAGGCAGGATCACATGCCAGAAGACCTGGATGGGATTTGCTCCCAACGTGAGAGCCTTAGTGGTGTGTTGAGGCGGGATGTTTGAGGTGATAGTAGAGATGTCCCGCGTCATGAGGAACACACTACCGATCACAATGATCGCGACTTTTCCGAATTCCTCCGATCCAGCCTGCACGTAGATGATTGGCAAAAGAGCCAAGGCTGGGACAATGGAAATCAGAACCAGGATGGGATTTATCATATGCCGAAGAAATGGGAAGAGCCCCATCAAGACGCCAATAAAAAGCGAGAAGGTCGCGAAAATCCCAAACCCCTTGATAAACCGTGACATGGTCGCCTTGAAGTCCTCTTGGAAAAGGTTCTTCTCGGTTCTCACATCCACCGTAGTCACGTACTTCTTTGTCTGCTTGTACATATCCCCCGGCAGCGGCATGAGCTTGTAGGGCGTCACTCGACGTCCCTCCGCGATGCAGGCGGCTTCATGAACTGCCTGCTTCTCCACCGACTTCTCCCAGTACCAGTAGCTGAACAGCGCTGGCAGAATCATGGCCAAGATCAACTTGGCGTAGATACTGGGTTGGTAATGAAGACCGAAGAAGTTCTTGAGCCCTCCTCCGATCCACCTCAAAACACTGAGCAGCACCGTCATGACCAAGATCACCTTGGCAGTGACAATGCGTACGTAATGAAGCCATTAGTACAAATATTAAAATTTGTCAAGTATTTTTTTGAAATTATTACTCTTTTTTTTGGTGGTCTAATTTTACACAAAAAAACAGGCATATTTGCCTGTTTTCTATATTTTGTTAAAATCTCTGTTTTATGGCTTTCTAACAATTAAATATTTCATGTCAGAAATTTTATCCTTATAATCGGCCCAAATATCCTTTTTATAGGCGTCATTAAACGACAAAAAATCCTCCTCTTTAACCAACTCGCAGCCATTCTCTTGAAATACTTTCTTTATTTTTTCCCATTCAATATGATCATCCTGCCAAACATGAATATCCCCTTCTGCCTGATATTTTGGATTTATAGTAGTCTTAATTTTTTGTAAATATGTGTCTGGATTGAGAAATCTAAATATAGATTTTTTGGAAGTTCCAACTTTTTCTCGAAATTCTTTGAGCTCTTTTGAAGGCTCCCAATAATTATTATTCACCTCATGATCAATATATATTACACCGCCTGGTTTTATAACTCGAACAAATTCTTTTACTATTTTCAAGTAATCCGGAACATGATGTAAGACTGAATAAGTTGCAATCAAATCAAACTTCTCATCTTCAATATTACTCAAATCCTCACCATTAAGTTTTAATGTTTTACTTTTGTGTATCTCTGGAAATCTATCCTCTATCATTTCCAAAAACTTTGGAGAGATGTCAGCCGACACAACCCCAAGATCAAGTTCCATTAAATGTTTTGTTAAATTCCCAGCCCCACAACCAAAGTCCAAGGCAATTTTTCGTTTTGAATCTGTTTTGATTTCTTTTATTGCTCGCTTTAGAGAATTATGAAGTCGAGTCTGTTCTACTTCATTGTAAATCTCTGGATGCCGAGATTCATATTTACGAGCAATTTTGTCGTGAGCTTTTTTATTTTCTCTAATTTGTTTGTCCATTTTTTTAATTAGTAACCAGTAACTAGAGACCAGTCACCAGTAATTTTTAAGAGTCCAACTTGATAAATCAAGTTCCTACGCTTTTAACTATTTTTGCTTGATTGCTTATTTGTTTTACTTGTTTTTCTCACCTAGTTTATTTATTTTATCAAGCCATGATTGTTTTTTGTTTTCTTTCATTTTTTCCGCATCACCAACAATCACAGAACATTTCATTTTTACACCACAAAACCTCAACACTCCACGGCCGAATACAGACTCTACAGGAGAACGTAATACAAATCTGTAAATAAAACATGATGCTCCAGACGTTAATACCAAACGAGCAGTTTTTCCTTTTAAATATTTTTTCACCCTTAATTTGCTAATGAACTTAAAGGCAAAACCTGGCAGAAAGGTTCGATCAACAAACCCCTTCAAAAGAGAAGACACATTGCTCCACCAAACTGGAGAAAAAAACACCAGGTGATCCGCCCATTTAATTAGCTCCTGTGCGTTTAACAAATCTGGCTCTAATTCCTGTCTCTGCTTATATCCTTCATGCAAAACAGGATCAAAAGTTAAGTCTTTCAAATGCAACTCCTTTACACTCGCTCCACCTTTTTTGGCTCCAGACACATAGGCTTTTGACAGCTCAAGAGAAAGAGATTTTGAGCCTGGATGGCCATTTATTACTAGTATTTTTTTCATATTTATTTTTTTTACACATCTGTCATGCCGTACTTGTCTGCCCACCGAAACTTCAGTGTAGGAGGGATACGGCATCCTGCCCGAAATGCTTCGTTGGCATAACGATGCAGGCGGGCTCGTCTGCCTTTCCGCTTCTCAAAAAACTCATAGAAAGAGACGAATTTTCGAGATCCCGCATCGCGTGCGGGAAGACAGAGACGATGTTTTTATTTTAGAACTGCCTTAATCCTACGAATTCCAGAAGAACTAGACTCTTCTTTTTTTATTTTGAATTCACCAAGGTCACTTGTTCGAGCTGCGTGTGGACCGCCACACATTTCACCAGAGACATCTCCGATAGTATAAACCTTTACAACATCTCCATACTTATCTTCGAACAAACCAATTACGCCTTTGTTTTTCGCTTCATCAAATGGAAGCTCCTCGCAAACAACTTCGTAATCCTCTTTGATCCAGCCATTCACCAAATCTTCAACTTCTGTCTTCTGTTCTGGTGTCATTTTTTCTGGATGAGTAAAATCAAATCGCAATCTTTCGGCGGTGATATTACTTCCCTTTTGAGCCACATGATCTCCAAGAACTTTTCGCAAAGCTGCTTGAAGTAAATGAGTGGCTGTATGTAATTTTGATGTTTCTTCTGAGTCATCCGCCAAGCCACCTTTGAACTTTTGTTCAGCACCTTTACGAGATAAATCTTGATGACCTTTCATCTTTTCTTCGAAAACTTTTTCAGCATCATTCTTAAGATTCAACTTCTCTTGCTTTGCAACTTCAAGTGAAACTTCAACTGGAAATCCATAGGTAGTAAATAAAACAAACAAAGCTTCTCCATCAATCTCACTATATTCTTGAAGCTTTTTCACTCCCTTTTCTAATGTTTTTGAGAACTTATCTTCTTCGTCATTTAACTCCTTCAAAATCTTATCTTGACCACCAGGAAGATTGACATAAGCCTCTTTGTAAACATCAATATACGTTTGAGCCAATTCAGCACAAAACTTATCCTTGATTCCAAGCTGATTTGCATATCGAACAGAACGACGAATCAATCGACGCGTAAAATATCCTTGATCTTTATTGGAAGGAATGGCTCCATCAGCAATCAAAAAAGTTGCAGCTCGCATATGATCCAAAATCACACGAAAAGCTTGCAACTCACTTTTGTCTGCTCCGTATTTTTTACCACTTAATTGTTCTAGTTTTTCTTTTGCTTTTGCAAAAGCATCAATGTTAAAAATATCTGAATCATCATTAGCAGCGGCCACCAATCTTTCTAGCCCACCACCAAAATCAATGTTTTTATTTTTTAAGGGTTCAAAACCTGCTTCTGTTTTTGCGTACTGCATAAAAACATTGTTTCCGATTTCAACAAATCTTCCACAATCACAGGCTGGACTACAATGTTCATTTTTATATTCTGAATTTTCGTGAGTTTTCTTGGCTGCCCCTGGATCAAAATCCCAAAACATTTCTGAGTCAGGACCGCCAGGTTCACCAACCGGCATATTACCAGTTACTCCAGCACGACTCCACCAATTTTCTTTTTCGTCAAAGTAAAATATACGACCATCGCCAGAAAAACCATCTTTCTCTACATTATTTACAACCTCTGCGTCAATACCAACTTCTTTGAATTTTGCTTGCCATTTCTCAACAGCTTCTGTATCCCGAGGAATATTTATCTCATCTTTGCCACTGAAACAAGTAACATAAATTCTCTTAGGATCTAGTTTAATTTCATTGGTTAAAAAATCAAACATCCAATCGATCTGATCTAATTTAAAATAATCACCAAGCGACCAATTACCAAGCATTTCAAAATAGGTTGTATGGCTATTGTCGCCAACCACATCAATGTCCTGAGTCCGAAAACATTTTTGAGAATCTACAATGCGAGTACCAGATGGATGCGATTCACCCATCAAGTAAGGAATCATTGGTTGCATGCCAGCACTGGTAAACAAAGTCGTTGGATCGTTTTCTGGAATAAGAGAGGCGGAAGGAATTGTCACATGATCCTTGGCCTCAAAAAACTCTAAATATTTCTTTCGTAATTCATTAATAGTCATAGATACAATAATAAAAAATAACTTATAGTTGAGTTAAACTACTTATAATTTTACCTAATTTTGAGGTAAAAATCAAACGCAAAATAGGCACCTCTTTATTAACACCTGAGTGTTGACAGATTCTCTATAGTTTTGTATTATATTGCAGCCTATGTCAGGCAAGCCACACGCAAGGGGGAGAAATCCATGTCCAAGTTCCGGAGGCCGTTCGCTTTCTCTGTTCTGACGATGCTCATCGCAGCATCACTTTTCCTGTCGAGCTGTACGTCCGAGGACGCCAAGCAGCAACCAACCACGGACGCTGACGTCCAGACATCGCAGCTCATCGATCAAGCGAGGGCCGAACTTCAAACCGCCGAGGATCTCTTCGAGACCGGCACCTGCGATAGCCGGCGACGGGCCACGGAGACACTGCTCAAGGTTGACATGCTCATCGAGCAGATCACCAACCTTGACTCCGACGAGGCCAGAAGCATCGCCAGTCTGGCAGATGACAAGTACCACCAGTACATCCGAGACGGATACGCCGCGGAATGCTGCTGGGCTGTGAACCTGATCATCCGATGTGCGGAAGATCACCTTCACACCCTCGAGGCGCCTCAGATGGCCACTCTCGAGGGAATCAAAACACGCTACCATCGCAGATGCGAAACTCCCAGCAAGGGGCCGATTCAGACCGCCATGCTGATGCGCTCACCAGTGCCGATCCCAGACGACCAAGTCGTCCGGGATCTTTTTTTGCAAAATTAGCAATAAGAATTAACAACAGACAAAATCCGTCTATTTCTAGGTATTGACATTTCTCACCCGGCATGCTATTATATTCAGTTGGTTCAATGGCATCAATCAGAGGAGAGACCATGAAATTGGTATGCTTCGATCCACAGAGCATGGTGATCAGCGTGATCACCATATCCAGAGACGGCGTCTTCGTAGAAGACCACTGCGCGATTTGCCTCGCGCACTACGATCCGTGCACGGCAGTGGACCTGCTCGGCGCGCGGCTCGTCTGCGAAATCCTCTTCGGCTAGAGGCAATTTCGCATCGCTCCACAGGAGAAGCTTAGACCTCCTTAAAGACTAAGACCGCCAGAGCAATCTGACGGTGCGATTCAGGAAAACGCTTGATACCTGAGAAATAAGTCCCCCTCCGGTCAACACTGGTTGGGGTCTTTTTTTTATAAAAAAACGAGGCCACAGTCTTGGACTGTAACCTCGTCATGAGAACTACTTCTTCTTTTTGTGAGTGGGGACCATGTCGCCCCCGTTGGCCACGTAGTTGGCCATGAACTCCTTGAACCAGGCGATCGTCTCTACGCCGAGAACGAGCTCTTCGACTCGCGGAATGGTCTCCCGGAATCCCTCCCAAGCACCAAGCTCCGTGCTCTCCAGAACGTGATAGAGCAGGTAGTCATTGCCGGCCTTGTAGGTCTCGACCATAAACATGAGGTAATCGACGTGCTCGATCAGGCTGAATACGCGCGACTCCCACTGCTTAGTCGCAGCGAGCAGACGCATTGTCTCTTGCGCATCCTCATCGAACAAGCGGTACTTGTCCGTGTCGAGGCAAAACTGGAGCAGGAAGGCCTCGAGGTACATCGCCCGCAGCTCGGCAGGCAATCCACCCAAGGCTTTCTTGACGGCGACGTACTCGTCGACATCGTCCATCGGACTCTTTTCGGTGTAAGGCACATCTCGCTTCAGAAGCGCCTCTCCGATGTCGTGGATGAGCAGCGCCTTCAGGATGAAGCCCAAATCCAAGTTCGGGTAGAACGGACGAAGCTTCTCGACCACGTAGCTACCGAGCATCGCGATCGAGTAACTGTGCTGCAAGAGATTCTGATCACGAATGCCTCCGTTGAGGCCACTGTAGCTCTGCCACCGCAGAACCGCGTCGCTATTCAGCAACGTCTGCAGTTCGGTCCAAAGCTGTCGAATACCCAGCAACTCTGCATTGGGAAACGGTGGTAGGGGCGGACGAGTAAACATGAAACCTCCTAAGGCGTCTGTGCAAATTGGCTACTGCCAATATAAAAAGTTAACATTAAATTTCCTTTAAGTCAATAAAAAGCTATAATATACAAGCAAGACAAGAAAAACAAGTAAGACGAGTAAACTAATAATTCAACCTTTTTCTGTCATCTCGAATTTAGCTGTCTAAAAGCAGCAAAAGAGAGATCTAAAAAGGTTAGAAATAATCCCTTTTCAAAAGACACATTTCACAAAGAAACCTTCTCGCTTCTAGATTTCTCCTTGCACGACCTGCCCGCAGTGCTATGCAGCAGCGTTGCAGTCGGGTATTCGTAAATTTGTATAAAATTAGTAATTAGTAACCCTATGAAACTTAGAAAAGTACTTCCCGTTGCCTTAGTTCTAATCTTGATCCCAATTGTTGGATTTGCTTTTTCCTGGAAAAGTTTTGTTTTTTGGAAAAAACCAGAAGCAAAACCACTACCAGCAGAAAGAGAAATCGTCAAGGATGTAAATCTAAAAGTATCTAGCAATGAAAAACTAAAAAACTGGGACAAAGCTTTCCAAAGCAAGTCCTGGGACTCTGTATTAAAAAATGACCAGAACTTTGAAATAAGCCAAGAAGAAATAACTTACCTGGCCAAAACAGAATTAGCCAAACAAAAAAATCCACCTATAAAAAATCTAGAAGTTAGATTTGCCAAAGGTGAATTAATTTTTACTGGTTACATGATCAAACCCCTAAAGGGAAATGTTGAGCTAAGACTAAAACCAAAAACTAAAAACGCAGAGATAGAATTAAAAATATCAAAAGCAAAATACAAAGGAATTCCTTTTCCAAAATCTATTGCCAACAAAATGTTAGAAAAACATCTAAAACCACTAGTAGACTTTCTATATACTTATCCAAACTACAGAGGCCTAGACATAAATGCAAACGATGGATATTTAGAACTTAACTTCAAATAAAAAAAAGCCCCGCCATCGGCGGGGCTTTTTTCTTGACTAATATTAAAAATAAGTTACTCTTATATGACTAGAACCACCAGAGATAAAAATCTCAGTATGAGTGATCCAAGCGTTCTTACCTTCAGAGGTAAGAGTCCTGGAAAAACCCTCGCCATCTTCGCTGGTATTCATGGAAACGAAACCGGCGGCATCCTGGCTCTACGACAGCTGATCGACGATCTCCACTCAGAACGACTCGTTCTCGACAACGGTACTCTGCATCTGGTCTTCGCCAACCTGGCCGCCATTGCCAGAGACGTCAGGTTCACCGAGCTGAACATGAACCGAGCCTTCCACTTTCACAGCGCGGATGTGCCAGAGGAAGGGCGGCTCTCCTACGAGCGAATGAGGGCCATTGATCTTCAGCCGATTCTAGTGCAAAGCGACGCCCTGCTCGATCTTCACTCCACGCTCACTGAAACATCTCCCTTCATCATCTGTGAAGAACATTCCTTCGAAATCGCGAAGCTCTTGCCGTTCCCAATCGTCTCGACTGGCTGGGATGCAGTCCACGCCGGAAGTACCGACGCCTTTATGAACCAGCAAGGTAAAATAGGGGTCTGCGTTGAGTGCGGGCAGCACGGAGATCCCGAAGCCGAGCAGAGAGCCAGAACTTCCATCGAGGTCTTCCTCTGGGAACTCGGGCTGATGGACACGAGTCCCAAAGTCGAGCCCGTAACGCAGCGACGCATTCACGCGCGCAGCATCTACAAAGCTCACACGCATATGAGATTCACTCCGCCAGACAGAGACCAATTCTGCGTCATCCAGAAGGGTGAAGTCATTGGCTTCGACGGAGACGAAGAAGTCCGAGCTGATCAAGAGTCGATCCTGCTGTTCCCGAAAGAGGGAACAACGAAAGGCGGAGAAGCCTTCGTTCTCGGAGAGATTAGACCTCTGTAACGAAAGCGCCACCTCGACCAAGTCGGGTGGCGCTCTTTTTATTATCCAAAAGTAAATGCAAACATTTTAATACCAGGATCAGGAATTTCTATCAGCAGCTCATGTTCACTATAATCACTTGATTCAAAGAGTGTATATAAATCAGAACCTTGAACCGTTATTTCTTTTTCTATAGAACCATCGATAACTACCCGCAAATTCACCGGCTCCTCTGACTCCATAACCAAATGAACCTTGCCTGCAAAAAAGTTTAATTTCAACTTACCACTGCCCTCAACCAAGGCCACATTTTCACCACTAAACTTCCACTTCCCTTCCAAGGCAAACTCATTAAGTTTCAAGTCAGCTGGTAAGCTATATGTCCTTGCAAAAGAACCAACTTTTTGTTTTCCAGTTAAATTATCAATTCGTTTTGAGCCAAGATACATTTCTGGTGAACGTACATCTCCAAATTCATATTCGAGAGAACTAAGCCCGTTTGTAACACCTAAAGCGTCTTGAATAGCTTTTTCCGTAGCCTCGTAATCACCTTCTCCAAATTTCTTGTAAACAACATTCCCCTGACGATCAACTAAATACTTTGCCGGCCAATAATGATTTTCATAAGCTAACCAAGTATCAAAATTATTGTCTTGAGCAACGGGATAATTAATCTTAAATCTCTTAATTGAATCAGCTACATTCTTTTCTCTTTTTTCAAAATCAAATTCTGGAGAATGCACACCAATCACAACCAAACCATCATCCTTGTACTTATCATACCATTCAACAACAGCCGGGATGTTTCTAATACAGTTAATGCAAGAGTATGTCCAGAAATCAATCAAAACTACTTTCCCTTTTAACTCCTCTAAGGTTAATGGCTCAGAATTATGCCAGGATGTTATACCTTTTAATTCTGGAGCTGGCCCACTGTTAACTATTTGCTCATTCATAAATTTATTTACTTGGTTTGCAACTGGTAATTTGTCTAACAGAAATGAACTATTGTTTTGTGAAACTAGACTTATTACAAATATCACAACAAATAAAGATCCTATTACCCAAATACCGTGTTTATAATTCAACTTCATAACATTGGTGCTCCTCCTGGGAAAAATTCTAATAATTTCGCCTGAATAATTAAATCGTAGCCAAAGTACATTGAGATCGCAATAAATATAATAACGACACCAAATACTTTTTGAATTGTCACAGAGTACTGAGCAATCTTTCTGACTTTAGTTGTCATAATTTGACCGCCATAAGCAATGAGCAACATTGGAATCCCTGCACCTATAGAATAAGCAAATAATAATATCCCTGCTCGAGACAAATCAGTCTGCGTAATTACCAAGGTAAGAATTGAACCCAGAACAGGCCCAGCGCATGGCGCCCAAACAATTCCAAGGATTAAGCCAAGAAATAAACCACCCCAATTGCCATTACCAGTCTTTTGTCCAAGTTTTTGAGCCTTACTCGTCAGTCCTTCTAACTTGGCTGTGATTTTTTTCATAACTGCTGGCCAAATCATAAGCAGCCCAAATAGAGCTAGCAGAAAAATAGCCACCCGTCTTAAAGTATCAGAAGAAAGACCAAGAAAATTAGTAAACACAGCAAAGACAAGCGCTAAACCTGTAAAAGAAAGAATAAACCCAAATGTAATAAACAAAGGTCTTGTTTTGCTTGTCTGGTTAATTGAATAACCAAGTAAGATTGGCAAAATCGGCAAAATGCATGGAGCACCAACCGTTAAAACCCCTGCCAAAATTGCTATTAAAAATTCAATCATATTATTTAATATTCTTCTTTAACAACTCGATGTCACCAGACACCCACTTTGTAACTTCGTTTTGTTCTTTGTTTAACTGAACAAAAGTATGCTGATAATTAACTCCATACTTTTCTTTCATAGCTTTCTCTGTATCATAGTTGAGTTTAAGCACTGTTACGCCTTCAGGAATTTCGTTTGGAGATTTATTAAACTCTTTGTCAGCCTTCACACAAAACGGACACCACTTAGCATGAAAGAACAAGACAACCTTTTGACCAGCTTCGAGCTCGGCCTTCATAGTTTTTTCAGAATAATCCAAATAATTGGATAATCCTTTCACAGCAGGAACCGCCACTTCCATCGAGTCTTTAGCCTCCACGGGAGAATCATCCTCCATTACAACGTCTGGGGCAACAGTCTCCACCATGCTTTCATCAGGAATATAAGTTTCACCTGACTTGTAGTACTGAGTACATCCCACTGCAAATAATGAAACAAATAACATTAGTGCAGAAATTTTAAAAATATTCATAGTTTTATTGCAAGCCCCAAACTCTACCCGTGTCCTTGTAGTGTGCTACCCAAGAAAACCACATAGAGTAAAAACCAGGAGCTTGTTTATTATTTATTTTTGTAATTATTTCTTCACCGTTTTTTTGAGCTGACAATACCTCACTTTCACTCAATTCAAATTCGTACAGACGACCATCCTCCATTTCCATAAAAGAGAAAATAACATTTTGATCACCAGCTTCAACCACATACATTACTTCCTTAAGAGGATACCGATCATCAAAGTTAGAAACCTCCTTGTAGAGCTTGTCGTTCTGTTCATAGGAAGCATAAGGATTTATCCCATAATCACGCTTAAATCCAGTGTCTTTATTCAAAATCTTAGCTTTGGGGTATTTTTCTTTTAACTCAGCAAAACTAATAAGCTGCATAGGCAAGACTTCTAACTTCGTCCCAACATAGTCACCCACAATTGAATCCCCTCTCACTTGAGACCAAAAAGATTCTGTCTGCTGATCATACATAACCAAGTTTGACTCAAACAAAAAACCAGACACGCCAAAGTCTAGTAATTCACCATTCACCTTTCGATTGAAAACAACAGAGGCACCACACAGCGGACAAAATGTCACAGCATAGTCAATCTCACCAATACTATCATTAACTATTTCGTGCCAAACCATTAACTCATATGGATAATATTTTTGTTCGTCATTAAAATTGACTAGAACACCGAGATCCTTATCTTTTAAGAGTGTTTCAGGAATAGAATAAAATTTCGGATTGTTAATGGCTGGAATATCATCTCGATCAGGGCCTCCACCGACAAGCAAGTCTAAATCAATATTGGCTTTAACAGACTCCTGTAGAGGAAAATCCTGAAAATTAGAGCTAACTGAGATTTCACCTTGTGGAAAATCCTTCCCACCTTTATTGACGTACATATCTATAAAAAAAAAGGCTGAAAGCACAACCACAATCAACCCTATAGAAATATATAATTTTTTCATACATTATTAATAATAATTCTTATTAATAATATATCAGTAAAACCCCCTATAAACAAACACCAACCTATCTAGTTGGGGATAAAAACTAAAGGACGCTATTTTTTCAACTCTGCACATCTGACTGTAATATCTGAAAGCATTGCACCGGTCACACTATCCTTTACCTCCGGGTTAATCCCACTCACAACCGTACAAACAAGCCCCTCTCTTTTAAAACCAACTTGACCTATATAAACACCATCAGCCACGTTATAAACATCCAGTTCAAAACCTTTTTCTTCAAAGTAACTATTGATATTTTCCGCATTAACTTCAGCTCCTCGAACTTTATACATATAACCATCCAACCCAACGGAGCCTATCTTTTCTTCTTTTAGAAAGTTCCAAATTAAAGCATCTGGTTCAATCTTCGAAAACGCGATTTGTGTTGACTCTTGAATATCTTTCATTAGATCAATTGATTCAATGACATCAGGAACAACCAATAATCGCTGGTCCTCTGGGATATATTCTGTACAACCCACAAAAAAAACACTTCCCAGGAATAAAATTGCTCCTATAAAGAGTGTTTTTGTATACATACACTTTGTTTAATTTGTCTTAAATGTATTATATCAAGTTTTTTGTATTAACAAAATAACCTTCGCCATTAGAAGATTTACTGATATAATGAAATAAACAATAAATAACCTAAATGTCTATGAAAAAATTGCTTGGGATTCTTGGTGTTTTTGTACTGAGCTTCATGTTAATCATGCCAGCCTTCGCCGCAACCTTTGGATCAGGCGATGAATACTTTTTGACTGGAGATGAAGTCGTTGAAGGAAATTTATACACTTCTGGAGCCACACTTATGATTGACGGTGAAGTAAAGGGAGACCTTATCACTGCTGGAGCAAATATTTGGTCAAACGGAACAGTTGGACAGGACGCAAACATTGCGGGTGCAAACCTTACAATCAACAGTAAGGTTGGAGATGATCTTCGCGCAGCCGGTGCTAACATCAATATCAATAGTGAAATTGGTGGTGAGCTAGTCGCGGCTGGTGCATACATTATCATTTCATCCAACACTGTAATTGAAGAAGACGCTGTTATTGCCGGTGCTCGCATTCTAATTGATGGAACTATCAAGGGAAATCTAGATGTTCGTGGAGATGAAATTGAAATCAAAGGAACAGTCGAAGGAAATGTTATCGTCAAAGCTCAAACAAGTCTTGTGCTTTTAGAGGACGCTATTATCAAAGGAAATCTGACATATGAAGCTCCCGAAGCAACAACTGTCCCAGCTGATGTTGTACAAGGAGAAATTAAATACAGTGGAGCAATTAAAAATTACGAAGACAAAGACATGACAGGATTGCTAGCTGTAATCACTTCCGTGCTAATCATAGGTAAACTAATTCTATGTCTTGTGTTTGGTATTATTCTTTACTTTGTATTTAGAAAATTCACTCAAGAACTCCTAGAAACGGGGCTAAAGAATTTTTGGGTGAATCTACTTCGTGGTTTTGCAACAATAATTCTATTACCTATTGCCATTATAATTGTCATTGTAACAATTATCGGCATTCCATTTTCTGTCCTAGCCGGGCTCGTCTTTATGATTCTTTGTATGTTAAGTAAGGTTCTGGCTGGTATGCTCTTTGGTACATTGATTTTTAGAATCTTTACAAAGAATAAAGCTATTTATACCAGTTGGTATGCTATCCTTGTCGGTATCTTGCTTCTAAGCTTTTTCGGTTGGATCCCTGTACTTGGCTGGCTACTAAAGACAGTTATGTATTTGTCTGCCTTTGGTGCACTAGCCTTCTCTGCTTACAAAGGGTTAAGTCAACTAAGGAAATAAACAATCAAACAAATAAAAAAGATGGGGCTCTATACCCCATCTTTTTATATTGGCAAAGTATAATTAATTGGTGCGGCTTTCTCTACCGCTTCCCAGTCAGAAGTATCAAGGTCAACTCGTTGTAATTCACCTGCGTAATTTTTGTAATTTAGATATCCATTCTTTCTAGCAAAGTCATAAATTCCTTTAGTAACTTTCACATCTCCAATACAATACTCACGAATCTTATCGATCTTGCCCTCCTTCCACCAGGCAACAGCCTCTAGTCCTCCGGCTGTTTTACCAATTCCCAGGGTTGCTTCTGCAATTGCATCCAGTCCGATTCTCAGCCCAGCTGATTCTCTAAACTTTTCGAGAATGTCTAAGCTTTGAATTTTTGTTAAATCGCCTGGATAATATTTATTTAGAAGTGGAACATCAAACCAATTTGAATTGAATCCAATTATCAAGTCTGTCTTTTCTAGAACCTTCCACAGTTCCAAAAAATCTTCTTGCAAATAACTAGTGTACTTGTCTGTCTCATAATCATAGACAACCAAGAGAGAAATATCCAAGGCGGTTGCTTCTCTTTTTCCAACCTCGGCAAATGAATTCTTGGTTTCTATATCAAATACTATTTTTTTCATAAATATAATTCATTAATCTTACGTTAACTAAGTATAGCAAGCGACGGAAACAAAAAAAAGACCCACGGCAGCATTGGCTATCAGGGGACTCTTGTCTAGGGTTCCAGCCTTTTCCTAAGTGGCTAGACCATTATAAATGGCCTGTTCAATCATTAAGGAGGTTTGAACTTCTCCTTTTGATGAAGCGTTAGACGCTACATCTAGCTTGCGGGCGACCCACAGGCTCCGAAGGCCTCGATCGTACGCTGAGCCGCCGCCAGGGGGTCTGCCGGGAGCGAAGCGTAAAAGCCGTCGAAGTCCTCCGCGAAGTCGTTCCACTGGAACACACTCGCCACGGAGATGCACTCGACGTGAAGGTGTTCACAGAACCACCTCTCCGCCACCGGCGTGACGACCACGACTTTCTCGGTACCGTTGCGCTGAAGTGCCTCGATGGCCGCCAGGAGTCCGTGTCCGTCGCCGATCTCGTCCACGACGAGAAGCGCGCGCTCCGGAGCAAAGACGTGCCCTCCCAAGTTGAGGGCCAGGGTCTGCTCATGGAGCTGACTCCGAACCTCGGCGCCCAGAACAGGGAACAGGGTCGGCAGATCCACCACACCCAGGTTGTTGAACGCGCCACCATCGGCACAGTCCGCTCCGTTGTGCAGCGTACCGTGACCGAAGCTGGTCGAGCTCAGATAGGTCTTGGGCAGACCGGTCGGGAACTCCCTCACGACCATGGGGACGATCCGAAGGCCGAGACGCTCCGCGATCGAGTGACCGACCAGGACACCGTCCTCGTTGACCGCAACGATCGTGAAATCATCGAAGCTGCGATCCAGCGCTTCCAGCATGTCTGCCAGACGTGCACCCGAATCCTGCTGGTTGAAGAACATCGTTCCATTCAGGGGTCCGTTCATGACTCTCTCTCCTTCCTAAGGGTTACTGACAGTTAACTTCTTCGCACAATTTTATAGTAAAATTTTTACTGCAAAATTGCATGAAAAAGACTTTACAGGATAGCATAAATCTATGTTTTGTCAAGGTATAATAAAAAAAAGACCGCTTCAAAACGGCTAATTTTAGATAAATACTAGTAATTTATATGGATTTTTTCAGAGCAGACACCCCTTTTACTCGAAATAGTAAATTAACTATCATCAAGACAAACATACTCACCGCAGCTGCAATAAAACCAACTTCAAAAACCTTGACCATAACAAACAAAACAATCAGCAAAATAACTCTAGCTGACATTGAAATCGTGTTTCTATACATTGAAGTATCTAGTGCATCCTTTTTCTCTCCATTCTCAAACATTTGACTGTCCAGAGGCAAAGTAATCAAGATTGTAAAGAAGGCCACAAGGAAGACACTAAAATAATAAAAGATTGTATTATCAACATACATTCTAAAGATCCATGTAATTGCAATCAAGACCGCCCCAAGAGCTATCATTGTATTTCTATTTTTCTTATCAATGTGACTTGTTAAGTATGTAAAAATAATTGTTGAAAGAGAGATTATAATTGGCAGTGCCGCGACCGATTCTAAACTTTCAAATAACATAAAAATAAATATCGGCCAAAGAGTTGACTCAACACTGCTATGAATACTGTATAAAGCTAAAAATAAATACTCTTTTGAAGTTTTCCAATCACTAAAAAATTCTTTAATAGTCTTCCCCTTCCCCTTCGGCTTATCATCAATGTCTTTTATTTTAAACAACGGCCAAAATGACAAACATAAAATTAAAATACTAATTCCTAAAAGAGTTTTTTGAGTAAAGAAAATCAAAACCAGCGCTCCAAAAAATGGAGCCAAGATTCCAGCAAACTGTTTTACAATCGACAAAGCACTAGCATCCTTTGAGACATTATCATCTTTGTCAGAGCACTTCATAAAAAAGAAAATATGCGCTACCCAATAATGGGCATCGTATAGAGAAGCAAACACAGCCATCATCGCTAACAACCACCAATTACCGACCTCTAAGTTATACAGAGATGCAAAGAAAAGAATCAAAAATACAACACCAACAATGATAACCTTTCTTGCCCCGATCCTCCTCGTCAACCAACCAGCCCAAAAATTCAAAGGAACATTAGTCAGATGCAAAATAATATAATACAACAAAACTTCTTCTATCAAAAAACCCATCTGCAATAAAAAGATGGGAATAAAGACAGCTACTAGAGATCTAGCAAAAACGTGTATCCAAATAGAAAGATCAAACAACCAGAAATCTGAGTGCAGCATTTTGTAAATTTTATGATGATGATAGTTGTTGAAGAGTTGCATATAACAGATGAATTATAACACACTTTCAAAGAGCCAACCATTGACAAAAGGACTTCTTTGTAGTAAACTCCTATGTCCAATCAAGGACAAACAATTGCAAAGAAAGAGTCACGCATGTTTGGAATTTTGGCCATTATCAGTGCTTGCGCCATCATCGGTGGTGGAATTTGGTTCTTTAACGACGAACCTAGGAGGCTCTTCTCCTCCATCCTCGTGGTGGTAGGGGTAATCATCCTCGTCATCGCCTTCCAGACGCCGCAGGGACAACTGCAATGGAAGCAGCTCGTGGCCTCCAGCCAAAGCGGCAACTGGTTGGTCATTGACAACAGCGGTGGCGAAACGCTACGCCACTGGGTTCTCGAAGATGGCTACGCGGAGTCGTCTAGCCAGAGCGATGGCTGGCAGTTCTACGACGTGAACGGAAACCTCTGC
>Ga0233437_1002893_pt1 | contig 24365 bp, 42 predicted proteins | sample SI_122_August201_FD_182714 | JGI IMG/M metagenome (GOLD analysis project Ga0233437, IMG submission 182714) | Seawater microbial communities from Saanich Inlet, British Columbia, Canada - SI_122_August2016_200_MG | ecosystem: Environmental > Aquatic > Marine > Inlet | place: Canada: British...
CATAAATGTTTCACCATTTACTTCTATGTTGCCATTTAGCATTTTTACGCTATTTTCCAACTTTTCAATCGCCATTTTTAACAATTTTTGATGTGTTTTCTCGCTAATAGTTTTCATCTTATCTTACATCTCCTGTTTTTTATGCACCCCGAACGCTTAATTTTTATCGTTTTTCCAAAGTTCAACTAATTTCGTCAATTTCAACCTCGCATCTGGCATTTTTATCTATTCCGCCAAATTCAATTTTGATAAGTTTTACACACTTGAAGCAATCGCCTTTCAAATACCCGAGTCTTACAAGTGCATCTTCTAAAAATTTGTCAATTACCGCCCCAAAATTACCGATGTCACGCTCTCTTTTATCTGGGAAGTAAAGTTTGTAGTTTATGTTGACTTTTTGCAAATACAATGGCTTTTCATTGATTAAAAGTTCAGCTACTATTTTTTGGAATTTGCGTTTTACATTTGATATTTCATAAAATTTTGCGTTTCTGTACCAGTTCATCGAAAGTGATATTTTCTTTGGTTTCGTTTTGCCAATTGTAACAGTGAGCGGTAATATTATTTTCAATAAATTTGCCATAGCTGAACTTAGCCTTTTACTTTTCTATGATTTCAAAATATTCTTTTAGATCATCATAATCAATTAAATCATATTCAATAAAACCACAACTATCCTTACTTAATGCAAATGTAGCTCCAATATGACCTTTACCGTGCCTAATTGTTTTTGTTGGTGCATCTTCAAATATTGTTCCTGATTTTATCACAATGTCTTTTTTCAACTTTACTCTCATTTTCTCCTCCCTATTCCTTTCAACAAAAACATCGTATTTACAGCAATGTTTTTGTCAATATTTTTTTTTATTTATTTCCAACTACTCGGTATTTCGTTTGGCAACGGAATGCAAATTTCTATATTTATTGACGCATACATTCTGCATTTTTCGTAATATTCCTCTGCCTCTGCTGTATTTAGCTTTGCTGTCGATTTTGTGATGATGTACCGTTTACCATTGATTATTTTATCTTCTAATCTTAAAAATTCTTGCTTCAAGATTTCGTGTACTTCGAGCGGAAAATAACCAGTTGCATCTGAAATCATCTTGACAATAATCCCCCAGTAATAGCGATTTTCTTTGCTCGTTCTCGGGTTTCTTTTCTTTTCTACCGATATTTTAATCCCGAATTTAGCAGTTTCCAAAAGCCTTTTTGCATAACTCATCGGTTTTTCAATGTCGGATTGTGTTTTAATCGTGAATATCATTTTATTTTCTCCTCTGTTTGGTATTATGCAAAATCAAAATATTTTCCATCCCTACCCCTCTATTACTAATTTTTTTCTTGCTCTGAAATTGTATTTATTAAATTTCATAATTACAAACATTTCACGAATTCGGTCAACTACCCTGTGACCGTAAAGTTCTCCGAGTTGTTCTATATTCAAATTTGTCGTCAATATTGTAGAGCCAGCAAGCCCCTTTTTTATCCAATTATATCGGTCTTCAATAAGTGAACCGATAAAATAATGAGCGGTCTCGGTGTTTCGTTCGTCTCCAATATCATCGAAGAACACATTTTTACCACGCAAAACATTTTGACGCCTCGCTATTGCTTCTGACTGGTCGGAGAAATTTCCGTTCATAACACGCAAATAATCATCGTAAATGCTTCTGCATTCGACAAATCGGAAATCATTATAGTATTTTGCTATTAGTTCAGCAAGGTGTGTTTTGCCACAACCAACGACCCCCATAAATAGATAATGGAATTTGCTGTTATCCTTAATATCTTTGTGGATATGCGACAATATTTTCGGATTTTTATTTTCGTAGTTTTTTGGTAGGATTAAATTCACTTACTCTCCTTTTTTTCATCTATCCACTTTGCGAAAGCTGATTTTTAAGTTTATTGTATCTTTCCAATTTTTCTTCAATCTCAGCAATATCTTCATTTACTTTTTTTAAGGCTTCAATCCTCGCTTCTTTAGCGGTTAAATATATTTCTTCTTCTTTTTTCCAAGTTGAATCCATTCCAAATCCAAATTTGTACTCATATTCTATATCATTTTCATCATACAGAACTGTTTTTTTATACCCTTCAATATATCCTGATAGTATGGCTTCTTCGCTTGTAACATAGCTCGGATTTATTGCTATAAATACATCTTGTTTGATTTTAAATTTTGGCTCTTTCATAATTCCTTTCCTCCTTTTTAAAATCCTAAAATTTGTAGCCCTCTTCTTGATAGGCACTCGACTTAATTTTTGATTTAACGACAAGTTTGTTTTCTTCAAATTTCTTGTCTTTCCTATTCCACGCTAAAATTGTCAAATACAACGATTTGTAGTTTGTATTCTTTTTGTAGTTTTCGATATTGTCGCAAATTTCGTCAATCGTGGTTTTATTTAATCCTCTTTCGACTAATTTATTAAATTCAATTTCTGAAAGTGATAAATGAGCGAAGCATCTGTATATTTTTTCTTTCTTATTCTCAGTATCATTCTCAGTATCATTCTCAGTATCGGCTTTTTTGGGTTCTTCTGGGTTCTTTTGGGTTTCCAAATTACCCACTGGGTTTTTTAGGTTTTTAGGTCTGCCACCCTTTAAACCATTGACACGGTTACGGTTGCAAATGTTTTGATATTTTTCATCATCTCTTTTGAATTGTTGAATTAATGAAAAAACAGCCATTTTTGTATCGAAATCATCACAATCAGAAGAACCTGTTTTTTGATATTGGTAGATAATTTTAATGAATTTTCCAGCTTGTTCATCGGTCATTTCTTCCAAAATTCCCAAACTATCAACAAACAATATAAACGACTTTTTCATTATTAGTTATTCAAATAATTCAAAACAATTTTTTTAACATCTTCGGAAAGTTCGCTAAATCCATTCAACTGGTTACACACTGTTGAATATCTCATATTTGGTAAATAATTTTGCCAAAACCATTTTAACGAGTCTTTGTCTTTGCCATTAAGTTTTAGCTTTTTTTTCAGTTGTGAATACAATTCTTCATTTTTCATTTTCTCTCTCCTTTATTCTGTAACAACATTTATATTTACATTATTATTGTCAAGAACTATTTTCATCTTTTTATGTAAAATCCACCGACATAAGTATAAGCTATCTTCCCTTGACCGTCTAATTCTCGTAATCTTCGCAAGATTTTAGTATTCTTTTTTTTTCTATAGATTTCAATATTTCCGTAAATTCTTTAAATGCAATTTCTATTTGGTCAGCCCATTCTTGCTCTTTTTTTGTGGTTAAATTAGATTCATCTTTTTCGTTTCTTCAGATATATTACCATCTGGGTCAATATCAAGTTGTCGTTCTGGAATAATCCCGTCATTTTTACAAAGTGGACAATTCTCCCAATCTTCTTTTGGTCTTTTAGTTTCTAAATCACATACTTCTGCAATTATTTTATCAATCGTTTTCGTATGTTTTTCTTCATTTTTATTCATAATATCTCCTCCTGTTTTTTCGCTTTTTAGCTCGAATCTTTTTTGCTTCTTTGGCAATAATTCTACATTCATTGCTACAAAAACGGTTGTGTTGTTGATGCTCTGTTTTGCATATTGGACAAGTTTTCAATATGACAGGTTTATCTCTTTTTATAGGTTTCGGAGGTTGGCGGTTCATTCCTTGCTGTGCCATCGCCGCGAACATTGTCATCATCATTAATTGTGTAGTTAATTTCCCTCTCATCTTATCTCCTCCTGTTTATGTGCGGAGCAGTTTCCCACTCCGCAACATTGGTTTATCCCACTAATTTCTTGATGAAGTGTGACAATTTCATCCCTTTCGGGCAAGCCTTTTTAATTTCCGCATAAGTTTTAAAACCTTTCTCCTCGAAAATCTTCTCTAATTCGTGAGAAATGAATTTCGATTGAAAACGTTTTCCAACTAACTCACGGTAATAATACATTGGATATTCCGCTCTTAACCTACCCATTGCTTTATTGATGTCTTGTAGTGTCATTTTGCCCCCTAAAATGGAACATCATCATTTGTCGGTGCTGGTGCTTTGTAACCTTCATCAGCATCGGTTTTTTGTTCTGTCGCTGTTTTTTCCAAAAGATTGATTTTGTGTGCGACTATTTCAGTTGTCTTTCGGTTGTTGTTGTCTTTGTCGGTGTATGAGCGAGTTTGTAAATAGCCCTCTACCAAAACGGGACTTCCTTTGTGCAACTTTTCAGCATATCTTTCTGCTAATTTTGTCCACGCAACTACATCGAGATAGCTTGTCTCTTCTATCCATTCTTCGCCCTTTTTCCAGCTTCTACTAAAAGCGATAGATAAGTTTGCAACCGCCGCCCCACTCGGTGTGTATCGTAATTCTACATCACGGGTCAAACGACCGCTGATAACAACGGTATTTACTTTTGGAAATTGTAATTCTTTCATTTTACTCTCCTTTTATTTTGTTTTTATTTTTTTTTGCAACATTTCCTTTTGCTTCTTCATCTGTCTCGAATTTATACACTTCTGCTTGTCCTTTGAAACGATAAATATACTTAGTAATATCAAGATGATAGCTAAAATAACCTATCTTTTTGTGAAATTTTTTACCATCAAAAGCAACCTCAATATCATTTTGTCCGATAAAGGTAAACATCTCGTCTTTTGTCATAGGGCGTGTTTTCTTTGGTTTTGTTGGTGAGCAATTGCCCCAGCCAAACTTATTAGTCATATATGGAGCATCCCTCCTCATATCAATACTCCTTAAAAACGCTACATCATCATCGCCGTCATCGTCCCACACATACATTTCGGTTTCAGGGTCAACCATTTGACTTTTCGTCAAATCAATTGCCTCTTCAAAAGAGGTGTAATTTGTGCCTAATGATATAGAACCATAAGTTCCTTTTGCGATGTAATAAATGGTTTCTTCTTTATGAACATTCCAATGCGTCCCTTCTATATAGGATTGATTAGTACACCACTTTTTACCATTAGCATCAGCCCATTTTAGTAAGGCTTCTGCTTGTTCTTCCGACCTGCAATTTACGCCCACACCGTTTGTCAGTAATTCCTGGTTAAATTCCATCATTTTACTTCTCCTTTTATTTTGTTTGCATAATCATTGATTTGTATTGATTCCTTAGGTAAGTTAACAGCAGTTCATATTCACCTTTTATTGGTTTTTGCCCCACAAAATCAGCAGTAGTTTTTTTTATTTGTTCTGGTGAATAGTTTAATTTTTTGAAACCATCTTTGATTTTTTTCTTCAATTCAACAATTGGTGTGTCTGCTTGCTGACTAATTGCGTTGGCAACTTCATCAAAACTTGCTACCGATGTGTCAATTCCAATACCAAAACAACCTAACGCCCTACCGATTGCTGAGGTTTCGCAGTTCTCAATGAATGATGTTTTATTGATGAAACTTGAACCCTCTTTTTCATACGCAAAACCAGTGGCACGCAACACGCCCTCAATCATAACGCTTGCCTTGAAAACACAAACGCCACCCTCATTACTTACCATTTCAGTGATAATACTACCCTTTTCGTGTAATTTTCTAAATTCAGAAATGCGTGTGTGAACCTCTACATATTCTTTGCCCTTGATGTTAATAGTTTTCATTTTCCCTCTCCTATTTTTTTTTGCAAATTTTCTTTCAAATGTTGCTTGTAAAACTCAATTTCCTTGTTCTGCCCTAAAATATGAAGCAGTAGGCAGACTATAACCGCACCGAGTATAATTATTGCTATTCCCATTTCAATCTCCTTTTTCGATTTTCTCGATTATTATTCCAATTATTCCAATTCCTATTCCGCAGATGCACACCAATATTAATTCAAACATTTCATTCTCCCTCTTTCAATTTTATTTCTAATTCTTCTGCCAACACATCTGTTTTTGTCGTTTCGCTGTTATCGTGGTACATACAACAATAATCAATAGCCCAGCAATCATTCGGGCAGTTGCCATCATTTGGGTCGTCTGAATGAGGACAGTCATCTGGTGCGGTCATATCATCGTGTAACATACTAAATATAATACTTCCCGCATCTTCGATTTCTGTTTTTTGCTCTTCGATTTCTGTTTTTTGCTCTTCGATTTCTTTGTGCAAATTTTCGATTATCTGCATTTTCTCGGTTAATAAAAATAATAAAGATTCTGTTTTCATTTTAACTCTCCCCTCTTCCATTCAATTTGCAATGGTTGACCGTTTTTTGTGTCAAACTGCGACACCTCGTAATAATTATAGCCGTCAGAGTTCTCTTCAATCCCACCACTACAATCGTTTAGGATTTCTTCTGCATAATTCCATAAATTTGCAAAATAATTTCCACCTTTGTTGTTCAGCTTACCTACTAATTGTTTGAAAATTTCTGTTTTCAGTTGTGAATACAATTCTTCATTTTTCATTTTCATTTTCTCTCTCCCTTTTGTGAATAAGTGATGGTGACTTTCCTCTTGCCACCCTTTGTTATGAACCTCGTACTATGCTACATATCCCTTGCTTATGCTACCTTGACTGACCAGGCATAAGTGGTTACACATATCTCGTGACATCGTTCCACCTACTATGTAGTCTTATCAGGACTAACCTGTGCTCTACCCTATGTTCGAGCTTTCAACTATATTTCGGTCACCGCCTACGCGTGTTCTCGCTCAGATGACATTTTTCGTTTACTCTGTTCCGCCACCATCACTTTTTTCACTCTATTTTTTAAAGACAATTCAATTTATGGTCAAGGGGGTTTTGTTGTCAAGGAAAAAGTTTAATTTAATTTAATTTATTTTATAATTGTAGTGTTGGTGCGGTTTGGTGACATAAAAAAAGACGCCTTGGGGAGAGTGCCAAAGCGTCAAATGTGAGTGTCAAGGAGAATTAATACACCCACAACGCCCAATTAGTGTCAATTTCACAATGAATAAAATTATCGTCTACATTTACACCAATTTGCTGAATGCCTGCCAAAAATAACGCCCGAACAATAACTCCTCGTTCATAATCATTTCTTGCTCTAATATCAATTGCGGAGGTCTCAATTTCATCAGAGCAAAGGTGCTTTGAGTTCATTTTGCCACCGACCGTTTTATTATGTTGTTTACATCGGCAACCAGAAGTAATTACAAATGGAATACCAGCTATCATTCGAGCGTTTTCAAGGGCATCGAGGAACAATTCACTAATATTCATCATCCCACAACACCGACACGCTAATTCGTGCTTTTTGAAGTGTTTAATGCGTTTTGGTATTTTATTCATTAATCAACGCCGCATCTAACATTACATTGATGATTTCAACTGCTTGGTCATCGATAGTATTGTCAGTTTCTTTGACCCAATTTCGCAAAATACCAATGATGAAATTTTTAATTTCTCTCTTCGGTAGTGCCTTTGCAATCAATAGTAACCATTTTGACATAATTCCTCCTATTTTTTTATTTGTCGCTCATCATTTTGAACCACATATCGAATTTACCTACAAGTTGCTGTAGCGTTTCTGAAATTCTATTTACTTGAACCTTTAAGTCTTTAATATTTTTAATTTCTGTTTCTAAAGAAGGGACTACCTCTATCTTTTTCCAAATTGTAGTAATTTCCTTGCCCTGCTGTTTCGTTTCGTTTTTAACGGTCGTGAATGCTATTGCCACCATTACAACATTTACTAAAATAGAAATACCTAACGATATTATGTGCCAAGTAGTCATTCTGTTTCTTCCTTCCATTCGTCTTTTTTAAGTTCTGTTTTAATGTCTGTTATTTCTGGGATTCCATATAAACTGCGAGGTTTGCTTCCCTTCCATTTTAGTATCGTATAATTATCTGTTGAGACTCGCAAAGTGCTTACGCTTGTCTCAAGACAATCACTTATCATCTCTTCGGTTACTTCTGAAAGTGGCAAAATTACATATCTCATCAATGTTCTCCCCACTCAACGCCATTTATGAGTGTTCCGTCATTGTCGCCTACGCTGTCTGCAATAGTCGTTCCCTCGCCCTCTTCCATTCGCCAATAGCCTTGAAGTCCCGAAATATCATTTGCGTTTCCGCAAGTTTCAGGAGTTCCTTCGCCATATAACTCAGTCACTTCGGTTGGCACTGCATCAACATACACCGCTGGGATATTGTCATTATACACTGCAATTTCGTCAATGCCGCCTGCAAAGTGGAATGTTGGGGGTGTGTCATACTTAGCACCAATAATGTCAAATTCACTATCTTCTACCCCGCCAAAACCTGTTTGCGTTCCAAAATATACACCGTCACGATAGCAATCGATAGTATCTCCGTTACGAATCATTACGAGATGATGCAAATCAGTGTCAGGTAATACATTACCAAAATTTTTAGCACTTGTACCAACCCTAAAATAAAAAGCTGAGCCTGTCACATAAACTACATAATGGTCATAGCCACTCGAACCTAGCGGGCTTTCTAAATTTGTTTCATCGTCTCGTTTTATCCAGAAACTCATCATATTTGTAGTCCCACTATTACAAGACTCACCCAGTTGAGCATAATCATCAACCCCATCGAAATTGAGGTAGTGTTTGTTGCTGAAAAAGCCAACCCACCCTTCATTCACAATGGCTTTGCAAAGATTGACAATGTCGGTTATTCGTTGTCCTGTTGGTGTGATTTCATATTCAGCGAGTATCTTTGCCAACGCTGAAATTTCGTCAGCTATTCGCTGTCCTGTTGGCGTGTCGATATAATCTGCGTACACTTGAATTGCCAAATCGACAAGATTTGTTTCAGCATCACCCGTTCCAATATCATTATGAATGAATTGCCCAGCAGTCCGCAAATCAGTCATAATCTGACCCGTTACCGTTCCAGAATAGCTGTCAATTACTAATTTTACTGCTTGTCGGAGATTTCTCATAATTACGCTCCCGCGTCTGTTCCTGTTGCCATTAATTTCACATAATAATTTTCACCACTCGAAAGAGACGACAAATTTAATTGTTTCAAAATTAAAGTTCCACCTTGAAATTCAGTCTCAACTTCAACTGTTGAAATTGCTGACCAATGTTGTGCACTTGTTTCGTGGAAAACCTGAACCAAAACAGGTGCTTCGATGTATGTATTTGGAAAGCCATTAATTCCTGTTTTAATTGTTGAATGCGTGATTGTTTCGGTTGTTCCAGACGCTGTAAATGTGTCGGAATAACAATAAGCTAATCCGCCACTACTTGCTTTCGCATCAATCTGGTCTTGAATTGATGATGTTACACCGTCTAAATATTGAAATTCCGCATTTGACACGCTCCCATCTGCGATTTTAGTAGCGTCAATACCTGCAAGTGCTTTGATATTGCTGTTTATAATGTTAGAAAAAGTGTTGTCATCTGCATCAATTGTTTTATTGGTTAATGTAGCTGTATCATCGTTGGCATTGTTTAACAATTTACCAATCGAACTTGCCAGATTATCAAATGTCATCTTTTGTGCTTTGTCTTGCGAAGTGCCGAGACCATCTCCGTCAATCACCACAAAATCGTGATTTTTGTCTTGATATTCAGTGATTTCCGTAATTGAATCGTGTATTCTCTTGTCTGCCATTTTTACCGCCCTTTATATTATTATTTTATCGCCGTTTTCATCAATTATGTAATCAGAAGTTTCGTCAATCATATAATCGATTGTGTCTTCTCGTGTCATATTTGATATTGATTGCACCAATTCTTTTTTTGCAAATTTCAGCTTTATTTTTTGACCTATTTCTAATTTGTGGAGTTGGTCAAACGAAATGTCGCTCATCAATGCAACATCTTCAATGAACAATCCGTCTGTTCCATCGGTGGTATTGACTCGCAAACTTAACATTGTTTCACTTTCCGAAATTCTGTTAAAAAAATCAATTAAAACTCTTATCTGTGAATAGTCGCTTGCTAATATATTCAATAATTCAACTTCAATTTCAATTCGATTTCCGAGAAACTTTTCAACTATTTTTCGGTCAATATTTTCTTTTCTAAGATAAATAGGTTTATATGTTATTTTTGCATCTGCTGTCGAGTTGCTTACTGATTGACCGTAAAAAGATGCTGACGCTTCATAAGTGCCACTTACTGCAAACTTAAAGTTTATTCCCCCATAGCCCCAAACACTATTCATTTACACGCTCCACGCTTTAATTTTGTAAGAAAAATCGTCTAAGTCTTTGTCAATTTCAACGATTATCATTTGCTTTTCGTAAATTGTGATTTCATCATTTAGTTTTAAATTATAATTATTCAAAATTTCTACTGAATATTCAAAATCAGGAATAAAATCATCGTAATAATTTTGAAGTGCAGTTGCGATTGTTTCGACATTTTCGGTTAGTGGTGACAAAACGCTCGAATAATCTGGACTTTTTCGCAAAACTCTCGATTGTGTAAATTCCAGAACATCGGTGTCTGCAATTGTAATATTAGAAAGAGAATAATCTTTATTGATGATTTCGATGTTACCGAAATTGTCCACCTTCAAAGCCAAATTATTTATCATCAAAAGCATTTTAATCAACTCATTATAAGAATATTCGCCCTCTTTAATTGTGATTTCGGTAAATCCAACAATTCCGTCATAATTGATTGTAATCGGATTTTCTTCATACTCACCAAAATAGATGGTGTTGTCATCGTTAACAGCAAGTGAATGGTTGTTTGTTGTTGGATATCCAGCGTTGACAAAATATTCGTTCCAGTATGCTTCTGCTTCGAATAAATCATCGATATAACTTCCAGATTCACTTGTAACTTCATCTCTTGTGTGTGAAGCGGTTTGAAAATCGTACGGAAGGAAATTATCATCAAATTTACAAGTTAAAATCCTGATACCTTCTCTAAAACAATATACAATATTATAAGAGGGTCGATATGAACCTCTTCTTTTACGATATTGACACAAGATTAGTTCGGGTGTTCCATCCTCTAATAATCTAAGATGTTTAACCGTTTTATATGTATTTGGATTCCATACACTGGGGTCACCGTAGTTATCCGAAGCCAGTCCCAAACCTATCCGCCAAAAACTGGGATTCCCATCTGCAAAAAACTGATCCCAATTAGTTATATCAGACAATTCGTCTGTAATATTTATTTCCATTCCTGACTGCGGAATTTCTGTTTGAAAATTGTAATTTGATGTTACATTTATATGTGGAAAAGGTTCTGCAATGCCATATAAAGATGTTTTGACCATATTTTCTAAATATGCCTCAAATGGAAATGTATATTCATTGTTGAAATTTACTTTTTGAAAATATTTGCCAATCATCCCCAAAATATCACAAGCAGTGAATGTGATTATATCACTTTTTTTATTATATTTAATTTGTGAAAGATTAACCCAACCAATAAATACAATTTCATCATTTCTTTTTATTTTAATAGCATATTCCCAAAAATCCCTATAAACATTTCCACTATAGGGACTGTCAGTTAAATGATAGTGTGTCCAATCATCACTTAATATTGAGATTTTAGCGTTTCTACTTTCTTGTGAGTGATAATCAATGCCTGTTATTTTTTCGGGGTCAAGTTTTATATCGAAAATATTATCGGAAATTGAATGTCTAACATTATCGAGTATATTCCAAATTATAAATTCAATGCTCCAACTCATATTGTTGACCTTCGGATTCCGCCACGCTCGACATATCTGCTCATTTCAATATCATCAAAAACAACTGTGTTTGCTATTGGTTTACTGATTATTTGATTTAATGCAGATAATATTTCAGCGTCTAAATTGCTAACCTGATTTGTAGGTGTTATTTGGACACGCTCCCCGCTCTCCACCAATATCGGATATGTATCATTTGGGTATCCAGGTGGAACGATAAAATCGCCACCCCCCGCGAACTTTGGTGCTGGTGTTGACATAATAAAGCCAAGTTGTGCCGCACCCAATGCACCAACCACTACTGACAATGGAATATTGGGTAACGCTTCAGTAATTGCAGACGCAGTATTTACTATTGTCTGAGCAATGTTCATTCCTTTTTCAATTTTCCATTGCTTTTTTTTCTCATCTTTATATTTATCGGTTATCTTTTGTTCCATAATTGTGCGTTTTTCGGCAGAAGCATTTTTGTATTCGTCAGAGTGCTTCATCAATTCCATTTCGTTATTGATCTGTGCTTGCCACATTTCACCGTATGCAGATACTGCACCGCCCAAACTACCCATTGCCAAACTAAAATTTTTCTCAAAATCATTAAATTTTTCTTTTACTTCATCAATTGAAATTCCCATAACTTGTATAGCACCATAAGTTACCGAGCCTGTTTTTTCCGCTTTTTCTTCAATTAATCCAAGAGCATTTGCGAGTTCAATAAATTCAGCTTTGCCCTCTTTTGCTTCTTTTTTAACTTTTGTCATCCATTCTTGCAATTTTTTTTGTGCTTCGATATTATCAAATTGTTTTTTTAACCAATTATCATAAGTTTGCGTTTGCGTTTGTGTTTTTTCTGTCAAATCTTCTGTTTCTTCTGTCATTGCTTTCATTTGTTCAGCAATTGATGGAATGTTGAATTTATCTTCCAACCCATCTGCAAATCTTCCTACAAGCCCTAATTCACGGTTTAAGTTGGCGTATTCTTCATTTAGTACTTTTATTTTATCTTCGTCAATAACAGAACCACCGACATTTATCGAAAATAAAACATTTGCCATATTAAACAATTCTTTAGTTATTGACGAAACTACACCATATATGCCAAACCATTTTTCTTCAAATTCATAAATCCAAACAACACTATTTCTGAAACTACGCCAAGCGACTTGCCACTCATTTGGTTGTTCTTCTAATAGTATTGCAGTTTTAATTAATTCTTGCCTTTGTTTTACTATTTCATTTCTTGCATTTGAACCTAAATTAATATAAGCATCAGAAGTCAAATCTAATTCTGTTTGGTGTAATTTTAATGCAACTGTCCACTCGTCAATTAGTGGAACGACTCCATCTGTCGTTTTGGAAATTGTCAATAAAAATTCATCGCCAATCGCTTCCTGTAAATCCCCCCAATAATTCTTCATTTGGATTATTTTAGCATTTGCTGTTTCCAGTTCTTTTTCAGCTAATCCACCAAGCTTTTTTTTCAAAACATCCAACGCAAACGCTGTTTTTTCGGTTGCACTCATTAATTTTAATTGTGGTGAAACTGTCGATTTCAGCTCTGGGATGAAACGCGCCAACATTTCGACATTGCCACTTAACGCCATTCCTACATATCTTGACGCCGAACTCATATCAAATAGACCTGAACTCGCCATATCCAATGTTACCGGAAGTGCTTTTACCGATTGTTCATAATCACCTGAGAGTGTTATTAACTGTTGTAATACTTGTGCTGAATCGGTGTCACCATATTTAGTGGTTTTTTGCAAGCTCGCAAATAAGACATCTAATTCAGATTTTGCACCGCCCCAACTTTTGCCCGTCAATTCGACTGCGGATTGTAATGAACGGAAGGTCTGCTCTTGTTTCATAGCTAAGTCGATAGAGCCTTTCATAAAATCAAAGCCCTTTTTCATAGCAATTAATCCAGCAGTTGCCAATGCTAAACTTTTGACTGTATTTTTAATCGAGCCATCGACTCGCTTCATTCCAGCTTCAGCATTTTTGGTGTCCGAAGTTACCTGAAGTTTCATCTGTTTAGACATTTTTACGCTCCGCTCTAATTCTCATTATTTCGTTTTGTGCAATTCTCAACATTTGCATAAACCAAATCGGTTGGTCGTATAAATTACCATTCCAGACATAATTTTTAAAACCCCCCTCGATTTCATAAGCAAAATCAATAACAATCTGCACACTCCATAATATTTTGCGATAATGTTTACCGCACCTACTTTCATTTTCGCAATGCTGGCAAAACTGAAATTCACCAGCATATCCCATAATTAGCGACCCCACATTCGAGTTATTCTCAATAAGCCGAATCGCATTTATTAGTTTTTTTCGACACCCTCACTAACAAGATTTTGATTTTCGAGTTCTAATATTGCCAAATTGATAGCGTTGTAATATTTCTTCGGTAATAGCGAAATATTTTCTTCACTAATATCACGCTCAAATTCCCAACCCGTTTTTTTGTGCCCCACCAAACTTTGATACATTCTAGCAATTTCCAACTTTTCAGGATTTGCCAAAAAATACATCTCACCGTCTTTACCGAGTTCAGTTTTCGTGTCCGCTTTTCTGCGGATTTCTGCCATATCCATTTTTGTTAATGCGTGAATTGTAGCAATTTTATTGCCGTCAAATTCAACATCCTTTAAAAATGCTGGCTGTTCGTCTAGCCATTCACAATGTTTAATCATTTTACCTCTCCTTATTTTGCTAAGTTATAGTAATTGCAACTGCATCATTTGAAGCATCGCTCATCAATGTTTTGCTCAAACGCGATGTGAAAATTCCTTTGTCTGGGTCACTGAATTGATATTCAGTATATTTTCCAAAAGTTGATAATATCCAGCTGTTCGTTCCGTCTGTGATTGTGATTGCATCACTCGCTGTTGTCATCAATTTTGCCTCGACATCGCTATTATTAGTCTTGTCATAATTCCATTCAACCGACAAACTACCCGCAAAACCTGTAAGAATTTCTAGCAATTTGGTGTTAGAATTTTGATACATATTAGCCTCATCTGCGAAAGAATTAGTCAAACTCAAAGTGAACGAATTTATTTTGCTAATATTCGTGTCGTCACCAATCAATTGAACAGTTGTGTTTGCAAATAATGCGGGTGTAATAGCTGGAACAGATGAAAATGGGTCAGTTAATGCTGATAAATCTGTTTCATAAGTGATTGTTTTTGCTCTGAAATTAGCAGTATATGTGATTGCTCCACCACTGCTACCAGCAATTTCTAAACTTTCCAAAACACAACCAACCGCTTTATGCCCGGCATCATCATTGAAATATTGATAAATGGTGTAACTGTTTGGTGTCGTTCCGACTGCTGGAATATTAAAAACACTCGCAGAATCATTGAACATTGCTTCAAGTAATATGCCGTGATGAGTATTAGCGTCTGCACCTGTTTTGAGTTCGCCACTAATCGCTACCGTTCCGCCTGTATATCCTGCGTGCATTTCGGTGTTTTTCTTTTCGAGCGTGCCTGTTTTTTGCGAAATGTCAATGCTTGCAATTGTCTTTTTCATTTCGACTTTATCGGGCAAAATCACTTCATAAGTGGTTTGTTCAGTTCCATAACTCGCCTCTTTCCCGAGACAAGTCAAATAATTATTGCCATATCTTTCATTAGCCATTTTCTACCTCTTTTTTTTCTTTTATTTTTGTAACTTTATTTTTCAATCTGTCAAAAACTTCTTTCGGAATATCAGCATCGTCTTTTATCCGCCAAACCTTACCGAATTTAGAATATTTGAACGGATTTACATTTTTTTTCAATTTAATTTTCATAATCTCCTCGTATCGTAAACCAAGACATTAAAGTTTACTTTTCTTACTGTCATATTTGGATAAAATCCTGCGTTGAATTTATCAGCATCTTGTTCATAAGATCCTTTTTCAACGCTTTCAACTTCTACTAAAACCGCATTTCCGTCAATCGTCAAATCTTTTTCGATTGCATCGATTAACCAGTTTTGCATTTCAGTCATCTTTTCTAACCTATCGATAATTACATTATGATAGATATACATCGGAATTGAATAATTATATTCAACTCTCGTTCCTGTTCCGAGTTCATAAGTTTCGTCACCGTCACCAATCAAAATAGCTGGGTATTTCTTGCCTATTTTTTGAATATCATCTGGAAAATAACCGACATAACCAACATTTGCACCGAGTTCTGTTTCGATAATAGATTTTAATTCTGTCAAAATATCGTGCTGTTTATTTTGCATTTTCCCACGCCCTAATTTTCTTGTCGAGTAATTTGCGATATTCTTTATTTACAATTTTTTCATCGTCTTTACCAATTCCAAAAAATTCACGCTTCGGAACTCGCACCCCATTGTTATGATTGTTTGCAATTATCTCTTTCATAGCATCCGAAAAATAAATCAATGCTTCATTTTTGGTCGCTTTGACTTTGATTAAGTTTAACATACGCTTTCCAGCTTTCGTGCCAGTTAAATTCACAAATTTTTTGCCTGTCTTTTCTGAATATTTCGGTGAATATTTTTTGAACGCCCGACCTTTGTAGTCCACACCTTTTAATTGAGTTCTGTTTCTGATATTTTTAATTGCCATTAATCCCAAGTCTGCCATATCTTTTTTAGTTCGCAATTTTTCAGCGAATTTATAAAGTTTTGGGTCGGGTGTGAGTGTCATTCTCATCTGCTCAATTTACCTTGCCAGTTTACCCGATAATTATCGACTATATCATCATCGTTCGTGTCGAGGTTCATTCGTTTCAAATCTTCATTGAATTTCATCTTTGACAACGCCTTGTATTTTTCGGATTTAGATAGATAAAGACCTTCCATCCCTTGACTCAAATCATCATAAATCAATGAAAGCGTTAAATAGTCGCTTGTGAGGTTGAAAACTGTCGGATTAGCAATAACATTAAGTAATACCTCACTTTCAGCTTCATCGACTGATATACCCCTTTCAGTCAATACAACCTCTAACCTATCGCCTAACAATTCTTTTGCGATTGCAATTTGATTGTTCCAATTCGTAGCCGTCAAATCGTTGATTTCGCTTTCAAATTTTACAATGCTCGTTGTCGTGCTTAATTCTGCCGTTGACCAGTCTGCCATTTTTCCACCTCAAAATTTGGTGGGAGTTTTTACGCCCCCACCAATATTATTTATGCCTGTGCTTGAGTTGTGATTGAACAAGCAAAAGCATCTACGAGTTCAATTTTCCCCCAGTATCCATTAGCTATTAGTTCAGTAAGACCTTTTGAAGCGTCTCTTTGTGGTTCAATATCGATAAAGCTACCACCAATATCTTTGTAGCCCACACCAATTGCTGACGGGCTGAAAATCAATGCTGTTGCTTCATCGGAGTTATTACCGTCCACACAAGAAATCTCTGGACTTGTGAAAATTTCAACGCCTGCAATACTGCCTACATATCCAGCACCTAACATTTCATCTGTTTTAGCAAACGGATTTGCATCTAACACATTTGAAAGTCCATAAGTTCCCCAAATCTGTTTTGGGTGGAATACCCCAAAATATTTGCCGTTAACAGTTGGGGCATTCGCTGTGCGGAGTGCCTCGACTGCATCGAAAATATTGTTAAGTGTGATTGCTGCATCCGAATTGTCGATGTTAACTGAAAAATCTGCAATTAGACTCACAATATCATCATCGAATTTTGTTGCAACTGCGTTTCCTAAAACATTTCCAGCATTTCCGAGTAAATCGTCACCGTTTCCGAAAACTGCCAAATCGGTTAAATCTGCTCTGATTACATTACGCAAAATTTCAACATCTTTTGCGGTTGTTGTGATACTTACTGCTGACGGATCAGTCTCTTCCGCACCAGAAGCATAAGCACTCACATCACTTGAAGCGACATTTGAATACACTGGAAATCTTACTGTGAGACTTCCTTTCACTGCCGCCTTTTTATTCACCAAATTCCAGAACACATTTGCTTTGTTAAATTGCAAAATCGCATCTGCTACTACCGTTCCCAATGCCCCTGCTGCTACGCCTACATCTGTTACTGCCATAATATACCTACCTTATTTTTTTTCTTTTTTCCACTTTTCGTAGAGTTTCCAGTCAGCCCTTGCGAGTGCCTCGACATTTTCATATCCGTAAAAATCGCCATCTGCTTTTTTACGCTCGCCACCGACTGCCTTATTGCTGTTATAATTCGTTTTATCGCCGTCAACCTTGAAGTAATCCAACTCATCATAGGTTTTTAGCATTTCCAGGTTGGTTGAGAGTTGTTCTTGTGATAAATCTTCGCCAAATTTAAAGCGGTGTTTGACTTTTGAAATCTTGTCAAAAATCTTGTCGCCCTCTTTTGCTTCAAAAATATCCTTTCGCTTCAACCATTCAGTTTTGTCAGTCTCAAACTTTTTAGTTTTCCACTCGTTGACTTGTGTCTTGAATGTTCCGAGTTCATTAATTTCGGTTTTCTGCACTGCATTCTGTTTTGTCAACTGCTCAATTTTAGTTTCCAATTCAGCTGTGTTTGCAACTGCCTCGTTGTATTGACCCACTTTTTCCTTAAATCTGCTATACGGGATACCGCCTTCGCCCTTCGAGTCCAATAGTGACTGAACACCAGCCACCAGTTCCGCATTTTCAACGCCTGCGTCTGCGAACAATTCTTTGATTGTTTTGCTCATTTTATCTCCTCATTTTTCACGCCTTTTGTGGCGGTTTTTATCATATAATCTTTAAATACAAAATACTTATTGATTATGATTTTCATTTGATTTCGATTAAAACATCATTTGTCTTTTTTGTGACATTAATTACATTCTTATCGAATTTTTCAACGATACTCATCTTATCAATATCTTCGATAAAATAGAGATATAATTCTTTCCCATTTTTGTCGACTATCCGTAATTTATTAATCATTCAATAACTCCTTATATTGATTAAAAATTTTATCTAAAAACTCTTGTATATTTTTATAACTCATTATATGATAATGTTCAACCATTCTCTTGGTTCCAACCGAGTGGTTGGATATTCTTACATTAAATGATAATGATGTGTCTGCTGAATAAGTATATTCTTTATATGCTATATTTACATTGCCTCTTTTGTGAAGTGTTTCAATAATGTGTTTATGGGTAATTACTTTTTCACTATTCAAATTATATGTTTTTAAAATTTCATCACTTAAATCACGCCTATACCCATGTTTAATATTTTTAGGATTGCCCAGAACATCCCATAATTTGATGTCTGTGGGTAAGTTATCAATTTTAACAGTCTTTACAATTGGGTGTTTCCACTTTTTGTATTTCATTACATTCGGACTGCTATATGAAAGATAACTTGAATGTCCCATAAATGTATGAGAATGATTGATTGATGTTTTAAAGCCTTTGGATTGCAATGTTTTTTCTAAATCTATCGATAAATTTTTGACATTATTGTCCCATTCTTGCGTTGACAAATTGTTATATTTATTAAATACCCCTTCATCATATTCCGAAATGTTTTTTGCTGAATTTCCAGTCATCTCTTCATAATAATCTTCGGTTATTTGGTTAAATTCGTGTCTGCAATTCCAACGAATACCAAACTCACTTTGGAATCCTATTTTCTCATCATCTGTGAAGAACGGTGCATTCGGATAACTTCCACTCGGTTGAACGCCTAATCCCATTAAACATTCATCTCTGGTCTTTTCATCTGGCAATGCTCCGAAGTATTCCCAATAGACAACTCCACCCTCTTCTTTATAATTTTCAGCGGATAAATCACTTACTTTTTGGGATAACATACTGCGTGAAGTGTTCATATAGGTAGAAGCGTATTGTGTCAATTTATCGCTCGATGTCATCACTTTTTCGACTGCTTTATCGAAAGCAACACCACTCATCACAACCGTTTGGAGTTGTGTTTTGACGCTTTTGGCAACTTGATTTGAGATGCCCCGAAGTTCATCAATATCTATCGCCTGTAATATAGCCAAAGTTTCCGCGTCTGCTTCTCGTAATATCGGTTTCATTTTATCTTCTTAATCAATTTTGGAACATCTGCAATAAAATCATTCGCTAATTCATTATAGCCAGCGTCATCAATTATTTTTTTAAGTTTCGTTTCAAACAATAAAATTTTTGTCATATTCTCATCATTTGAAAGAATTTTACCGTCTGTGGTTTCGAGTTCATTCATCATTTTACGCAATTCTTTCTTGATAATCACATCAATTTTGTCGAGTTTATCAGTGTGTATCTTTGCGTTTTTCTGGAATAATCTCGTTTTATTTAATCGCATCAATCAATCCTGCACCAATTTGGTATTGCTTTTTCTCATCTTGTAACTTTTTATAATGTTCAATTGCTTCGTCTCTTGTTAAATCTGGATTGTCTTCAATTATAAAATCAATCTCGTTCTTAGTGCCATTAGCCAATTCCATTGCTCGGAGTTCTTGCTTTTCCTTTGGATTTGCGTCAAATGTTAGTTCTCCAAAATCTACTGTTATTTGAGCATTTGTAAAGTTTTTATCTGAATTTTGTGTGTATAGTTCTAACATCAAATTGATTAAATCTTTAATTTTTGGGCGGTAAAATGGACGCTCTCCCATTGTTCGATTGATAATGTCTTGCTTCGATAATTTCAATTGGTAACCACTATTGAAACTGCTATTTACTTTTAAATAACTGTCTGCAGATATTCCAACACTTTGAGCAGCACCCAAAATAATATTATTGATAACCTCCCAAACCTCTTTTAATTTCGGATTTGGTGTGATATATTTAGCGTCAGGAGTTTTTGTTTCTGCTGGGTCAAATGGAAGCTTCAAATTGTAGCTTGCACCAAACGGAATGGACGCTGTTTCATCAATTCCAACGGTAACAAGTGTTGAAAATGCTTGAAATGCCATCATATACCGAAAGTTAGTCAACTCACAATTCACTATTTCATTGGTTTCAATTATATGATTTGTTTTATTATGCCAAAATGTGTTAGTTGTAATATCGTTTTCAAACCAAACTACTGGAATAATTCCAAAGCGATTTGGCACAATATCACGCTCATTTTGGATATTGCCACCCGTGTCATCCACATCGACAATTGATTGAGTTTCGTTTGTCCATCGAACATAGGTTGCGACTGTTTCTGCTTTTGTTGGCGAGTTCTCCAAAATTCCAATCTGATAGAATAATTCTTTAATCTTTGTCGGATTTTCTGGGTCTTGAAGGACAAAACAATTGTCAGCAGTTATAATGTCGAGTTCCAAACCGTCACGCCATACGGGAATTATTCCGACTTTATCAGTCAAGTTGACCAATAAGTTAACTTTTACCATTATCGAATTGAATTTTGTGTCGTTGATTATTTCATTAAATTTTTTTTCAAGGTTTTCGTTGTCGATTGTTAGTTTCAGCGGAGTTTGGAATAAAATAGAAATGTCGTCTAATATTCTTTTTGTCAGCGGATATGTGTATTCATATTTATCGAGCATTTCTTCTGCTGTTTTTGGATATGCTTTTTTTATTGCTTTCTTCAAATAGTGAGTTTGATTATTATGATAATAATCTAATCTTTTGGCAACATCAAAACGGCGATTTAGATCATCACCCCATTTTGCTTGTAATTTCTCCAGTTCGACTACATTCATATATTATACCTTTTGCAGTTTTACGACTGTGTCGGTCGAAGAACATTTTTACAAGTTTTGTCTTGGGACAAAGCTAATTTTAGCTTTGTCTCTGTCAAGTTATTTTATTTAAAAACTACTTACTCCCCATTTTGGCGGTGTTTTCAGTGGATATTTTCTAAACACTAAATAACCAAAAGCATCTGATATGTGCGACAAATCTTGACTGCTTTTGTCAATCTCGCCGTAATTGTCAATTCCGACTTGTTCCAAATCTCGGATTAAATACTTACAATTTTTAGTAATTCTTATTTTATTTTTATCGAATGCGTTATTTACACCAGCGATTCTGTTTTTTACTCTCGGATTTCTAATCCCTTGAATTTTTATTCCCGCTTTTTGCAGAATTTGAATGTCAGATAAACTCGCAGAGGTCTTTCTCGCTTTTCCAGTCATATCTGGAAACGCCGTAATTGTTTTGTTCGGGTATTTCTCTTTCAACACCTCGACAAGTCGAAATGTGTTTGAGTTTCGCAGATAAAACTCATCGAAAATTATTAGTTCATCTTGTATTTGTTCACTGATAACCGCAGTGAGTGGGTCAACATTGAAGTCAATGCCTACGAGTATTTCGTTCTTTTGCGGTTTATAATTGTCAATTATGTATTCACGATTAAATTCATAATAGGCTGGTTGGTTATTTATATTGACAAATTCACCATTTATATATTGTTCAATCAGTTGGCTGTCGTAATTGTCGAACAATGATTGAATATAATCCTCTGGCAGATAGTGATTATCGGTTGTCTTTGCTTTGATTAACTTACCGATTTTCTTTTCAACAAACAGTTCATAGGTATGTTTATAGCCCTCTGGTGTGGTTACGATTGAACCAGTCCCGTTTTTACTACCGCTAATCCTCGCAAGTGCCTTGACCCATAAGTCTTTTTGGTCTGCTTTTCTGATAATATCAAACTCATCAATGATAAAATCAGTAACCTCAAATCCTACTATCTTTTGAGGATTGTCACCACTTCTGAATATTATCTCTCCACACACATAATCATTGACCTTTATTTTTAGGTCTGATTTAATCAATTTGTAATTTATGCCTTTTTCATCGAAATATTCAGTGAATAAAGGTAAATCCACATCACGAAGTAGGCGATATGTCGGTGCTATTATTAGCAATTTGACTTTGCCTTTGCGTTTAACCGACAAATGAATGTACTTGTAAATGATTGCTCTGGTCTTTCCCGAACGATAACCACCCACAATAGCTGTATATCTCTCTTTCGAGGTTGCAAACTCTTTTTGGTGCGGTAGGTAGTTTTTAATGTTCATTAAATAATTTCTTCTTCACTGTCTTTCTTGCCCTTAATTTTGTTGTCGATTTCCTTGTCGAATGTTTCGAGTTCAAAATTGAATGTTTCCAATTTACCTATAGCCATTCTATCTTTTCAACCTGTTTTTTGTTACTCGACACCTCTAACTTATCGTGTTGGTCGAGTAAATTTTTACCGAGCCAAACCAATAAAGTAGCATTTCCGTTCAACGCATATTTTATTTGTGCCTCGGACAATTTCATTTTCGTAGTTGCAAGTGCTTTTTTATAAACCTTGCAAAATCCCGATTTTTCATTCTGCATATTGCGACGGATAGTATCTTCTGAACATTCGAACCAATCAGCCATTGTAGAATATGTCGCTCTGAACTGACCGAGTAATTTTACTTGTTGGAGGTCAAATTCTTTTTTAGGCCTGCCAGCTTTCTTTTTTGTTGCCATTTTGTTCCTCAAATATGGAGCGGATGGGTCGGATTCGCACCGCCTTTCTCTAACTGGTCGCCAGAGCCTCGCTTATGAGCATCCGCTTGTAATCTCTTTTCGCCTTTATACATCCCGGCATTCATTTCGTCTATCTTTGAAAATGGTAATATTGGTACTGTTATCTTGCATGATTTATCTATTAGGTATATGTATCGAATTTGAAACCCTGCCAAAATCTCTGCATTAAGTTCTTTTATCGCATTCGACACCGTTAAATTCTTGGGATTATATTTCTTAGCCACTAACGGAACACACCCCATATTTAAACTCATACGGTGAATAATTTTGCCATCAGGTAATTTTATGATGCTTTTATTCTCTTTTATTTGAGTAAGATAAAAACCACTTGCCCTATAAATAACCCCATCGCCACATTGAGTTCCATCTGCAAAACTAACTATCCACTTTATATGCCCAGCATTCTTTTTTATTAGTTTCATACAAATAGATATACACCTGCTCTCTGAGTTTTTTGGCAAGTATTCATCAAAAGCCATTCTGTTAAGTTCAAGCATTTCGTTCCATTTTGTGTCATTTACAAGACCAAGCATTCTTCTCTTACTTATCGGATTGCCAAATTGTAGGACACCGTGTAGTCTGCCATCCAAGAAAGCCCCGAAGTGTATTTTACTTGTTGGTGCAACCATACCTGAATAATGATGTTTCCTAACAAAGTCATTTGCTATCTTTGCAGGAATAACCTTTACTCTGATGTCTTTAGCTCTACCCATTCGCTCACTATCCTAAATAATGCGTTCCCATTTGAATTTGTGTTATTATATGTTTCAATATCTATATTTTTTTTAGATAAAATTAATGCTGATTTTATCTGTTCAGCCTGCACATCTGCCACAATAAATGCCATTTGCTGAAATGGCTCTTTATCACCATCTGGAAGAGTGAAATCCTCATCGCAATCATCAGGTCTTAAAAACTCAAACCCAAATTCATAATCGAATTCGAGTTCTTTCAATTCTGCTAATTCGATGTCAAGTAAAGGAAAATCCCAAATAGCGAAGTCACTTGTTTTATTATCTGCTATCCGGAATGCTTTAATTTGTGCAGGTGTAAGGTCATTAGCTTTTATACAGGGTACTTCTTCCAATCCTAACTTTAAAGCAGCCTTGAGCCTTGTGTGTCCCGTTACAATGACATTTGAGTCGTCTATGACTATCGGCACTTTGAATCCGAACTCCTTTATTGAAGATGCAACATGATTTACTGCACCGTCATTTATACGAGGGTTATTATGATATGGGATTATCTCATTGATTTTTTTGTTTATTATTTTCATTCCTCGCCTCTAATATTTTGCTCATAATATTGATGTCTATTTTTGTTT
>Ga0233437_1002902_pt1 | contig 24283 bp, 20 predicted proteins | sample SI_122_August201_FD_182714 | JGI IMG/M metagenome (GOLD analysis project Ga0233437, IMG submission 182714) | Seawater microbial communities from Saanich Inlet, British Columbia, Canada - SI_122_August2016_200_MG | ecosystem: Environmental > Aquatic > Marine > Inlet | place: Canada: British...
TTTAAAGTTGAAATCATCACTTTTCGTTTTGGATATTGGTTGCGGAACAGGTAGATCACTGTCTTACTTTAGAAATGCCTGCGGCTGTGTTGCTGTTGGTATTGATATACCGGAGATGTGTAAATATGTATCAAGTTCAATTATTGTCAGTGGGTTTGCAGAAAATCTACCTTACGGAAGCAATATTTTTGATGTTGTGACATTTATTCATTCAATAGGGCACCTAAAGAACGTAGAAGAATCATTAATCGAGGCTAAGAGAGTTTTAAAAAAGGGAGGAAAAATTGGGATACTGACCCCAAATCTACTATATATTGAATGGTGGTATCAATTATCATTATCAGGCTTGTTACCATTTAGGTGTGATGATACTATTTTGCGGTATTTTGATATGGGGTCACTGGTAAATTTGATAAAAGAAAACGGATTTGAGATAAAACTCACTAAGGTGTATGGAAAGAAAGCACCCCGTGGGGGCCCACCTGAACTATTGAGCCTTATAGCCCAAGCTTAAGATAATATATTTTGACCAGGTTAAATATGAATCAATATTTCTTGAGTCCTCATGCTGATGATATTTCATTATCAGTCGGAGGTATTCTTCTAAAGGGAATTGTTAAAGGGCCAAGGAATCTGGTATCGGTCTTTACTAAAGGCTCATATCTTAAGTATTTTGATCACAAAAAGAGATATCTTGTAGAAGAAGCAACAGCTATTAGAGAAAGTGAAGATGTTTTATACTGCGACCAGATTTCGGCAACTTATAACTCAATCAACCTAAAAGACGCAACACTAAGAAAATATGATGATTTTGACTCAATCTTTACTCAAAAATCCTCAACCTGTGATCCGTATTATCAAAGTGTGGAAGGTGCTCTTCAAAAGTTTATTCTCCAATTGGATGAGCCTTTCACCCTTTGGTGCCCCTTAGGAATAGGAAACCATATTGATCATATATTGCTACGAGACGTGATCAGGGAAATTCCAATTCCCGAAGAAAATATTATTTATTATGAAGACTTACCATATGCAGCTGATTATGATCAAAGCGAGCTAAATAGTTTTTGTAAAACAACCATAAAGGGTTACACAAGTTTGATCGTTGATATAACCAAAGTTTTCGAAAAGAAACTATCATTGCTTAAGTTATATAAATCTCAAGTTTCACTAACAGAAATTAATAAAGTGATGTTCTATAGCAGCAGATTGTCTAGACATCAGGGCTATTATGAAAGGCTATGGATTTCAAATAAACAGGTTCAAAATGAAGATTTTTATAATCGTTGAGTGGTTAGAACAGTATGGTGGGGCTGAGATTCTTGCTACTACTACAGCATTAATGGCTAATGAGATTGGATTTGATGTGTTTGTCATTTGCATGACCCCACAAATTCACTCAGACTATGAAACTTTACTAAACAGATTAGGAATCCCAATAATTGTGCCAACGAATAATGCTGAAAACACAAACCAATTCATTGCAAATCTAGTTAATTGCTACCAGCCTGCTATCATTCACTTTATTCCATTTGAAGAAACTGCTTGTTCGTGGTTGGAGAGCGTTCCGCCTTACGGCACTGCAACCATTATTACAGAGGTTACAAATGCAAATCAGAATGTGTATTGGATAACCCCGAGAATGAAAAAAGCCTTGCTCAATGCAAAGCATGTGATTGCAATGTCAACAACGGCAAAAAACAATCTGGTAAATTGGTATAAGTTTCCTGGACCAATTACAATAATGCCTCCTTGTGCGTATTCTCTTGCACACCTGCGAGAATATTTGCCACAGCCCCTTCAAGAACACTTTTCGAGAAATATTGTTTGTATAGCTAGGTTGTCTGAAGAAAAGGGGATTGAGTTTCTCCTTGGAGCAATGAAACAATTACGAGATGATGGCCTGGATGTGAAATTATCTATTTTTGGTGAAGGAACAGATTTAGCGCGCTTGTCCTTACAAGTAAAGATGATGGGATTAGAGAAAGGTGTGTTTCTTAAAAAAAATTTTAAATTTGGTGGAATTGAGGATGTACTTAGACGATATGGCTTAGTAGTGTTGCCATCTTTAATTGAAGGCTTGCCAACCTGTTTGCTTGAGGCAATGGCATGTGGCAGAACGTTTGTGGCTACTAATGTTGGAGGAATTGGAGAAATTGTACAGAATAATCAATGGGCGAAATTAGTACGCCCAGCCGATACGTATTCTCTATATTGTGCAATTAAAGATTTTATAACAAATCCATCAAAGCTGATTGATGGAGGAATCCTTGCTCGAAAGGAATATCAGGATAATTGGAGCTACAAGATTCGATTGAAACAACTTGAGAATCTATATTTAGCTGTTGCAAAAAACTAACACAAGTTATATATTTGGTGATGATTTCAATAGGAGCGGTTGATTATGCCTTTTTCTATGGTACTAGCAAGTTTTCCTCTAGCAAGACATGATGGTTTAAATGAAGTTAGCTGTGCACCTTATGTTTTAAGTTCTTATGTAACGGAGAATTGGGGTAACAATAATCCTCCAATAATATTGGCGCTAGATATTCCACATCCTATAGAGGATAACGAATGCGCAGATCTAATACTCCAAGAGAACCCCAACGTTGTAGGTTTTTCAACCTATGTATGGAATTACAAAAAGGTTGAGAGAGTAATTAATTTGGTGAAAAAATACTCGCGTGATACTATCTGTATAGTAGGTGGCCCCCACGCAGAAGTTAACTGCGATGAGCAACTAGTTAAAGGAAATATTGATTTTTTTATATTGGGGGAAGGGGAGCAGAAACTACTTGATCTATTAAAGATTATTTTCCTTAAATCAAATAAAAAGCTAAAAGAGATACCAGGATTGCTTTGGTATGATGATGATGGCATACATGGCAACAGGAATAAAAGTACAAGCATCCCGCTTTCAAAAATTCCTTCACCTTGGCTAAATGGTGAAATTGAGCTCAATAAAAAAATGGAATATGCGGTGAGTGTTGAAATTTCGAGAGGGTGCCCTTTTAAATGTACTTATTGCAATTGGGGAGGAAAGGTACGTACTCGCATTTTTGATACAAAAAAAGTAATAAATGAACTAGATGTAATTCTTCAAAACAGAAATGTCCGCTCAATATTTCTGAATCACTTTGACTTATTCGCCCAACAAGCATCTGCTGAAATTATTCTTGATTATTTGTATGAAAACATCACCAGTAATGTTGACATTTATGCGTGTGCTTCCTTGAGAAAAATATCAAAGGGCTTAATTGAAAAATCACGGAGAATCCCCAATTTCACAGTAGGCATAGGAATTCAGAGTACTGATGACGATGTTTTGAAATTGGTTAAGAGAAGGCCTATTAAGGAAACCTTGTCAAATAAACTATTGCCAATAATTAACGAGTTTCCAGACGCGCCATTAGCCTATGACATAATCGGAGGATTGCCTGGTCAAACAATTTCTTCCTTTAGATCAACAATCGATGATATATTAAAAATACGTCCGTTTAGTACAAATGTTTACACGCTACAAATTATTCCAGGCTCAGATATTTGGGAAAATGATCATAACGGGATTATTTCCGAAAGACACCCTCCACATCGAGTAGTGAAAACTCAACATATGAGTGAGGATGACTTACAACAAGTTAAAAAAATTGCTGCTTGGCTGGAATTTTGCATAGATGATCGCTTCTTAAGGGATGTTATTCTCGAAATTGGAAACAATCTTCAAGTTGAGCGAGCACATTATCATGCATTAGAACATATCTTTCAAATAATTTCGAACAAGTATAATTGGGCTGGATCAACGGGTTATCCTGAAAGCATTTCAATTAATGAAGAAGAACTGGAGAAAAAAAATATTCTCTATCAAAGCGTGAATTCACCTAATGTTCGCAAGGATTTAATTATTGAGGCTATTAAATATGCAACTGACAACTTACCAGAAGACGTTTCCAAAAAGGTTAATAAAGTTGGAACTGATTACATAAAAGTAATTGATTTGTGTAATGCAATTTCTCACCCACCTCCACACAATTTGATCTGGAGCACTGATAGGGTAAAGATCCGTACCAGAGGAAATTGGGCATATATACAAAGTACTTGGACGCCATATACACAACATTATACATTTCAAGCTAAACAAGCTGAACTCGATTTACTGCTATTAAAAGGTGACGAGATTATTACAGGTGTACCTGCTAAACCCGTTCATGCCGAAAGAGATAGTTATGCCTTTGATAATAAACCGACCAAATTTGAGACATTAATACCTGTAGCACGATATTTACAGAATTCTAATCTTATTGAGGTCCTTGATGAATAAATATATGAATATTGAAATGATTGAGTGTGCAATCACTTATCAGTGCAATGCCCACTGCAAGCATTGTATTGTGGAAGATGAGTATAGGTATTCTTCTCCATCTGTAATCGATAGTGCAATCGCCAGGGAGTTCGTTCGTCACGTGGCTTTGGATTATCAACCGCTTGAGCTCAAAATCTTTGGTGGTGAGCCCCTCCTATATTACAAGGTGGTTTCCGAACTTGCGGAAGTCGCTATGGAATGCGGGGTTCCTTACCGGAGTATTTTGACCAATGGTGGTATTCCAACACCTAAATCACATTTTCGTCAAATGGCTAATAGCGGTTTAAATACTGTTAATATATCGGTGGATTTCTTTCATCAAGAGTACATTCCTCTGACGGTTATTGAGCAAAACGTTTTAGCAGTTCTTGACTCAGGAATAGAAAACGTACGCTTCTTCCCAACGTGGGTCATTTCTGAAGATGCAGATAATTCATATAATGCTGAGACAAGATCTATTCTACAGTCTTTAGCTCATCTACCTGTTGAAGTCTATATGGCAAATATGCTTGAGCCCGCAGGGAATGCCAAGCGGTTTCTAAAAGACTGTTTTCCTTCTCCAATACCACAACCACGAGGATCTTGTAGCGAGTTACAATGTGGAGATATTCTCGACAAGTTAAAACGAATTGGTATTGAACCTAATGGAGATATCAGGGTGTGTCAAGATTTTATAATTGGGAATGCGAAGCGAGAAAAAACTTCGCAGATAATAGATAATTATAATCCTTACCTGATCCCGGAAGCGAAAGTAATTCTCGAAGGTGGAATGGCTGCTTTAAGAGAACTTTACATTGAAAGAGGTTTTAAATTAGACACAATAGATACAAAATCATACTATTCTATTTGCGACCAATGTGTGTCTTTGAGAAAAATGAAACACTTTGATAAGCCTTTCCAATGATCGAGATACCACGGATTATTGTAGTTGTAGACATATTTCAACCAACCTGTCAATAAGAGCATAAGACTAACACAATGAAATATCAAAATAAAGTATTCCCCAAAAAAGCTTGCTTTGTGATCTTGAGCGAGATTACTAAACAGCCAAGATTTGACAGATCTAAACTTGACCGATATCTTGATGAGATCAGTATTCAACGAGGCTATTTCCCCGATGGAATTGACCCTTTTTTAGAAAAAGTTCCAACCCTTGGGCAATGGGCATTGATCATATCCAAAGAACTCCCAGTTGAATGTGAACGAGCCGTAATTCAGTTCCCAATTAATGAAGTTAGTCGAAACGTGCTAAATGAAAATCTAAAACCTGAAGTTTTTTTCATATCTTGTTATACGTCAATGCTGTCAATTTGTTTTGAGAGTATTGAATATTTCCGCAATAAGTTTCCATCAGCCAAAATAATAGTTGGTGGCCCTCACGCAAATTTCATGCCAGATTCATTTTTGGATTCTCGTGCAGATATTGTTTGGTCTGGAGAAATAGATGGTCAATTACATCAAATCCTAAAGCAAGCCGAGGGCATGAAACAGAGCAATACTACCCAGCCTATCTTCATGAAAAATACGTCCCGGCTATTAACTCCAAATACTCTTGACTGGAAATTGTATCTTGAGTATTCAGACCATGAGAATAGGCAAATGCCTCGTATGATGATCTCTAGGGACTGTATTCATAAATGTTCCTTTTGTGTTCCACGAGGGGTTGGGAAAAGCATAAGAGAACGACGGAAATCATTAGATATATTTAAAAATGATATTAGAGAATATAGATCCCTGAAAGAAGATGATTTGTTACATATTAGATTTACGGACCCAGATTTTCTTTGGGATGCCGAATGGAACTTGCAAGTAGTAGAATTATTGTATGAGTTAGATGTTACTTGGGATTGCCAAACAAGGATCCCTAACAATTTAAAATCATTTAGCTCACTTCTTCCTCGAATAAGAGAATCGGGTTGTAGATCAATCTTTTTCGGAATTGAAAGTACAAATCAAAGAGTTTTGAAGCTGATAAATAAAAATTATACAGCGAAAAACATAGATAAAGTTCTGGAAGCCTGTACAGATGAAGGGATAATGACTCTTTGTAATCTGCTAATAGGGCTTCCTGGCCAAAATAAATCAGATGTAATTAATGATGTTAATTGGGCATGTAAAGCGCTAATTGACGGGCGTCTTGGTTGCGCTGATATTTTGTTTCTAATGCTTATGCCTGGTACAGAAGTGTATAATGATCCTGAAAAGTTCAAGATAGCAATAAGCTCAAACTTCTCTTGGATGAATTTAGAACAAAGGGTGCAGCACTCAACGGACCAATTATCAACAGAACTAATCGAAAGACTGTACGAAGAAGCAATTGTTATGCTTTCAAATACCTACAAGAGTATTCTTTCTATATAAGGTTACGTGTTCAAGAGTATTACAAGAGGCTTAAATGATTTTGAATAATTCTTTTGAAGTTAGCCAATTTCCCAAAGCATTATATATTGAATTAACAAGCAACTGCAATCTACACTGTCCAATGTGTAGACCTCTTGGTTATAAAGGTCAGAATATGGATTTGGATATGTATTCTGAAATAGCAAATGCATTGTTTTCAGACGCCGTCTTTGTAGATTTGAGAGGCTGGGGAGAAAGCACCATTCTACCAAATTTCCTTGAATATCTTGAGATTGCTTTAGAAAAGACAACTTCAGTGAAGTTGATATCAAACGGCGCAATAAGAAATGACGAAATCTGGCACGAGCTAGGTTCAAAAGGAATCGAATTGGGATTGTCGATTGATGCTGCTGACAATAACTTGTTCAAGCAACTACGCAAAGGAGGTGATTTAACTACAGTTATTTCTAATATCAATACATATAAACAAGCTGCCAAAGCAAACCACAAAGATTTTTCAAAGTCTTTGTATTTTTTAATTACCGTAAGTGGTGACAATCTTTCGGATGTAACCAATATTCTTCAACTAGGTTACTCGCTAGGTGTTTCAAAATTCAGATTGGAATGTATTACTGTTCCCTCAAATCATTCCGCCAACCTAAAATTTCATAAATTTGACATTGTTGAAGTTATGGAAGATATAAAAATATTGGCTCCACAATTAGGCATAAATGTGGAATTTAACTCGTCGCTCCATCATGAATTGACTGATTCGTCCAAGGCGAGAAAAGTATGCATTCATCCTTGGACTTATTTGTATATAGATGCTACAGGGCGTCTTGGCTTTTGTGATCATTTAAATGGCCAATCGGCTTATACATTTGGTCACTGGAAAGAGGGGATTGATTCTTTTATGTTCGGAAATCAGATGAAGGAATTGCGAAGAGAGCACCTAGAATTACATCGTAATGGAAAAGCTATCAGTATGTGTGATGATTGTAATTGGTGCTATGAAAGAAGATATGTAGATTATGAATACTTGGTCGATCCGAGATGGGAACAATTTAGGTATTTTTATGATTCCTAGTACATCTGAATAATTGATGTACCACATATAATTTAAAAGCAAAGAAATTTTCAGAAAATAAGCAAACACGAATTATCCTTGGAGGTTTTGTGAACACGGTTCAGTACCCATGGGAAGCAGATTTTTATGATCCTAAGTTGTTTGATTGTGGGGCAGGAAATGCTGATGAAGAAAAAGTATTAAGTCTTTACATCTCGGTTTTTGGAAAGAACCCTCAAAGAATTCTTGATATAGGTTGCGGTACAGGGAGAAGTGGTTTGGCGTTTTCTCGTGCCGGGCATAATGTGCATGGGATTGACATTTCTCCTGTTATGTTAGAAAGCTTAAAATTAAAAATCAAGAAATCAACTGATCTAAGGGCTAGCCTTACTTACGAAGTAATGAATTTGCTAGACTTAGACGAAAAATATAAATCTCGTTTTGATGCGGCATCAGGGGTTGGAGATGTGTTAACCCATTTCCTAACGATACACACTTTGGAAGATGCTTTAAGAAAAATTTATATGGCACTGAAGCCATCGGGGGTTTTCATTACAGATTTAACAGGACGTAATCTAAAAAGGTTAAAAATCGCGGCTTCAAATTACCCTAAGCCACTTTACGCCTACCCCGTTGTATCGGGATATATAAATCAGGGAGTAAATCATTTTGTAACAATGCAAGAATTTGAGGAATATAACGTCGATACTGGCTTGGTATTAAGCCACCAGAGATATGAAATAATCGACGAAATAGGGACAGTTGCAGAAACATTTTATAAAACAATTCGACAACGTCTATATAAACCTGATGAAATTTCAAAAATTGCTGTCAATATTGGTTTCACTACTCAGATATTTTCGAGAGAGTCTTTGAGCGGTAAAGCAAAGCTTAAAACAGGTTATTTATTGGTTATGAAAAAAGACGAATAACATTCATTTAATCTTGTTAAATTTTCACAGGTGCAAATACTCAGAAAATCTCTTCATAAGATTTAACTTTCTGGAATTAGACTTACTCTAATTCACATACAGCATTATTTTTTTATAATCTTGCATACAATTGTAAGGAGTTCAATAGTGATTCAAGGAGAAAATCTATGACTAGCATTGCCGTTATCACGTTCTCTGTTGATAGGCCAAAACTGTTATTTAACTGCATTAATAGTGTTAGATGTCAATTAGGTGATTTTCAAATTCAACATTACATTTTTTTTCCTAAGCATTCCAAGGTTAGGACTTATTGTAAATCTGATTCATCCCTCCAATTAATTGAGTATGATGATTTTAACGATAATCATCTTGCTAGGAAAATGGCTCTATTGAGACAAATGGCATTAGATTATATTGAGGAAGATTTTTTATGCTTCTTAGATGATGATAACGAGTTTAGCAACATTCATATTCTATCTTTATTTAATCTTATTCAGTTACATTCTTTAGAAGCTGCTCATTCTATCAGGTACTTAGTGTATTCGGACGGATCACTTTATTCTGGCGATTTCTTCCCTTGGCATCCTGATTCTATACGCGCTACTGAAATTTACAAATGGTGTATTCATAACAGAGTACTTAGAGTAGGTAGTCCTATTATCTATGATGGAGTAGTTATTTCGGATGATCCAAACAATTTCGCTTGCGTCGACATGAACGAGTGGTTGTTTCGCACAGAAATAATTCAGAAAATAGGATTTGACACAAAGTTCACAAAATTCGATGAACAAAATATGGTAGGGGAGGATGACAAATTGCTTTCAAGAATTCTTGAGGAGGGTGTCAATTTTACTAGTTCTTATCTCCCAACTGTAAAATATTCCTTAGGAGGATTTTCAAATATGAAATCAACAGAAATCTAGATGAACATAATTCAATTATTATCAAGCCACTTATAGTGTTTTTTTCTTTCTGAGAACATACGATTAAGGATTACATCATGAATCAACCAGATATTTTGCTAGTTAACCCACACTTTGCAGAAGACCATTACGCAAATTTTCCACTAGGGTTGCTATATATTGCTTCAGTATTGCGTAACAAAGGCTATACAGTTGATGTTTTTGATGGAACATTGAAAAAAACTCTTGCTAATTTTAAAAATAAAATTGAAAAAACATGTCCGAAGATTGTTGGTATTACTTCATTAATAACTTCTCGATCAGATGTAATGGTAATCGCTGAAATTTCGAAAAAATACGGGTGTACAGTAATAGTAGGAGGACCAGATCCTACTTCTGAACCAAATAAATATTTGGGTGGGAACAATAAAAAAATAGTCGATTTCGTAGTAAGCGGAGAGGGGGAGATAACAATGCTTGAGTTGGTAAATCATTTATTGCGTAGAGGTGATTTCCTCCCAGATGTTAGAAATATTAATGGATTATGTTTTCTGGATAAATCAGGAGAACTTATATCTACAGAAAAACGATTACCTATAGAAAACTTGGATACCATTCCATTTCCTGCTCGGGATTTGGTTGATATGTCAGAATATAAGCAATTCTGGAAACAGCACCAAGAACAGTGGATGATTTCAATGATTACATCTCGTGGATGTCCATACTCTTGCACATGGTGCCACAAAGGCATTTTTGGTCGTACATTCCGTGCACGTTCACCTGTTAACATCGCAGAGGAAATGAAGGAAATTAAAGAACACTATAACCCTGATCGGATTAGTTTCCAAGATGATACGATAGGTATAAATCGAAAATGGGTTTTTGAATTACGCGATGCGGTTTTAGATAATAATGCAATTATTCCATTTGAAATTAATAGCCGTGTCGACTTGGCTGATATCCTAATGCTAACTGCCTTAAAGGATATTGGTTGTGAAAAAATATATTTTGGAGTTGAGTCTGGAAGTCAGAATGTTCTTGATTTAATGAAAAAAGGAACCAAGGTTGAACAAATATATAATGCGGCCAATCTTTGTCGCCAACTTGGAATAGAATTTCATTTTTTTATGATGGTTGGTTACCCAGGAGAAACGTTTGTTGACCTTAAACTCTCCTTGGACCTCCTCACCAAAACATTACCAGATAGTTTTAGCACATCAATAGCTTACCCTCTTTATGGTACTGACTTTTATGAGATAGTGAAAGAAAACATACACCCTAGAGTGATGCTACCTAAAGTTGGAGAAAATCAACTAATATTCCAACGGGAAGGTTTCAATACACGCTATTATCATTGGATTCAACGATTATTTCAAAAAGAATGGCAGGTAAGACGATGCCGAGAAGGTTATGATGTGTTGCCTCTAAGTAAAAGAATTAATGACATAATCGGTTTGTTTGTATCGCGTTTTATGGTAAAGCTATTAGGTTAACCTATCCAATATTATCATCCAACATTATCTCAGCTTAAATTGTATTGTTTTTGCTCAGAAACAAAAATAATAACAAATAAAGAGAATGTTGAGAATGTATAATTTGTTTTGAATTTAGAATTTATGATAGTCAGATCGGAAATTGAAGCAAAGTTATATTAAGCTTTCAATACCCCCGAATATTTCATAATCTTTTGCGGAGATAAACAAAATGCCAAGAGCTAGCATAATAATTCCAGTTTACAATGAAGAAGATCATATAGAGGGTTTATGTAAATCACTTCAAGCACAAACCCTTAGCGATTTGGAAATATTAATCATTGATAATGAGTCAACTGATCGAACGGCCGAGATTGCTTCGAAGTATTTCCCAATACACAGGTGTGAAGAAAGAGGAAGCTACGCAGCGCGTAATTATGGATTAGAGTTAGCAAAAGGGGATTACTATTTGTTCACAGACGGGGATTGTATATTAGAACCAGATTGGGCACAACAACTTGTAGCCTCACTTGATGAAGGGCAGGACGCTGTTGCAGGAAGAACTGAGGTTATATTGGAGAGAGACGGGCTCTTACTAAAATATTTGTCTCATTATCTAACAATTGTTTTGGTCACTACTAGTACAGGAGATAACAAGGAGTGCATATTTCCCACATGTAATGTTGGCTATAAAAAGGAACTATTTGAGCGTTTAGGTCCTTTTCAAGTACGCACGGGAGGGGATGTCTTTTTTTCAAATGCTGTGTTAGCCAGCGGTTATAAATGCAAAATCAATTCCAAAGCATTGGTACACCATATCTTGTCTCAGGGTTATCGAGATGTTTTAATTCGCTATTTTCGGTATGGCGATGCGTGGCATATAAATATTCTAGGAATCATCCCTGCTATTTTTTTGTTGTTGTTAACTCCCGTGATATTCTTAATAATTATTTTGAATACACTTACTTTTGAGAGAGTCGATCCGATGACGACTGATGAGAAGCCGCGATTTCTTGAAAGTGTATTGAAACAATTAGCTGAAATTATTAAATACGGAACTGTAGCAGCTGGAACTATATGGTACTCAATTGTTGGCCATAGAGACAGGATATTTTGATGATTTCTTGTTGGCCTTCTTTCTGTGATTTTTTTTAGAAATTATGTGAGGGATTTAATGAATGATAAATTTCCATTGATGAATATGTGGCCTGATTACTTGGAATGGCGAAACAGAAAGAAACTTAGACAAATCTTTTTCAGCATAACCCCTCTGCCTATTCATGTTTGGTCAATGATTGCATGGGAAACTTATTCATCACTAATTCGTATTTTTACAGTTTTTACACCTCTGCGATATCGAAAGAAAAAAAAATTATTTGTCAATATTGGCGCAGGTGTTACGGAAAAAAATGGATGGGTGAACATTGATATTTTTAGGTTTCCTGGAATTAATTGTCTTTATAATTGTAAAAAAAAGCTTCCATTTTCAAATGATTCAGTTCGCGTAATACATTGCGAACACTTCTTAGAGCATCTCGACTATTCTGAAGAGGTGCCTGTTTTCATTTCTGAATGTTTTCGTGTTCTTGAAAAAGATGGTGTTTTAAGAATTTCAGTTCCGGATGCAGAAAAATATATTGAAGCATATTTGGAAAGTGGCTGGGGTGCACTTACTAAAATAAGACCTTTGATTGGCGAAAAAAGAGATAAGCATATTGACATTGAATATAGAACTAAAATGGAATTGATAAATATGGTTTTTCGTACGGGTATTCACCACAAATATTCTTATGATTTTGACACACTAAAGTTTGTTCTAACTCGGTATGGGTTCTCTCAGGTTTACAAACAAGCGTTCAATACAACAAATGTGAATGAGGGCTGTGTTGACAATCCTTTGAGAGCTTCTGAGAGCCTTTATGTGGAAGCTGTAAAATGAATAAGTACAGATGGATATCTAAATATTAATGCCGGAGAGAGAAAATGGACGATACGAATATTCGGAGTCAGAATAGGGCTTTAAATATAGATGAATTTGAAAAGGGAAAGCTAGTATTAAGTAGTATGCCTAGAGCTTTATTTGTTGAACTTACTCAAAACTGCAATTTGAATTGTCCCTATTGCAAAGGGGAAGATACACAAAAATATCGCCCTGACTTAAACATGCAACCCGAACTGTTTTCGTCTGTAGCTGAAAAGCTTTTTCCTACTGCAGAACTAGTCGATTTGAGAGGAAGTGGAGAGAGTACAATTCTTAAGGATTTTTCAAAATATGTGGAAATTACTACAGATTTTGGAGTTCAAATACGCATTGTCACAAATGGAATGAATCCAAACCCAAGCATTTGGGAGCAATTAATGGCTTCTGGCGCAATCATTGGCATCTCATGTGATACAGCTGACCCTAAAATGTTTTCAGAAATACGTAAAGGTGGTAATTTAAACCGCTTGATTAAAACCGTAAAAACTATTACCAAGTATCGCAATCTTTATAGTGTGCCGGTCGAAAATGTTTATTTTACGTGTGTTGTAAGCCTCAAGAATATTAATACTCTACCAGAACTAATTAAGTTGGCCAAAGATCTACATCTATCAAAAATAATTCTTTTTCCCGTTTCTCTTCCACAATCACATCCATGGAATCTAAAAAGGGATATTCCTTCTGTTGTCAAAGGATTAGAGTCAGCATTTAAGATATCAAATTCATTAAATCTAACCTTGCAATTGGGGGCGGCATTTGATGAATCGTTACGAATTGAAAAAGATTTAAAGTCGAAATGTCTTAATCCATGGACATATTTACTCATTGATTATTCTGGCAGAGTCGGGTTTTGTGACCACCTTATAGGCAATTCTAGATTTACGTTTGACTCATTTTATGAAAAAGAATTTGATAATATTTGGAATGGATGGAAATTTAAATGGCTACGTAGAACTCATCGTAAAGGTAAACCGTCACTATGGTTTGACAGTTGTCGCTGGTGTTATCAAATGCGTTATGTAGATTTTGAACATATGTTTTATCCGAAATATTTAGATAATATTGTATCCAATAAATCACGACATTCATTTCATGAAAAATTTTGAAAATACTTGATTAGAGGCACTCAATTAGATTTCCATTTTCAGAGCTATTAAATTATGCTAACAAAATATGGTTTATTAAAAATGACATTACAAAAATATTGGAATTTATCTAATACACGTTTGGAGGAATTTTGAATACAATTAAGATATCTGTTGTAATACCTTCAAAAAATAAAGACGATTCTTTAAATAACGTTCTGTTGGCTCTAAATTGTCAAACACTTTTTTATGAAGAATTTGAAGTAATTGTTGTTGATGATAACTCAAAGAACCCAGTAAAGGATTATATTCAACCTAGTAATTATAATTATAATTTATTAATTATTCGAGACGATCGCTCAAACAGCAGCGCTGGTAGGGCAAGAAACATTGGCGTTGAAAGCGCACAAAGTACACTTATTCTATTCTTAGACGCCGATGTAATACTAGCAAAAAACGCATTAGAAGTACACTTATTTGAACATCAAAATAATGATAAACCTTTAGCTGTTTTAGGAAAGGTTATTCATGTTGAGCTTGAAGATTTATGGTTGCGGCTAAGTAACAATGCTAATTGGGATCTTTCGGAAATTGATAATGTTTTGAAAAAGATTCAATCTGAGGGGGTTGATGATATAAGAAAAATGTTGTTAGATATAAATAATAAATCCTTTACTGATCTTGAGCGCTCTTGGCTTTTCTTTTTTACTGTGAATGTATCAATGAAACTTACAACTTTTCTAGATGCCGGTCGCTTTGATGAGGAATTGAAGGGTAAGGGTGCAGATGATATAGATTTGGGCTACAGGTTATACCAAAATAAAGTACTTATAAAATTTTGCGAACAAGCTATTGGTATTCATCAACCGCATATCAGGAATTATGAGTTAGAAGCACGAAGAGATCGCGCTCATGAGTTCCAAATGTTAAAGAAATATCCATTCCCAGAAATGGAAGAACTGGTTACCTATGATTTTTTAATTGCATGCTTGGGGGAGAAACTTCTTCATAAGTTAGATTCTATTGAAATACCATCTAACATGCAACTTGATGATTTTAATTGTATACAAAAGTATCTGGGAAAAAATTCAATCCTGGTTGGGACATTGCCCGATAAATTCTTAAAAGAAAATCATTTTTCTTTCATCTTGGAACGAAACACAAAAAAGTTTCGTGATTTATCAAGAAGCAATTTTAGTTGTTATAATTTATTAGGAACTGCTACCCCTTTTCGAAAAGAGCAATTTAATCATTCAGTAATTACACCGATTTGGCAAGTATTACCAGAAGAATTGGTTTCACGATTGCTTGAGGAGCAATGCCGTATTGCTAAAAACGTTATTCTAATAAAAACAGCTCCGCATGGAGCAGAACATTCGATGAAATGGTGGGAGAAAATCACATCGTATGGGCTACCATATTGGCAACGTTTTTTTGTGTTTCCAAAAGAATTTTCAGATTTCCAGTATTCCGCCTTGAATAGAGGAAATGGCACACCACATTCCCCTTTACTTATTCGCGTAAAAAGAAAACCCTGGCTAAAAAGCTGGCATGAAACATAAGATTATCAGATCCATTAATATCAAAAGGGTAGGAAATTTTAAAAATAATTTTACTGTTTGTATCTATAAGGTAATTCTTAAAAACTAGACTCTTTGAATTTTGAGGAATTAAGGACCTAACTATATCCCTTCAAGATGACCAACAGGAAAAAATCTAAACATTCCTAGAAGCTCATCTCATACCTACAGAGATAGAAACCTGCTTATCTCTCTTTGTAGACAGCTTGCTCTGGATAACTCGTAGTGGAGCACATTGGTGTTTTCTGCTTGAGAAATATGACAACTGGAACCGTGTCTACAAACATTTTGCTCGTTGGTGTGATTATGAAATATGGGAAGATAAACATCAACACTTTATCAAAGACCCCGATATAGAGTATTACCATCGACAGCACGGTGATGAAAGCATATTTATGTCCAGCTAGTGTTCCAAAAAAGTAAGAAACCTCAGTTATGGATAAGCTTTTTCATGGAGTAGGAAGGCATTTTCTGTGAAAATCTAGCTCAAAATAGCTTGTTTTTCCAAACAGCAATGGTGTTCAGGCTATTAGCCTGACTTTTTACAAAGCTTATTTCTTATCCTCAATTCAGGTTCGAGGCAATCTGATCAAAATCATGGCCGTTGCAAAGATGGGCTTACCATGAAAATCCACGTGAATGTTGGTGCCTTGGGTAATTCAATGCGTTTTATGCTGACTGGTGGTCAGAGATACGACATTTTACGAGCAGAAGCCTTGATCGCTGATGCGGATATTTTTCTTCTTGTCATTGCTGGAAAAGAGGCTATTGCGGTTATCCGCCTCGTAAAAACCGCAATGAAAGCCAAGAATTTAAAAAACATCTCTACAAAGGGCCTCATTTGGAGAGGTTGTTTCGTCGGTAAAATCAAACATTATTGACGTTTTCTCGGTTTGATAAATTAGACAAAAATTATCTTGGCGTTATGAGCTTTGCTAGAGCTCTCATCTGGCTACGATAAAACACCAACGGAACCTAGCTTGGTTTATATTTTTGAAGTTTCGGGAACACAATGAAGATTTTGATTTTATCTGAAACTTACCCGCCTAATAATCCTGGTGGAGTTGGTAAGGTTGCAAAATTCATATCAGAGGGATTAGCATTGTCTGGATTTAGAGTAGATGTAGTTTGTTTTGATTCAAAACAAAACACTATTGAAAAACATGGAAATCTAAGAATATTTAGAATCAAAGAAAATGAGGCCGAATCCGGTTTCCCTGTTACAGATGCCCGAAAGGATAAAATAATTCAGTTATTGGACACATTACATAGTTCGATGGAATACGATATTATCCATGATATCGGAGGGTATCAATTTGCTAATGTAATTGAAGAGTTTGTAAACGGTGTGAATATCCATTGCATTTCTCATTTATTAATGTTAATGAAGCCATATGTGGAAGCCCGGGGTATCAAAGGTGAATTAGTCGATTACTTCTATGAATTTCAAAAAAAACAATGTAAAAAAAGTGATGCAATAATTGTCACGTCAACTTCCGATAAGGAAAAGTTTAGAACTTTATATCCAGATATTCGAAAACCTTTGTGTTTGATTTACAATTGTATAGAAATCCCATATTTATTGAATATAAATAAGGTAAATGAGTGGAGAAAAAAGTTGTTAGGTGAATCACAATTAGTATTATTTTTTGGAGGACGGATCAATGATCCGGTTAAGGGAGCCGATAGAATTGCCCAGTTTGTGAAAAATCTTAACGATTCTCATATCGATGCTAAACTCGTGGGTACGAATTTATTAGGTGTGGATTCGAATTCAGTTTTCGGAGTACCTTTTTTAGATTTAGGGAGGCTAAACGAGGATGAATTTTATAATATGTTGGCAGCAGTAGATTTTGTTTTATGTCCCTCACGCTATGAAGCATTTGGCATGCTTCCTGCTGAAGCAGAATCTCTCGGCGTAAAAGTGATTGCATCCAATATAGGGGGGCTTCGCGAAACAGTTGGAAATATTCATGGGAGTCTGCAATTGAATAATTCCGGATGGAAAAATACTTCGCAAAGTACAATAAACCACATAAATTCGTTTGTCGGAAAATGGGATGATAATCGAAAAATAACAATACCGGAAATTTTCTCATGCGAAACAATTATAAATAAAATCATAAATCTCTATGAAAAAATAGATGTTGACTTTGATTCCAAGTATATTCCTAAATGATATGGTTTCTGTGTGTTGTATCGGAGTAAATATTTTGAATAAAGATGTTGAAAACTTCCAGGCCAAAATTTATGATTATTGCGTTTCCGATTATCCTGGGGAAATTGATTTTTATCTTCAAATGTCTAAGGACCAAAACACAAAAGCATTGTTAGAACTTGGTTGTGGTACAGGGAGGATTTCAATTAAAGTCGCACAACAACTTGATATCGGTGTTTTTGGCTTAGATAAAAGTTCTGCTATGTTGGATATCGCCAAGAATAAGAGTAAAGGTATGAGAAATGTCGATTGGATTTGCCAAGATATGAGGAATTTTAATATTAATAAAATTTTTGATTTGATAATTATTCCCAATCACTCTTTTCAATATTTATTGAAAGTGGATGATCAAATGAAATGCCTTAATCAAATCAGGCAACATCTTTGTCCAAGAGGAACCATCATCCTACATTTAGCAAACCCAAATAATCCCGAACATAAATACTGGATTAATGAAATAGCGTCGGATAAAGCAGGTGTTTTCGAGCTTGCAGAATCGTTTTTTCATCCTAAAACATTTCAACAGATTCTAACCAATAGGGCGTGGTGGTATCAACCAAAAACACAAATAATAGCTTGTCAGACAATTTGGAATTGCATTTCTAATAACGGGGGCGTATTAGCTACATACAAAACTGGAACACTTCGATTCCGCCGAATATCTAGGTTTGATGTGGAGCATTTGCTAGTAGATAACGGGTTTCATTGCCAAGGTATCTATGGAGATTTTTTCTTCACTGAAATGAAGGATTATCATTCTGAGATGATATTTGTTGCCCGAAATAAAAATGGTGATCCTGGTTAGGCTACTATTGTGGGGCTGTAAACTTTTTTGATACTGCAAAAAACATCCAAGCCACTATTCCTTTCATGCATCTAAAACAAAAATATTTATCAAATTCATCTCTTTCTATTAAATCAAATAGCTGACCCAATAAAGTGTCTAAGAGTGGTTCTCGACTAAAAATCGTGGTAATCAACTGCCTGCTGCCACTCATTTACGAACTCGGATTTTATTACTCCCCCAAACAACCTATCATACGAACGTTCTATTTCTTCGATACTCTCCTTGTTGAACGAAATCGGGGAAAAATCATATCTAAGGTGATTCTGTTTTGCCAAGTAAACCATATATGCCATCCCAACAGAAACATTTTCGGGAAAATAATTTCCATCCTCATTTTTGAAATTCTCCCCATTTTTTGTGAAGTCACATGAAATGCTAATATTAATTATTCCTCGTTTAATACACTCTTTAATAAAACTCTTTACCTCAAATTTTGAACAATTTTCGTCGAGAAATATATACTTCACTTGAACCAATTCCTTACTTTCTGCTGCATAGCGCTCGAGGTTATTCCAAACAGTGTCGAACCTATCTCTTCCTTTTACACTATGGTAAGTTTGCTTAGTTCCAGCATCCACACTGCAAATAAGCAACATTTTCTTTCGAGCAAGGCTATACCTTACACTCTCTTTGAATTTAGTACAATTTGATAGTAATGTGATAAATATTTCATTCTCAAGCGCCAACTTCAATATATTTTCAAACTCTGTGTATAAGGTTGGCTCTCCACCAGCAAACAAAATATGAGCATTTTTTGATACCAATCCCTTTTCCAGCATGTTTTCTATCACCAGAGATACATCATATGGTTGCTCCAAATTTTTTATTATCCATTCTTGCGACTTTTTGGCCATATAACAATATTTACATTTCAAATTGCACATCAAATAATGAGCAATACTGATATTAGAAAAATCAGTGTGGTTGTTAGCCCATTTTTTTTCAACTAACAAAGGGCACCCCTGACAAGGTGTGTCCCTATTCATTATTTGGTTGTCTCTAATAATTTTGATTCTTTTATTTTTAATGGCTCTAACAGGGAGATTACCTCCTGAAAAATCGCATATATTCACATTTCCTTTATTGCCACTATGTATTATGCAGCAAAAGTGTATAGAATCTTTGTCAAAATGTATTCCATTTTCAATGTAAGAGCAACTCAAATAGTTTTTCGAAATCTTTTTATAAATTTTATCTAACATTTTTGATTTTTTATCCTTAATATAATAGCTTTTTATGTTTTATTTACGATATTCGATACAGTTTTAAGTATGCATTTATAATGCTCTTTTCGTATTACCTGATAATGTGAAAGTGTTTCCCCTTTTGCTAGACTAGCATTAGGAAAAGTCAAGAGAAAAGGAGAAACGCATGTACCCATTTTACCTTGGAGTAGATTTACATCTGAAAAATAGTTATTTGGTATTGCTTGATCAAAGTGGCAAGCGAGTAGATGATCGTCATTTGCGAACATCGGAGTTGGTCGCCTATGTCAAGGATCATGTACCGCGAGAGACTTGTGCTGTTTTGGAAGCTACTCGCAACTGGGCTTACTTCTATGATGAATTGTCAGCTCTTGTTGCGGAAGTGAAATTAGCTCATCCAAAAGAGTTGAAGGCTATCTCAAGTGCCGCAGTAAAAACAGATCGGATTGATGCAACGGTTTTAGCACATCTTGCGCGGATGAATTACCTGCCGGTTGCTTATGCTGCGCCCAAAGATGTCCGAGATTTACGTCAATACACTCGTCATCGTGAAGAGTTGGTGAATTTGCGCACCCAAGCGAAAAATCGAGTTCATGCAGTTTTTGCGCAATACCAGATCGCATATCCGAAAAGTGACTTGTTCGGAAAAGGTGGTCGCGAATTTCTAGATGCTTACCTCGACAAAGTGCGCCCATCGGCAAAATATGTGCTTAGAAATCAACTTGCTTTAATAGACCGTCTGGACGAACTAATCAAGGAAACTGTTTTGGCACAGAGAAAGGCATTGAACACAGAACAAAAACAAATCCACCGGTTGTTGATGAGTATCCCTGGCATTGGCGCTATTCATGCAGCGACTATTTTAGCGGAGATAGGTGAAATTGAGCGCTTCCAAAAATCAAAAAGCCTTTGTAATTGGGCTGGATTGACACCTCGCATCCGCAATAGTGATCAAGTTATCAGACATGGGCGCATCAGCAAACAAGGTTCACCTCATCTGCGGGCAGCCATGACACAAGCAGCCGCTGTAGCCAGTTATCGAAATAAATACTGGAAAAATGTTCATGACAAATTGGTGCCTCGATGTAGCAAAAAGGGAGCCAAAGTTGCCATTGCCAGACGCTTGTTGACGGTTGTCTTTTATGTCTGGAAACGCCGGGAGATTTATCGTGAACCAAGCGTCTGAGCAACTTCTTTCCAGCCTGAGGAGCCTGCCGTAACTCATGGTCCATTGAGACCGCTAACCTGATGAGGACCTCAGGGCATATTGGAAATTATCATGGTGCTGGGTGACTGATTCACCTGGTGGCAACACCAAAGCACGTTTAGATGAGTTGAATAGTTCGGATAAGAACTTTTTCGCAAGAACAACCAAATACTTTTTATGGCTACTTGGAGAGGAATGCCTCTATCAGGTTCTGTCCGTTTGCCTCTGAAGTATGTTTTTGCTCCAGAAGCGGCTATATTGTCTCTTGCAAAGAACTTTCTTGACAAAAACGCTTTCTTAGATGAGTTATGATTAGCAGATAATAGTAGGCAAGTCTGCCTTCAAATTCAAGGCAGGTTTGATTGCAAACCTGTGACAAGCTGAACATTCTCCTGCAAGAGTTTTACAAACAGGTCTTTTGAAATATAGCCTTTATTACCAATAACCTTGCAAAAAAAATCTTCAAAAAGCAAAGGAGCCGGTTTTCGATCATCCACATTGCCTGGCGTCAATTGAAAAGACAGGATCTCACACCATAGTCGTTGACTACCAGATTTAGGATGAAGCCATAAAACCAGCCCATGGTTGCCTTGCCTCGACAAGCAATGCCTGCAAAGACCTTGTTTCTCTCAAAATGTTTGTTGTGGCAGACCTTGAGCGAGGTAGAATCCACAAAAGAAACGCCTGTACAAGAGCCTCGCTTCGATGGTAAATAGAAAGTTAACGGCACATAGGCGCGAGGCATGAGCACCACAATACGATGGTAATCGACTAATTTTGGGAACTCTTCAGCAAGATATTTCTAAACATGGTTCTGGAAGTAGACTTTGAAAAATCGGTGTCTAGATTGATAAAAATAGATCATGAGCGTCATAATCCCACTTAAGGACAATTGTGTATTTCAGTTTTGTTGACATAAGCCTTAGATATTTGAAAGCTTCTCCAGCGAGACTCAAATAATTGACAAAAATCATCTAAAACTGCAAGTAATTCCATTAAACTCGTCGTAGGATTCCTTTTTGGAAGGCTATCGTTTGGTGACTTTTGCCTAATGCTAATCTGGAACCCTTCTTTATCTATAACTCATGTTATTAGGAACTTAGAATCACATCATGTTGGTATGCTGTCGCATCATAGAACTCTACTGCAATTTCATAGTTATGCTTATGCAATTTATTGATAACTTGTAGGAAAACTTCTTTGCTCATAATTTTGTCGGGTAAACCATGTTCGAAACGGAGGATTTTCGGTTTACTGATGTTAAAATTAATATTCATAATAATTTCGGCGTCGTACCCCTCAGTGTCAATTTGCAATAAATCCAATTGACTTACTTGATTCTTTTCCAATAAATTATCAAGCGTAATGCATTGTACCTTTTCTTGAATAATAATATTTGACGAAGTTCCAGAAAGCTTATGGTGATTTTCATTAAAAGATGCAATGCACTTTGCCCACGGTTCTAAGCCATTCATTTTTAATGGATCAACCCTGTATATAGTCATCTCTTCTTCTTTATTGTGAATAGCTGCTTGAACTGTAATAATATTAGGATATTTTCGATAATTATATTGTAATTCCTTGAAATACTCGCTTACTGGCTCAACAACTATTCCTTTAATATTGTTGTGATTGTTGGTTACAAATCGATACAAGGGATCAAATGTGACGCCATCACAGGCACCTAACTGGACAAAGAACAGATTTTCATTTCTTCTTATGTGGGAATTTAGCAATGCATCAAAGCTAAAAAATTGGTTAATAGGTCTTAGACAATAGCCCATGCTATTTAGGATCCGACCAATTGTTTTCTCAAATAAATTATTCATTTTTACAATTGTAAACCAATCCATCACATTTTGACATATTCACTGTTTGTACTGTGTCATAACATGTGATGTAATACGTCATACCCTCGATCAACGATAGCAATCCATTCTTTCCAATATCCACGCTCTTGGAATGCTGTAGGCCCCGCAGCTAGCTCTTAAGCTACCTCCGCAAGTAATTTCGATTCTTCCTATTGATACAGTCCGGAAACCAACAATATTAAATTGTCATTTTCACGAACAAGAGCTTGCCTGTTTTCAAGGGAATCTTTTTCGACGTAAGGTGCAAAAAAACAGCATAGTTGTACAAATATTGCTGCCTAGTTTTAGCACGGTATTCAAGCCAATTCATTAATAAAGCAAGAATACCATCATTTGTTTGGGTTTAAAGTTCGCGAGACAAAATTAGGGTAAACTTGGATTTACATAAGCTTTTTTGTGAACAAAAATTTTGAAAAAATAATTCTGAGCATCGAGTTCAAGTCTCGCTAGGTTCTCAGATATAAAAAACGATCGACACAATCTGCGAGCGTTTCTTATATCTGTAAATTCTTTAATAACCATTGGTGCTAGTTTTTAGAGAGAAAATTCAGCAATACTCATCTTATAAGGATCAGCATTGGGGTGAGTTTTAACAAATAATTGCAAAAGCAGATTGAACATGGCTGTTACATAAGTCAGTCGAGCGGTAATATATTTTGCTAACCTGTGCCGTATCCGCTTCAAGTCTGCAACCAGTGTGACCATGGAAAAGGCTGTTTCGATAAACATACGCTGGTTCCAAGTACCTTTTTTACAAATCTGCATATTCTCAGGAACGCCATCTCGGTCTCGAAAGCCATAATCTGCGAGAACAATACTTTTTTCAGATAAGGGCTCTGCTATAGGATTGAATTTCTTATCAGAGACATTCATCGTGTTCCAATCCCAGTCAACGACACGCCCAAAATCATTGAGTAACCAGCATAGCTTCACACCAACACTCCAACGCCCTTTATCTTTCCCCTTTTTCCCAACTTGTTGCAGGCTTCGACCTTCGCGAATTGGGAAAATCAATTCAATTGGATAGCTGTCAATAACCGTGAAGAAAGTAGGCTCTGCAAGTAAGAAATCACACCAATCTTTGTGGATTTCCAGTAAACGTTGTAGGCGTGTTCTATGCGGAAGAGAGCCGTTTCCAAACAAGTTTCCGTAATCACGATTGAGCCAACGATAGAAAGGACGAAAAAAGCCGCTCTTCAGTGAAAAAAGTATACCAATTG
>Ga0233437_1002903_pt1 | contig 24281 bp, 20 predicted proteins | sample SI_122_August201_FD_182714 | JGI IMG/M metagenome (GOLD analysis project Ga0233437, IMG submission 182714) | Seawater microbial communities from Saanich Inlet, British Columbia, Canada - SI_122_August2016_200_MG | ecosystem: Environmental > Aquatic > Marine > Inlet | place: Canada: British...
CTTTTGTTTTTTTTTTAGGATCAGGGTCAACCTGTGGATAAGATTGTGCTATTTTTTATTGGTTCCAGGCATTGACTTTTTCTTAAAATACACTAGAAGGACAGGCTCTTTTATAGTATTGAAATATAAAAATTTTTTAGAGGCTAAAAATGAAGCGCACATATCAACCAAGTAAAACAAAGAGAATTCGTAAATGTGGTTTTCGAGCACGTATGAAAACAGTAGGAGGACGTGATGTTCTCACTAGTCGACGACGTAAAGGTCGTGCAAATCTTGCTGTGAGTGCTTATAAAAAATAAGCCATTCATCAAAAAGGCAGGGTGGTCATGAAGGCTTCCATGCAAAAGCGTGATATCATCCGCGTAAATCGTTCTCGTCCCAGTTTAAAAGCTCGGTTTTTTCTCTTTAAGCACTTGCCTAATGACAAAGGAAAAATACGTGTTTCTTTTGTGTTCCCCAGAAAAGTGGGTAATGCCGTATTGCGCAATCGTTTTAAAAGACGCCTAAGAGAACTCTTTCGAGTTTTAGATAATGATAAACAAGGGTATGACGTGATGTGTTTGGCAATGAAACCACTCAGCAAGATCACAGACAAGCAGTGGCAAGACGAACGTCTAATAATTAGGAAGTGGTTTGAAGATATTCAGGGTATTTAATTATCTCATCGTTTTCTTGATAAGGATCTATCAGGTGTGTATTTCACCGTTCACACCAAGAGTGTGTCGTTTTGAACCAACGTGTTCGCAATATGCGATAGAATGTTTTCGGAAACATAATATTATAAGAGCTTTGTTTTATACTATTAAAAGAATATTAAAATGCCACCCTCTTTGTGAGGGCGGGTATGACCCTGTGCCGAAACTGAAAAATGAAAATTGTAAAGTTGTAAACTAAAGAATGAGAGGATTTTAAATGAGTCAGGAAATGAGATTAATAATGGCAATCGTATTGAGTGGTGTTGTTCTGTTTGGATATCATCTTTTCTTTTCTGAGCCAGCATCCCAAACAGCGGCCAAACAAGTAGCCCAAGAAACACAACAGGCACAAGCAACAAGCAAGCAGGTAGCCCCATCCCAAACAAAACAACTTTCAGAAAAAGACAATTTTTCAGAACCTAAAAAAGAAATAATCACTGAAGGAGAAACTGTTGCCGAGCCTCAAGATATTGTTATTGAAACAACACAATCCAAAATCACATTATCAACGCGCGGTGGTGTTCTCACAAGTTATGAGTTGAAAGATTATCAGCGCGAAGCCAAAGATGATTCACCGGATAAGAATTTATTAACAGAAACCAAAGGTTCCACAGCCTTATTTTTGGGCTTTAAAGGGTATTCTCGCTTAACAAGAAATAAAGTTTTTAAAGTTATTGAAGATAAAAAGATAAATGAAAATGTGCGGGCTGTTACTTTGGAATGGGCAAACAATATGTTGCGCATGACAAAAACGTTTCAGTTTGATTTAACCAAAAAAGACTATGCGATCACGGTTGGTTATACATTAGAAAATTTATCCACACTTGATTTAACGGTGCAGCCATATATTGAAAATGTGATTGAACAGAAACCGCAACCTAAAAAGAAAAGTGGTATTTTATCATTCCTGACTTTTAGTCGACCAGATATGTTTGGTCTCTATTATTTAGAAGACAAAGATCTTACGATGGATGAAAACTGGCAAAAGTTTACTGGCGAACGTCTTTCAACAGGTAATATTCATTGGTCAGGCATTGCCGATCGCTACTTTATGTTTGCCGTTCTTCCTGATGCCAAGGTTGCCCAAACACCAAGTTTGCGTTTTGCCCGTCAAAATGATGCCATGTTGAATCAGCTTTTTAATGGTGAGGTAACACTTGTTCCGCAACAAAAAATTGAAGGTAGTTATCTCGCTTATATTGGACCTAAAAAAATGACCAATTTAGGAGCTGTATCTAAAAAATTAGAACGAGCTGTTGATTATGGTTGGTTTAGCGTTTTAGCGTTACCCATTTTGTGGCTCATGACTTTCTTGCGAACATTTATCCCAAGTTGGGGTGTGGTCATTATTGTTCTGACTTTTATTGTAAAAATTCTTTTACATCCTTTTAATAAAAAATCCATGCAGTCAATGAAGTCGATGCAGCAGTTGCAGCCTAAGATGCAGGAGATTAAGGCTAAATATAAAGACGACAAAGAAAAGCAGAATCAAGAGGTGATGCAGCTTTTCAAAACCCATAATGTTAATCCTATGGGAGGGTGCTTGCCCATGTTATTGCAGTTTCCTGTATACATTGCCTTGTATAAGGTTTTGTGGAATGCCATAGAACTCTACCATGTTCCTTTTATGGGTATTTATGCTGATCTTAGCGCTCCAGATCCCTACTATGTCTCACCAGTGCTTCTGGGTGTGTTCATGTTCTTGCAACAAAAATTAACGCCAACAGCAAGCGCTGATCCCGCACAACAAAAAATGATGATGTTTATGCCTGTGATGTTTACGGCATTTATGTTGTTCTTACCTGTTGGTTTGGTGATTTACATTTTTGTAAACACTTTTATGAGTGTTATTCAGCAGTATATGATCAAACATGATCTTACGATGAAAGATATTCTGAGTGGAAAATTTAAGCCAAGTCCGGCTTCTGTTTAATTCGTGCTATCGTCTAGCGTCTAGCGTCTGTCGTTTGCCAATGAACGCTAGACGCCAGACGATAGACGATAGACGCGCCAATGGACCCCATTAGCAAACCAAAACTCCTCGATATTCAAAATCGTCTTGATGCCTTAGGTGTTACAGAATCAGATCTTCGTGAAGATTTTATTAAAGGCTCAGGTAGTGGTGGGCAGAAAATTAATAAGACAAATAGTTGCGTTCAGCTCACCCATCTTCCCACAGGCATTGTTGTGCGTTGTCAAAAGACACGCTCACGGGAACAGAATCGTTTTTTTGCCAAACGCATTCTTCTAGAAAAGCTTGAAGAGATTCAGCAGGGTAAGGAATCAGTAAAAGCCAGGCGCATCCATAAAATCAAAGCGCAAAAACGAAAACGTAGCAAGCGTGCCAAAGAAAAGGTTTTGGAGAAAAAGAAGCAAGTGTCACAGAAGAAAACGATGAGGAAGAAACCGGGGCTTGAATAGCGTGCTAGCCCTTCGACTGCGCTCAGGGTCTAACGACGTCTGACGTCTAGTGTCTAGCGTGGGGGACAAACAATGAAAAAAATAACAGCCAATCAAGTATCAATAGCCCTACAAAAGAAAACCTCTCAAAAACACAAAGAGGCTTTGCAGCGGTTTTTTAAAACAGGGCCTGGTGAGTATGGTGAAGGGGATGTTTTTTGGGGAATTAAGGTTCCTGAGATTCGTAAGATAACAAAAGAGTTCAAAGATCTTAATCTTACAGAAACGCAAAAACTCATAAAATCAAAATATCATGAAGAACGTTTAGCTGGGTTGTTGCTTCTCGTCTTAAAATACAAAAAAGCAAATGATGACTTAAAGGAAAAGATATTTAACTTATATATTAAAAGCACGCGTTATATTAACAATTGGGATCTCGTTGATCTCACAGCGCATCACATTGTGGGTTGCCACCTTTACCAAAAGGACAATAAGCTAATTTGTAAATTTGCTAAATCAAATCTTCTTTGGGAACGACGCATTGCCATGATCGCCATGGCTTATAATATTAGCCAGAAAGACTATAAGCATGTTCTGAAAATTGCTAAAATCCTTCTTCACGATGAGCATGATCTTATTCACAAAGCTGTGGGGTGGATGTTGAGGGAAGTGGGTAAGAGAGACTTAGAAACCGAAGAACAATTCTTGAAACAACACTACAAAACCATGCCGCGCACCATGCTTCGTTATGCGATTGAAAAGTTTGAAGAAGGTAAAAGGCAGAGGTATTTGAAAGGGAAGATAAACTAATTTTCACAAAGTTCCGTACCTGTTTTTAATAAATTCAAATAATCAGCATAAGCATAAATCCGAGTTTCTATCTTGTGAAACAAGATCTGATAAGTTTTTTGCAAGATTTGCCGCCTCTTCGGCAATCGAAGCAATGCCTTCTAGAAAAAAAAGGATCCAACCTTCAAAATCTCCATGTACTCTAACATTTTCTAGCTGACGATAGTATTCATGACGATGTTTTTTGAAAAAAACACTTAAGTAAAGAAGAGGTTCCGTAAGGTGTCACATAAATGGTGTCAAGACTTTACTTTTATCATTTAACACGGGCGACACTCATTTATTAGAAGGAACAAGCATATAACATTGAGCTGTTATTGATAAACCAGGTAGTCTTTTTACCTCTAATCATTAGACAGCTATGAGTAACTTTATGATATTATCTCTGTTTATTTGTAAATGATAAAAGTAAAGTCTTGACACCATTTACACCATTATTGCATATTTGGTTCAATGCCTAATTCATCAAACACTTCTTGGATGACATCTCTTTCTTTAAGGTTTTTATTGAAGTCTTCGACTAAGTCACAATAAAAATACGATGTAAAAAATTCTGCTATGCCAGAATCCTCTCCACGTTGGACAACCATTTCAAGTAGTTCGTAGGCAATATCAGGATTAGAGTGCTGTTCAACGAGTTTGATGAATTCTTTACCAAGTTCTTCTGACTTTTTTCTCCATTTCTCAGCAAAATCCTCAGTATCAACATCAGGATTAGTTTTAGGATTAGGATAAGCTTCAGGAAGTGTTTCTATTTGCGCATAAGCTTTATCGATCAATATATCCTTTTGGTCTTTAGTATACCTTCGATCTTTAGGGTTGTTTTCAAGTTCTTGCAGAATTGATCTGGAAGGCTTTGTCGATTCTTCAAGAGTGGAATGTGTTGATTTTTCTTCACCACCTGATGTGAAACTGAGTTCCGTTGAGATGAATTGATTTCCCAGCAAGTTCTCACTTTGTAAATATGAAACAAGGCTAAAAATGAGCCCAATATCTTTAAAAGGTTTGTTTTGCCCATCAATATAATCCTGTATCGCAGGCTCAGTGGCTTCGGGGGCTATGTCTTGAGTGAGCTGTTCATACAGTTCTGATGAAATGTCCCTTTCCACAAAGAGCGTGGGCATAAAGGAGAATCCATAAAGAATTTCAAGAGCATCACTTCCGTTGACAACGCCATCACCTTCCGCGTTAAAAGCATCCTGGAACTCACTCTCAGAGATTGTGTCATCGCAATGAGAACGAGGAAGTTCGCTATCCATGTGAACAAGGATTTCCTCAATAATATCCAGTTCTTGCTGGTCAAATTGATCGCTGTCTTTGTAGTCTTCAATGATTTCAGGAATGGAGATGGTTTTTTCTGTTATTTGTACCACTATTTATATTTTCGGTTATTCATAGGTGAGAGTTGATTTTTTTGAAGCATTTCCGTGTCCTTGAGGACACGGTTTTTAAGCTTATTCACGCAACTGTTTTAGCCGTATGCCGATATGGGCAGCATGTTATCAGCAGCGCAGCTATCTACAATGTCTGTAATACGGACGCAATTGAGTTCTATGGGGTTGTCATCAGCTGGTCGTTTTCATGTATCAAACGATCTTGATGGATTTGTTCAGGACTTTAATGGAGAGACGTTCCCATGGCTCCGTAGTATCGCTAACAAGGGCACTCGTTTTGACCCAGAATCGCGTCTAGAAATCACTGAGGGTAGCTTTCATAGAAGCGAAGATCGTTATCTGGCTTCCTATTGTGCCTTGACTGATGCTAAAGAAATCCAGGCTCGGTTTGCTCATAGACGTTTTACTCAGGTAAGAACAGCTTATCAAGGAGGGCTCCTTAAGGTTGCCGCAGGGAAAAGTTCGCCAGATTATCTCATCAGTGCAAGTCTAGCGTCGTTGGCTCCTTTCAAAACTACCGTGGTCATGCAAGATCCTATCTTGATGTCAAAAAAAACTGTTTTAGATTTATTTGGAATCAAGAGATCTATATCAACTGTTCAAGCAGCCTTAATACTATCTGCATGGTTGTTTTCTAATGATCGTTTTATGGATGGTATGAAATTAAAGATTAATGCTGAGGGTCAATTATGGCACGAGCTTATTATTGATGACAAACACAGATTGAGGCTTCCTGACGGTTTGTGTGTTGAGAATAAGACATTTACAATTCGCTCAGAAGATAAAATAGGCTATAGGTTACCTGGTGTAAGATCTAGAATGAGCATCGTTGTGAATTCTAAACCAACAGAACCTAGAGATGAGTTTACCATTAATTTTGATCAACCTGATAGTGAGCTTGGTGGTAATCTTGTTTTGAATGATTCAGCTAGAATGCTTTTTAGATTCTTTAATGTTTTCAGAAGGTGATGTTTTTTCTTTATTTGTTTTTTTTCTGATAGGCTTCCGCAATATTTGTTTTACCATAATCAATAGATCTGAGCACCCTAGTTTTCCAAATCTTAAAATCTTTTTCTGATAATCCTAGATGTGTGTCAAGTTCGTTAATATATGTTTCAAAGGCTAATAAATGCCCAAAACCTCTTTCATCAGCAATGTAACCTAAAGAGGTTGCCAGTTGAAATATGAGCCAGAAAGAGTTTCCTTCAGTGGAAAAGACAGTGAGTATACGAGGGACAACGGGACTTGCTTTTTCGCCAAAAGATCCCAAAAGCATGGCTGCCAGCATTTGTTCATGACCTGTTGTTTGCTCTAGTTTTTCAGCCAGATATTCTAAACCAGGTTCACCAAAGTTCTCAAAGGTTTCACCGAAGTTTGTTTTTATAAGGGCGCCCAGAGAATGCTGCTGGCTTAACAAACCATAGGTCAGTTCACTAGTAAAAACGCTGTCATAATTTACTGGATTTTCGAAATAGGCAGCCATCATATCAAATAAATCATTCATGGCTTCAGGTCCCATGGCTGCAAGAAGAGATTTTGTGCTAGATTCGTAAATATAGCGATCTGAATTTACGAGGAGATCAAAAACACTTTGCAAGATTACATTTTCGTTCTGCATTAATAACCCATGAGGTCCCTGCAGCTTTTCAGCATTGAATTTATCCGGCGTTCCAAAGTCTGTAAGCCCAAGCGTTCTAAGTGGGAACATAATACCATTGCGAAACAGGCGTGATGGTTCATAGCCTTTCCACCCACTCAAGGCTTCTATGTATTCACTTGTGAAATATTTCCCAAGGTGTTTGGGGTTTGATTCTTTGCGTGTGATGTGCCCATCTTTTATGGCTTCCCGCAATGTTTCGCTAGCCTCATCTTGAAGACCCAGCTCTTCACAATCTTTCTGGGTTAACCCATCAAAATCAGCAAAAAGCGTGAGTGTTTTTTTGGCTAAATCATAATCACCGATTTGATTACTCATAACAATCTCCCTGTATAAATACCTAGTTATGCGCCTGTTAGTGATATCGACATGAGACAGGAAGAAGTTGCTAAATAATTGTTAAACGCCGTGTCCTCTAGGACACGATAATTATACGACAAAAACAACCTTCATAGTTTTTTGCCGATAATATAATAAGAAGTCTTTAAGGATTGGTGTACATCATATGAGTGATATTGGTGAATTAACACGCGGTTATACCTACTTTCTAGAATCAGAGAAGCCTGAGATTAAGCTGATGGCTCATGCTTTGTCAGAAATGGTTCGACCAACGAAAAGGGGAAAAGAACCTCAGCTTTTAAGTGCCGGTTCATTTGGTGCCGCTGTCGAGGTGATGGATGAGTTTGCTGCTGCGTCACTTCTTGAGGAATTACAAGCGCTCATATCAGGTGCGAATAGTAGTGATAACAAAAGATTAGGTTTCCATGCGAAACGTTTCAGCGCTAGGGCAAGTGGTTATTTTGAAGAGAAATATGGGGCTGTGCCCCGCGTTCCCACGAGAAGAGATCATGGGGGAATTAGTAATATTGTCTATAGTGCAGATTCGTTGCAAAAGAATGCTCTTCCTGTAGATCTTTCGTATAGTCTCTTTTATCAAATCAAAGACAGGCTTTCTTTACGAGCGGGAAAGTTTATTCTTTCCGTTGATGTTCGTGGGAATGGCTATAACGGGGCTTTTCTGAGAGGGGTGTTGTCCCAATTCCCAAAACCTTTTCATGAAGCTGTGATTCAAGCTGGTGTTGCAGACCAGTTTGAGCTGAGTTGTGGTGATCAAACCTATTCTTTAGAAAAAATCTATCACGATGCTAAAAGACATGGAGAAGCAATTTCCTTGGTTAGGCCTGCTTCATTAGGGTTGTCAGATCCTCTGAACGATGATGAACTCATGAGGGCTGTTTTTGAAAAATCAGATGCACGACAAAGAAGAAGGGGAAGACGTGATGACTTGTTGCCATACAGTTTAGGATTTATAGCCCCTACATTAAGAGATGCCATTTTTAATCGTGATGAACCAAGGTATCATATTCTTTTTGATGTTAGTATTCGTGATCGGATTAGCTTCATAAAAAACGCTTTTGAGTCCATTAATGCTGTGAGTAACTTAGACGGTCAAATCAAAGAAAATTATTTTAGGCTGTTGTCCATGGTTGTTGATAGTGTCGCGAGTACCTATGGATTTAATGACTTGTTAGCAAAACTTTATAGAGAGTATGCCAAGAGTATTGATGTAAGGCTGGTACCTCTTTTTAAAGCCTTGCACTTGAGATCAGATAGTAAGCATGTGATTGAAGCAGAACTCGAACTCAAATTATTTGCTCATTGGGGATTAAGAGATATTGCCTCTTCTCCCACTTATCAAAAACAACTAAGAGAAAAACTCTCACAAAACCCCTCCTGGATTCCCGTAAAACTGGATATATCAAAAGAGATAGAGCCTGCTGAACTCTCGGGAACACATCAGACCCTTCCGGAAAAAATCGCTATGGTTGCGTATGCCTACCAGGTCTATGGTGGACCTGTTATAGAAGAGGCGGAACAGTATTTTCAAGTAACAAGACTCAGAGGTGGTTTTCTTGTTGTGGGTGATCTTAAAGGCCTTGTAACTGAAATCAAAGAAGCCGGTCATGCAGTATCCCTTCAATTTCCTATGAAGGTGTCTGGCGAAACTTCTTTTGCCATAGTCGATAATTATTTTAGTCATATTTATGGAGATTTCTACGCATTAGATAAAATAGATTCTTTGCCCATGGCATGGGCGGAAGACATTATTCTGTCAACGTCTTCTGGAGACGTAACCTTATCAGATGCCTTGCAGGCTGTAAGAGATAACAAAGAAGATTTTACAGATTATGTTCTGTCACAACGAGGTATTGTCAATCTCACAATTGAGGAGGTCTACCCTCAATTGAGACAGTATTACGAAGAGAAAGGTTTTTTTGATCATCCAGAACAAATTGATCAAAGAAGACAGTATGGTTCTACTGTCGCGTTTAAAAATGAAGATAGTGGACAGGTTGTGAAACTGAGGCGAGAAAGCATACCTTTCTTGCTCAAGAAAATGGCGAGAGGAACGCTGTTTTATCAAGTGGCAATTTTAGAAAGTTTCTATGGTAGTCATCAAGAAACTTTTTATCCCCTTGAACTCTATACAGCACAAGATGATGAAGAAAGAATAAAGGTAGCTGAATCCGTTTTTAAGACATGGATTGAAGTCACAGGCACAACATTTGACGATCTGATGATGCTTGTATCACCAACGACTAACAGTTGGATACCGCAGGATCCGATTGTGCTGACAGTCCCAACAAGCCAAGGCCCACAAAAATGCATTATTAGCCTCGTAGAAATATTTAACATGATGGGCATTGGTGATCTAGACAAACGAAGACCAAAAGTTTACGAATCTGAAGAACCCAGGCCAAAGTGTCCTCCGTTTTGGAAAACGGCACAATTACAACTCTTTTACCGCGTAGGTCTTGAGGGAGCTCCTTCTTTAGAGGATGCTCGAGATATTGAGGTTGCCCGGGCTGTGATGGCGCCAGAAGGAAAGCAATATATTTCAACGATTGATTCACTCCCCTTTGTTTATCTTGTTCAGATGATTCAGACTGTATTAACACAAATTTTGGATATAGATAATCCTCTTCTCATTACCAGTTCTGTTCTTGATGATCGAATAGAGCGCGACTTGTCTTTTTTAAATCTGCCTTTTGTGATTGGTGTGACCAATATGCGTTTTACACTCTACGACTTGGTAAAGGTTTTTCGTCGCCGTCTCGCTGCAGACAAAAAAGGTATCAGAGATATAAATCAGATCAAAGTCAACCAATCTAAAAGCCTAATTTCATCATCAGAGCTGGTGCAGGCATTGCGATACTTTGTTTACAGTCACCGAGACCTGAGCAATATCGATGAAGATGATATTTTGAGTCTAATTGATGAAGCCGATATGCGTGGTGTGGTTGCGGCTATTGGTGATGATGCCAACGATATTGCTGTTTACCTGAGTACATTTCAGCAGGAACTCGTTAAGCGTTATGGTCTTGATAATCTCGTGAAAGCCTTTGTAGGGCTCAAGGTGAATCGTCCAGACAAAGAAGAAGACGCTCAAGAAATAGAAGCCTTCCGTGATAATTCACCCCTTCGCGAAGAAACATTTACAGCCGCTATTTTGGATCAGTTAGCACGCCGTGAAAGTGTAGAAGAAGAGAGTCTGAGGCAGATAGAGTTTATCTATAAACGTATTTTAAGACGGTGGGTTGAAGAGGATAGTGAGGCGGCGCTTGATTGGATTGCAAGCAGAGCAGATGGTTTTGGCAACCCACATTTAAAACAAATATTTGAAAACCTGTATGATTACTTTGCTGATTATTTAACGTTTACCCTTCCTGAAACATTAACCACAGAAGCTTTTGGCTATCAGGTAGAAGCTATTCGTTATTTTAGTGATGAAGAACATAAACGCGGCATGCTACTTGATGAGCCAGGCATGGGTAAGACACTACAAGGAATTGGTATAGCTGAAGTTACTAAAGCAAGAAAAGTTCTGTGGGTCACAACCGCTAGTAATAAGCATTCTGTAAAGCGGGAAGTGTTAAAACACACAACCTATACAGAAGACGATGTTCTGGTGTTAGAGGCAGGAAAACTTAAGGAACAACTTCGTAATCTTGATGGTCGCAAATATCTCATTATCAATTATGCCTCTATTAGAAAGTTACAAGAAAAGGATCCAGAGGGATACGCACTTCTGACTAAAGACCTGGATGTGATGTTTGTGGATGAAGGCCAGCTTGCTGATAACGAAAAATCACAGCAGGGTGAAGCCGTGCAGGATCTTGCAAAATGTGCTGAGCGTCTTTATTTGCTCAGTGCCACCCCTATCCAGAATCGGTTTGAACGCATCTATAATCAGCTACACCTCATTGATGCTATACGTTTTCCCAATAACGAAAGCAGCCGGGAAGTGTTTATGAGTCGTTATACCAAAAGAGGTGCTGAGGGTTTTCTAGAGCTTCACCACCTTTTACAACCCTATGTTTTAAGAAGGCTCAAGGAAGACACCTTTAAAACAGCAGATCCAGACCTCCCTTTAGAAGATCAAGGCATGGTGTTGCCAGCCAAAAACGAAATTTCCTATAAGACAGCTGGTGGTTTTTTCATGACTGAAGAGCAGGCACAACTCTATGTTGATGTCATTCATGATTATGATTCTTTTCTTCAAAAGTATTATAGTGAAGAAGAAATCAAGAAAGCAAAAAGACAGCCCTTTCATCAACTCAATCTAGTATTCGATATTGTTAACCATCCTGAAAAGTTTGGACTTGGCGTGAATCCTCGAAAGGTAGAGCTGAAACGTAATCTCAAGGCCGCCTTGGAAAATGGGCAAAAGCCAATCATATGGGCACATCATCAGGCTGCTATTAAAGATATTATTTCTATCCTAGAAGAACTGGCAGAGGAACATCCAGAGCTTTTCCCCAAGGGCTTGCAATACGCACGATATGATGGATCAACAGAAGCTCGTCGTAAAGTTATTGGTGACGATGGCGAAAAGATTGAACAGCGGGAAATAGATCTATTACGTTTTCAAGAAAGCGAAGACAGTGAGCCAAGAATCTTTGTGGGCAGTTTAGAAGCTGGTGGTGTTGGGCTCACGATTACAGCAGGGAACCCCGTCTTTTTTTACGAACAATCATACATCTTCACACGCATGATCCAGGCCTTTGATCGCAACCACCGTGTTGATGGTCGATTTCCAAGATATACCCTTGATTACACGCGTCTTATCGCACAGTTTCCCCCAGGGTTTTTAGACAGTATAGAGAGCAGGGCTTTGCGTGAGGTCTTGAGTCATGGGACAATTGATGAAATGCTGTATTATCGATTAGAAAGCATGACTCATAAGTTTAAGTTGGTCATGGACGGTCTTGCTTCTGAAGATGATCTAAATTCTCGATTACAAGCAGACCTGATGGGTGAGTTGAAACTAAAACACGATGGTCAAAACGAAAAAACACGTGTCACATATGCTTCTAAGCGTGTGCAGAGGGTTGCTGATAATGCCGCCAGCTTGGCTGGGGCTTACCAAGCCTATGAAGCACAACCAAAACAAAAGCAGGCAGTCGTTGATGTCGTAGATCTTTTTATAAAGGGCAAAGTCAACTTTGAAGACTTGATAGCATTGGTAAAAGAAATGGGTGAGGGTGATAGTACGTGTAGAGCTCTCATCACGACTCTTAGTATAAGAAAAAAATATTATGCACAGCGTTTTTTAAGGGCGTTTCTTCCTCTTTTAAATAGGCAACACAAGAACCATGGTTTAGTTTCATCCATTCTTGATAGCCATTTTAGTCATTTTTTGAATAGCGCACAGATACCAGATCAACTCAAAGCTCTTCTCTTGCCTTTGCTGTGTTTAGAGGACCAGCCAGATAACCCTGAGACAACAAGGCATATTCTTGGTGCTTTTGTAAAAATAAAAGATAGATCATACCAGAGCTACTGGGCAGGGCGCCTTTTTGTCGCGCTTAACCACCTAAATGAAGCCAAACAACATACGCCTGATGTTGATGTCTTGGCTTTTTTCAAAGATCCCATCTGGCATAGTTCAGAAGTTATGCAAAAAAAGATGATTGAGAGCCTTTATTTATGGTCGCAGGTGAGTATTCACTATTCACCTCGCCAGATGAGAAGTCGTGCGTCAACCCTAGTGGCGCCAAATGATATTCATGATAGTCTTCTTAAAATGAGCTGGCATGTTGTTGCTGAGCAGATTGGTGTGAGAGAAGTTAGTGACGCATTTAAGGCTCAGTTTCATCATGAGCCACATAGAGTACTCGCCATTTTTAATAGTTTGGAGACCAATCCAAAAGCAGCTGAAAGGAGTATGCCAAGGCTGCAAAAATATTTCCAGCTCATAAATGAAGGACATGCGCCTGCTCAAGCAAGGGGGGTAACAAGCCAGGGTTATAAACTCTTTGTCCATTCAGATAAGTATGAACCTCATTTTCGCAGTTTACTCAAAGCTTTTGAACAGCAGCATGTTTCGCGCTATGATACAATTGAGATTGATGACATACAAAAAGATGTTTTGGAAAAAAGAATTCAATCCGAATTTAAAACCGTCCAATCATCTTTTTCTCATGCGTTAGCAGAGCGTTTTGGGCATGAGCTGGAGTTTGTGACAAAGCGGCTGGTGACATTGGAATCCGCTTCTGAAAAAAAAATGCGGTCTGTTTTGATAAGTTTGAAAATAAAAAAACAGGGAGAAGAGCTTACCGAAGATGAACTCGATTTTCTTACGCAGTGTAATATTACGGCAGATAAATATTTCCAAAATCTAGCTTATTACAAGACTATATTTGATTTAGCACAACGCTGGGGTGAAGCGTTGAGCATGCTCAAAGAAAAGGATTACAACAACCCTCGTCTCAGACGCAATCTTTCGTATCTTATTTCTGAATTTGGCGTGCCTGATCAAGATGAAACGCATTATCAGGAAAACGCGCTTATAAGTTCCTTGCAGAATATTGAATCTAGTCTTTCTGATCTGAGTGAGCAAAGAACGCAGAATATAAGCGATGTGGAAATCGTTGACACAAACGATCCCTACCTGATGATGCAAATTGGTGATTTTCATCCCACAATATCAAATTGCCTGGCAGCAGACGGTGCGCCTTATTATCTAGAGGGGCTTTCCACGTTACTAGGATCACAAAGTCAGCGCGTTATTGTTGCCAAGGTAAAGGGAGAGATAGCGGCTATGGGGAAAATTAAAGTGCGTGCTGATAAAAATGGCCGCCCAGCCTATTATTTAGAGTTTACTGTTTTTAAGGGGTTTTATGATTTTCGTGATGAGTTTGTGGCTCATCTCATACAAAAGGCGCAACTGAGTAAAAATATATCACCAAGAGTCATTGTGGGCCAGAAATACAGTAGAGGACTAAAAGGTCGTTGCGAAGATTTTTATGGTATTGGAGGTTTTGGTGAGCGCGAACATGAAGAAGCTGTCTATAATATGCGCAACAGCAAGACTGTTCACCATAAGGCAAAAGTTACGTTTGATCCTTTATCTTTTGCAAAAAAGGGAAAAAGTGTTCCAGTGAAAGGATTGAGTGCACAAGATCAATTGCGACAGTACGGTATATTGCGCGATACCTCTCAAAGGCTTCTTATTAATCCTGCTCATCAAAGGACGGCTATTAGAGGTGGTTCTGGTTCTGGTGTGGGATCTAGAGGACCCGTACAACGAAGACTGCCTTTTGATTCAAATACTATGATGGGCGGCACAGAACCCTTTGGCTCTTTTGGCGCTATGCGTTTTGCGGCAACTTGTCCCCCCATAATGCCCAAGATGACGCTGATGTAAACAAGGTTGACTCTCAATCCTTAAACCATGTCCTTGAGGACACGGTTGTTTTGATAAAGTAGCAACAATGTGAGTTGTTTTTCGATAAGTTGTTGAAGGAGTTTTATCACATGGCCAACTTGATTCAACCAACACAGTTTATGGCAGCTATGAATTATTATGGGTTCTCGGTGCCTGTGCAGCCCAAAACGATTTCTCCATTTTCAGGAATAGGGAGAGGTGGTTTTGAGCAAGGTTCACAAAGAGTGTCTGTCAATGCAGGGGCAGCTAGTTTGGTGCGGCAGAGTCGGTCATTTGACCGGCCACATGGTTTTCAAATGGCAGCTCATGATTCAGGTTCATCTGACTCTCCTGATGATATGGTTTCTTTAACAAGAAAGTATGTGGGAAGGCAGATAAGAGCTATTGTTCAGAAAGCTAGTGGAAAAAGGGTTGTTACAGGAAGAGTAACTAATGTGACAAGAAGTGGTGGTAAGGTTTTTCTTTCTACGTCGAGAAATTCACTAATTCCTCTTGATGACGTCATTTTTCTTGATGATGTTGTGTTAGAACCTGCAGATGATTTATTGGCAAAAAAAGATATAGAGCTTGAAGAGGCTAGAGAAAAGTATGCGAATGAAAAAGTTGTGCTAGAAAGTGGGGGGGAGCAGTTTTTTGGAACGATCATTACAATTTATCGTAGTGATGATGATCGTGAAATCTATTTTCGCTGTAAAGAACAACATCAGCCATTTCCACTAAGTTCTCTTGTGCGCTTACAAACGAGGCGGGAAAAATTTAGGGGTTTTGCTCCTAGGTCTCGAGATGACAGATATTTAGAAAGTGTAGGATCAGCAGCATCAAGGCCATCTGGTTCTTCAAAAGAACCAGATGTAAATGTTCTTACGGGGACAAGTTTGCCCGCATCTATTCATGACATAAAATTACCAAAAAAGTTCCAATTTGCTGTTATTGGTTCAATAGCATCACAAAAAACAAAACAAAATATTGAATACGATCCTGATAAAAATATGGTTAAGATCTCTGGTGTTTCGAATGGTATTCTAACCTCTCAATTTGGTCCTGGGGTTATTGCCTATTTGATTGATGGTGTCTTACATTCTCCCCAAAATATAGTAACTGTAAGTATGGAAGCTGATATTGGTAGTCATCCAGATATTTCTACAAAAGTTAACCCTGAACAATATGTTCTGCTTGTACAAACTGTCCCTAAATCTAAAATGCAGATTGTTGGCATTATTCATGCAGAACAGTCTCTTAAAACCTTCTCAAAATCACCATTCAGATTGTATACTAATAGGATTGTTTTAGATGGTGTTACTTATGCCGTTAATGATCAGGGTTTTTTGATAGCAGGTCCAGCATCTTACAAGCGGTGAGTCCTTTCTCTCAACCTGAAGTTGAGTCTGCAATCATAGGCGGGTTTATGATGGCTTCTTGAAGGCTTTCAAGGTGTTCTAGTCTTTGGCCTATGGCTCTGATCATGCCAGGAAGTTTATTATATAAGAAGAAAATAATCTCTAGTTCTGATACGCCCAGAGTTCCTTGGTAAACGTTTTTATCTGCTGTTGAGACTGTGTTGGCCACGATTTGATCATGCCCTGTTTTTGTCATGTCGTGTAGGGCGTTGAGTGTTGGTTATTGAAAAAAAAGCAATCATGACATGATTGACTATATGCTAATGACAATTAGCTATTGGCAATTTCAATCGCAAATTGCTTATTGCAAATAGTCAATTGCAGATCATGTTAAAGGGCATGGATTTATTTGAAGCGGTATGATAGGTTGTTTTTGTGACGCGCAGACGAAAAAAACGTATCAAAGGATCGCATCGTATTAATCTGACATTTAATAATATCCTGTATTGTGCTACCTTTCTGGTGTTTGTGGCTTTTTTTGCTGTGACTGTGTGGGGGCGTGGTGGGCTTTTGGAGCTGAAAAGCTTATCAGACACACACGATAAAGTTGGCCGAACCAATCAAATGCTTCTAAAACAAAATCTATTTTTCTTAGAAGAAATTCACGAACTCAAAAAACTATCCTATGTCGAGCAGCGCGCACGAACCGATTTAAGTCTTATTCGAGATGATGAAATTGTTTTTGTTGTTGAGAAGGAAGACTAGGCTATCCATCTTGCAGGAACGGTTTCAAAAATAGTCCAAAACTTTTTCATGGTTTCACGATTACCAATAGTGACACGAATATAACCCTTGAGGTTTGTCATCATGGAGCGGTTTCTAATGTAAATGTGTTGCCTTTCTAAAAAGTCGACAACATTTTCAGGATCTTTAACTTGAAAAAGAATGAAGTTGGCAGGTGTTTTTATAACAGGAATATTTTTGTCTTCAAACTGTTTGATCATCCAGTTTTTGGCCATAGAGACTTCTTCTACATAATTGAACATGTTGTTGATGTCATCAAGCGCCGCACACGCAGCCACTTGAGCTAAGGCATTTACATTCTTGCCCACACGAATTTTATTGATGCTTTTGCAAAGGTTGGGATGTGCTAGGATGTAGCCACAGCGAACAGAAGCCAAACCAAAAGCCTTTGAGAAAGAGCGTGTGACAATGATGTTGTCGTATTCTGTAACAAGGTTTGCCATGGAAACACCACAAAACTCGTAATACGCTTCATCAATTAAAAACACCGTTTTAGGGTAATGACGTGCTGCTTCAATAACTTCGTCTTTTGATGTTGTGTGGCCTGTTGGGTTGTTGGGATTAACCAAATAAACCAAGCGAATATTTTGCTCATCAGCAGTTTGAATTCTTTTGAGCAAGGTGTCTGCGGCTTGTTCATTAATATTAACACGTTTGGCATCACAGCTTTGTGCATAAACCCGAAAGTGGTCATAAGTGGGTTGAAAAATAACAACAGCATCATCTTTATCCAAAAACGTGCGTGCAATGCATTCAAGAGCATGGTCTGAACCATTAAAAGTGAGTATGTGATTTTCTGGTAGTTTTGTGTAGTGTGCCAATTTACGACACAATGTTTCTGATTTTACATCAGGATACAAATACAAAGGTCCATGTGTTAAGTAGGTTGTGACCGCTTCTACAATTTTAGGTGATGGTGTGATGGTCGGTTCGTTTGAGTCCAGCTTGAGAATCTTAGTGTGATTTTTAATAAGATATTCAGAATGATTCCCGTCGGCATAGGGCGTCAACTCATGGATTGATTTTTTTGCTTGTATCATGGAGAGCGATCTCTACATCAACTCAATGAAAAAATGAAACCATTTTTTAACCCAAAATGTGAATTTAGTCCCCTAGCCCTTGCTGTACAGCATATTAACGTTTTCACTGTTGCTATGTCAGCGTTGGCTACAAGGTCGTAAATTGTCCAATATTTTATAGTATTTATTTAATTTTCTATGTTTACAAAGGTGATGGAGTGCAATATGATGCGAGACGCAAACAACTGTGAAGAAGGCTTGATATAAAAAAACGTGAAAAATCAAAAGATTATAAGCCTTAATAAGGCTTTTTAGCGAAGGGAACTGAAGATGAGCTCAGAACCTGAATGCCACGAACTAGAGAGGGTCACAATTAAATTTGCGGGCGACTCTGGTGACGGTATGCAGTTGACTGGTAGCATGTTTTCTGACGAGTCAGCTGTTTTTGGTAACGATTTAGCAACTTTTCCTGATTACCCTGCCGAAATCCGAGCACCTGCGGGAACCGTAGCCGGTGTTTCAGGCTTCCAAGTACAAATAGGCAGTGTCGATGTCCATACGCCGGGCGATACGGCAGATGCCTTGGTGGCCATGAACCCAGCAGCCTTTAAGGCGAATATTCGCCATATACGCAAAGGGGCAACCATTGTTATTGATATGGATTCGTGGACGGAAGATGAGTTGCAAAAAGCTGAGATGGAAGAAGATCCCTTAAAGACAGATCTTGTTTCTTCTTACCGCATCATTCAAGCTCCCATCAGTAAAATGACTCGGGAGACACTCAAAGAAACAACCCTTGATTTAAAGGGTAAGGATCGCTGTAAAAACATGTTTGCTTTGGGTATCATGTTTTGGCTTTTTAATCGGCCTCTTATTAATACAGAAAAATATTTAAAGAAGAAATTTGAAAAAAAACCCCACATCATTGACGCTAACATAAAAGTTCTCAGAGCAGGCTATACATACGCACAAACAATTGAACTTTTTTCCGTTAATTATAAAATTCGACCTGCTAAAATCAAAAAGGGACTTTATAGGCAAATTTCTGGAAATCATGCTGTGGCTTTAGGTATTATTGCCGCTTCTCAAAAAGCTGGTCGTGATGCTTTTTTAGGTTCTTATCCCATCACACCAGCATCAGATATTTTGCATGAGCTGGCAAAATACAAGGAGTTTGGAGCCAAAGTTATTCAAGCAGAAGATGAAATTGGTGGTATTTGTATGGCCATAGGCGCTGCTTATGCAGGTGATCTGGCTTTTACAACAACATCCGGCCCTGGTTTGTCTCTCAAAGCTGAAGCCATTGGCTTGGCTGTTATGGCTGAACTACCCTTGGTCATTGTTAATGTGCAACGAGGTGGTCCTTCCACAGGTTTGCCCACGAAAACAGAGCAATCAGATTTAATGCAGGCCATGTATGGTCGTCATGGTGAATGTCCATTGCCTGTTATTGCCGCTTCAACACCAGGTAATTGTTTTGAGTTCACACTGAAAGCAGCTAAAATTGCTGTGGAATACATGACACCAGTGATTTTATTAACAGATGGCTATTTAGGAAATGGATCAGAACCTTGGTTGATTCCTGATATGGATAAATACCCACCGATCCAATCTCGTCTTCCCAAAAATAATAAAAAACCCTACATGTCGTATAAGCGTGATCAACAAACATTGTCGCGTGAGTGGTGTGTGCCTGGCATGCCAGGTTTGGCTCATCGTATTGGTGGTTTAGAAAAAGATGACCGTTCAGGCCATGTCAGTTATGTTCCTCAAAACCATGAGTTTATGGTGCGTATTCGCGCAGAAAAAGTCGAACGTGTTGTAGACCAGGTTCCTGATCAAAAACTTATTGGTAATGAAACAGGTGATTTATTAGTTATTAGTTGGGGCGGTACTTTTGGTTCCTTGCTTTCTGCTGTTACAGAAATGAAAGAAGAAGGTAAAAAAATAAGTTTAGCGCACATTAATTATCTGAATCCCTTTCCAGAAAATATCGAAGAAATTTTAGGCAACTTTAAACAAGTTGTGGTGTGTGAACTAAACTTGGGTCAGCTTCACACTATTTTACAAGCACAATTTCCAAACATTAATTTCCTCAAGTATAATAAAGTACAAGGTCAGCCTTTTATGATTGGTGAGCTCAAATGGCACTTTGCAAGTTTATTGGCTGGAGGTGACTTATGAGTACAGCAAAAGCAGTTACAGAAGAAAAAAAGATTACGCGCAAAGATTTTATGACAAATCAAGCTGTGCGTTGGTGTCCTGGTTGTGGTGATTATGCTGTTTTGGTTTCTGTTCAAAATGCCTTAGCCAAACTAGAAAAAAATAAAGACGACGTTGTTTTTGTTTCTGGAATTGGGTGTTCTTCTCGTTTTCCTTACTATGTTGATACGTATGGTTTTCATACCATCCATGGTCGGGCTGTGGCTGTGGCAACAGGTGTTAAAACAGCAAACCCAAAATTAGATGTGTGGGTTATTTCTGGTGATGGTGATTCTTTGTCCATTGGTGGTAATCATTTCATTCATGCAATCAGACGTAATATTGGACTTAAATATCTTGTTTTTAACAATGAAATTTATGGCCTTACAAAAGGGCAGTATTCTCCCACAACCAAACAAGGTGCTGTAACAAAATCATCTCCACATGGCAGCCTTGATCAGCCTTTTAATCCTGCCTCATTATGTGTTGGTGCTGAAACATCTTTTTACGCGCGTGTGACAGACACTAATCCAAAGTTTATGACAGAAGTTTTTATAGAAGCGGCCAAGCATAAAGGAACAGCCTTTATAGAAATTCTTCAAAATTGTGTGATATTTAATAATAAAACACATGAACAAATTACAGGTAAAGAATTTCGCGATGATAACCAGCTTGTTTTGAAGCACAATGAACCCATGATTTTTGGTAAAAACAAAGATAAAGGGATTGTCTTAGACAAAACAGAGCTAAAAGTCGTTCGCATTGGAGAAAACGGCATCAAAGAGTCAGACATTCTTAAACACGATGCCCATGCTGATAGTCCTAATTTAGCATTCATGCTTAGTCGGTTAACCTTACCGCAATACCCGATACCTGTTGGTATTATTCGACAGGTTGAAAGACCAGTCTATGAAGAACAACTTCATGCTCAAATCAAACAGGCTAAGCAAGAAAAGAAAGCTGTTGATTTGAATGCGTTGCTCAATTCAGGGGATACCTGGGAAGTTGACTAAATTTATCTTATAGGGTGGCAGGTGATATCTCAAAAGTTTCTTTGTTGTTGATTTCTTGAATAGGGGTCAACAAATTCAATAAGTTTATTATTTCAGGTTGGAGTGGTGTTGTCATGACTGATTCAGGAGAGCCCATAAACTTTTTTAGTAAACGCCCCAAATTGATTTTAATCTTTCTTTTTTTATCTTCAGGGTACGTGTCGTATTCTGCAAGAAAACGATCGTAACTAATTTTCATAGACATTTTATCATGTTGATTAAGGTTTTCATTGTTATCAACTTGGGCAGAAACATTAATATTTATTGTTTGGTTTTTCAAAAGTCTAACAGCAACCCAACCCAATGTTTCTTCTTTGTCCATTGTGTAGAGGTACCAATAAAGACCGCCAATACAAAGGCCTAAGATGATGAGGAATGATAAGCATCCTGTGAAACACCCAGAACATCCTTTGTTTTTGCCTCTTTTTTGAGCTCGATCTTCTATGGAATTGGCTATGCTGACATGCGATGATTTTGAAAAGTTAAGTAGGCTCATATGTGTTTTACTAAGAAAGATTAAAAATCGTAATCTTCAGTTGTTGTGCTGTCTGTTGGTTTTTGTTCTGGGGTTGTCGCTGGTACAGGTGCTTGTGTTGGTGCTGTTGTTGTTTCAGGCTCAGTTTCTTGACCCACAGAACTTGTTGTTTTGCTGGCAGGGTTATTAATAAGCGTGTCTGGAATGTCGCCAGCGTTTTGCATCTCTTCTATTTTTTTAACCTGTTCTTCCATTTTATTTACGATATTAATGAAGTCATCATCCATGCTAAGAATAGCCAACAGCTCCACAAATTCTGGAGGGGGGGCGTTCTCGTATTTGTCGGTTTCGGTAAGAAGCTTTTTGAGTACAATAAAAACATTTTTATTAACTTTTTCCTGCTTGTCTTGGGAGAGGCTGTCATATTTGGCCAAAAAATTATCATAAATGCCGAGTAACATGACTTTTTGGTTTTCAGGAAGATCTTTGTTTTTCATGATTTCTTCCTTAAAGCCCTCAACAAAATGAGGGTGTTTGGCCACTTTTACAACGAGTGAACCAAGATCAGCTTCATCGAGAGTATAAAGGTAGATACCGCCACCAATGATAGGGAGAAGGAAAAGGAGAATAAGGGCAAAGCAACCAATGGCAAAACAACCACAACCGGATTTGTTCTTTTTTGGTTCTTTGGGAATGTAGTTGCTAACATTATTCTTATCGGTAACTTCTAATAAATCTGACATAATTAATAGTCCTTCATTAAATAGGGTTCGACGGATCGATGGGTCGAAGGTTCGTGGGAAGAATTCAAAAGGTTATCCCCAAGATCCCTCGTTTCCAAGATCCTATTGTGGCACTTTTTCCCAATCAGCGAGAAACTTTTTAATACCTATTTCTGTTAAAGGGTGTTGAGCAAGTTGTTTAATGACATTCAAGGGGATCGTGCAAACATCAGCTCCCATGAGAGCGGCTTCCAAAACATGTAGTGGATTGCGGATGCTGGCAACAAGAACCTTTGTCGTGAAATCATAGTTTTGGTAAATAGTACAAATTTGCTCAATGAGTTCCATGCCAATGTGCGTGATGTCATCTAGGCGACCAACAAAAGGGCTGATGTAGGTTGCGCCTGCTTTTGCGGCGAGTATGGCTTGGGTTGCCGAAAAGCATAATGTGACATTTGTTTTTATGCCTTCAGCAGTGCATCTTTTAACGGCTTTTAATCCTTCTGTTGTGAGAGGGATTTTGACAACAATGTTTTTGTGCATTTTTGCATTTTCAACAGCTTCTTTAAACATGCCATCAGCGTCTAAAGAAATAACTTCAGCGGAAATGGGGCCATCAACAACAGCACAAATGTCGTTAATGACTTCATCAAATTTACGTCCTGTTTTGGCAACAAGGCTTGGGTTGGTGGTCACACCATCTACAACGCCCATGTCATTGGCTTCTTTGATTTCATTGATGTCAGCAGAGTCGATAAAGATTTGCATATTTTTTAGACGTCAGGTTTCAGATTTCAGACCTCAGTAGGATACTGATATCTGATAGCTGACAGCTGATGTCTTTTTATTTGTTAGCGCATTTTTCGCTACAGTAAACATTGTTTTTCTTTTTAACACCTTGCTCCTGATGAAAAAATGTTGTGCACACAGGGCAAGAGACAAGCGCTTCAATTTGTTGAGAGTTATTACCCTGTACAGGGTTTCTTTTAAAGCGTTTTTTATCTGGTTTGTAAATGAATTTGATCAGAAAATATGCGATGAGAATGATGACAAATAGTTTTAATATCATGTTATTCCTGTGTTATTTAGTTCTCTAACCTGTAATAGGTCTTGTGAACTAGCAAAAATATTTTGAAGAGTCATGTTAAATTCTGGATGAATAAAATCAGGAATTAAGTCACACAAGGGTTTTAAAACAAAATTTCTTTCAGTTAGTGAGCGATGGGGGATGTGTAGCTCTTTGTCTTCATAGATAACATTGCCAAAGAAAAGGATGTCCAAATCCACATTGCGTGGCTGCCAACGGCTACGCGTCCGTCTACCCATTGTTTTTTCAATGTTTTTCAAGGCCTGAAAGAGTTTGTGTAAGGTCAGGTTGGTTTCAATTTCCATCACACAATTCAGATACCACGGATGTTTTTCATCGTGCTCTTTTTTTAAGGGCTCAGTTTCATAGAGTTTTGATAATTTTTTAAGTGTGATTTCAGGATGGGCCGCCAAATACTGGGATGCCTTCTCAAGATTTCCCAACAAATCCCCTAAATTAGAACCAAAACCGATGTAAGCTGTGATGGGCATGAGTGATTACTACCATTTCCCTTAACTTGCTGTAAAGTGCGAATAAGCCGCTAGACGGTTAGTCGCTGGTCTCTAGTCGCACGTCGCACGTCTCACGGACTAACGGACTAACGGACTACGATAGCACGATAGCACGATTTCTCCAGCCACCCTATTCAGAAATAGTAATTAAATAAGCTGCTCCCGCATTTGTTAAGTCCCCATTATCCTCATAATAAGCACTAATAAGAATCTCTTCATAACCATCCGCATTCACATCACCAGCAAAGGAAAGTGTTTTTCCAAACAGACTATCTGATTCTGTCCCTATAAAACTAATATCGGCTTCTTCTAACGAAACAGAAGAATTAAAGTGATTTATTTCA
>Ga0233437_1002912_pt1 | contig 24195 bp, 36 predicted proteins | sample SI_122_August201_FD_182714 | JGI IMG/M metagenome (GOLD analysis project Ga0233437, IMG submission 182714) | Seawater microbial communities from Saanich Inlet, British Columbia, Canada - SI_122_August2016_200_MG | ecosystem: Environmental > Aquatic > Marine > Inlet | place: Canada: British...
ACTCCCTTTAGTGCAACGTTCGGAACGCAAACGCAGTCTACTGTTAAGCCAAGCATTGTAGGATTTAATACGGAGGGGTTAACGCAGGTAAGTACAAGGAGTATTGGCACACTGATACCAAAGGCGGTAAAGTTTCCTAAGGTTCAATCGCCAGTACAAAGACCCAAACAAGAAACACAGTCTCCAAAAATAACGGCAATACCAAAACCGCAGGCATCAAAACTTATGATGTCTACAAGGTTGAACACAGGTTCAGTTGCTAGGGGGGGGACAAAGCAAAACTTAGCAGGAACATTAAGGGTTTCATCGCCCAATGTTAGAACAATAACAAAAACCAATACCACGCAAGCGTTCAAGGTTTCCAACATATTTAAGCGTGTAAACACAACCACTCAAAAACAAAAACAAACGCCGTCTTTCACAGTGCCAAGAGTTCCTGGAATAACGATAAGGCCACCAACATCATTACAAAAACAAACGCCGTCTTTCACAGTGCCAAGAGTTCCTGGAAGAACGATAAGGCCACCAACATCATTTTTTGCAATACCAAAGATACCAATTATACAATTGCCAAAACCAATTGGAGGTAAGGGAAAACCGATAAACAACTTGATAGGAGTTCAAGTAAGGAGAAGAGGACAGTTCTTTAATGTTGGTAATTTTTCCAGTCCAATAAAGGCGTTTAAGAGAGGAAAAGATGTAACCACAAAAACCTTAGCGGCAACGTTTAAACTTACCGGCAAAGGAAAAATACCCTCAACCCCAAAGGGTTTCAGAAGGAAGGTCACGAAGGAAGGTACACTGTTCATAGAAAAGCGTAGTCAGAGATTAAAGCAAAAGTCTGAAGTTGGAGAAATTAATTTGTTCGGTAGAAAACGGAGGAAGAGATAATGGACGAAGCAACAATAAAGACTATTCAAATGCAATTGGATGCGGCAAAGATTGAAGCGGCAAAGCATGGGGTGGCAAGGATGCAACAAGAAGCGTTTAATCAACAAGAAGAAACTTCTACATTTAAAGAACAATTAGATCTCTCGGAGGAAATAGCGCGTATTGACTATTTGTTGAAAGGGTACTCTCTTGAACCATCTAAGGACGGGGGACTTGTATGGGTAAAACCAACAGATAAGGGTATGGTTATATTTAGCGATTATGGGATTCACCTTATAAGAAATACTGTATGTTGGTATCTTAACAAAAATCTCTTATTGTCGAACTTTGACGAGAATACTATAAGAAAGAAAATGTTGGATTTTACTAACGATTTGATAGATACAGTTTTTATGGAATACGATAAAGTTTTTTTGTATCCAACGGTAGAAGATTGTATTGATTTGTTAAAAGAACGTGTGGAAAGAAGAGCAACAATATCATGCTATGCCAGAGAGCTGTCAGGGATAAAATCAGATAAAGAAGAGGTTGTTAGGGAGAAGTTTGCAGAGTTAGAAAATAGGGTAGAGTTTGAATTAGAAAAGATTAGACAACAAATTATTAAAGATAAACTTAAAAGATTTTTGTTAATTGTTAGAGTAATACAAGACGCTATACATTCAACATTTCAGAGAGCATGGAAAGGCTTAGAAAGAGGAAGTTTAAGACAGCATATGCACATCTCGGAAACAAGAGGAAATCAAATTGATAATTCAGATAAAGGGGGGGGTATGTGGCATCCGTTCAAAAGAAGATAATTTTCTTATTTTCATTAATGTTCATGTTAACCTTAGCTTCGTGTATTGAACTTCCGGCGAAACAAATAGGAGAAGATTTGGAAGTGTTCCAAGAGTGCAATAACTGCACGTACTGCAACTTTACAAGAATTACGTATAACGGTGAAGCCATATTCTCAAACGTTGAAGCAACGCAAGATGATACACATTATTATTTTAATATTGCAGCCGGGAACATAACGGAGAAAGGATTAATTACTTATTGTTATAAGTGCGGTAATTCAGAAGAAAGTAATACGGGGTGTATTAATGTCCCATTAACATATAACGGGAAAGAGTTAACCATTCAGGCCGCAATAGTTTACACCTTTATGCTTTTATTTCTGGGGGCTGTTTTCTTTTTACTTATTCTTGCCGGGCTTAATTTGCCAAAAGATATAAGGGACGAAGAGGGGTACGTTCTTCACCCGTCAAACGCAGCAATATTAAGGCCAATAATGTTTGGTCTTGGATGGATTGTTTTAACTGCAATGATGTATATTACAAGTAATATAGCAATAGCATATTTAGACACAAACATACTCGGAGAAATGATATTTCTAATCTTTAGGTTTATGATGTTTGCAACATTTTTAATAATACCGTTGTGTGTTATAATGATGATACAAAAAATTGTACTCAAAGGAGAACTTATGAAACTGATAGAAAGGGGTGTACCACTAACATGAAAATAAAAAGTACGCCTGCAAGAATTGACAGTACGTTGTTAGACGACTTGTTTATTGCCGGGGCTGTAAGGGTTGAAAAGAAACTTAGCAAGTGTAAACCATCAGAGATGACAATACCGAAAATTACAAACTTGTGGAGAAGATGCCCAAGTTATAAAAGAGTTCTTGAAGAATTAAAAACAATGCCGGAGGGTGAAAGAAAATGAATAAGAAGGGGCAACTAGGACCAGTATTTATAATAATGTTTGGTCTTGCATTATTGTTAATAATATCTGTTGGACTGTTGATTGGAGGAAGTGTTATAAAAATAGCAACTGACGAGATTATACCAGAGATTAATAACATCGGAGAAGTTAGTGAGGGAGTTAACATTTCTGAACATTCTGAGATGGTCCTAACACCAATACAAAGTGTTATTGATAGTTTCGGGTTATTAATCTCTGTCATAATGGTATTCTCCTTATTGGGATTTGTTGCGTTGTCTTTCGTCTTCAGAGAAAGCACAAGCAACTGGGTACTTCCGGTGTACGGACTTTCTGTACTATTATTAATTGTTGTATGTATTTTTATAAGCAATGGTTACGAAGAGTTTTATCTTGCGAACGATGATATAGGAGCAGAGTTAAGGGACGCTAGCTTGGCATCTTATTTTGTAATTTATAGCCCGGTGATAATGACAGTCGTTGCTTTTTTGTGCGGTATTATTTTGTTCACAGGAAACAGGGAGGAGTTCGTATGAGACATGGTTTACTATTAGTCCTTATATTTTCTTTGCTTACGTTGGCTCTGACGGCGTCGGTTTCTGGGGAATTGACAAAAATTGGACAAGATTGGGACAATGTTGAAAAATTTACAAAAGACGAAACAACGTCAAAGTATGGGAAGTATGAAATAAAAAATTCTATTCTTGGAATTCCGTTCTTGCAGTTGTCGAAGGTTGCAGATGTTGAACTAAAAATAAACTCGGACAAATGCGTTTATGACTGCTTCGCAGAAAAAGAAATAGTGTTATATAATGACGGAGTCTTGGTAAGCGATATTGTTTTTAAGACCCTAAGACCAGACGGATCATGGTTAGAACAGCCAATAATAAGTTATAAGTTTAGTACAAAAAAGGTTATGACAGGAGAAAAGATTAATTGTTATGATGACGGATTTTATAAAAACGGTACAAAAAAGAGTAGATGTGTTTTAGAAGAATATAATTATGACGGCTGGGAAGAATATAAAATGGGACAAGTTGTCAAGGCCGGAACGTATACACTTAGACTTGATGGACACAAAAAATCTACAAAGACTGTAGATTGGATTATTAAAAGTAATGGGATTTGGACAGGCGAATGGTCTATATGGAATGTTGACACGTTGGACGATTCGATACTTTCTTACTACACGTTTGATAGTTTAGAATCTGGGGAGTTTGTAGATTTGCACAACGTACAAAATCTTACAAATAACGGTACTGTTAACTCTTCAGGAATTATTAACAGTTCAAGGATCCACTCAAGAGCAGGGAACGATTTTACGAAGATGTCTTCAGCCGGACTTCCAGTCGGTAATGCGGCAAGGACGGTGTCAGTATGGGTTTATATGACGGACATTAACGACGCTGGAAATACTAACGTTTTATTCTCTTACGGTACTCTATCAGATTCGTTATTTTTCTCTGTTCAGTTAGTTGGAGACAGTGGTGACAGACCGTACTTCTGGGGATACAATAAAGACATACTAGGATTCACCACAGTAACAGAAGACCAGTGGCATCATATTGTCGTAACGCATGACGGCACAACTACAAGACTATACCTAGACGGTACAAACGAGGGGAACGCAACGCAAACTTTATCAACATCTGGGTCAACTTTCTTTACAGGGCATCTTCAATATTCGCCAGTACACAGCATCGACGGAAAGATAGACGAGTTGGGGATATGGGATAGAGCGTTGACAACGACAGAAATTACAGAACTTTACAACTCTGGCGAAGGATTGCAAGCTCCTTTTAGACAAAACAGTTTATCAGAGCTAATATATCCAGTGGACGATTCTATTAACACTTCAAGGATTGAAGCTAATTATACTTGTAGCGGAGACATACTGGAATCCGGGGTTTTTATTGAGAATGTTTCGCTTTATACCAACAGAAGCGGGACATGGCAAAGCGACTATTTCCACGACTTTGTTACTGAAACGCAAGATGAAGAAATAACTTTTACAAGTTCAAGCGACCTTAACAATAACTCCGTTAAATGGAATTGTTACTTTTGCGATACAGAAGATGATTGTTCGTTTTCTTTGACAAACTATACAGTGTTCTGGGACAATGTAGGACCTACTTTTAACATTGAAGAACCAAACGAAACGATTAATTATTATAAGTTTGAAGGTAATAATAATATCACTTTTAACGAAACAATAACAGACATGGCAGGTTTAAGTAATTGTTGGTACGATTACGACGGGACGAACGTGTCAATAGATGGCTGTGTCTCCGGTGTAAGAAATTCAACAAACATTACAATAAAGTTTGATAATTACAATTTAACGTTTTATTCTAATGACACACTTGGAAACCTTAACACAGAAAATTATCAATGGTCTTATGTTTTGTTAGAAGAAAGCCAGGACTTTTCAAGCATAGTGTTAGAGGGTTCAAGCGATTTAATTACAGCGAACGTTACGTTATCGTCGGACTTTAGAGTAAACGGTGTTGTACTTAACTATAATGGTACAGACTTCTTGGGATCGTTCACAGAATACCAAACAAACAAGTATACACTTTCAATAAATAAAGAGATACCACAAGTTGACGAACAATCAAATGTTACATTTTATTGGAATTTAAGTTTTGAAAGCGGGCAGTATCAAAACACTTCAAGCAATAATCAAACCATTACCAGTTTTGGTATTGACGATTGTTCCGCTTTTACATTTCCAATTTTTAATTTTACAATAGTAGACGAAGACAGCCAAGTACAGCTTGACGGAACAACAGATAATACAGAGGGTAGCGTTGAGTTGTTGGTTATTAATGAAGATACCGGAGAGGAAGCGTTCAACTTCTCAAACAATTATTCAATGGTTAACCCGTTCGGGGTTTGTTTCGAGTTAGATATTGGAGATTCGGCGTTTTATATTAATGCAACCGTTGAGTATAAATCGGACAACAGGTTTACCGAGTTTTATAACATAAGAAACTATTATCTTGCAAACGATACTGATAACCAAAATATAACACTATACGACTTGACGACGGCAAACGGGCAAGAGTTTAAAATAACTTACAAGGGAGACGACTTTGTCCCGCTACAAAACGCTTTGGTGCAAATACAAAGAAAGTACGTTAATGAAGGTCTTTTAAAGGTTGTGGAAATTCCGAGAACTTCGAGCGTTGGATACGCAGTCGCACATTTAATTCCTAATGATGCAATCTATAATCTTATAATATTACAGAACGGGGTTATACTTGACAGCTTTTTAGAAGTTATACCGAACTGTCAAAACCCCAGCATATCTGAATGTGAAATAAACCTAAACCCCGTTATCTCCGGGAGTAGTCTTGTAGACATTGTGGAAGATACAGACTTTTCTTCATCACTAACATACGATGAAGATACAAAAGTTGTTAGTGCTTCATTTGTTATCCCAAGCGGTGTTGCATCAAAAGTGGATTTAGAAGTGGACTTATTAGACAACTTTGGTAATAACAGCGTATGCTCTGACACTTTGACAAGTTCGGGAGGGACTCTTACGTGTACTGTTCCGGAAGCGTTCGGAAACTCTACAATATATGCTAAGGTTGAAGTTAACGATCAGATAAAAAGGCATGGAGCAATAAGCCAAGCACAGAAACCCAAAGAAAGATACGACGGTATTATAATAATGTGTTCAATTGTTTTGTTAATGTTCATCGTGGGTATAGGAGTAAGTGACAAACCAGAACTAATGGGAGTGTTTTTAATACTTGGGTCTTTAATATTGGTAGCATTAAACATGGTATTCACAACATCTTTCTTCGGAGCAGGCGCAACGATATTGTGGTTCGTTGTATGCGTTGTAATGATAATAATTAAATCTGGGAGTAAACGATAATGTCAGCTGTTAGGTTTATTACTGGGGGAATTATGACGTCAATATTCGTAATAGCATTAATTGTGTTCGCTGTACAGTTCGCTGCAGATAATGAAAGCGAAATTAGTTTGTTAAATGATAGCAATTTTGAGGCGCTTAATACTACTCTGCGGTCACAAAATTCTGACATTAAAGATAACTCCGGGATAGTACAGTCAATATTTCTAAAGACGACACTAGAGGCGGGAGATGAACACGCCAGTGGGGGAGGTCAGTTTAAGATAGGACCGCTTAAAGCTGTGTCGTTAGCAATATCAAGTTTTAAGACTGCGTTTAATACAATATTTGGTTCAGAGTTCGCTTTTATAGCGTTAACGTTTGCGTCGTTAATGACAATTCTATTATCTTACTTTTTATATAAGGCTTGGCTTGGGAGGACACCAGATTAAAATGCCAACTTTTAATATGCCAAACTCGACAAGACCAGACGACATAATAATAGAGTTAGCAACGGAAGTCATAGCATTTCCAATAATGATACTGGTTTTTGTGTGGGGTATCGTTTTTATAGGAGGAGTCACAAGACAAGTAAACAAACAGGGTTACGCAGATTTTCCGCAATGGGCCTTAATGGCATCGTTGACAACGACATTATTGGGGATAATGATAACAGTAAGAATGGGAGTGATAGCTTTGCCAGTGTTGGGTATTGTGGTTTCGGTCACAATCCTAAGTGCGGTATGGTTTTTTCTTAGTAGGGGGAGGTTTGAATAATAAACGTAATATTTAAGTACTTTTATTACACATAATTATATAAGATGAAACATACGTTATTTGCATTGATTTTATTAACACTCTATTGTGGCTTAGTTGTCGCACAAGTTAGTGGAGTTATAGGGATCGACTTGTCGCCAATAAATGAAGAAGGAACGACCACAATAATATATGGCAATTGTTCTATACCATTTGAAGAAGTATCAACCGACGAAAACGGATCATATTATACAGTCTTTGAACAGAACAATTCAAACAGTTCAAGAAATGATTATAATATGGGAGATCAAAATGATTATATAGGAATACTGGGAACATTGGGACTAGATAAAGTTTTGCCAATTGATAGTTTAAACGCATATATTGGGACAGAATTAAGACCGTACCCTAATGCTTTTATAGAAAATTTAAAAGTTAGAAATCTTACAAGTTGGTCCCCAATAAGTATATGTCCAACAGAAGGAACACATTGTTTAGAAATTGATGAGTCCGGTAATTATATCACCTTAGATACTGAGTATTCAGCCATCGGAATGAAGTTTTTAGGTGATGTTAGATTAGAAGATACATGGCCGAATACCGACGGAGTTTACGATTTAGGACAGAATAGTTGGGCATGGGATTGGATATATACAGATAATATAAAAGTTAAAGACAGTTTATTAGGGGATGGTTTAATAATTACAGACAGTACAGGAATAATAGATTTTGATGACGAAAACATCAGTACGACTGGATATTATTTTGGTGACGGCTCACAGCTTACAGGAATTAATAGTGGAACAGACAAACTTAATCTTAATGGAAGCAACGCTAATCAAAATATTGATATTGGAAGCTATGATTTAGAAACGTCGGGGGATATGGAAGCAAGCGATTTACGTTTAAAGGATACAGTTGCTCCGGAATTAACCTTTTTAACGTACGACTCTTCAATACAGGATGGGCAAAGACTGTCTAGTATATATTTTACGGGGCAAGATTCACCGGGTCCTAGAGTCGGAGCAGAGATTAGGGCAAGAGCAAACGACGGGTGGGGAAGTTCTGGCGTTTATGACGCGCCAACAGCATTAGGCTTTTTTGTACAAACTAATAATGCGGTCTCAGCAGCAGATGCGCTTGTTATTATTGACGGAGATAATCAGGGGGTTAGTATTGGTCTAGAAGATTGGTCGCCCGGTGGATTATTGGCGTTAAAAGGGTTAGACTCTTCTGCGCAGGTTTTGAAAGCTAGTGCCGCTTTTGGACAGTTTGAGGACATTGTAGAAATTGAAGATTTTTATGGAAGCAATTATTGGGTCGCAGATGCTGCGGGTAATATTCATATCCCACGAGACGATATTAAACACTATTTCGGTGCTGCAGATGACAAATCAATCATGGCAAATAATAGTGGAATGTATTTCACTACAGAGGTAGGATCAACGCCGTTTATTTTTGATGACGATGTTAATATAAACGGAGAATTAACAACAAGTGATTTAAATAACCATAACGGAACTGATTTAAAAATAGCTAAAGACGGAACAAATCATGTTTCCTTTTTTGAAGATATTACATACGAACAAGCAGATACACAAAGTCCAAAAATATCAATTAATGATTATTATACAGCAACAGCAGAAGATGGTAATCCTGTAAATGTAGAAATGTATATAGACCCTCAAGGAAGATTTACATTTGGTGGAGGTGTTTGGGCAACTCAATTTGCACACGATTTATATTTACAGGGCGTGGGAGATGGTTTGGTTATGGGGAGTTATGGAAGATTTAGGATAGAAAGTAACGAAAATCAAGCAAGTGCCTCAAGCACACCAATGATTTATGTTAATGAAGTTGATAGTGGGCATATTAGTAGTGGGGCAATAATTATTGGTGAAAGTACGTCTTATGATTTTGGACATCCTTTTAGTTATAATCCTAAAATATATATGCAATCACAAAATAATACACAAGATGAATGGTTTAGTATGGAACATAATACTAGTAGTGCTGTTTTTGATAGTGGAAAAGGTGGTTTTATATTTAAAGATAATGTTCATGTTACAGGAAACATTACTTCGTTGGGTAATGTAGGTATTGGAACAACTCCACATGCTATTCATACTTTAAATGTTGCTGGTTCAGTAGCAGTTACATCAGGTTTTAGAAGTGATAGTATTATGAGATATTATACTTCAACAGGTTCTTCTGCACAGGGTTCAGCACAAAGAAATATGATAGTCGGAGAAGCATATAGTGGAAAAACTGCTAATAGTGGTGAATTGTTTTTTACTAATGCAGTAGGGAAAATAAGGGGAGAAGACGCATTAAATTTCTCTACTGATAATGGTGATTTGGTATTGAATACAAATAATGGAATAATAAAAGTTGAAGGAGACTTAAATGTTACAGGAAACATTACAGGAAATCAGATATACGGAGAGGCATGGGGGACAGACATCGGAGAGGTTAGTCTTGCGAGTGCCGGAGTTTATTATAACATAACAAACTTAACGGTAGGAAATGTTAATGGGTTTCATTTGTCCGGAGGGGGACTTATAGCAGAAGTTTCCGGAATGTACTCAGTACGTTCTCAGTTCGCATTTAGTGGACAGCCAAATAATGAATATCATTTAGCATTAGGAGTTAACGGAGAAAGAGTACAAAGTTGTCATACAGAAAGGCTTATAGGCAGTGGAGGAGATGTAGGATCCGCTAGCATAACGTGCTTTTGCCCAATGGAACAAGGCGATAACATGACTTCTATGGTGGAAAATGTGGACTCTTCAGGGAATCCAACAATACACAATATAAATTTAAACATGGTGAGGATTGGTGATTAAAATTGTAACTAAATTAAGGAGGTCAAACAAATGGATAATAAATTTAAAACAGGTCTGACACTGGCTATTATAATGTTTGTTGCCGTTTTTGTTTATGCAGTAGACGACATAATTGAAGAGATTAAACTTAAAGAAAAAGATTTCTCTGTTTCAATAAGAAACGAAGCGAAACAGCAATACGACAAAATGCACATAACGAACATAAAACATTCTGAAGTGTTGTGCGACGATAATTCGTGCAAGTTTTCAATGTATAATGAATCAAACGGTACAAAGTATAAACTGGGAACACACGAAATTCCTAAAGGATATTGTGCGAACTATACCGAACAGAACTCCTCATCGTATCTAGTAGACGAAATTGAAACGTACGAGTGTACAAACTATATTACATATACAGATGAACAACTTTCTGATATGGTAGAAGAAAAAACAAAAAAAGTCTTAGAACATTATGCCAATGTATTCAAGCACAGAGAAGAAAGAAAGGCTGAAGAGAAAGGTGGAAAGTTCGGGAAGGGCGACGTTGCTGTTAGCATCTCTTCGTCTTCCTAGTCATTTTATAGTAGAATGAATTGTTTACAAGACCGAATTATTATTATTATTAAGTTACAATAAAAGTATTTAAAAGAGATTAATGTTTATACTTTATGAATAATGAAAAAGATGGTGAAGAAATGATAAGGACGAAGGCAGAATTTTTCTTAAAAAATAAAATTAAAGTACACATAAAGCATAAAAATAAAATGTTTTGGAATGGACTAGTCATTAAAAAAACTGATACAGAAGATGTATATATTTTTGAAGATAATGTTCTGGGAAATGTTTTTTTATTCTTAAAAGATGTCTACGACATAGAGGAAATGAGAAAATGAAAAAGTTTTATAAGTGCAAGACTTGTAAGCGAGTCAGGGAATTTGATGAAAATATTATTATGAAAATCTGTTATTGCTGCCAAGAAGAAATGGAGGTATTCAATTATGGATGAAGAGGTTATTGTTGGGAAATTGTTTAATGAAGATATTAATGGGAATATAATAGAGGTTAAAAGAAGCCCAGAAGAAGTTGATAAAATAAAATATGATTATGCGTGCAAACTCTTAGAAGAATTGCAAACCAACGATTATTCAAAGGAAAACTGGGGAAGACACAAAGAAAAATATCTTAGGGGAAAGGTGAGTTTTGAACATTGGAAAAGATATTGGGAAGAAAACGAAAGTCCAGAAGATAATCTTGGAGAGAAAATAGGGCTTATGATGGACAAATGTTCAATGGCCGAAGAGATTTTTAAAGCACAACCATTCTATTATGATGAAGCCAGAAACTGGTGGCTATGGAATAACGACAAATGCAAATGGGAAAGAGTTGATGATACCGGGATCCTTAACGCAATAAAGAAAACTGCGATAATTAATACTATTAATTCTAAAGAAAGAAATGAAATGTTGGAAGCGCTAAAACAAATCGGGAGAGAAAAGAAACCCGAAGAAATAAAACCGACATGGATACAATTTAAAGATACAATTGTTGATATAGAAACGGGAGAAAAATTTAAGGCGTCCTGTAAATGGTTCGTATCAAACCCAATCCCGCATAACTTGGAAGAAAACGGAATTTCAGATACCCCCGTAATGGATAGAATATTTAATGAGTGGGTGGGACAGGAAAATGTGCAAACTCTTTACGAAATATTGGCATATTGTCTAATCCCAGACTATCCGATTCATAGAATTTTTTGTTTTATTGGAGGTGGAATGAATGGAAAAAGTTGTTTTTTAAACCTACTTAGAAGATTTATTGGTGCTTCTAATTGTTGTTCAACTGAACTCGACACCCTATTACAGAGTAGATTTGAAGTGACAAGACTACATAAAAAACTCGTTTGCCAGATGGGAGAGACAGATTTTAGCGAAATGAACAAAACCTCAGTACTAAAAAAACTTAGCGGTGGTGATTTAATCGGATTTGAGTATAAAAATAAAGACCATTTTGAAGACATTAATTACGCAAAAATTATTATAGCCACAAATAACCTACCATCTACGACAGACAAAACAATAGGATTTTATAGAAGATGGATGATTATTGACTTTCCAAACCAATTTTCAGAGAAAAAGGATATACTTGCAGATATTCCAGAAAAAGAGTATAAGGCGCTTTCTATAAAATGTTCACTGATATTAAAAGACCTGTTGAAAAAAAGGACCTTTACAAACGAAGGAAGCATTGACGAAAGGGTAAAAAGGTATGAAGATCATAGTAATCCACTCGAAAAATTTATGAGAGAATTTACTGTTGAGGACCATGATGGTCTAGTGTGGAAACACGACTTTTCTAAGAAACTTAACGGATGGTGTAAACAAAATAGGTTTAGAGAAATCTCTGATGTAACTATTGGAAAGAAGATGAAGGAGATGGGAATTAGTCAATCATTGCGTGTTTCTTCATGGGATATTAACAAAAAAGCAAGGGCTTGGATAGGAATTAAATACACTGAGGAACAAGAAGAACAAGAAGAACAAGAAGGTTCAACTAACCCCTACACATAGCTGCTGAGTGGGGTTCACTTGTTCTTCTTGTTCTTCTTGTTCTAAGAGGCTGTACTGCCCGAATTTGAAAATAAAACCGAATAACTTTTTTCAAAAAATTGAAAAAACGTTCACAAAACAAGAAAATGGCAATAAAAACAATAGATGGCGTAGAATATGTGGAAAGAAATTATGATAAAATTTTCTATTCTAACTGGTCCCCCCGATCTTTCGTGTTGGGTTTCTGTGCTGGCGCCTTAATCATGTCTACTTTATCCATAATTAAATTAATTATAACAATGACGTCACTTTTTAGTAGGTAGAAACATTTAAATACTTATTATTATTATAATTATTATGAAACGTAAAACACAGAAATATTATGAGCATCGGGTTATGCATGCTTTAAGGGAGTATGAAGTATTGCCCAAGTCTAGGATCGCGTACATCACAGGATTGCATCTTTATTCGGTTAACACTATAATTGACAATCTCGTAAATAGGGGTCTTGTCTCAGTATTAGATGGAAAAATTATAAATTATTATCTTACGGAGGAACACGATGAAAAAAATTAAAACGATTAATACATTTATGGGAATAGACTTCGTTACTGAGGTTTTCGATATGACAGAGGGAAAGGTTCAAGTCACAAACATTAAAACACCTTTACAGTCTAGGAACAAATCATTAAAAACAAGTAAATTTAGTTATTCAAAATCAATTAAATAAAAATGGAGGATAAAAAAATTGTAACAATAGGAGAAATGGCAAAGAGTTACGAAAAGCCAAAAACAAAAAACATAGCAGAGCTTGACGTTGTGTCAACGTCATTCCCAATAGAAGAAAAAACTGGGACTGATCAGGACAATAAACCATTCACGTATAACGCAATAGTTATTGATTCGGTAGAATATAGAGTACCAAACCCTGTATTATTTGACTTAAAACAAATACTAGAGAAAAAACCCGAATTAAAGGAATTCAGCGTTTCTAGTGAAGGCGCCGGGTTAAAGACACGTTATACGGTTATACCGCTATAAAAGTTATTAGAATGGCTTAAAATGGCAAAAAAACATATTACGATTCACACCAAAGGTTTGATTTTCGTGTGGTGTTCAAACTCACTCCATCATAGGGGTGCGGGAGGAGTGGGTGGTTTAAATTCCATTTTCATTTCCGCCCCCAATTCATAGTCACTCCACATTTGTGGGGGGAGGGGTGATAGGTCTAAACCGCCTTTATACATCCCCCCACAATACGCCCATAAAAAAATGGCACAAACAACATACAGATGCAACAAATGCGGATACGAAGGGAAATACCCGATAAACTCTGAAGTGTGGTGTCCATGTAGGCCAAGAAGTAAAAGCAAAATGGTAGAATTAAGTAAGGAAGTTAATAGAATAATGATGAAAGAATTTAAACTTAACAAAATTGAACAATGCTGAAAATATCAGAATTGAAGAGGCGTAGAAAGAATGCGTTTATGAAAGAAGCCGCAACACTTTCCGCAGAATATACACGAAAATTAGAATATCACATAAATTCAAACTTCACCAAATATGCGAACGAGTGCTTCAAGTTGGTTAAAAAATATACAGAGGAGGACAAATGGTGAAAAAGTTAATAAAATTTATTTCAACGGAAGAATTTAGGAAGGTTCTAGCAACCGAGAAAGACAAGCCGAGAAAGCTGGCCTATGTTCTTGGTTTTGGATCAGGGTTAAGAATATCAGAAATTGTTGGTCCTGCTAAAAATTCTAATCAGGAAATACGACCTCTTGAAGCACATCAAGTAGATATAATTTCAAAACAAATTAAAGTTCTTGGAAAAGGCGGGAAAGAAAGAATCACAGTGATTAATCCGCTATTTCCAATAAAAGAAAATATGTTAAAATTATTACCGTTAAATATAAATCGAAGAACTTTACAAAATAGGTTTAAGAAGTTGTGCAAAAAAACTCTAGGAAAGCCACTATCTTTTCACTCACTAAGGCATGGTTTTGCTAATCATATGCTAAACGAAAGGGGACTTCCAATGCCGATGATTCAAGGGTTTGGTGGCTGGGCAAGACTTGACACCGTCGGTATATACGCGAAAGCTAATCCAATACAGGCTGTAGAAAAAGTCTGGGAGGGGTTTTGATGGAACTTCTAAGTTATAAAGGTTATATTCTTCTTATTGCGGCCTTATTTCTTTTTATTTGCATACTTAGTAGTGTCTTTTTAGAATTTTCTTTAGAATTTTCCGAAGAGAAATCGGATTTACTCTTGAATGAATCGGATTTTTTTCTTAATGAATCCGAACCATATTTTTTCGTTCATCAAGATTTAACTTATCAACCTTCAATAACAAATTGTTCAGAAGCAGAAAATTATTCTAATTATAAGGATTTTGATTATGATATTTATTTGAATGATGTATTCGGTTGTGTATTAAAAGAATTTTATATATTAGACAATAATCAAACTGAAACAATCCTTGACAAATATCACGTAACAGTTTTCTATGAACAGTTTGACGTTAATTTTTCAGGAAATAAGAAAAATGGCATATTTGTCATGGGGGAGGAATAATGGTAAAAAAATATAAATTAACAACTAAAGAAAAAAAGATAGGCAATACCGTATTGTATCAAATTAAGGCTTTAAAAGATGAATTAGGCTATCATTTAAATTTAGATGAAAGTTATTCAGGAATACTTGCTTTTGATGAAATTGAACAAATTTATGAATTTATGAAATCTGATAAATTAATGTTCGTAAATTCTGAAAACGCTGTTGCCGAGGGGGAAGCACCATGAAAGGTAAGTTATTTGCTATATGCTTGGGATTATTAATTATTGTAACAATGTTAATCGGGTGTGGTCTGGGTACGGATGATGCAAAATGTAACACTCAACCAATGTTTCAAGATATAGGCTGTTTAATGGGAATGATAATAGTAATGGGTACATGGAGTTTTATAATATTGCCAGTAGGCATATTCTTATTTTTAAAGTTCGCCAAAGCCCAAAATAAAGAAGGAGGAGGAAATGAGGTTTAATAGAATATACGATATTGCCTATGGCGGAAACATAAATTTCTTTGGAAATGTATCTACGTTAATTTTTGGAAATTTATTGCTTATTTTACTGCTTCTTTTACTTTTAATTCCTTCTTGGAATGATCTTTTTTTCTTAAGGTCAATATTAGTCTTATTATTAGTCTTATTTTTCTTGTATTATAATGGTTTGATATTATCTTTTATAAGATTAAAATCTTACCGCAAAGAAGAAAATAAAGAAGGAGTAAAAAAAGATGGAAACTAAAGAAATAGAAAAAGAAATGATGAACGCTATAATGTATGCAGATATGGATGAGGAAGAATTTTGGAAAACTTCTACAATAACTCCTAATGAAGCTAGACAGTTAGATAGAGCCTGGTCTTTAATTTTTAGTTTAAGAAAGAAATCAGAAAGAATACAAGAGAATTTCGCCAAAGCCCCAAATAAAGAAGGAGAGGGAAAATGAATAATGAATCTAATTCAACCTCAAACGAACAACAAAGAATTTTAAAAAGAATAGAGCAAAAGATTAGGTTTGTGAAACAATGCTGTAAAGGTAAAGAGGCAGATTATAGATATTATGAATTAGCGAATTTGAGAGATAGTATCTTAGATGACATTGAGTGCCAAGTTACCCAAAATAAAGAAGGAGTAAAAGAAGATTAAAATGGAAACAAATATGAGAAACAGACTAGTAAATGAGTTTAGAGATTTAATTGATAAAGGATATACAGACTTTGAAATTCACACAGTTGATGACGGATTTTTAATAAATCCCACTAAGATTTTTAAGGAAAAGAAATCAGAAGGATGTGGTCGATATTTTTTTGGTGATAAAATTACGTCTGGTTTTGTTTGTAACCTTATAGAAGGTCTTTGCCCTTCTTGTAAGAAGGAAGGAGAAAAAGAATGAAAAATTTAGAATATAAACGAAGAGGGAAAAAATGGAATATAGGAAAGTAATAAAGTTTAATTGGAGTGATTATCAAACTGTAGCAACTCCAACAGGGGTTGTTGGACTTTTTATGTATCCAGTAATGTTTTTTATGCTTGGGTTTTTATATTTATTTTATATGCCCTTTTCCATATATGATTACTATACAAATAGGGAGATAGTTTACATAAAAAGTCCTCATAAATATGCTTCTGCAATCAGTGGTAGCAATGCGAAGGAGGTCGTGCCTTCGCTGGATTCTAGGTATGCTTACAAAAGTGAGGACAACAATCAAAAAACTAAAGATATAAAAAGGAGTAAAACATGAAAAAACCTAGATTCTATTATATGGATTTAATTAATTATACAGATGACTTCTTAAGGGAAATTATAATGTGGCAAAAAGAAAGAATAGAGGAATTAGAAAATCAAACAGAACATGAAAGATTAATTGAAAAATCGAAGAAGGAGTGCCAAGAAGCCCAAAATAAAGAAGGAGGAAAAGAAAAATGAATGAACAACAAGCCATTAAAGAATTTAATTTAAACATTACTCATCAATCCAAATCAAAGGGTATGGGGCAAATATTTATGTTATTAGATTATTGGAATAACATTGATGAAATAATTGAAGAGTGTGTCTTATCTGAAAACCAAGATACCGAGGAGAACGAAAATGAATAAAAAACTATTATTTTGCAAGTTTTGTGAAAGAAAAAGAGAACTCATGACACATAAAATTAAACTAATAGTTCGCAAAATCATCCTTTTGTGATACAATGAAATGGAGGAAAACAATGGTTAAGAAGAAATTTACAGATGAAGACTTTTTAGAATATTACAATCTTGGATATTCCGACGCAAAAATGGGGAAACTCTTTGGTTGTAATAAAACCACTGTTCGTATGAGAAGGGTTAGATTTTTGTTAACAGCAAATTTTAATCCTTTTTGCGGAAAAAAGTCAGAGAAAGATAGATTAAGTGAAGAAAAAATTGAAAATAAAGAAAAAAAGAAACAATATCAGAAACAATATGATTCAAGACCAGAGAATAAAGAAAAAAGGAAACAATATCAGAAACAATATGATTCAATACCAGAGGTTAAAGAAAAAAAGAGACAATATTATTCAATACCAGAGGTTAAAGAAAAAAAGAAACAATATAATAAACAATATTATTCAATACCAGAGGTTAAAGAAAAAAAGAAACAATATAATAAACAATATGATTCAAGACCAGAGGTTAAAGAAAAAAGGAAACAATATCAGAAACAATATCATAAACAATATTATTCAATACCAGAGGTTAAAGAAAAAAAGAAACAATATAATAGAGAACGTTATTTAAGACAAAAGGAGGAAAAAGATGAAAGTTAATATTAATGATTTTAAATGGTTAGACCAATTCATTTGGATTGCTCTAACGAAAAGAAAAAAAGTGGAATTATATCTTTGTACTGATGAAGAAGGTGGTTTTGGAATAAAGATTAATGGAAAGATTGTTTCTAGAAATCAAGCTTGGGAAGCTTTTGAGGTAGAATTATCTGAAAAGGAAAAGGAAAAACTAAAACAATCTTTCGCGACCAAACCAAAACAATGAAATACAAAAAGGTTAACAACGTAAAGGACTTGCTTATTTATCTTAGACGTAAGGCCAAGCCATATGAAACGGTGATTCTCGCAGAAGAAAACAAAAATAAATCAATGTGGGGAATTGACAGGAAGGGAATAATATTTAAACATGATGACATTTATGAAGCTCCATAGGAGAGGAAAGGTTTAAATACTTTTACGACCTCATAAAAGTATGAAAAAGAGGTATACGTTTTACTTAGATGAAGAATGTGTGGAAGCAGCGAGGAGGATTCTAAAGCCTAGAGGGGCAAAACTTTCCCCAGTAATAAACAAAATGCTTCTGGAATGGATAACACGTGAAGAATTTAAAACACAAGAATAAAAATGGCTAAAATATTAGGATTAGAAACAGGATTAAGTTTACCGTCTATGGCTTCATCAACGGTAGGATTTTATATACTTCTAGGATTGGTTTTCTTAGTAATGGTGGCAATAGCGGGCGGTGTTTGGTGGTGGTACTATCAAAAAAGAATTTATTTCAACAAAATTGTAGTTTTTGAAAACATATCTGGTGTAGGGTGGCAAAAATCACAAAATGATACTGCAAGACATCTAAGGTTGTCTAAAGATGGTACGCAGTTGTTCTGGTTAAGAAAAAATAAAATGCCATTGACAGCATACGGTAGAAAAATGGGGCATAATCAGTATTGGTTCGCTATTGGACCAGATGGTGGATGGTATAACATTGTTTTAGGAGATCTTGACAGTAAAATGGGAATATTAGACATTGAGCCAATCGACAGAGATATAAAATATGTCAGTGTCGCTATGCGAAAAAATGCACAAGAAAACTATGGACCAAAGCAAACTTTTATGGATAAATACGGGACATGGATACTGGGAGGGATTACAATGATAGTTTTTTTTATTGGAGCTTATTTTATCGTAGAACAGATGGGTGTTGTCGGTAGAGAACTGTCAGGAGCATTACAGGGAAATCAAGAAGTTTTAAGATCATTGCAGGGCATTGTATCACATCTTGATAGTATTTGCACAGGAGGGAGCGGTATAACCTCAACATAAAATGATAACACAATTATTATACGATTTGTTAAAATACGTTACAGATTTCTGGGTTGAAGTTTTATTGTTTATTTTCGTTGTAGCGCTTATTGTTTATCTTATCATAAAACTTATTGACAGAAAAGTGTTGAAGAATTTGCGAAAAAATTATAAAGAGTCAGACGATCTGGGGTTGCGAGCGTCAAGCAAACCACCGGAAAAGATTAATGACGGTATGAGGAACGATATAAAACCATTCTTAGATAAAGACCAGAAAGAATATTTAGAACAATGCTTTCGTCTTAATATTAACGATAATATTAAATTTGGCAATTAAAGGGCTGTCGGATACTTATTATTAGTTTACCCCAACAGGATTTATCCCTTTAATCTTCGGTAGAATTTAATACGATTAAATAGTACCTCCCTGCAATTGCTGGGTTTGTCTTGCCCTAGCTACTAGGAAAACAACGAAACCTAACAATAGAACGGCTGCAGCGATAGTAAAGATTGTAGGAAGTCTCGTACTTACGTTTCCTACACCCTCAGTCATATTTCCAACTAGTGCGTCGGAAGCGTTATCAAATTCGCTATCAGCAGTTAACAAGTCAGAGCCTGTGATTATATCAAGTGTTACAAAGCCAATAACTACAAGAATTACTAAACCTATAATACCACCAACTAATCCACCAATCTGCCCTGTCTGTCCCTTCTTATTCATAATGTTTCTCATGTGAATATAAAATATCCTCCTTACAAATTATAACTAACATGGTATATAGTTAATAATTTAAGGTATATAAATGTGTGTTAACAGTGTTACGCTGTAACGCTGTAACAGGGCAAGATTTTGTCCCCCTTATTGGGTATTATTACTATTGGCCGGGAGCAACGGAACTGGTTTTTCTCAGTTCCATTTCTTTTTCGTAATTGTTGATATAGGTGTACGCCGTAGTCTTACCAATGCCTAATGCATTAGCTAATTTGGGTACTGCAATGTCGGGTAGGTTATGATGCAAGTTCATAAAATATTTCTGAGCAACCTTATGTTGCATTTGTTTTTGGTTTAATAATTGGTTCTCTTCTTTGTCGTCTATCATGTCCTCATATTTTTTCTTTTTATACTTTTCCGTTTCTTCAACAAGGTTTGGATAGAACGTATAATTCCCAAAAAAGTTTCCATCAAAGTCTTCATTTATTATTTGGTAATCCCAATCTCTTTTCCCTTTAAGGTACAATTTCTTTTTACTCTTCGGACCATAGAAGTCAAACAATCCTCTCTCGAACTCTCCATGAAACTTTACGTTCAACAAACAATGACTACGAGCAAGAGCATAAAACTTTGGTAGTTCAAAGAAGGAAGGAAGTATTAAAATTAGTATCTGGTTAAGTTGTCGACACTTACGAAAAAATCTTTTAAGTTCTACTGCCGCCTGTTTCATTCCATGAGTCACAAGATCGTCTCCTTCATCCAAAAGAACAACAGAGTATTTCGGAAGTTCAAAACTTTGGTCTACTAACTTTTTAGATTCTAAAGCGACGTTTCCAGAAGTGAACGTATTATTCTTTTTGTGGAGTTCGTTAATCTTGCTTGTAAGATAACATCCAATATGTGTTGCAAGAGTACTCTTCCCATTACCTACACTATCATTACCAGAGATAAGGATTAAAAAGTGCATATCGTCTATAATCTTCTTAGCATAAATGTCAAGGTTGTTCGCTAGTGTTTCGTCTATGTAAGCTCCATCACTTTTTTGGTTTTTGAATGTTCCCTTAGGAAATTCGTCTTGTAAAAATTTCATAGGTCAGTTACTGAAGATTTCCTATCTTTCTTCTTTGGAGCAGACAAGCCATGTAAGTCAACTTGCTTCCGCGCAAAGTCCTCAAAGAAAAACATAAGCTCTTTAAACTTCTTAAAGTTTTCCTGATTTATTTTTTTAACATTTTTTCGTTTAGAGAAAGTCGTATTATTACTATTGTGGTGTATTGGATTATAAAATAAAAACTCTTCTGTCATACTCCTTAAATCTTTAAACTGTTTTAATTCTTCCTTCTTCATAAGAGGTCCTACTTCAGAACAAAGACTTATAACGCAGGCGTTCATAACTTCATAATTGTATTTTCCATAGCCATGATTGAACGCTAATAAATTAATTCTGACCTCGTTTATTATTTCTTGCGACGTATGGATTCGTTGCATCTTTAGTATTGCTTCATTAAAACTACTCTCTTGATTAAAGGGCTGAGCCATGTAAAAACTACATCGTAAAAGTATTTAAAGTTATGTAATGGACAATGCGAAACAATTAAATAGTAACACTTCATTATATATGTTACGCTGTAACAGACACCTGTTACGCTGTAACACAAGATGATAAAAGAGCTAAACGAATTAATTAATGGTAAGAAAGTTTTGTATTCTTTAGTTGGTATATCTTTAATATTTATTAGTGCATGCGGCTTAGATATTTATAATTCTTTTACCGAAGGGAATGAGTCGATACCGTATAAACATTTTGATTATGTTAATGATGATTGTGTTGACAAGTATCCGCAAGGAGATAGTTATTATTTATCTAAAGAATACCAAGAAGACAAAGAGGAGTGTATGAATGGTTAGTATCATAGACAGAATATTAAGGAGAAGAAAAAAAAATACTGGCGGTGAAAGTTCAAGGTTGCAAAAGGTTGTGCCAATAGGTCCAGAGCCAAGACCAAAGCCAAGCGACATAAGAGACACCGGAAGCAAAACTATCACAGAACGTCAAGCAGCACCAATAGTACAACAGATAATTAAGAGGGGGTCGGGTAGTAGTAGAAATAATAATTCTGGAAGTTCGTCAAGTTCAGCACAAACGCAAACGCAAACAACTGTCCCCACAACGACATCCTCCACTACAGAACAACAAACGCAGGCACAAACGGTGATCCAAGCCGAGAGGTTTCGTGCAAGCATACAGAAGCAACAAAAACCTTCGGCAATAATTTCTCAAATAAAACAAGCGGTACGAAAAGGTAATGGGCAATCCATAAGCCAAGCCGAAAGGTTCAGAAGTAGTACGCAGATTAATAAGCGTGACGTCTCACAAGTTCTTAGCGTTAAACGGTTAAAACCAAAAAAGGAAACAAAAAAAAAAGAGCCTGCAATTTCTTCACTACAAGTAGAAGATAAAGGACCCGGCTTTAAACAACCGATATTAACTTCAGTAAAACAATCAATAACAAAACTATTTAATCCGCAGAAGGATACAGACGTTGATAAGATGTTTCGTGTTTCCACTGTCGGAAGTGAACAGGGTACTGCCAGAAGAGAAACATTTACCGAGAAAGTAATATCACCTTTTGGTTTTTCTGGAAAGACAGAAGGAGAGATGAAGACAATAACTCCACAGTTCGGAAGCGTGAACTTACAAGCTCCTACCACAAGATTGGGGGAAGCAAAGGAAAGGTTCATAACAACTGGTGAGGGAAGCGATGAATTATTTAGACTTGTTGGAAAGACTGACGTACAGAAAAAGGTAGAGCTTGGAGTGCAAGTGGTAAAACTTGGTACTGTAGTTGGGGCGTCATTAGTTCCTGGTGCTGGTTTGCCAGTGGCCGTTGGGTTTATAGGGAGCGGAGTAAAATCTAATCTAGCCATAACAAAGGCTGAGAAGGAAGGTGTTAAGGTTTCAAAGTTAGAAAAGATTGGTGCTGTAGCAGAACTCGGTATTGGATTCGGAGGGGTTAGGGGATCTATTAGCGGAATAGAAAGGGGTCTAGTTGAGAGTGAGTTAAGACAATTGTCTAAAGCAGATTTTAAGTTTAAGGGTGATGTTATTGTAGACGATAAAACAGGTCTTACAAAAATCACTGGAGTTCAAACACGTAAAGGTTTGCGTACAGAGGTAGAACTTGGAGGAAAGATTATTAGACAAAATGAGAAAGCGGTTTTTATTCCTGAGGGTGTTGGGGTGTCAACAACTACTGGGAAACTTTCATTCAATATAGGTAAGGAATTTAGGGGAGGTATGGGTACTAAAATATTTTCTTCTCAGAGTTTTCAGTTTGGTTCAAAATCGGTAGAACTTGGGAAGGTCGACGATTTATTTTTTTCATTATCGAGGACTTCAATAAAACCGCAGGCAAGTGTGGGGATTACATTTACAAAAACGGATTTAACATCACCACGTTTTGGTAGTGATATTGGTAAAAGTTTAAAGGTTGGTGGAGAGCCTATTGTAGGAGATCCGACAATTTCAATATCAAAACAAATAGGTAAGGGAATAGACAATGAAAGGTTTTTTGCGGTACGGTCAGGAACTTTAGGTTTTGGGAAGGGTGGTGTAAAACTTACAAGTAAAGAGGCGGGGATAATAAAAGAGATAAGGGTAGACAGTCTTGGACTCTCTGGTTTAGAAACAAAAGAAACTTCTAAGTTTATTAAAACAAGTTTGCCTAAAGAGAAAAGAACTCCCTTTAGTGCAACGTTCGGAACGCAAACGCAGTCTACTGTTAAGCCAAGCATTGTAGGATTTAATACGGAGGGGTTAACGCAGGTAAGTACAAGGAGTATTGGCACACTGATACCAAAGGCGGCAAAGTTTCCTAAGGTTCAATCGCCAGTACAAAGACCCAAACAAGAAACACAGTCTCCAAAAATAACGGCAATACCAAAACAAATAGGTAAGGGAATAAACAATGAAAGGTTTTTTGCGGTACGGTCAGGAACTTTAGGTTTTGGGAAGGGTGGTGTAAAACTTACAAGTAAAGAGGCGGGGATAATAAAAGAGACAAGGGTAGACAGTCTTGGACTCTCTGGTTTAGAAACAAAAGAAACTTCTAAGTTTATTAAAACAAGTTTGCCTAAAGAGAAAAGAACTCCCTTTAGTGCAACGTTCGGAACGCAAACGCAGTCTACTGTTAAGCCAAGCATTGTAGGATTTAATACGGAGGGGTTAACGCAGGTAAGTACAAGGAGTATTGGCACACTGATACCAAAGGCGG
>Ga0233437_1002915_pt1 | contig 24165 bp, 25 predicted proteins | sample SI_122_August201_FD_182714 | JGI IMG/M metagenome (GOLD analysis project Ga0233437, IMG submission 182714) | Seawater microbial communities from Saanich Inlet, British Columbia, Canada - SI_122_August2016_200_MG | ecosystem: Environmental > Aquatic > Marine > Inlet | place: Canada: British...
TAATTCATTAAAACAAGAAATTTTGTAAATTTATGAAGATAGACAAAATTTCCTTAGTTCATAAAGTTTTAGAAATCAAAGATTTCTAAACCATTTAAAAATCTTCGATTTTTAAAAGTTCTATAATTTATGAACAATCAAAAAGTGTTTATAAATGTGTCGTTATAGTTCTCATTGTGTTATCCCAAAATTAAGACTCAATCATTTTTTACAGTATATAACATGCAACATATATCCATATAATAAAAACGTGATAACCAATTACAGTTCCCACATCAAAAAACCAATTCAAACAAGATAAAAACAAGATAAACCAAAACCAAAACTAATCCATGCTTCCAATTGACATTTTTCTTACCCATAAGCACAAGGGTATATATTACACCAACAATCAAAAACAAAGATGTCATTAAAATCGCAGAAGACTGAATAAAAATAGGCCTAACAACGGCAGCTACCCCTAAAACAAAAACTGAATTAGCAACTAATGATCCAAGTACGTTTCCAAAAGCTATATTCTGCCTATGTTTCCTTATAGATTTAAACTGGACAGTAAACTCTGGAGCAGAAGCACCGATACCGATAATCACAAGACCAACAATATAGGGGGAAATATTCAATAATTGAGATATGCTTATTGAAGAAAATACCAGCTGTCTGGCTGAAAAAAGCAAAACACCAAGTGCTATACTAAATATAAGAACATCTTTCCAGATAGTTTTAAACTTGACATCCTCCTTCATCTTGCCTAGCTCCCCTTCAACCCTCCAAAGCCGGACTATATAGAGAAAAAAAGTACCAATAAGCAAAACCCCTTCAGATCTGGATATCTGCCCATCTAGAAGCAAAATCAAAGGAAAAACTATAACAAACAACGTAGATATAGGGCTAGTACTGACTATGCTCTCTTTCATCTTAATATTAAAAGAGATTAATAACAATAACCCTAATATGGGAAACTTAAACAAACTAGACCCAAGCACAGCACCAAAAACAATCCCCCCTTGATTAGCAGTAGCGCCTGTAATTGCTGCAACCAACTCAGTCAATGAAGTACCAATAGAAAGGACCAAAAACCCGATAAGATAATCAGATATGCCTAATTTTCTGGCATAATCTGAAATACTATAAACAACTAAGTCAGATGACTTAATGACCATAGCCAAAGAGATCACAACTACTATGATATTAAAAGTCAGTGGATTTAATGTATTTATCTGACTTATTATTTGATCTATCATACATTCACCTTGTGTAATCTTCTGACAAACTTCAATATTTCAATCCCTATAAACACAGACGATGAAACAAAAACAACATAACCCCAATCGATCAATGTCAAAGGAACTGTCTTAAACAAAGAAGCAAGTGGGGTATGTATAACAGCTACCTGTAATAAGATAGATATTGCCATAGCACCAATAAGCCACATATTAGAAAACACCCCTACCTTAAACAATGAATTATCTTCAGACCTGCAATTAAGCACATTAAACATCTGAAACATCATCAAAGTTGTAAAAGCCATTGTCTGTGCATAAACAACTCCTTTTGGCAGATACCATTTAAACATAAATAAAGTCCCAGCCATCATTATAACGCCTATCAAAGCCATCCTTATGATTATATACTCAGATAATATTCTCTCCTTAGGATGTCTAGGTGGCTTGTCCATAAGTCCTTTTTCAACAGGCTCAACACCTAAAGCCAAAGCAGGAAAACCATCTGTAACCAAATTGATCCACAAGATATGTATGGCAAGTAAAGGTAAGGCATTTCCAAAAAAACCAGATAGCATTATAGCAACAAATATAGTCAATACCTCACCAAGATTAGAACTCAAAAGATACTCGACAAATTTCTTGATATTGCTATAGATAGATCTCCCTTCCTCAATAGCATTGACTATGGAAGCAAAATTATCATCTACTAATATCATATCAGAAGCTTCTTTACTGACATCCGTCCCTGTAATACCCATAGCTACCCCAATATCTGCTTTTTTCAAAGCAGGAGCATCATTAACACCATCCCCAGTCATAGCGATTATATGCCCATTCTTGCGAAGCGCCTCTAAGATCTTAGATTTATGTTCTGGATTAACCCTTGCATATATATTTACAGTCTCAACATGCTTCTTCAGATCTTTTATCTTATCAAGATCCTTCCCTTCGATTGCATTTCCTTCAATACCTAATTCTTTAGCAATTGCTTTTGCTGTAACAATATGATCCCCAGTGATCATCACAACCTTAATGCCTGCTTTCTTGCTCTGCTCAATAGCCAGTCTTACCTCAGGTCTTGCAGGATCCATCATCGCCTGTAACCCTATAAAGATAAGATTCTTCTCAGTTAATGCCCCTTCATTATAAGCAAAGCCCAAAACACGTAAAGCACCTTCTGCAAACTTATCATTAATTGCTAATATTTTCTTTTTTTGTAATTTATTCAGTTTTTTTATCTTACCATTTACCAATATCCTATTGCATGAATTAAGAATAACATCAGGGGCCCCCTTTGTATAGATAGTCTTCTTACCACCTATCTTATGAAAAGTAGACATAATCTTCCGTTCAGAAGTAAACTGTATCTCCCCAATTCTATGGTATTTACGATCAAGCAGGTCTTTATCTAACCCAGCTTTAGCTGCAGAAACAACTAATGCAATCTCAGTCGGATCTCCAATATTCTCTTTTTTCTCTAATTTAGAATCATTACATAATGCCCCTACCTGAAGCAATAAAGAAAGATCTTTTGCATTTACTTCTCTATCATCTATCTTAAAATCCCCTTTTGTTAAATAACCTTCACCACTAACATCAATTATATTATTATTAAAATACATTTTCCGAACAGTCATTTCATTACAGGTTAACGTCCCAGTTTTATCAGAACATATCACAGTAGTTGAACCTAAAGTCTCGACAGAAGGCAGCTTCCTTACCAAAGCATTTCTTTTGATCATTCTCTGAACACCAAGAGCAAGAGAAATTGTAACTACAGCAGGCAATCCCTCAGGGATAGCAGCAACCGCTAACGCAACTGAAGCGATAAACATCTCAATAGGAGAAAGCTCTGCTTTCAATAACCCAACTAAAAAAACAACTACTGCTATTATTATAACAGCAATCCCCATAAATTTTCCAAGTTGTTTTAATTTTATTTGTAATGGAGTTAATACAGTTTCTGTTGTCTGAATCATCTCAGCGATCTTTCCGATCTCAGTATTCATCCCAGTAGAAGCGATTAAAGCTCTTGCCCTGCCCTTAGTAACAATTGTAGAAGAAAAAACCATATTGATCCTATCTGCAACAGGAGTCTTCTCATCTAAAACCACTAACTCTTTCTTAACTGGAACAGATTCCCCAGTCAATGCCGCTTCCTGTGTTTGCAGATTTATTACCTCAATCAACCGAGCATCAGCAGGAACCTTATCGCCCGTTTCCAATATAATAATATCTCCTGGAACTAATTGAGAAGCATCAATCTTTTGCTCTTTTCCATCTCTAAGTACCTTTGCTTTCAACGAAGCCATCTTTTTCAAGGCTTCAATTGCTTTTTCAGCTTTATACTCCTGAATAAAACCAAGTACTGCATTCAAGACCAATATAGCACCAATAACAATAGCATCTATCTTCTCTCCAACAAATATAGAAACAATCAAGGCAACCAATAAAATATAGATAATAAAATTATGAAACTGACTTATGAATATCTTTAATGGGGATATCCCTTCTTTCTCTTTTATCTCATTAAGACCATATTGATTTATTCTCTTTTTAGCCTCACTTGAACTCAATCCATTACTGGAAGTTTTTAATTCCTTATACAATACCTTATTTTCTTTATAGTACATCTTACTCACCTAGTTTTTGTTCGATAGATCTTTTTTCAATCTCCTCAAATTTAACATACCACTTATTAGCCTCATCATCAAATAAAAAAACAACATTATGCCGTTTATCCTTATTCAAAGCAAATAGAAGTGGCATAGGAATCGTAGTCTCAAAACTAGATCCACGCTGATACAACTTTCTCTTAAACTCTACTTTAACCATTCTTCAAAATATACTTATTATTATACTTATTTATTTACTTATATTTAAATGTTCCTATAAGAAAATCAATGTATAAGGTAATAACATATGTCACTAGTTAAAATAAACTAGTAACATTTTTATACATATAATAAAAACAACAATATATGCAAACAGCAATAATAGTTTCAAAAAAAGACCCTGCAGGAATGAACATATCATCATTCTTAGAAAAAGCAGACCTAAAAAAACTAAACGCAACATTATACAAAGTAGAAAAAGAATCAATCTACAACGAAAATCTAGATAAAGAAATAGAAGCAGACCTATTCATATTCGCTACAAAACACCAATCAGCAAAAGGTGTCAACTCCTTAAGCTGTCATGCTCCAGGAAATTGGAGCAAAGCAGAAGCAGGTGGAAAAGATAAACAATTATGCATAGCCCCTGCAATTCTACTAAAAGAAGCATTCTTAGAATTAAACCAATTAGGTAAAGACATAGACAACGAGATAACATTAGAAGTTACACACCATGGACCATATCTTGAAAAACCCTGTATGTTCATTGAAATAGGCTCTAATGAAGAAAACTGGAAAAATCAAGAAGCAGGAAATATTATAGCAAACGTCATCTTAAACTTACTAAACAAAATAGACGACATAATGAACAACAAAAACAATTACCAAATAGCTGTAGGTATTGGCGGCCCACATTATGCAAACACATTCAATAGAAGACTACTAAAAACAGACATTGCTATAGGTCATATCTGCCCAAAACATAATCTAGGAAACCTAAGTAAAGAATTAATTCAACAAGCAATAGATAAGACAACCCCAAAACCAGATTTCATATTACTAGACTGGAAAGGATTAGGAAAAGAAAAACAAAGAATTCTAGAAATATTAAAAGAATTAAATATAGAAATTAAAAAAAGTAATAAAATATAATTATTATTTCTTCTCAGCAGCAGGTTTTTCAGCTTCAGCAGCAGGTGCAGCAGCTCCTTCAGCAGGTTTGCCATCAGCTCCTTCAGCAGGTTTGCCATCAGCAGCAACAACCTCTGCAGGTAATAATTCTTTTATCATAGCATCTGGTATTCCAGCTTCCTTAAGTTTAGCCTTAATCTTTCCTTTTTCCTGACCTTCCATCTGAGTCATTATTGTTTTAGCCTTAGTTTCAAACTCTGTTCTTCTCTGCTCAATCTCAGCTGCTAATTTCTTCTTCTCTTCTTCCAGCTTAGCTTTTTCTTCTGCAGAAAGTTCAGTCTTCTCTGTCCTGATCTCTTCATCAAACTTACCTTCATTGATTTCTTTAGTAGCATCCATAGCAGGTTTCCCCTCAACTAAAATACCCATAGAATTACAAGTTCCAACAACTTCATTAATCTTATCTTTCAAAGTCTTGCCAAGTAAAGCAGTTTCTTTCATCTTAGCTATCTTGATTATCTGCTCAATAAGAACATCAGCAACCTTATCCTCTAATGGATTTCCAGAACCTTTCTCAATACCAGCCTCTTTCTTCAATAACTGAGAAGTAGGCGGTGTTCCAATCTCAATCTCAAATGATTTAGTATCTTTATCAATTATAACCTTAACAGGAACTTTCATCCCAGCAAAAGCTTTAGTCTGATCATTAATCTTAGCAACTACTTCGCCGATATTAACACCCATCGGACCTAAAGCAGGACCTAATGGTGGCGCAGCTGTAGCTTTTCCACCTTCAACCATGACTTCAACTGTTTCTTTTGCCATCTTAATTTTTCTCACGCACTAATACGCTGGATACCTATCTTTCATCAGACCCGAAGAAACATTGGAAACTTTCAGAAAGTTTCTAATGTGCTCAAAAACCGATGGTTTTTGACATGTCTGATCTAATCAACAAGCGACCAATACTAGTAAAGAATATTAACCTATTTATAAATCTTACTGTACTTGATTATATCACTACTCTAGACCTTTTTAAAAAACTTTAAAACAAAAAAATAAATAAGAAGAAATTAATCTTCATCCTCATCGTCGTCTTTCTCTCTTCTGACAACCTTAACAGCATCCATCCTCAAAGTGATTGGAATAGGTACTGCTGCTTCTAATAACTCGACAACAACTTCTTCCTTTTGCTTGTCTATCCTAGTTATCTTAGCATTTTCTCTCTTAAAAGGACCAGAGATTATTTCACAAATATCATTCTTCTGCATATTAACTTCTTTCTTTACCTGCTCTAACATATGTTCTATCTCTTTATATTCAACAGGCTTAGATAATATGCCTCTGGCATATGGAACATTAAAAGCTGCTTGCTCTGCATCTGTTCTTGTACCAGCCTCTACAAAGATATAGCCCCTCATACCATGGGGCCTTATTACAGAATAAACTTCAAGTTTCTTCCTTGTAGCATTCGCTGTAACAAAATCCATTACTTGATCTTCTCTGTTTGCAGTAACTCTCAACGCATATATTACTTCGTTTTCCCGATTGTTTTTTTCTTCTTCTACCATTTTATATTCCTAAAAAAATAATACTTTTACCATCTGTATAATAAAACCCATAAGACCGATGATCAACATTCCTAATCCAGATACTTTAACTATAGTCATAAACTCAAGCTTATCTGGTTTCTTAGTTACCCTAAGTACTCGGGCACATTCCTTAAGAAATCTCTTAAATTTAAATAATATAGCATTAAAGTCCATTTTAGTCTATAAAGTCGATACCTAGTTCGTTCTCTATCTCCTTTTTCTTTTTATTTGTTAGTGTAACCTCTCCCCCAAAGATCTGGGACGATTTAACACCTGTCACAATTAGCATAGTACGAATAGTTTTCTGAAGATCTTTGTATATCTGAGCACCCCATATGATTCTTGCATTTTCGCTTAATCTTTCTGAGATAGTCTCAACAACCTTTCTTGCTTCTTCCAAAGTCATATCTTCTCCGCCTGCTACATTTACAAGAGCTCCATTTGCCCCAGTAATATCAACATCAAGTAATGGATTATTTATCGCTTTTTCAACTGCTTCAACAGCCCGATTCTCAGAATCTGACTCACCTACACCAATTAAAGCAACCCCACCACCCTTCATTACTGTTTTGATATCAGCAAAATCAAGATTAACAAGACCAGCTTTAGTAACAAGCTCTGCAATGCCCTTAACAGCATTTGTCAATATCTCATCTGCTACCTTAAAAGCAGTATGTAAAGGTAAATCTGGTGCAAGGTCAAGTAATTTATCATTAGGTATAACAATTAAAGTATCAACAACTTGTTCTAATTTCTCAAGACCAAGTATAGCATTTTCATATCTTGTCTGACCTTCCATTGCAAAAGGAATTGTAACAACACCAACAGTTAATGCTTCCATCTTTTTTGCGATCTCTGCAATAACAGGAGCTGAACCCGTACCAGTTCCCCCGCCTAAACCACATGTTATAAAGACCATATCAGCACCATCTAAAGCTTTCTTAAGTTCCTGCTCTTGTTCTCGAGCAGCCTCTTCTCCCACTTTAGGGTTAGCACCAGCACCTAATCCCTTAGTTATATCTCTTCCAATTAAGATCTTCTTTTCAGCAGTAGTATACAGTAAATCCTGAGCATCAGTATTAATAGCAATAGTCTCAGCACCCTTTATTCCAACTTCAGCAATCCTATTTATAGTATTATTTCCACCACCACCAGCACCTATAACTTTTATAGTTGCTTTCTGCACAGATAAAAATGCCTCAAGTTCTGCATCTACATCATTAAGTTGGTTAGATTGATTATTCTGAATAGAATTAGGTTGATTATTAGATTGTTCACTAGAAAACTCACCTTCAGGTAATTCTGTTGCTTCCTTAACGAATGATTCCACCTTTGTCCACCTTTCTACTCTTCAGTAGCATTACTCTTATTTAAATTTTCTTGTTTTGCCTTATCTTCTTTTGGCTTCTTCTCTGATTTACCCATTGTGATGTCCTCTAAATGAGGTAGTAATTCTATAATCTTTTTCTTCAATTCTACTTGTATTTCTTGTGGAAGTTCTTGCTCTGTTTTTATCTCTGCTTTCTTATTCTCTACCTTAATTTCAGAATCTTTTAATCCCAAATTAATCTTTAATATTGATTGTAGCTTTTCTTTATCATCTGTGATAATCTTATTTACTTTAATATCATAAACAAGTTCTTTTCCTGCTAAAGGATGATTAAAATCAACTAATGTTCTGCCGCCAGAAACTGTCTTTACAATGCCCATTGTCCCATCAATATTGACTTGCAATCCAGGCATTGGCTGTATTTTTTCTTTTAAGAATTTTGATGTTGATATTAATTGAATAAGCTTAGCGCTTTTCTTCCCATAAGCATCATCAGGAGATACATCCAAAGTATATTCCTTATTAACTTCCTTGCCAGGCAAAGCACTATCGATTCCTTTAATCAGCTGACCCTGACCGACGCAGATAACAGCAGGAACATACTCAGCACCCTCTTGGAATACGTCATTTTCCTTAGCTACTTTCTCATCAGTTGTATCAAATATGAAATTATCTTCTTTTATCTTACCTGTATAGTTTAGTTCAACAAAATCTTTTTCTTTTATCATTTTAACATTTAGCCTCTTTTCCTTCCACCTCTACCTTAAATAAAATTTGGTAGAAGTAATATCATTTAGAATATCTAAGATATTTATAAACCTTTTGGTTACCTCAAGCTATGCTTGAATCACCAATACAATACAAGATTCACTACTTAAATTTCTCATCTATAATCTTTATTATATCCTTAACAATCTCATCTGGCTTTATCCCAGTAGTATCTATTACAATATCATAATTACCCATATCATGATAATCAACACCATAATATTCCTTATATCTCTTATTTTCAGAATCAATCCTTATCTTTATCTTCTTAACAGTATCTTCAATATCATTATTAGATTCGTTCTTACGCCCTTCTTTAAAGATTCGCTTAGCAGCTTCCTTCAATTCTACATCCAAGAAAACTTTAACAGCATTAGGTATAAAATGAAAACCCAATCTAGAGTCAATTACAAAATCATCTTCTGATTTACCAACCTTAACCTGCATATCATCAAGCTCTTTATCGATTTCCCCATTATCATTCTCAGCAAGTTTGCTCAACTCAAGCAAACTAATCCCTTTTTCCTTAGCAAGCTCCCTCATAAAATCCCCAACAGAATAATGTTTATACTTTAACCCCTTAGCAATAAGCTTAGCTACTGTTGACTTACCAGAACCAGCTATCCCAGATACAGTTATTATCATACATAATTCATTATTATAAGTACTATTTAATATTTTCTTAAAACACCAATCAAATCAAAAATCATAGAACTTAAGAAATAGTGTAACTTGAACCATCACAACCAAAATTTACTATTTCACCAGTCTTTAAATCTGATGGAAGATCTTTATCTACAACTACAACAGAACACCCATACATCAATCTTGAAGCTGAATGGCATAACGCCCTTTTTGGGTCCCCCCTCAACAATGCTGCCTTACACCCACTCATAGTTATATCAAATTCAATCTTACTATCCGCATCAAGATCAGCTAAAACAATATAACCATCTGGATATCTATCCCCAATACCCTTCATATAACTCCAAAAAATATACTCCTTAGCCAGGCATTGCCTTTCTAGAAAGCTATCAGCATGTTCCTTAAAATCAGGAAACTCATCTAACCCAACCCCATCATAGGCAAAAACTTCTCTTAAACTAGGTAATCTGACAATTGGAAGTCGTTGTTGAGGTAAACTACCAATTATAATTTTACTATAATTAATATCATGAGTTCCATCTTTCCTATGTACTGGAGTATATTGAAAAAGACTCACACCATCATTTGAAAAACCCATTTCAGCAATAGAAGCCCAACTAGTAGATACTATATCCAGATCATAAATAACCATATGGTCAAAAACAGCTTTCTCAATAAATTCTTGAGATCCTGGTGGAAATTCTCCAACAAGACCATCGTCAAGAGAATAATAACCACCCCAATTACACCTTGAATGTGATACACCCGTAAGGAAAATGCTACTCGCGCCAATGTTTCTAAAAGTCTCATAAGAAGGGGTAGTAGAAACATTAACAAGAAAAACACCTTCATTATTAGGATGTTCCATTACCAAAGCCCAATAGTTACATTCAACCTGTTTTTGAGCAAAAACCCGCAAAGGACCTGCATCAAGACCCCTAGTAGATGCAAATTGAGTCAATCGAGTATGATTTAAACTAGATTCATGACTTGAATCAGATTGCATTATACGCTTAATAAGAGCACCACTCTCTGAAAAACCACTAGGATCAGAAACCCCATAATTTATTACATCATAGATAGACTCTGTTAGACCAAACACACCCAAAATATCAAGATTTGATGAAGTTCTTAAAACCTGTGCCCCAAACAAAGGTAAATGAGGTTTATCCCTTTCAATCATAGCAAAGACAGGTACAGATATTACAGAACAATCCCTTGCAATAGCCTCAAGTATACTGAATTTTCCACCAAATTCATGAATATAATCATCTTCAATTCCATTAATCATAGGGTACCGTTTTCCCATAAAAGCAGTAGAATGGCTAGGACTTTTTAAAGATTCCTTAAGCCTAAATTAGATTAATATTACACCCATTATAATCTGGATATAAACAACAAAAGAAAAAGATTTAATAGATTAACTTATTTTAGTAATATTATGAAGTCTAACCTAACAGAAAAACTATCAATATATCTATTAAAAAAAGGATTCACAATAAAGATATTGACAAGCACTTGTTTTGATATCCTAGCTAGAAAAGAATCAAGAATCCTATTAATTAAAATCCTAGAAGACGCCAACTCTATTTCTGAAGAATATGCTAAACAGATGAACCACATCTCATCTTACACAGGAGCTTCTCCATTAATCATTTCAGAAAAAGCAGGTTCTAAGATACAAGACAATGTAGTCTACCTAAGGTTCAACATACACACATTAAACTTCAACACATTAAAAAACTCAGTAGACAACAAATTCCCATTCATAAAATCAGACCATGCAGGCCCAACAGCACACATTCTTGGAGATAAAATCAGAGCAATAAGAGAACAAGAAAACATCTCATTAGGTGACATAGCAAGAAAAGTAGGAGTTTCAAAAAAGATGATCCAAAAATATGAAAAAGGAGAAGCAGACGTCACTTTAAATAAAGCATTAAAGATCTATGATGTCTTTGGCCATAAAGTATTTGACAAAATCGATATATTTGAAACCCCCCTTAAAACAGACCAAGAGATAAAATCAGTAATCGGAAAAAAGTATTCTAAACTAGGCTTTGATGCCATAGATACAAAAAAAGCCCCATTCGACATCATCGCAAAAAAAGAAAAAGAACTAATATTAACCAGAGTTGGAGACAAACCAAAACCAGAACTGGATTCCTTAAGCAAACTAGTAGACGCAGATAAGTTAGTTATATTTAATAAGAAAAAACCAAAGGAAATACCTGCTTTAACCAAGAAAGAATTCATGGAATTCGAGAAATCGAAAGAATTGATTAAGTTCTTGAAGGAGTTTGAGTAAGAAGAAAGTAGGGTTTAGCTACTGTTCAAAAATGAATTGCGAAAAGTTTATATATCTACTCAGATATAATAGTGCATATGGCAGATAAAGAAAAACAAGAAATAAAAAAAGAAATTGAGAAATTAAGTGCTTCTATATCTCAAGTTATAAGGGATTTAGATGAAGTGTCTGACTAATTCAATTTTTTCAAAATTTTATTAATTTTCTCTTCAGATTCTCTAAGTTTTTCTTTAAGTGTTCTTTTTGCCCTGATTATCTCTCTTTTCTTAATATCCCTATCCTTTTTTAGAGATTCCATACTTTTCTCGCTAAAGAACGTTCCAATAATTGTTCCAATTAAACCCACTATGACAGTTAGAAATATATCCAACTTTGATGTTGTTTCTTCATTAATCAAATTATAAACTAATAAAATAAAAAATGATGTAAATACTAACACCACAAACATTAATTGAATTAATTTTACATAACCACTTTCATCTTTACAGATACACCTTATTTCATTTGTAATCCACTTAAAATTTCTCATTAAAAAAATCAAAACTAGCAAAAGAGTACATAACAACAATAAAAATTTAATTCCCATTAATATCACTTAAATATCTATCAGAACCTCTTTTGAAATAATATAAACAAGATATTATATAAACATTTATGTTGTTGAGTATATAAAACCATAACCTTTAAATAGAACTGCTCACTCATAAATTCCACTAATTTCAAAGAAAAGTGGAGGAATATTAAAATGAGCAATGAAGTACAACCAATATTTATTCTACCAGAAGGAACACAAAGAACCACTGGTAAAAACGCACAAAGAACAAACATAATGGCAGCAAAACTAGTTGCTGAAACAGTTAGAACAACCTTAGGTCCAAAAGGCATGGATAAGATGCTTGTTGATGGTATGGGTGATGTAACTGTAACAAATGATGGAGTCACAATCCTAGAAGAAATGCAAATCGAACATCCATCTGCAAAGATGATTGTCGAAGTTGCAAAAACACAAGAAGACGAAGTTGGAGACGGAACTACAACAGCTGTAGTATTAGCAGGAGAATTACTAAAAAACGCAGAAACACTTCTAGACCAAGAAGTTCATCCAACTATCATAGCAAGAGGCTATAGGTTAGCAGAAAAAAAATCACAAGAAATTCTTAATAATATTGCAGAACCAGTAGCTGAAACAGACACAGAAATCTTAAAGAAAATTTCAATGACTGCAATGACAGGCAAAGGAGCTGAAAACGCAAAAGAAAAACTAAGCGAAATAGCTGTAGATGCAGTAAGGTCTGTCGCTGAATCAGAAAATAACACTCTAACAATAGATAGAGAAAACATAAAACTAGAAAAGAAAGTTGGAGCTTCAGTAGAAGAATCCGAACTGATCAAAGGCATAGTCTTAGACAAAGAAAGGGTAAACTCAGGAATGCCAAAAACAATAAACAATGCAAAAATAGCATTAATAGACTCTGCTATAGAGATAAAAAGCACAGAGATTGATGCAAAAATACAGATTACAGACCCTACACAGATGCAGGCTTTTATTGACCAGGAAGAACAGATGCTAAGAAACAAAGTGGAAAAAATAGCAGGTTCTGGAGCAAATGTAGTTATCTGTCAAAAAGGAATCGATGATATTGCACAGCATTTCTTAGCAAAAAAAGGAATCTTTGCTGTAAGAAGATCAAAACAAAGTGATATGCAGGCTTTAGCAAGAGCAACAGGCGGCAAAATAATAACTAACTTAGATGACTTAAGCGATTCTGACTTAGGCCAAGCAGGAGTTGTTGAAGAAGTAAAAATAGGGGATGAACAGATGACCTATGTCAAAGAATGCAAAAATCCTAAATCAGTAACAATGCTTGTTAGAGGCGGCACAGAACATGTTGTTGACGAAGTAAAAAGAGCAATGGAAGATGCTATTGGAGATATTGCATCTGCTTTAAAAACTGGAAAAGTAGTTGGCGGAGCAGGAGCTCCTGAGATAGAGCTGGCAAAACAACTAAGAAAATACGCAGAATCCCTCTCAGGAAGAGAACAACTAGCAGTACAGGCTTTTGCAAACTCAGTTGAGGTCATTCCAAGAACTTTAGCAGAAAACGCAGGAATCGACCCAATCGATATACTGACTGAACTAAAAGCAGCCCATGATAAAGGAGAAAAATGGGCAGGTATAGATGTCTTTAAAGGAAAAGTAGTAGACTCATGGAACGAAGGAGTTATAGAACCATTAAAGATAAAGACCCAGGCAGTAAGTTCAGCATCAGAAGTTGCAGTTATGATTCTAAGGATAGATGATGTAATCGCAGGTTCTGGAAGCGGGAAAGGTGCAGGAATGCCACCAGGGGGTATGCCTCCGGGAATGCCACCAGGAATGGGCATGTAATTTTTTATTTTTTATCTTTTTCTATTTATTTTAAACACACATCAAGTTAGAAATCCAACAACATGGGTGAAAACTGCCTGAAGAGGTAAAATCCATACGCAGTGTGGATTTTTCCTTTTGGCATAGGATTTTTCATAAGAAAAATCCGTGTTTGAACCCTATGTTGTTGGATTTATAACAAAATAATTAATTTATAATGTTGAATCCTTAAATAACTACACAATAAGATAATCATTCTATCAAAATCACAACCTTTTAGAAACCTCAAACTCTGTTTGACGGTTTTGGGACAAAACAAAGTTTCTAAACCTTTACGTTTTTCGCCAAAACGCAAAGTTTATATACTATTTTACCCAAAATCATATTATTCATAGTTACTAGTATTAAAAAAAAGAGGTTGATAGTATGGCAAAGGATGAAGCTTATGAGATAATGCCCTATAAAGAAATAGTTGAGCTTAAAAAACAGATGACTGAACTGCAAAAAAAAGCAGGAGACATCCCTTCTTCTCAAGGATTATTAACTTCAATCGAAGAACTTACAAAATCTATGAATAACATGTTAAACTTATTCGGCTCTGCTGCTGAAGAAATGAAACTAGAAGGCAAAGCAGAAAGCGAACTGACAGAACGAATAGACCCTTTAATTCAAAAAGTAGACAAATTGGAAGATCAAAATAAAACAATTGCTGAAGGTCTAGTTGCAATAGCAAACATAGTAAAAGAGATAAGAAAACAAGGAGACGAACACGAAATAGAACACACTAAACCACACCATATTGGTGAAGGGGTAAAACCATTAGAACCAAAAGGATTTAATATACCAAAACCAATAGAAAAACCTGATTTCTCAGCTTTTGACGAAAAAGAACCAGAACATCCACCTTTCTCAACAGGATCACCAAGGGTAGTTGTAAAAAGACCTATGCCTAATCCTGCTGGACCTAATATAATGCCGCCACCTGGAATGCCAGGACCGATGCCGCCACCTAATGCACCTGGACCTATGCCGCCACCTGGAATGCCAGGACCAAAACCTTCTTTTGATAATTTCCCACCAATGCCACCACCTAATACACCCGGAGCAAAACCATTGCCTCCGCTTGGACCACCAGGAATACCACCATTAGGAGGACCTATGCCGCCAAAAGGTGGACCATTACCGCCGTTACCCCCATTAGAATCTCCAAAAAAGAAAAAAGGGCTTTTCGGTTTCCTTAAGAAAAAATAATCAGAATGGAAGGGGAAGATAGTTCTCAAAAAATAGATAAAAGAAGATTAAAGAGTTTTGTTAGGCATCTTTGTTTTATAGCAAAAAAACATAAAGACAAAGAAGAAGCAAAAGGGGAGCTCGAAAAACAGATAAAAAAAATAAAGCAATTTACTTCTAAGAAAAAAGGCATAGATAAAGAATTAAAAGAACTAAACAGAAAGATAGCGCTTGTCCTTGAAAAAGAAATGCAATTACTGGGAAGCTCAGCTACAAAAACACTAAAAAGTAATGTAACCCATAACAATGAAGAAATAAAGAAAATGAGTGATTCCATGAATTCATTAAAATTAAAGATGGAAAACTACATGGACTTCAAGACAAAAAGAGATCGTAAGATAATAAACCTAGAAAAAAAGATAAGAGACAAAGCAGATTCAAAAAAAAGCTATGATGCCCTAAAAAACCAGCTAAAAAAAACAGAAACTCAGTATAGACTATTGGCAAAAAAAGGGATTCAGGCACATAAGATAGAACAAAAAATAAATGACCTTAGAATAAGACTAAGTTTCTCCTAGATTAAATAGCCCATTCTCAAAGATCTTTACCCATAACAGTATTCCGGCTATTCTCTTTTGCCCTTTTACAAGCATCTTTTATCAAATCAGCTACTTTCTCATTAAGCTTATTGTAGAAATCTGTCGAAACATTCAAAGCCCTATCATTAAACCTTGCATAATGCTTTATATTAGATCTTACTACCAAATACTTTGCCATACTTATCACCTTTTTTAATTATTTTACTTATGTGTAAACCAAAACACAAGCTTATCTTTTTCTTTTTTATCTAATCTAACAAAACCCTTCCTTTCAAACTGACAAATATCACCAACTTTCAATTTACTTAAAGCTTCCTCACCAAATCCTTTTACAAGTTTATTATCTGGCATCAAAAGCTCAACCTTAACAACATCCTTGGGCAGCCAATGAATTATCCCATTCCCTTTTTCCTTAAATTCAGCATATTCAATAGAATCAAAAGAAAACCCCTCACCTTTCTTAACAAAATTCAGACAATCCATCAATCTATAGAATCCCTTTTCCTTAAAAGACTCAAAATCTCCCCCATCAATATAAAATACATCATTAGTCTTAAATTTTCTTCCTTTTTTCTTATTAGTTGGATGCAAATCAAGTTCTAATTCTTGCAAAGGTGCTCCATCAATCTTAACCTCAACAGGATTTTCAACAAAAAAGAACCTATCTGATTTAGAATCTATCAAATCCTTATTCATAGAATCAATAGTCTTAAAAAATTCTTCTTTCGTAACAGACTTGTCATTCAGACTTATCCCTACATCAACTGCATACTTAACAAACGTACCTGGCTGATAACCCCTTCTTTTCAAAGCCCCTAAAAAAGGAAGTCTTATATCATCCCAAGAAGAATAAGTTCCATTCTCAATCAACGGCCTTGTCTTAGAACATGAAACAGGCATTCCCTTAAAATTTATACGACCAACAAAGATAGATTCTGGAAATGGCTTGCCCAAATATTCGTAGATATATTTCTGGCGTAAAGCATTATCATGATGATCTTTAGCCCTTACTATATGCGTAACCTTGCTCTCAATATCATCAACAGTAACTGCCATATTCATCAATGGCCACACCCTGTACTTATCACCTTTTCTTGGATGTTCTGATTCATTAATCCTAAAGACAGGAAAATCCCTCATAGCAGGATTCTTATGAGTAAGATCTGTTTTTATCCTAACAACAGCATCTCCTTGTTTATATCCATCAAACATCTTACCCCATCTTTCGATCTGCACTTCCTTGCTTTCCTTCCTACAAGGACAAGCCTGACTCGCTACACTCAATTTCTTATACTCTTCAGGATCACAAATACAGACATATGCTTTGTCTAGATCAAAAAGTTTCTCCATATATTTGTAATAGATATCTAACCTATCTGATTGTATTATAATCTCAGAAATATTATCATCTGTAACCCATTTTGCATCTTCAGGTATCATATCATAAGCAGGAGAATATATATTGCCAGGATTAGTATCCCCAATCCTTAATATTAACTTACCACCATACTTTTTACAAAACCCAGAATTCAAACTCAAAACATAAGCATGTCCTATATGCAAAGGACCAGAAGGCGAAGGTTCAAACCTCATAACCATATTCTTTGTATCTTTCAAAGAAGGCAATTCTCTTTTCCTTTCAACCTTTTTCTTTTCTTTTAATAATTCAGGAGCAATCTTTTCAAGTTCTTTTCTCTGTTCATCAACAGAAATTGAACTAATCTCCTTCAAAATATCATTAACTTTCTTAGCTATTTCCTTGATATCTTTTTTTAATTCAGGCTTCTCCCCAATTATCTTCCCAATAACCGCTCCTGGATTAGCCTTTCCATTAAACTTAACACTATTCTGCAATGCATATTTTCTTATTATCTTATCCATAGTAAAGTTAAAACCCAAGAAGTTTATAAATTTATCCACTAAAATATTAATTAAAACCAATACATATTCAAACCAAAAACAATCATACCAATTAATTTACCTTTTTCACCACAATAAAAAAATAAAATCAAAAACGCAAACTATATAAATAACCCTGACTACAACATAAGTATCACCAAAGACTAAAGGGGATACCTTTCACAAAGGTATTATGGGAAAATGAGACAAACAACAATTATACCAAAAGCACCTGTTTCTAGAATATTATTCAATGCAGGAGCTAAAAGAGTTTCTCAGCCAGCAACAGACGCTCTTTCAAACGCATTGGCAACTATTGCTGAGGAAATTGCTTATAAAGCAGTCCAGATAGCTAAGCATAGCGGGAGAAAAACTGTTCAAGAAGGCGATATTAAACTAGCTGCAAAGTAACTTTTAAATACACAATTAAAACACTTGATTCTATGGGCCGGTAGTTCAGTCCGGTAGAATTCGCCCTTGGCTATATCTACCAAACAGGGTGGGATCCCGAGACAGCGATATGATTTATATCTCTGCGGAAATTCAAATCTCGGCCGGTCCATATCATAATTAACAAGAAAATTTCATGATTTATTGAATTTGTGAAATTTTCTCTAGTGTAGTAAAGCATAAACTGGGGTTTATAATTTATACACAATAAAAAAAGAAGGTGACTATAAATGAAAATACAAGAAAAAAAACCAGATTCAAAAGAAGAAAACTGCATATTCTGCAGTATTATAAAAGAAGATATTCCTTGCTCAAAGATCTTTGAAGATGAACAAGTACTAAGCTTTCTGGATATCTCTCCAGCAAACAAAGGCCATGCATTGATCATAACAAAAAAGCATTATGAAACTTTATCTGAAATTCCAGACGAATGTCTTAATGACATGATGTTAAAAGCTAAAAAGATAGCACAAGCAATGTCAGCTGCCTTAGGAAATGAAGGATTTAATATCCTGATGAACAACAAAAAGATGGCAGGACAATTAGTAGCCCATGCGCACATCCATGTAATTCCAAGATTCCCGGGAGATAGAATTAAATTAAATTGGATGCCAAAAAAATACAAAACAAAAGAGATTGATGAATTCAAAGATAAAATAAAAAGTTTTTTGTAATTTTTTGAGATTACAAAGACCCCTCTTTCAGAAAGCTTTTTATAACCGTATTTTATTCTCTTTGATTAATGGCGGCGTAACTCAGCCTGGTTAGAGTGCCAGACTCATATATTTGAGTGATGAAGCGAAAGCTGATGATATTAACTCATATCGGGCTATCTGGAAGTCGGGAGTTCAAATCACCCCGCCGCCACTTTTTTTCTTTTTAGAATTAAAACGCCGCAGCCAGGACTTTCAAAGAATCATAATATATGATTTCATATTTGAACCTGGATAGGCGTTAGCCAAGTCGCTTTCGAGGCGAACCGAGTAGCCAGATTGTCGCACTGCGGCATAAATAACCTAGAATTATAACTAATATAAAAGAATAACGCCCCCAACGGGATTCGAACCCATGTCTCAGCCTTGAGAAGGCTGGGTGATTGGCCGGACTACACTATGGGGGCATTGACATCAAATTTAGCTTTGCTAAATTTATGCCTTTAAAAAAAACGCCGCCGCCCAGATTTGAACTGGGATATCCCGGAGGAAACAAGATGTCTAATCTGGCAGAAATCCAGAAATGAATTTCCAGTCTTACACCCATAATTGGTTTGCGCAGTACCAGATTGTGCCACGACGGCTTATGTATTAAGAATTCTATTTTTGTTTATAAAACTTTTCAAAAGATTTCAACAACAAGGGTTGAAAATATGAGTGCAGAGGTAAATTCCATACAAAGTATGGGATTTTCCTTTGCGAATAGGATTTTAAGAAGTAAAATCCGTATTTGAAACCGTTATTGTTGTCGAAATCTTAAAATGATTCAATAACTAATAGAAGTAAAATATAAAACCATCTAAGGATTAATCCCTAAACTATTAGAATGAGAAATGACAGTTTTCCCTTTATACCTACACTTAGCAACTGCCTGAGCCAGACTAAACTCACCTACAATAGACAGATGTGACTTAACTTTATAGGTAATAACCCTCTCATCACCTGCATGCAGCTCCTCAATAACCCATTTGATCATAGTTCCTTTCTTCTCATGTCTAAGTATCTTACTAGGCTGGAGTGTCCCTATAGTAAGTCCTTTCTCCAAATCTGCTATATTAGGTATCTTATCAATAATCTCAATATCATTGATCTTATTGTTGCTCCTATTGCTTACATTTAAGATGACTTTTAACTCAGAAACCCCCCCTTCTTTAAGGGCTATATTTGAAGCAGTCTTCTTTACAGTAAGCGGACTTCTAAGAACAAAGTAAAACAAAACTATGAATGTCAATAAAACAAAAATAAGCAATAAAGTGATATAATTCTTAGTAACCTTGATAGTCGTACTATCACCAGGCTCTATATCAACTGGCACAACCAAATACCTAATTCCATCTTCTTTTATGAATTTGCCCTTAGGAGTAGATGACGTAAATAAATTCTGTATAAAAGAAGACTCAATCTTTATCCCTTCATTATATGCTACATTACCGATATTAGTCAAAGTTATCTCATCAACAACCTTTAAGAACCTGCTTTTAGTCTTCTCATCCTTAGCAAGTTCTTTTTTCCCTATTATCTCTATCTGCTTGACTTTAGTATCTAATGTCTTATTACTAGAAACAACCTTAACAACTAAAGTATCTCCTTGTTGCGGTGTCTTAGGATCAATACTCTCTGTAAATGAAACAGTTTTCTTCTCTTTCTTACCCAAACTGACCTTAATCACTTCATTTATTAATTTACTCTCAACCATCACACTCAAATCTGGGTATTCGATAATATTCTGATTATTAAGTGAAATCTTTATAGGAATCTCCTTTGTAGGATCTATCTCATCATCCATAATGATTGTAGCCAAAACAGTTTCCACATAAGACCCTGCCTGAGGTGACACTATATTCACTCTTAATGGGGTCTTAATTTGCTCTTTTCTGCTTACTAACTCAACTATAATAGTAACATCATAAACACCATAATTAGGTATATGTAATGGATTAAGAAACAAAGATACGCCTTTTTCTCCACCAGGAGTAATAGAAAACTGTATAGGATTCACCAAAGGATCTGTACTAAGATCCCACTCAGGATAATTTAATGATCTAACTTTGAATTCTTGTGTAGAAGCCATATTGTTCTTGATAGTCAATCTAAACTCAGCAAGCTGTCCAAAAGTGATAGTACCATCTATTTTCTCAAATTCAACATCAAAATTAGCAGCAGAAACACTAACAGAAAGCAATACTAAAGCTAAAAATAACAAAACACCCTTTTTTATCATGTTCATAATAAACCAACAAAATATAATAATATAGGCTTATATTTAAATTTTGTGCTGGTTTAAGATATAGATGGGGCCACCCGGACTTTCAAAGAACAAATAATATTTATCCTATTTGAACCGGGGTTACTAGGTGTCCGTTTCATTATTAGAGATATATGGCATCTCTACTTCAACAAACCCCGACCTAGTATGATAGACCAAGCTACACTATGGCCCCAAAACCTCAACTATAGCCAAATAACTCAATTTAAAACTTATGCTACAATTAACCTAATTTATTATAAACATCTTTCCTATTGCCAATCCTTAAAACAATTATCTTATTTCCAGAGATTATTATATCTAAAATTGCCCGATAGTCTTGTATTCTCAGACGCCATAATTTGGTTCCTTCTAGTCTTTTTATAAATCTGAATGGATTGTCTCTTATGGAATTAATTTTGTTTAATATAATTTCTCTCTCTTTGTTTTTAAGTTTATCAAGAAATTTATTTGCTTTTTTTGTAATATCAATAGAAAACATTTTATGCCTTTAGTTTTATCCCATAATTTTTAGCAACTTCTTCTATGGACTTTACTCTGCCAGCTTTTACATCTTCTAAACCTTCTTGTATGTCATTAATTTCGTCTTTTGTTAATGGTTCCTCTGCATCTTGAATCATTTTATTGATTATTTCATCATAAGATTGCCTTTCATAAACCTTAAATGTCTTTAATTTCTCCGCAGTTTTTTTCTTTAATTGTATCATGGTTGTTTCCATTATTATCACCCCAATAAACTTGTTTTTTTGAGGAGCAAGAAATTTCCAGTAAATTTCTAAGCACCTTTATAACTAGTTATAAAGATATTATAAAGTAGTATATAAATGTTTAGTTTTTAAGTAACCTCACTAATATGTTCATCCTTATTAACCCTGATAACATTATCAACAAACGATTCAATCTTAGATTCATGAGAGACAATCAACACCTGTTTGATGCCTAAATCCTCAAGTACCACCCTTATCTTGTCTAATTGCTCAGAACTAAAACCATCTGTCGGTTCATCTAACATCAAAATATCCTTAGTCTTCATCTCACCAACAATATCATTAATCACCTTATTCAAAGCTAACCTATAAGCCAACGCAACAGCGGTTTTTTCCCCGCCAGATAGGTTATCGATAGAAGTTTCATAACCATTCTGTTCAACATAAGGCGTAAACTCATCATCCAGACGAACATTCAATGTTTCATCTTCAATAAGCGCATTAAACCATTGTTGGAACAAGTCATTAAACTCTGCATATACCTGAAGCATAACATGTTTCTCCATAGTATTCATCAAACTTATAAAATACTCATCCAGCCAATTTTGATATTGAGACATCTTGCCCAACATACTTTTTAACCCTAATTTTTTGTTTATCTCCTCACCTAAAACCTTAACCAGTTTACTAATCTCGCTTACCTTTACTTCTAACTCTTTTCTATTTATCTCTAATCTTCTTTCATCTAATTGAATCTTATCAAAATCACCCCGAATAACTTTATAATCTTCTTCAATCCCATTTAATCCATCTAGCTTCCCACTAAGCTCCATCTTTCTAACATTTATCTGCCCAATCTCCTTCTTCATCAATTCTTGTTCATTTACCAATAATTTTTTTCTGGATTCCTTATCTTTTAAAGACTCCTTCATTACAATAATTGCCTTGACTTCAACCTGTTTTTTTCTTAATTCAATAATTTCTTTCTTAATAATATCAATTTCATTTTTACTGCCCAATTCTTTCTCCTTATGCAGTTTCATATGAACCTCAAATTCAGAAATATTCTTGCCCTCCCGCTCATTTATAGAATTTTTATGGTCATCAGTAACATTCTGCAAACAGACTGGGCATTGATCTATATCAGATATCTTTTCTTTTGTTTCATTAGAGTGCCTGATTTTAGTCTCAAACTCAGACAACCTCCTGTTAATATCCAAAATAGAGTTTTGCAACAAACCCAATTTATCTTCTTTCTCTTTAAGTAATTTAGAAAACACCTCAACATCCTTTATCTCAACCTTAGTTAACTCATCATTCAATAAACTAATCTCCTCGTCTAACTTACCAATATTGATAGTATTGCTCTTTCTTTTCTCCAGATAATTCTTAAGCCTTAATTCCTCTAATTCTAACTCTTTCTTTAACTTATTTAAATTATTGATCTGCTTCTCTTTTTCTTGAATCAATACCTTTTTACTATTGACCAATTCCTTAACAGAATTCAATTTAGGCAGCAACTCATTTAATTTCTCATTATATCCAATAATTTCTTTCTCCCTTCCATCTTTCAATTTCTTTTTCTCATCCAGATCTTCAATCTGCCCTTCATACTTCTTCTTTTTCTCCTTTAGATCCCTGATAAATATCTGAGAATTCTCCCTTATTTTTTTATACTTATCAATATTAAACACCTTACGCAAAGTATCTAACCTAACATCCTTATCCTCGAGTATGATCTGCTTCATCTGCTCTTGAGGAGTATACACAGTATACCTATACACTAAATCACGACTTTTAGAAACAAGATCTTGAGGATATCCCAATAACCTAAGTATATCTGTCTTAAGCTCTACATGAGTGCCTTCTTTCTTAACACAATTAGTTATTATATAGCCAGACTCTTGTTTAATATCATCTTTTCCACGCTTAAGCCTCCTCTTAACAATGATTTCCTTACCATCTAGATCAAATTTTAGCTCCACATCACCTTCTTTCTTCCCATGCCTAAGCAAAGAAGCAGCAGAAAGATGCTTTCTTTTCGTCCCAAACAAAGCAAACTCAATAGCAAGAAGTATGGTTGACTTACCAGTCCCAATATCCCCAGCTAACAAGGTAGAACCAGTAGGAAATTCTATCACCTGACTCTCATAACTTCTAATATTCCTTAATTTTAATGATTTTAACAGCATTTTCTAATAATTTAATATCCCCCTAAAAACAAGCAAGTGATATAAATATAAAAGGTTTGTGCTAACAATAATAAAAAAAGATAAAGTTTTAACCATCACCAACCATTTGCAAAAGAATCTCATATATAA
>Ga0233437_1002918_pt1 | contig 24133 bp, 18 predicted proteins | sample SI_122_August201_FD_182714 | JGI IMG/M metagenome (GOLD analysis project Ga0233437, IMG submission 182714) | Seawater microbial communities from Saanich Inlet, British Columbia, Canada - SI_122_August2016_200_MG | ecosystem: Environmental > Aquatic > Marine > Inlet | place: Canada: British...
TTAATTTTGTAGACGGGGGAACCTTTACCCAGGATATATTTTATCTGTTTGAAGAATACCAGCACGTTCTTGTACTGGATATTGTAAGAGCAGGACATGAACCCGGTACCATCTACAGCCTTGATGAAAACGACCTGGTCAGGAATAAGAAACAGATGTTATCACTTCATGATATCGATCTTTTGGATTCCCTTGATATGGCCCGGCTGAGAGGACACAGGCCAACATTAAAAATAGTGGGTATTGAGCCTGAAAAAATTGACTGGGGAACCCAAATGACCCCGGCCCTTGTCAAAGCCTTTCCTGCATTCATGAAAGTGGCTGAACAACACATTAAAAAACTTCTCAACAAAATATAAATTTTCATAAAAAACATTTAAAAACTGAAATTGAAATTAAGAAATCTGTGAAACCTGCCATGTTGCTACATTCTGCTCAATACACATTTGAAGATATGCCAACTAATATATATTTCTCATAAATTTTGCACAATAATTGTATCCAGCCCTGTATGTCACGGTTTTGGATTGCACTCTCAAATTTAAAAATCACACTTATTTTTGGTATTTACATTTGATTTGATAAAAATTATTGATACAATCTATTTTAGATAGGGTGATAAAATCGGTGCTTACCCTTAATAACAGGCATTATAGGATTTGACCGACACGGCATTCAAACAAAACCATTTTTTTTAGGAGGCATCATGAAAAAATTATTTATAATAGCTGCTTTGGCATGGATGGTGGCCGCAACATCATGTGTCTGGGCTGCCGAAGACCTATCAAGGTCAAATTCAATTAGAATGCAAAATATTATTTATGGAGCAACAATTGACAGTAAAGCCTCTTTTTATCAAAAACGAATTTATTTGGTTGATTCTGAATTTAAAATATTGTCCGACATCGGCAATGATGCTGTAAAGAAAATTGCATTTTTAAAAGCCTACAGGCAAAAGCTTATAGGAAATATGGCTGCTAAAAATGTGAACCTAAACACCACTCATATGAATTCTTTTTTAGGAACCAAGATACATAATATAAGCGCCAGCGTAGAAGCTTATTCTACAGAATAGTTAAAACCGTCGATCTCCTCCTGTTTCTGCTCCTGACCCTAACGCCATCAGGGCAGTTACTTTTCGACGCAAACAGCCTTGATTCATGTCCCCATATGAATCAAGGCTGTTTGTTTTAAAATGTTTAATCGCCTTTCTAAAATTCAAAATTTAAAAAAATCCTTAATCCAGCCAAATTTTCTCTAAAAGCCTTTAACTGGCAAATATAAATATTAATAATAATATTTATATTGACAGATCAATTAAAATTATGGTCTATTTTGTTGAACATAGTTTGCACAGTTTGCACAACTCATTAAAATTAGGCCAAGTTGCCGTGAAAATCTACCATAGCCATACTGGAATCAAAATATTTAAAGCGGTATCATTAATCAGCTTTATTATCTTTCTGGCTTTTGGAAAAGTTGATGCTGACATATCCGATCCAGGTATTTGGCAGCAAATTCATACTGAGAATACAATCCTCTATTTCCAGAGTGTGGATGATTTATACCAATTCGATACCCTGATAAATTATGAATTGAATTGTCAAAAAGATGAGAAAATAACTGATCATAACGTTATTTCAAATTCGGTGCACACCATTTCCAAAAAAATAGACTCCCTGTTCAGACGGTCTCAAAATATTCTTGAGATGCAGGGATTTACAAATAAAATCATTGTTAAAATATTCAAGAACAAAAAACAATTGAACCATGCGTTTTACAGCCTTTATAAAAAAGAATGTAATGCAAGGGCGTGGTATACCCATGAAAAACTAACTGTCTATATTCAATTGGATGATCTTAACGAAGGAATGCTTGCCCATGAATTTGCCCATGCAATTGTTGACCATTTTATGATCGTTCCACCTCCCGGCAAATCTGCAGAAATTCTTGCAAGGTATGTGGACACCCATCTCCATGCAGATAAACCACAAAGAGTCCATGACCCGCTTATCAATGGGTATTCCATCAAATAACACAAAATTATACTGTGACCTGTAATGATTTGATCTAAAGATTTCTTTTCTTTATTTAGTGCCTGGCCGAAAACCCCGTGTTTGGGTGGCTCGTAGAGGAGCAATGCTCACAAAGTTGCCTATATACAAGGCGCAAAAAATCTTGAAACCGGAGTGTACTACTGTACATGAGGCCCGATTTATAATTTGGCAGGATTTTGCAGCAACGCAGTAGATGGGTAAGTTTTCGTTCAAACACTATTTAAGACCGACCATTGCCAAATCATCTCCCAGGTATTTGCGTTCGTTTTCCCCCAGAATCCCCAGTGACAGGCATAAAATTGTCCATAAATGTACGGCCTTAAACCTTGCGTGATAATAACGACTTAAGTCCATAATCTGGCTGTGGCAGTTGTTGCAGGGCGTAATACAATAAGCAGCTTCGGTCTCAAGGATCTGCTCAAACTTAATCTTTCCATAGGAAAGCCTTTCTTCTTTAAAATCCGACAGAATGGCACCCCCACCTCCACCACAACAATAATTATTGGATCGGTTTGGATGCATATCAATTAAATTTTCTTCTCCTACTGCTTCTTTTACAACAAACCTAAGCTCATCAGCAATAAAATCCCCATAGCTTTTTCTGACCAATTGACAGGGATCTTGAATAGTAAATTTAATTTTCAAATCCACATTCCAGTCAGAACTCACCTTAAGTCTGCCATTACGAATCCATTCAGCATAATATTCAATTATGCTTTTAACTTCAAATGAATGGGGTATCTTAAATTTCTCAAAACCCTGTTTAGCTGCAAAAAAATCGTGGCCGCATTCAGTGTTTACCAGGACCTTACATCCAAGTTGTTCAACAACCTTGGTTTTCTTTCTGATTATTTTTTCCCAGGCTTCATTATCGGCAAGAAAATAACCAAAATTTTCCGCTGCCCATCCTTGAGATCCATATGTCCAGTTAGCACCTGCAAGGTGTAGTATTTTCCACAAAGGAGGCATTTCCAGCGGCTCTGTTAAAGGCATTCTTGAGTTCTGGGTTAAAAAAAGCGTGGCATTTTTTTCATCCATGGGAACATTGAGTTCTTCAAACCCCTGTTGTGTTTGCCTTACGTCATCAACAACATCCTCTACAATAAATTTCCAGTCCTCAACACTGATTCCTGCAGTAGAGCAGGTATTGGTTTTAAGAGATCTTTCACAGTCTTCTACAATACTTTTCGGCCTTTTCCCCTTTGGCCACTGACTCCGAATGATAGAAACCAATTGTGGGATATCAACTTTCATGGGGCAGACATGGACACAGCGATTACATGTTGTACACATCCATACCCAATTGTTCGTCATGATCTCTTCATCCATACCCAGAGAAACCATTCGTACAAATTTTCTTGGGTCCATACCGGCAAGACCGCTGGCCGGACATCCAGATGAACATGCACCACAATTAAAACAAAAATTCAAATTCCCTTCTTTTGTTAACATGGATAATACAAAATCCTTAAGAATATTCTTACTTCCAATGCCTAACTCAACAGGGGCAACCTTTATGAGATTATATTCTCTACTTGAATTATTTTGATTAATTGTTGTCATTTTAGCTGTCTATTCAAATCCTGTATTTTATGTTTATCTCGGCTCACCATTAACTGCTGCACATACTTGTGCCCTAAGCTGTTCCAGTGTAAATCCATGGACCATGATTCCATCGTTGGGACATGTAGCAGCACAAAGGCCACATCCCTGACATAATGCCGAATCCGTGACAACTTTCATCTTATCTTTGCTTTTTGGCCCATTTGTCTTAATGATGGAAAGAGCATGGAAAGGACAAACATCAACGCAGAGGGCACAACCATCACAATTATCCGTTACAAAACATTTAATGGCCTCTGATTTAATCTCTTCTCGCAACAGCAGTGCTGATACCCTAAAGGCCGCAGCCCTGGCTTCTTCAATGGATTCATCCAAAGGTTTGGGATAATTGCAGATTCCCGCAAGGAAAAGACCGGCCACAGATAAATCCACTGGCTTGAGTTTGGGATGAGCACCATTGAAAAACCCATCTGAACTTACATTAAACTTAAAAAACTCTGCAATATGTTGATTATCCCGGGCAACTACGCCTGTTGCCAGGGCCAGGTAATCCGCAGTAATCCTAATCAGCTTTCGGGCAATGGGATCAAATACCTTAATTGTCAAAAGGCCTCCCTCTTTTTTCACCTTGGGTTTTCTTATGGTCTCATAGCGGATAAAGATAGCCCCAAGATTCCTTGCCTCGTTATAATGTTCCTCCCACTCACCATATGTTCTGATTTCCCTGTAAAGAATATAAACCCTAATGCCTGGATTTATCTTTTTTAGCTTAATGGCGGCCTTAACGGAATGGATACAGCATACTCTGCTGCAATAGGGCCTTTGAGGTTCCCTTGAACCCACACATTGTATAAACACAATACTTTGGGCTTTATTCACTTCATCTGGATGAAAAAGAACCTTTCTGTCAAATTCCAATTGAGTCATCACCCTTGGCTCACCACCATAAAGGTATTCTTCAGGGATTGCCTCTTTACCTCCTGTGGCCATTATCGCAGCACCAAAATCGATTTGTTCCATTTCCCCGGCAATATTAAGAACGCCTTTGAAATTTCCCACTGACCCTGAAACCGATTCCAGTGTTGCTTTTCTATAAACTGTGATATTTTTATTCCGGTTCACTCTGCTGATAAGATCCTCAAGCATAGAACGCACATTTTCTTCCTTGAAACTGGTTTCAAGCGTCAGAGCGTTGCCTCCCAGAATATTGCTTTTTTCAATCAATATGGTTTCAATTCCCAGCTGGGCAAGGGTAAGGGCGGAGTCAATACCCACCAAACCACCCCCCACAACCAGGGCTTTTTGAACAACTTTTATCCTATCCTGTTTAAGCGGATAATTATAGATAACTTTGGCTATTGCCATCCGAACCTGGTCTTTTGCTTTTCGGGTTGCACTTTTTGAGTCTTGCTGATGCACCCAGGAATTTTGATTCCTGATATTGGCCATCTCCACCATAAATCCGTTCAGGCGTGCACTTTTTAAAGTTTCCTGGAACATGGGTTCATGGGTTCTTGGGGTACATGCGGCAATAACAATCCGGTTCAATCCAAACTCCTGGATTCTTTCGATAATGCTTTCCTGTGCATCGGCGGAACAGGAAAAAAGATTGTTTTCTACATATGTCACATATGGCAGTTTCGCTGTATATGCCACAACCTGATCCACATCAACAATACCGGCAATGTTCACACCGCAGGAACAGACAAACACCCCCACAGAAGGCCTATCCTTAAGGATATCACGCTCATCGGGATAAATTTTTGTTTTTGTAAGAGACCCTCTTTTATCTGCCAGCAACCTTGCAACAGAGGCTGCCGCTGCTGCTGACTGCACAACCGATCTTGAAATTGCTTTAGGGGTTTGAAATGCACCGATTGCATACACCCCTTTGCGACTGCACTCTACTGGTTCAAAACAAGAGGTGCTTGCAAAATTATGATGATCAAGCTCAATATCAAAAAGTTGGGCAAGTGTTAAAATATCTTTTGGCGCTTCAAACCCAATAGAAAGGACAACCATTTCAAAAGACTCAACTACAACCTCTCCTTGTTCAGTCATGTATCTCATCCTGGCTCCGGTACCGTCTTTCCCGGGCTCCATGGTGTGGGGAAGCGCTCTTACAAATCTGACTTTATCTTGTTTTGCCCTTTCAAAAAACTTTTCCGATTCCTTTCCCTGACTTCTTAAATCAGTAAAAAAAATAGTCCTTTCAAGGGTCTGGCTCGTAATATGGTCCAGGGATGCCAGGCTCTGTTTTACTGCAGACATACAGCAAATATTTGAGCAATATGAATTCCCGCAATTATTTTGATTTCGCGAGCCCACACATTGCAACCAGGCTATTTTTTTAGGTTCTGTATTGTCAGAAGGTCTGAGAAGCTTACCTTTGTTTGGCCCGCTGATTGAAAGGAGACGCTCAAATTCAAGACTGGTTACCACATCTTTAGTATTATATCCAAAAAAGTCGTGGCCGGAAGGATCAAATGGTTTAAATCCCGGGGCAAGAATAACTGCACCCACTGTTACCGTAATTGTTTCTTCCTTCTGCTTAAAATTGATCGCCCCTGTGGGACAAAACTTTTCGCATGCTCTGCATTTTCCAAAGATAAAATATATACATGCCAACGGATCGATTGCATACTTAAGGGGTACACACTGATCATATTTTATATAGGCTGCTTTTTTTTTATTAATGCCGAAATTAAACTCGTCTTTAACATTAATCGGACATTTTTGGGCACAGGTCCCACAGGCAATGCACTTATCTATGTCTACATACCTGGGCTTTTTTTTAACTTGGATACTGAAATGACCGACACTGCCCTGAACCTTGACAACCTGTGACAGCGTAAGTAATTCAATATTTAGATGCCGATCGCACTCCACAAGCTTTGGCAAAATGATACATGAGGCACAGTCATTGGTAGGAAATGTTTTATCCAATTGAGACATAACTCCGCCAAGGCCTGCTGTTTTTTCAACAATATATACATAATATCCTGAATCAGCCAGCTCTATTGCAGCCTGGATTCCTGCGATTCCACCACCCACAACCATTACTGAACCGATCAATTTGTCTATTACCGGTATCTGGGACAATTCTTTATTGTTTTGCCTGGTATTGCTTTTTAGATGCTTGTCTTTTGTGATATTCCTTTTTATGCCATTTTGAGTCTGGGTTTCAATTTCTGAAATAACAAGTTCAATGGTTAATTTAGGAATATTTTTTTTTTCACAAAACACAATAAATTGTTCTTTTGAAATCGTATACCGCTTGGCCGCAGATAAGGATGCCTGTAATTTTCCCGTATTAATCCAGTTGGTGACAGTATTCCTGTGAACACCCAAATGTCTTGCAACAGTCCCGACTTTAAATATTAACATTTTGCAGACTCCCTCGCAGACTCCATCAATGATAGCTTGCAGCCTTGAATCTTACACTAAAAAAAGAATTCATGTCAACCAGATACAAGTCTTTGCAATAAGGCTTCTTCTAAAAAATTTGAATTTAACAAATTCTTGGAAGCTGTTCTCCAGTAAGCATATCGATTACTCTCAAACCGCCAATTCTTGTTTTTAAAAAAACCTTGCCTGAATTTTCTTTAGTTACTTCACCAATGATCACTGCATCTTTGCCAAACTCATCCTGATGGATAAGTTCAAGTGCTTTTGTGGCATATTTTTCAGGCACAAAGGCAATTAATTTGCCTTCATTGGCAATATATAGGGGATCAAATCCCAACAGCTCACAGGTTCCCTGAACAGCCCCCCGGATGGGTAGAGACTGTTCTTGTATTTTGATTCCAACACCCGATTGTAATGCGATTTCATTTAAAGTTGTTCCAAGACCTCCCCTTGTGGGATCACGAAGCACATGGATATCACATTCAGATTGAATAATGGACTGCACCATCCCGTTTAATGGGGCTGAATCGGTTTTGATTTCAGAATCAAATTTCAGGCCTTCCCTGGAACTTAAGATCGCAATCCCATGATCTGCAATTGTGCCGCTGATAATGATTTTATCTCCTGGTTTTGCATTGCTTCCCGACACATCAATGTGAGGAGGAATCACACCGATACCGGAAGTATTGATGAAAATTTTGTCTGCTTTTCCCTTTGGAACAACTTTGGTATCCCCGGTTACAATCTTGACACCGGCCTTTTTGGCTGCAATTGCCATGGTTTCCAGAATTTTTTTTAAATCTTTTACAGGCAGCCCTTCTTCTATAATCAGACCCACACTGATAAACTTTGGATTGGCACCGCACATGGAGATATCATTAATCGTTCCGTTCACAGCAAGATCTCCAATATTTCCGCCAGGGAAAAAGATAGGGTCTACCACATAAGAGTCCGTGGAAAAAGCAAGTTTTGTGCCTTTAATATCCAGGGTTGCCCCGTCATCCTGTTTTGATAATTCCGGATTTTCAAATAAAGGCAGGATCAAATCTGAAAACATTGAGTGGGATACTTTTCCCCCTGAACCATGGTCTAATAATACTTTTTCTTCTATCATCTTTTTCCCTCATATCTCACAACTAATATTTCTTAAGCGTATCTGTAAAATGCAGCACAAGAACCTTCACTTGAGACCATACAGGGCCCAACGGGCGTCATTGGGGTGCATTTTTTCTTATACAGGCCGCATTGTTCAGGCGTTTTTAAGCCCATTAGTATTTGTCCGCATGCACACCCTTTGGGTTCAGGCATGTCAGGCATATCCATGCCAAATTTTATGGCGGCATCAAATTTTTCATATTCTTTTTTCGGGCTCATACCACTTAGAGGGATGTCACCGATTCCCCTCCAGGTGGCATTACAAACCTCAAAAACCTGATTCATAATCAATTTTGCCTTTTCATTCCCTTGATCAGATACTGCCCGGGGATATCCATTTTCAAGGGCAGGTTTTCCAACCTCATTTTGTTGAATTAAAAGCAGAATGGCATTTAAAATATCAATGGGTTCAAATCCTGAAATCACGGATGGTATATTATAGTTTTCAAATGTATCCCTGTAGGCGTTGGTTCCTGTAATCACAGAAACATGACCCGGAAGGATAAAGCCGTCTATCTTAACACCATCGGTTTCCATTAAAGCAGCAAGGGCCGGTGGTGTGAGTTTATTGGCAGAATAAATGGAAAAATTATCTAATTTTTCCTGTATTCCCATTAGAATGCCTGCTGCAATGGTGGGAATGGTTGTTTCAAATCCCACACCACAGAACACAACTTCTTTTTCTTTATTTTCCCTGGCAATGTTAACGGCATCAAAGACAGAATAAACAATTCTAACATCAGCACCGCCAGCTTTTTCTTTTCCAAGACTCGAGCTTGATCCAGGAACTTTTATGAGATCCCCAAAAGTCGTCACAATAACATTATCAAGTCTTGAAAACGCCACAAAGGCATCAATATCCTTTTGAGCCGTCACACATACAGGGCACCCGGGACCGGATAAAAGTGATATGCCTTCAGGCAATACACTCCTTATACCATGTCTGAAAATAGACATGGTATGGGTTCCGCAGACCTCCATCAGCCTTAACTTTTTTTTGCTGACAGCTTGAATCTTTTTTATAATTGCCCTTGCAAGAGTACCATCCCTGTATTCTTCAATATATTTCAAAGCCATATTTTAACCTATTTTTTTTTAATTGGCTTCCAAAGCAGCAGCAACCACTGCCTGGCCTAAACAGATTCCACCATCCCCCGTGGGAACCTTTGTGTGTGTATATACCTTAAGATTTTTTTCCTCAAGGATCCTGATCATATGGTTCAGGATAATATTATTGTTAAACACACCACCTGACAGGACGACTTTTTTAATACCTGTTTGCTTTTTTACTCTGAAAGTTGCCTGGGTAAAAGCTGCTGCCAAAGTAAGATGGAATTTTAAACTTATTTGAGCACTTGATTTATTTTTTTTTAAATCCTCTACAATTTGCCGGATACAGATCATCATATCAATTTCAAATAATCCTTCAAATAACCCGCCATTCCCAATGGTTTCATTTTGTACCATATCAAATCCATAACCTCCATCCTTCAATCCTTTTTTTGTCAGAGCATCTTGTATCAAATCTTTATCTGCTATGGATTCAAGTTCCATTGCAGCCTGACTTTCATGGGAAATTTTATGTCTGACACATAAAAGGGATGCCACTGCATCAAACAATCTTCCAGCACTTGATGTCAATGGAGAGTTTAAATTTTTTTCCATCATTTGGCATATAAAAGACAGTTTTTCTTTTTCCATCGCTTTTATATATGGAATATTTAAATCTAAAAAATCATTCCCAAAGGCCTTATAAAGGACTGAGGCTGCCATTCGCCAGGGTTCCAGAACAGCAGCATCACCTCCGGGCATTTTGATATATGCAAGGTGTGCCTTTCTTTTAAAATCCTTTTGAGTACACAAAAGAATTTCTCCGCCCCAGACATTACCATCTGTTCCATATCCAGTACCATCAAGTGTGATGGCAATAACTTCTTCATCAAGATCATTTTCTGCCATACATGCCGCTGCATGGGCATGGTGATGCTGAACAGCTATTTTTTTTACATTGTTTTGAGCTTTTGCATAATCAGTACTATAATATCCCGGGTGCATATCATGGGCAATGATATCAGGCTGAATATCAAAAATTTGTTTTAAATGATCAATAGTGTTTAGGAAATATTCATACACCATTAAATTATCCAAATCCCCGATATGCTGACTTAAAAAGGCATAATTATTCCGGGTCAGGCAGATGGTATTCTTGAGCCCTGCCCCGCACCCCAATATTTTCGGCATATTTTTCTTAAAAAAAACAGGCAGGGGGGCATATCCCCGGGATCTTCTTATAAATCTTGGTTTTTCAGCCTGAACCCGGGTAATGGAATCATCCGCCCCAAAATAAATATCCCTGTTGTGCATTAAAAAATAATCGGCAATATGTGAAAATGAATCAAGTGCTTCCTCATTTTCAATACAAAGAGGCTCTCCTGACCTATTCCCACTGGTCATCACAAGAATGCCGGGTCCCTTTTCCAAAAGCAGAAAATGAAGCGGAGTATAAGGCAGCATGATCCCGAGGCTATTGTTAAATGGTGCCACATCCTTTGCCAGTCCAGCTATTTTGTCCTTGTTAGCACTATTTTTTTTCAGCAGTACAATAGGTCTGTGATAAGATTCCAAAATTTGTTTTTCCCTTAAACTGACATGAACATGGCCATACAACCGGGATGCTGATCCTGCCATAAGGGCAAAGGGTTTATGGGGGCGAATTTTTCTTAGCCTTAATTTTTTAACAGCATCATTATTGGATGCATCACAAGCCAGATGGAAACCGCCAAGTCCTTTTACCCCGACGATCTTGCCCTTGCTTAAAAACTCTGCTGCAAGAACGACTGCTCCTTTAGAAGTTGAATAAACCCTTTTACCTTTATTATCTGTTAAAAAAACTTGGGGTCCACATTCAGGACATGCATTGGGTTGAGCATGAAACCTTCTGTTCAAAGGATCATCATACTCATGCTGACATTGAGCACACATCTTAAAATGCTTCATTGAGGTTTTGGGTCTGTCATAGGGGATATCTTCAATAATGGTATATCTTGGACCGCAATTGGTACAATTTATAAACGGGTATTCATAACGCCTGTCGTTCAAATCTTTCATTTCAGCCAGGCAATCGGGGCAAATGCTTACATCAGGAGAAATTAAAGTGGCCCGGCTATTGGAGACTTTACTTTTTACAATTTGAAACAAAGAAAAATGACTCAATTTCATATCAAAGGTTTTAATATTTGTCACAGAAGCAAGCAAAGGATTTTTTGTATAGATATCATTGGTAAAATTCTTAATATTTTCAAGAAGCCCCTCCACAATCACAAGAACGCCGCCGACCGTATTGGACACCTCTCCCTTGAGATGATATTTTTTAGCCAGGACAAATAAAAAAGGCCGAAAACCAACGCCTTGAACCACTCCGCTGATTTCCAGCCTTTTTGCTGTTATCGAAACTTTCATAAACGTTTATTAATGATCTTTAAAACCATTGTCCTGGCCAGCTTCTTCAGCAAGGATACTGCGCATATCCTCCAGGGTTTGAAGCGCTGCTTCTTCATCAATCTTGTTAATTGCAAACCCTGCATGGACAATGACATAATCCCCTATTTTTACATCATCCATGAGCATGATGCTGGTTTCCCGAATCACACCATCTACATCCACTTTTGCAACCTGGTCATTGATTTCAATAATCTTGGATGGAACTGCTAAGCACATAGATTTATCCCTGTTTCTTTTTAAATAATAAAAATTTACTATAGCATAAGATTCCATCTGAACAAGACTTATTTTCTCTCCTTTCAGGGCCAATAATACGTTTATGCAATTTGTGGAACCAGCTATACCTTTTGATTAATTGCTATTTAGCCAAAATGCCAATATTGGCATTTTGGCTAAATAGCATTATGATATCACGAAAACCCAATATCAGCCCTTAATCCTTAGGGGCCACTCAAAAACAACTTACCAATTATGTAGCGAGTTTTTTTGTTGCGAGTTTACCCCGCTTGATCCAGCAGATCCCACCCAATTTTTAAAGAATATAGGTACTTATACCTATTGACGCTATTTTAAATATATGATTTTATCACCAAATATAGTCTCAGATATCTCCTAACTCGTTTTCTATCAACTTAGGAGATCATGAATCTCACTGAATTGATCTGATTCAAATAGAATTATGTCTTTTCAGTATAAAGGATTGGAGATCTAACATATGGCTGAAAAACCGACTGTTAATGAACTTAAACAGAGAATTGCAGATTTAGAAAAGGAACTTTTTGAACGCCAAATACATGATAATTCAATAATAGACGAGTTAGATACAAGATACTCTATTATCTTTGAATCAGTTCCGACATCAATTGTAATTCTTGATAAAAATGGTGAAATAATAGACATCAATCCTTATCATATCACTCATATCGGTAAAGGAAAAACGGTTAAAAAAGACTATCTGAACCACAACATTTTAAACTTTCCTAGTGTTGTTTCAGCTGGGCTTCAAGATGAACATAAAGACGTGCTTAATGGGAAATCAATGAATTTAAAATGCATCCATTACCCTATGACTACTGGAGGGAGAGATCGTTTTTTTAATATTAGAGGTGTACCTTTATTTAAAAATAATGAAGTGACAGGAGCTGTGATGATTCATGAAGATATCAGTGAAGTTGTAAGTTCAGAAAAAAATCTAAAAAAACTTCATGATGAATTAGAATTAAGAATTGAGGAAAGCACAGCTGAGCTCAAACAAGAGATTATCGAGCACAATCAAACGGAGGGAAAGCTGAGGGAAAGTGAAAGCAAATATCGGTCAATGATGGAGTCCATGGATGATGCAGTATACATTTGTTCATCAGAATATCATATTGAGTACATGAATCCTGCCATGGTCAAAAGAACAGGCAGTGATGCCACTGGCGAACTTTGTTACAATGTGGTGCATATGCTTGATAAAAAATGCCCATGGTGTGTTCATGAAAAAGTTATGATGGGAGAATCCATAAATTATGAGGTTATCAGCCCTAAAGACGATAGAACTTATTATATCTCAAACTCCCCCATAGTGCACACAGACGGATCAATTTCAAAGTTAACAATTTTTCGTGATATTACCGAATTCAAAAAAATGGAAAACAATCTTTGCCAAATCCAGAAAATAGAATCCATCGGCACCCTTGCGGGTGGCATAGCCCATGATTTTAATAATATCCTTGCCCCTGTCATAGGTCATACTGAGATGATTTTAATGGATACCCCTGAAGACAGTCCATTAAAAGAACACCTGAATCAAATTCATACCAGCGCCTTGAGAGCCAGGGACCTGGTAAAACAGATCCTTACATTTTCCCGTCAAGGGAGCAGTGACCTAACGCTGATCAAGATACAGCCTGTTGTCAAGGAAGTATTAAAACTTATCAGATCCACAATCCCCACAACAATTGAAATCAAGCAGGATATCAATTCTGACTGTGGTGTGATCAAAGCTGATCCTACGCAAATTCATCAAATTGTAATGAATCTTGCAACCAATGCGTATCATGCCATGGAAGAGACGGGCGGGGAACTTAAAGTGAGTCTGAAAGAAATGGAATTCGGAACACTTGATCTAATTAGTCCGATTATGGCACCTGGAGAATATGTCTGTCTTACAGTATCTGATACAGGCACAGGCATGGATAAAGTTATTACTGAAAAAATATTTGATCCATTTTTCACCACTAAAGCAATAGGCAAGGGTAGTGGAATGGGATTATCAGTGGTTCATGGTATTGTTACTGCCATGGGGGGCGCAATCCAGGTCTATAGTGAGTCTGGAAAAGGAACGCAATTTTATGTTTATTTTCCAATAGAAAAGAATTCTTTTTAAGAGCGGAATAACCAAGCTAAAGAACCAATCCAAGGCGGAACTGAACAGATCCTTCAATATGTATGACCCTGCATTTTTTCGGTTGCTTTTTTTCCAGACTATAGCCCTGTCCTTACTTGACTCTTACATGACTAGATGTGTACAATAAGCTATACAAAAGGTAGCGGGTACTTGGGGAAACTCAATTAAATAAAAATATTAAGATAGAGCAGGCAGTTATTAATCACCCTGCTTTATGGGACGAAAAAATGTATATGGCCGGAGCAAACCATCGGATACATCAATAAAAATATTCTAACGGCAGTGGTTGCTGAAGAAAACGGCAATATTTTTGATTTGGAAGGTTATGGTGCAGTTGGCATGTCTGGTAATTCACCTTTTGTGCTGAAAAAAAAAGAAACCATACCCATGCCCCATGGCAGTGAATTGATGCTGCTGCCCAAAAGAAAACCCATTGTCTATAATATTGCTAAAGACGCCTTTGAAATCCTTGAACAAAATCCATTTAATCCGGGAAAAAAAATATTCCCCGTTGCAGTATTTAATTCACCAGGACATGTAAACCGCCATTTTTGTGCCTATGATGATGAGGGAATTAAAGATCTTCTTCCATTGTTTTCCTATGGGGCCGTTGGATTTGGAAAAAATAATTTCAGGTCGGCAACCCTTCATGTGGATAAGGAACCCAGACAGGACTTGAGGCAAATGCCCCAAAAAAAGATTGTCAAGGGTGTCAAACAGATGCAAAAAAAATATCCTGACAACCATTTGATCCGGCATCTTGAAACCTGTGCGCTACAATATGGCTGTCCTGCCGGAAAAAACTTTTTCCTTAAACGGTATGAAGCTCCTCTTCCCACTTCAATTGTCTGCAATGCAAATTGTATGGGTTGTATCTCTCTTCAAACTCAAAATAATTTGTGTGCCTGCCAGGAGAGAATCGGTTTTACGCCAACCCCTGAGGAGATTGCCCAGGTATCCCTTGAGCATATTTCCCACGTTAAAAAGGCGGTTGTCAGTTTTGGCCAGGGGTGCGAGGGAGAACCCTTAACTGCTTTTAAGTCACTTAAGCCTGCCATAAGGCTCATACGTGAGAAGACAGACAAGGGCACCATCAACCTGAACACAAATGCAAGCCTGCCTGAGTACGTTGACCAACTTTGCGGTGCAGGTCTTGATTCCATGCGCGTCAGTTTAAATTCCGTCAGAGAAAATTGTTATACTGCCTATTTTAGACCCAGATCCTATCAATTTTCCGATGTTCTTAAAAGTATTGAAGCAGCAAAACAACAGGACAAATTTGTCTCCATAAATTATCTTAACTGCCCTGGATTTACAGATTCCCAAAAAGAATTTGACGCACTCATAAAATTTATCGATACATACCAGGTTAATATGATCCAGTGGCGCAACTTAAACTTTGATCTTAAAAAATATTGTGATCTGATGTCAAAATTAGAAGATAGTGGCAGACCTTTAGGCATGGAAGTCATCATTGAGAAACTGTCGACCCGTTTTCCCAGCTTGATTCATGGATATTTTAACCCACCCCTATTTTAATGCAGGCTATTTATCCCAACAAGGTAAAACCATGAAAAATAAAAAACTCCTGATAATTGATGACACCTTAAGGGAAGGAATGCAGTACAGAGGACTTGTTTTTTCTTTGGAACAGCGGTTAAGGATTCTTGACTTCCAGGAAAAACTTTGCGTGGACATCTGCAAGGCAGGTTACCCTTCCGCCCATAAAAGCGAGGCCGATATTGTCAAGGCCCTTGCCCTTCATGCCCAAAAAAATAAATTCAAAATAAAAGTCGCCGCAATGGGAAGGGCCAGCCTTCAGGATGCCGACCTTCTGCTTAACACCCATGTGAGTGAACTGCATTTTCATCTGCATATAAAAAATGATGTGGAACAAAAAAAAATAGATCAAATATTAACTGATCTTTTAAAAACAATTGATTTTGTCAGAAAACAACGCACCAAAGCCTGCATATCCATTGCCATGCTTGATATTGGCAGATCTGAGAACCGCATTTTAGATCAATGTGTTTCCTTTTTAAATGATCAGAAAATTGATATGATTTCATTACCAGACACTTCAGGGTTGATGGCCCCCAATCAGGTCTTTGAAAAAATACAACACCTTTTTTCTAAAACCGCTGATACAAAAATATCAATTCACTGCCACAATGATATGGGAATGGCCTCTGCCAATAGTGTGATGGGAATTTTAGCAGGGGGGAGAGTTCTTGAACTTTCTGCTTTGGGCATTGGTGAAAGAAACGGGATCGCAGACCTTTATACCACGGCAAAAACGCTTCAGGACCAGGGTTTTGATATCCGTCTCAACACAGATGACATCAAAACATTTTACGACTATTATAAATATGTTGATGCCATTGTATATGAGCAAACCCATGAACACATGCTGACCGTTAATACCCCTGTATTTGGTGATGCTGTTAAAACCCACGTGGCAGGAACCCATGCCGGGGGAGAATATGGAATAGCGTCCGAAGAACAATTTTTTTTAAGTATTTTATGCGGAAAAGGACTGGTTAAAAAATATCTGGACCGGGAAAATATTTCTTATGATAAAAAAAGACTGGAAGAAATAACATCAACCATAAAACAACAAAGTATTACCCTGGGCAGGCGGCTGGAAAAAAATGAAATCAGCGCCATTGCCAGTATGGGGTCAATAGTTAGAGCCTGACCGGAAACCCGTGTTTGGGTGGCTCGTAGAGGAGCAAAGCTCACAAAATTGCCCATATACAAGGCGCAAGAAAGTTTGAAACCGGAGTGTACTCCTGTACATGAGGCCCGATTTATAATTTGGCAAACTTTTGCAGCAACGCAGTAGATGGGTGAGTTTTCGTTCAAACACTAGTTATCAAAAGGAAACTTGCTTTCATGGATAAAAACAAACCCGTCACCCTGTTCATCCAATGCCTGGTGGACAGCCTGTACCCACAAGTGGGAGAGAATATGGTCCAGGTGTTTGAAAAATTGGACATATCAGTGGATATTCCCCTGGATCAGACCTGCTGCGGGCAACCCGCTTTTAACTCAGGGTATCGCAGGGAAGCCACAACAGCCGCCAAACGATTTATAGAAATATTTGAAAATTCCGACATCATTGTCTGCCCCTCCGGGTCATGCGTGGACATGGTTAAGCATCAATATCCCGGTCTTTTTAAGGATGGCTCTTTATGGCAGAACAGGGCAAAAGCAGTCAGTGCAAAAATTTTTGAACTGACCCAATATATAGTGGATGTCCTGGGGGTTGAGGATGTGGGGGCCTGCTTTAATGGGAAAGTGACCTATCACGATTCCTGTCACCTCTTGAGAAATCTGGGTGTGGCTGACCAGCCAAGAAAACTCATTGCCAATGTAAGAGATATTCATTTGGTTGAAATGAAAGATGCTGAAAAGTGCTGCGGTTTTGGCGGTACATTTTCTGTAAAATATCCGGATATCTCAACGGCTATATTGGAAGAAAAAGTTAATAACATCATCGCCACCGGGGCAGATGCCGTGATTGGGTGTGATATCAGCTGTCTTATGAACATCCAGGGAATGCTCAGCAGGCGAAATTCTTCCATCAAGGCCCTTCATATTGCCCAGATTCTGGCTGAATTCCGACCGGATAAATAAGGAAACCATGTCTGAGATAAAAACAGAATTTTATAAAAAAAATGCTGCAAAAGCCATTAAAGACCCTGTTTTGCAGAATGCCCTTTTTGATGTTCAAAACCGTCTGGGACCGGCAACGGCACTGGCCTATAAAAATCTCCCCGAAGGAATAGCTCTTCGGCAAAAAGCCCACGAGATAAGACAATTTGCCATCAACCATCTGGATATCCTGCTTGAAACCCTTGTTAAGAAGATCCAGGACAGGGGCGGCAAGGTATATTTTGCCAAAGATGCTGACGATGCTACGGCTTACTGCCTGAAAATTGCCGGAGAAAACCAGATCAAAATGGTGGTCAAGGGCAAGTCCATGGTCACAGAAGAGATCGGTTTAAACCAAGTCCTTGAGGCAAACCAGATTGAGGTCAATGAAACAGACCTGGGCGAATATATCATCCAGCTGGCAGGAGAAACCCCTTCCCATATTATTGCGCCTGCCATCCATAAAACCCGGAAAGAGGTGGCACAGCTGTTTACCCAAAAACTTGGCATCCCCTATTGCGAAGATCCTCCTGTCCTTACCCAGGCAGCCAGAAAAGCTTTGCGCAAAAAATTTCTGGCAGCTGACATGGGTCTTTCCGGGTGCAATCTGGCATGTGCTGAAACCGGCCATATCACCACAGTTTCCAATGAAGGAAATATCCGCATGTCCACCACCATGCCAAAGGTTCACATGGCCTTTATGGGCATGGAACGGGTGGTGGCAAAACTGGAAGACCATGATGCGCTGTTCAGACTTCTTTCAAGGGGCGCGGCTGCCCAGAACATGGCAGGCTATGTCTCTTATATCGGCGGCCCCCGCACAGATGACCAGCTGGATGGGCCGGACCAATTTCATCTGGTCATCCTGGACAATGGCCGTTCCCGGATCCTGGCTGACCCGGAATTCAGGGAAATTCTATTGTGCATCCGGTGTGCCGCCTGTCTCAATGTCTGCCCTGCCTATGGCAAAATTGGGGGTCACACCTATGGCTACCCCTATTCCGGACCCATTGGCGCGGTTATCACCCCGCTTTTTGTGGGGATCAACCGGGCAAAGGACCTGTGCTGCGGAGAACCCTTGTGCGGTGCCTGTAAAGATGCCTGCCCCGTGGATATTGACCTTCCCAGGATGCTTTTGGCACTCAGGGCAAAATTGGCAGACGGAGATCCCAAATGGGGAGTGACCCGGACCAATTCAATGGAAAAAATAGCCTTCCAAATCTGGTCTCTTGTCATCCGAAACAGAAGGGTTTACGACCTGGCCTTAAAAACAGTGTCCTTGATTCAAAAACTATTACCCAAAAAGAACGGCATGATCACCACCATGCCATTTATTTTCAAGGGATGGACCCAAAGTCGTGATATAAAGCCCCTTGCCAGGGTAAGTTTTTTAACCCAATGGAAAAACAGGAAGAATAAACCATGACAGGACCCATAAATCAAGAAATCAATGACACCCAACAGCATGAATTTATCATGACCATTCAAAAAGCGCTTGGAAAATCATCCGGGCCTGCTTTGCCCGTACTGTTCGGCACGGCACCAGATGATCTTGACACCCGGCTAAACGCTTATATCAATAGACCTGTACCAGACCGGATGAACCTGCTTGACCTCTTTATTGAGCAGGCTGAACTTTTAAATCTCACGGTCAAGCCCGTGGAAAACGTATCCCAGGCAGGCTATGCCATCCAGGAATTTATTCAACAAACCCAACCGGAATGGGGAACCCAAAAATCGGTCATTGCATGGCACCACCCCTTGATTGAGCAATTGAACCTTGAAAAAAACCTGGACAATGATGTCACGCTTTTTACCACACACTCCTCCCCCACACCAGATGCAAAAGAAAGACAAGAAATCCGCAATCACCTGCTCAAGTCTTATATCGGTATTACGGCAGCGGATTTCTGTGTGGCCCAGTCAGCTACTCTGGTATTGAGAACACGGCCCCACCAGCCCCGTGCAGTTTCCCTTGTCCCTTCCATCCATGTGGCAGTTATAACACTTGACCAGATCATTGAAAATCTTACAGAGCTCTATTTTCGGCTCAAATGGGATACTGAAGAACAAAAACTAGGGCTGACCAATTGCATGACTTTTATCTCCGGCCCCAGCAAAACAGGTGATATAGAACTTGTCATGGTCCATGGTGCCCATGGCCCCAGACAGATGATCGTATATGTGATAACCGGATGATGGTTTAACCCTTTTCCATAAGAGGAAATAATGGACTTCCCCAGAATGCACCGAATCCGCCAGACAATTGACACGCCTAAAATTAATTCTATTAAGGACACCATCTCTAAGGAATTATCCACACTTGATCTGGCTTCCCTGATATGCCCTGGTGCCCGCATTGCCATTACAGCCGGCAGCAGGGGAATCAACCATATTGATCTGATCCTGAAAACCCTGATTGATATCCTGAAAAAAAATAAGGCTGACCCCTTTATCGTACCGGCCATGGGAAGCCATGGCAATGGTACAGCCCAGGGACAGATTGACATCTTAAAAAGTCTGAATATTACCCAGGACACAATGGGAGTACCAATCCTCTCTTCAATGGAGGTCGTACAAATCGGAATCTCTTCCCATGGATTCCCCATACTGGTAGACAAACATGCCGCAACAGCAGATGGTGTGGTGGTGATGAACCGGATCAAGCTCCATACCGAGTTTGAAGGCCCCATTGAAAGTGGGTTAATGAAAATGATGGCCATTGGACTGGGGAACCATAAAGGATGTTTCCAGGTTCACAAACAAACGGTTAATTTTGGATACAGTAATGTCATTCCGGAAATCGGCGCCACTATTTTAGATTCGATTCCCGTACTTTTTGGTGTGGGGATTGTGGAAAACATTTATGATGAAACCGCCTGTATCAAGACCTGTCTGCCGGATCAGTTTTATGAGACAGAAGCCTTACTGCTAAAAAAAGCAAAAAACTATATGGCACGGCTGCCCTTTGACAAAATTGATATCCTGATCCTGGATGAAATGGGCAAGAATATCAGCGGTACGGGCATGGATACAAATGTCATCGGCAGAATCATGTTTATCGGTGAAAAAGAACCGGATACGCCAAAAATCACCCGCATTGTGGTTTTGGATCTGACCGAGGCTTCCCATGGCAATGCTATTGGAATCGGTCTTGCAGATTTTACCACCCAAAAGGTCATCAGCAAACTTTCTATCCAGGCCATGGCAACCAATGCCATCACAGCCATGACACCTGAAAAGGCAAGACTCCCTGTAAGCCTTGACACAGACAAAAAAGCCATTGAAGCTGCATTTCAAACCATCGGGGCTGTGGCACCTGCTGATGCCAGGATCGTACATATTAAAAACACCCTTGAAATGGGGACCCTCAATATTTCCCATGCCCTGATGGATGAGGCTAAAAAAAGAGATGGCCTGATGCTGCTGGAAGACATCGGCCCGATGTCATTTGACAACGACAACAGACTCATGCCGGTCAGATTGTAACCCTCAAAAAAAGCCGTATAATTGGTATTTTTTATTAAGCTCAACATGTATTATTTGACCATACAAAAAAATCATTTGCAAAACCATTCCTAATTTGATTTAATTCGGGGTTTAGGTTGTTTACTCAAGACATTATGATTAAAGGAAAAATGTTTGGACATTGATATTAAAGGTATTGTCATCATTTGCGGCAACTATGGCAGTGGAAAATCTGAAATCGCTGTGAACCTTGCGGCAAAATCAAAGCTTAAAGGAATGGATGTCAAAATCGCCGACCTTGATCTTGTCAATCCCTATTTCAGATCTAGGGAAGCCATTATTCCCCTGGAAAAACTGGGGGTAAAGGTGGTGTTACCGGAAAGAAAATACATGCATGCAGACCTGCCAATTCTAGCACCGGCCGTGGCAGGCTTGATCCAGCAGCCTTCAGAACTGACCATCCTGGATGCCGGCGGAGACGATGTTGGTGTGACAGTTCTTGCAGCCCTTGAAGATTATTTGAAACAAAAAACGGTTCATATGCTCCAGGTGATAAACCTGTTCAGGCCATATACGGAAACCGTTGAAGGCTGTCTTAAAATCAAAGCAGAGATTGAGGCATCTTCAAAAATAAAAATTACAGGACTTGTTTCCAATGCCAACCTCATTGACGAAACCATACCCGAACACATTTACAAGGGATATGATCTTGTCCTGGATGTGGCAAAGGCCACTGGTCTGAAAATTGAATTTATAACCGCTTCATCCCAGATGATACCACAACTTGACATGGACCGGTTCCATTGCCCGGTATTAACCATTGACAGGCTATTGGTACCACCCTGGAAAAACATTTGATAATATAAGGAGTATTTTAAATGGCGTACGAACATATTGTTGATTCTGAAAGGTGCAAGGGGTGCGGGCTCTGTGTAAACATATGCCCCAAAAATGTCCTTGAAATCACGGACAAAGTAAATGCAAAAGGACATTTCCCAGTCATACAGGCAAGACCTGAAGATTGTATCCACTGCACAATGTGCTGTATCATGTGCCCGGATGTAGCCATCACTATTGTTGAAACCAAGACAGCAGACATAAAATAAAGGATAAAAATAATGGCAAAAGTATTAATGAAAGGAAATGAAGCAATAGCTGAAGCAGCCATCAGAGCGGGCTGTTTAAATTATTTTGCATATCCTATCACCCCCCAGTCTGAAGTTGCCGAATACCTTGTAAAAAGACTGCCGGAAGAGGGCGGTGTTTTTCTCCAGGGAGAAAGCGAAGTTGCCGTGGGCTATATGATCTTTGGTGCGGCAGGAGCAGGGGAAAGGGTTATGACCACATCTTCCTCCCCTGGCATCAGTCTTATGAGCGAGGCGATTTCCTATATTGCGGCCGCACAATGTCCGGCTGTTTTCGTAAATATCGTTAGAGGCGGCCCGGGATTAGGGGGAATATTGCCCGCCCAGGGAGATTATTTCCAGGCCACCAAAGGCGGGGGACATGGGGATTACCATTTGCTTGTCCTGGCTCCGGACGGCGTCCAGGAAGCTGTTGAAATGACCATGCAGGCATTTACCCTTGCTGAAAAATATCGGGGACCTGTCATGATCCTGGGAGACGGTCTCATCGGCCAGATGATGGAGCCTGTAGAATTTCCCGATAATTTGAAAACCAAGCCCTCAAATAAAGACGACTGGGCCACAAGCGGTATGGATACAAGGAAAAGCAAAAAAAGGAATCTTGTAAAATCATTGTTTTTAGATCCCACAGAGCTAAATAAAAACAATCTTGCCCTGAAAGCCAAATATGACCAGATGAAACGAGAAGAAATCCAGTTTGAAGCTTACAATGCAGATGTGGACTACAAAGTGCTTATCACAAGCTTTGGTACCATGAGCCGGGTTTGCAGGACCGCTATCGACCTTTTAAAGGAAGAAGGCATTGAAGTGGCCATGTTAAGACCAAAAACCGTTTTCCCCTTCCCGGAACAGGCAGTTTTTGATGCTGCAACCAAAAAAAGCTGTAAATCAGTCATCAGTATTGAAATGAATATGGGACAAATGGTGGAAGATGTTGAACGGTGTGTCAAGGGACAAAGGCCAGTTGAATTTTATGGCGAATGCGGCGGAGACATCCCTTCACCGGAAAAGATCATCGAAATTATCAAAAAAATGATATAGGAGCATATAATGGGAAAAGCATTTTCAAAGCCACAAGCCCTTAGCGACACTATGACGCACTACTGCCCTGGCTGCACCCACGGCATTGTACACAGGCTTGTAGCAGAAGTTATTGATGAGTTGGGTATTAGGGGAAAAACAGTTGGTATCGCCCCTGTGGGTTGTGCAGTCCTGGCATATAATTATTTTAACTTTGATTTCCAGGAAGCTGCCCACGGCAGGGCACCTGCCATGGCTACGGGAATTAAAAGAGTCCGGCCGGATCTGATGGTATTTACCTACCAGGGAGATGGAGATCTTGCCAGTATCGGCTTGGCAGAAATCATCCATGCCGCCAACAGAGGCGAAAAATTTACCACTATCTTTATCAATAATGCCATCTACGGCATGACGGGCGGACAGATGGCTCCCACCACCATGCCGGGTCAGCGTGCATCCACAGCCCCCATGGGAAGAGATACAGACCTGACCGGGATGCCCATTAGAATGGCCAACCTTTTAAGTCAGCTTGTGACGCCCAGTTATATTACCAGACAGGCTGTTTTAAAACCCCAGCAGATCAATAAAACCAAAAAAGCCATTAAAAAAGCTTTTGAATACCAGGTGGAAGGCAAGTGCTTCAGTCTTGTGGAGGTGATTTCCACCTGCCCGACCAATTGGGGGCTTACCCCCCTGGATTCGTTGAAATGGGCTGAAGAAAAACTGCTGCCCTATTATGAACTGGGTGATTATAAAATCCCTGAATA
>Ga0233437_1002919_pt1 | contig 24131 bp, 16 predicted proteins | sample SI_122_August201_FD_182714 | JGI IMG/M metagenome (GOLD analysis project Ga0233437, IMG submission 182714) | Seawater microbial communities from Saanich Inlet, British Columbia, Canada - SI_122_August2016_200_MG | ecosystem: Environmental > Aquatic > Marine > Inlet | place: Canada: British...
AGGTTTGGCATATTGCGTCATCAATGGATATTATGGCGTTTTTCTGAGCGGGACCTTAAAGGAAACAATGACGGATGTAGAATATGATTTACAACATACCAATCTTGGATCAAAGAATGACAATCATTTAGCGTTTATCAGACCGGATCAGATAGAAAGGATAATGAAAAAAATTATTGCACTGTTTTCTCCTCTAAAAGTAAGTTATATGGACTGTATTCAAACAAAACGAAAAATTATTTCAGCGATGATCTTTCTAAATTTACAAAAGTATGGTCGTTTGTCTATTTTATATCGCGATAATTTGGATACGGTTTATGTTGATACCTTTGACTTAAAAGATTTTGATAAAAATATTGATAAATATATTTCATCCTATAAAACAATGTTGGAATCTGTCATCTTGCACAAAACTCTGAGGCGGTTTTTTGAAACCCGACAAATTGAACCCGATAAAATTCTTCTAAAAACCTGGGTAAATACGAATAGTGTGGAAACCTCTCATGCCGCAACCAATGAGATCGCGAAAGAATCAGATCTGGCTGAAACATTTATAAAACAGATTATTTTAAAACATGCCTCTTAAAAAATTGAAATTTAAGCGTAATGAGAATACTTGACGCACTGCAAATGCAGAAAATGGATCAGTATACCATCGAAGAGATTGGTGTTCCTGGAAAAGTATTAATGGAGAATGCTGCAAAAAGCTGGATTGAAGCAGCTAAACCCGATCTGGATAATTGTAATAAAATCTTTTTATTTTGTGGTGCCGGAAATAATGGTGGGGATGGGTATGCAATTGCCCGGAATTTATCAAATCAGGGGTATCAATGTATTGTAGTCGCTGTAAAACCACCTAAATCCAGAGACTGTCTGTTGAATGCAAGGGTCTGGACTCATTTTGGAAAAACACTGAGCTGGGATGAATTTATTAATTTGTTACCGATGACTTCAAAAACGGATGTTTTAATTGATGCCATTATGGGGACGGGGGTAGAATCTGAAATCAGAGGAACAATGGTTGATGTGGTTAAATGTGTCGATCAACTTTCCGGACAGAAAATTGCAGTTGATATTCCTACCGGAATTAGCGCTTCCACCGGTGATAAACTCGGTGTCGCTATTCGGGTCAATAAATGTATTACTTTTCACAAAGAGAAAGTAGGCCACTATCTCCAACCCGGGAAAACATATTCAGGTGAATTAATCTGTCAAAAAATTTCCATTTATGAAAAGTATTTTGATGAAGATCGACATTATTATCTGACGACAAAACAGGTTGCCCGGGAACTGTTATTACAGCGTGAACCAAATAGTTATAAAAATGTGTTTGGACATTTACTGGTATGGTGTGGCGCAACCGGTACTCAGGGTGCGGCTATTTTAGCCGCCAGTGCAGCCATTAGGATGGGAACCGGTTTGGTAACAGCCGCTTTACCCCAAACTGATGATGCATTTTTGATAACCAGATCACCTGAATTAATGACATGTGCGCAACAATCACTGACAGATTCTATGTTAAATAACTATCAAAGTATTGTCTTAGGATGTGGATTGGGGAGAAATAAAAATCGTTGGAAATCCATTGTCAACAAAATTAAAAAATTTGAAAAACCCATCGTTTTGGATGCGGATGCCTTTTTTGGAATTGAACATTTTTATGATTTAGACCCCCACAAGCTTGTATTGACACCCCATCCCGGTGAATTTGCTCAGCTAACGGGCAACCCCAAGCCAACCAATAACCTGGAAAGGATTGAACAGGGATTGAATTTTATCAGCAAATATCCTACCACACTTGTGTTAAAGGGAGCCCCCAGTATTATTTTTACTTCGGATCATAAAGTTCATATTAATGAAACCGGTAACGCCGGAATGGCAACAGCCGGTAGTGGTGATGTTTTAGCGGGTATGATCGGTGGTCTACTGGCGCAGGGGTTAAATACAGTCGATGCAGCTAAACTCGGAGTTTGGCTGCATGGTCGGAGTGGTGATATTTTTGATAATCAATACTGTCAGGAATCATTGATCGCCACTGACCTGATTTCAAATATAAAAAATGCTTTTAAAGAACTTTATTAAACCGTTTCTGCTTCTGAAAATTCATCATCATCATCTTCTTCGTCTTCAGAAGATGATGCCATTTGCTTTTTTATAATCATTTCCTCCAGTTTTTCTTTTTGTGACAACAATTGTTCCAAAGAATCAGTTGGAGTGAGTTTCAATGGTCTGGGCAGGTTTTTAACAAGTTCAAGCATTTGTTCATGATTTTTGGCAATCATCATTTGTGCGACGACTCCTGCAGCTAATCCAGCGGTTAATCCGTAAAAAAAACCTTTCATATGGCTCCTGTTATTTAATTGATGAGTTCTTAACTTTAATGTATTTTCTATTCATTTACCAAGTACACTGACAAGGTAACAGACCATTTTGTATTTTTTATCAGTGTATTAATCTGTGATATTAATGGAACGTCTGTAAAGATTCAATGAGAATTATTCATTTTTGTTGACGGTACAGGAATACTGAAATAAAACTAGAGCTATTAACAATCTAAAATCAACGGATTTCAATATCGATCATTTATTTCACTATTAATTTAAAGGACCAATTAATCAATTATAAGAGTTAAAAATGGAAGCCACATTGCAGGAAATTGAAAAAAAGATGAGTCGTGCTTTGGAAATATTAGAACAGGATTTTCAAAAAGTAAGGACCGGTCGGGCAAATCCCGCTATATTAGATGGTATTAATGTAGATTATTATGGAACCCCGACACCTTTATCTCAGGTAGGAAATATTACGGTTCCTGACCCCCAGATGATTGTCATTACCCCCTGGGAAAAGAAGATGTTAGCGGATATCGAAAAAGAAATATTAAAATCTGATCTGGGAATGACACCTCAGAACGATGGAAATATTATTCGACTTCCGATTCCTGCTTTGACCGAGGAAAGACGGAAAGAAATGGTTAAACAGATTAAAAAAATGGGAGAAGATGCAAAAATTTCCATTAGAAACGTTCGTAGAGATGGGAACGACAAATTGAAAAAAATGGAGAAAGCCAAAGAGATATCCCAGGATGATTTAAAGCTTTATACCACTAAAATTCAGGAAGTAACTGATAAATTTGTAGGTGAATCAGATAAAGTGATGGCTGCTAAGGAAACAGAATTAATGTCGGTTTAATTGACGGGCCTTTCGTATTTGAAGGGAAGCTGTCATCAGGCTTCCCGGATTTTTAAAAAATAAAAATGACTCACTCGGGATTACAAATCAGGTTTATAAATAACTGCTTTGCTTTTTTTACCATCTATTTTAACACTTACAGGCTTTTCGAAGTGTACATGTCTAAAATACTGATCTTCATAGACGGCTTCGAATTGGTCAAGATATTCAACATCGAAAAATCCATCATTTTTAAAAGGGTAGATTGTAAAATAAGCAATTCTGAAAGAAGTCAGGTTTTGGAAAAAATGAGACCCCTGGCTTGGTTCGATGAAAAAATTCTCTAATCCGGATTCAATAATGACTCTTGCCGCTGAAATTTGTCCCCATTGAACAGGTACTCCTAAAAACTGATCTTTTGATCCCCATCTACCTGGACCACATAATATATAATTTTCCCCTCTTTCCAGAAATTGTTTGTTCAGATTATTGATCAAGGGAACCATCTCCAAGGTTTTAGTTTTATCAAAACTGCCTGGTTTGATGTAAATAAAATCGTTGATGTTATCAATAATACCATTACCTAAAGAGGAATTTGACAGGACAATCGCATTTTCCTTATCGGCATCATCCAGATCAATATCATCACTTTCCATGCCACTGACGATAGGGCGAACCTGTAGCATATGAAACATTTTTGATATATCCCTGGTATCCAAATTAACTGCAAACTCTATTTCAACCGGCTTATTTAGGGACGTTTCAATGATTTTTAACAGATCTTTGATGATTGCTAGTAGTGGGAAAGTAATACCTTTTAATATATGGGAGAAAGTGATCACTTTACTACCCGGTAAATAAAAATTATCACGCATCACTTCATTTTGGTGATCATAGGTTGACGCGATCATACTAAAGGATTCGTTCTTGTTGGCTTCCTGGATACTTCGTTTTAACAGGTTTTTTCCTTCATCTGTTGATGGGATAAAACTATTGGGAGCCATATTCAGGGAGTAGAATTTTGTTTGGGTCCCTTTTAAAGCCAGTTCTACTGTTGAAAGTTGAAGTACATTATTGGGATGATTGGGTGATACCATCAGAGAAGTTTCGCCTTCCACAATTGTTTTCCCTAATCCCGCTGCCAAATTAACAACGCCTTCCTCAGTTTTCTCTTTCCCTACCGGATAAAAATTTATGGATCTGGCAACACCAGAAAAAGTTGGGTGAAAGGTATCATCATATTGAGTTCCGGAAACTTCCTGAAGAATGACTGCCATTTTTTCTTCATCAATCAGGTTACTGGTAACCTGCATATAAGATTTACTGGCCTGGAAGAAAGTAGATGCATATACACATTTAATCGCCTGGCACAATTCTTTTAACCGTACCTCTTTATCTTCATGATTGTTGGAAATCATAAAGGTGGAATAAACACCAGCAAATGGCTGATAATGTGAATCTTCCAACAAACTTGATGAGCGAATAGCAATTGGTTTTTTAAACACATTCACTAATGCGTCTAAATTATTAGTTAACTTGGGTGGCAATTCGGCATTAATAAAATGATATAGAATTAGTTCATCTTCTGCGTCTGAAAGTGCAATATCATATAGTTGATTAATCTCCATAAACTCAGAAAATACATCCGTTGTCAGTACGACTGTTTGTGGAATTGCAACGACAATACCATCATATTGGTAATTAATACGGTTCTGCTTTAAAATATAGTTGATAAAAGCTAATCCTCTGGCTTTTCCTCCTAAAGAACCATCCCCGATTCTTGAAAAACTGGTGAGCTCATCATGTTTGTCTTTATTGAAAATAGCGATAATTCCCCGGCTTTTAGTTCTTCGATAATGTTTAATATTCTGAATAAGGAATAATCGCACTTCTTCAATACGGTCTTCAGTGACTTGAACAGGTTTGAATAAGTTAGCCAAAGAGAAAAAAGCGCGATTACGGAGCCAGGTAGAAATATGGTTTTTTGAACCGTGGTAGGTTAAAGCTTCTTTAGGAACAACTTGTAGTACTTTCTGCAATTCTTTTAAATCTTTGGCTCGGCCTACTTCCTCATTGGTGTCGGGTGCTTTAAATACAAAATCCCCAAAACCAAAATTATCAACAATATAATCTTTGAGTTCATTTAAAATATTTTTGGAATGTTTATAGATAAATCCCGCTTTTTTAGCTTCAACCTCTTCTTTTTGTTCAATATTTGATGATTGCAACAGTATCGGAATATCCTGGCTGTAATTTCTAATATATTCACAAAGTTTTAAACCGGCACGGGTATCTATTTTTCCTTCCCGTTGATAGGTGATATCTGAGATGATTCCCTGAATATTATCTTTATACTGATCAAATAGGCTAATCGCCTCTTCATAATTACTAGCAAGTAAAATTTTAGGACGACCTCTCATTCTTGTTGTTTTTTGGTGTTCATTAAGACCTTCATCCATTAGTCCTCTGGCCCCACGAATCAAAATGGTATACAAGGCCGGCAGGTAGCTGGAATAATAGCGAATAGAGTCTTCAACCAGAATGATGGTTTGAACACCGACCTTTTTGACGTCGTGTTCAATATTCTGTTTATCCTCAATAAGTTTAATAATTGCCAACAATATATTTGCGTTACCCAACCATGAAAAAACATAATCAATTGATTTCAGGTTCTCTGATTGCAGTTTTAATTCAACTTCCCGGGAAAAATGGGTTAAGACAACGATCGGTTTATTTGGGTACTTTTCTTTAATTTTTTGAGCAAGCTGAAAGGCATCAGTATCTCCGACATTCAGCATTGTAATAATTAAATCGAAATAGCGTTTCTCTAATAATTCAAATGCCATTTTTGAAGAGGAAGCCTTGATAATCAAAGGCGGATAGCGTAAACTTAATTGAGAATATTCATTAAATAACTGCTCATCGATTCGACCATCCTCTTCAAGCATGAATGAATCGTACAAACTGCAAACCAACAGTACGTTCATCAATCTATTTTTCATCAACAGGTGAAAAGGTGTATCGCTAAAATAAAATTTTGAGGAGAATTTCAGATCGCTATTTGACATTAACTTCCTTATTAATATTGATTGGAATGCACATCTATAACACAGTAAACACCACAAATATTATATTTATTTATGAACACATCTGACATGTGTTGAATAATTTCTTTTATAAGGACTTACTGCACCATTTTTAAAATTGACAGCCCATATTCGTTGATCATAGAAAGCCGTTACTTCTGAAGACCAGTAATAGGAGGGATAGATTGTTTCAAATTCTAAGCTGGTAGCTGGATCAACCTTTTTGTAATCGATTAACGTTAATAACTCCTTTACTGTTGGCAATCGCCATCCGTTTTTTCCTGCAATTTGAATACTTTCACAATATGATTTTGCCCAGTCATATTTCATTTTACTGGTATCATTTTCTCCGCTTTGCCAGGTAAGACCAGTGGCCTGATCTTTTAATGTCATATTCTCCCCATTTTCTTGCGCAAATATATTTGTTATGATCATGGTGATAAGTACCATAAAGAAAATCTTTTTCATAACCAACCTTGTATAATAAAATTTGTTGAACAACAAATAATTAGTGTCTGAACGAAAAGTAGGTAATTTGGGGACATGTACAATTTTTAGCAAAGGCTTAAACAATTAAATACCCGATAGTTACGTGTCCCCCAATTACCGGTTTGTTATCCAATAATGGCATTTTCGTTCGAACACTAATTAAGTAAAATCTTTAAAAGTTTTACCTAAATTTAGCTAATAATGCAAAAGATTATTAGTAAATGAAAATATAACACGGGTATCAAAACGTTAATACTTCTGCAGCAATCAAATATCATTGGTTTTTTAAAGTTATCAAATCAATATTTAAACATCCTTAATTGCCTATTAACGGGAAACGATTATCTATGCAAAGCTTTGTATCTACCCTGTTAATCTATCAAACTAATAACACAACTGTTTTGTGCAATATTAATAAATTGATTCTATTTTATTTTTTCCAGATTTTAAAGATTTTGGATGTTATCAACATTAATTAAATAGACAGTGTTTCACTGCAAATAATCCGTTCTTTTGCCAGATAGCACCCCGATTTTACATTTATATCCTATTTTCAGTTGTGGTTGATTGATATCAATATTAAAATCTTCAAATTTGTTTATGACCTCATCTTCAATGGTAATATTCACTTGTAAAACAAATAACAAATATCTAACTTTCGTATACTATAGCAATTTGCATTTGCATTGAACATATTCGGACACTGAGCGAAGTCGAAGGGTGAGCATACCTCTACTCCGCTTGGTAACCGTAGTAGTCTAAGACTATGCTTCGACTCCGTTCAGCATACAGATAAAGGTACGAAATTGAAAATTGCTATTGCGGAAAACGAATCGTCTAAATTCTTAAAAAATGGAGAACAATTGCTTAGTTCTTAAAAAGAGTTTATACTGCTGTACTGTAAAAAATAATACGATGTAAGAACTTAATAGACCAGAATATACTTAAAACCCATTTTTATGATTGGTCCTGTCAATGAAGATACGAACGAAGATCCTGTCTGGATATTTAGTCATCGCCATGGCAACTTTTATCATTTCAGCCATTAACTATAGTCATTTTTACCTTTTAAATCAAAAATATAATTTATCAGAGCAGCTGGCGACAAATGTAAAAATTATGGATCAAATTGTTGAGAAAGTGTGGGAAACAAGGTTTTTTATTAATCAATTTATATTTAAGCATGAACATGATGATAACCAACAATCCTTGAAAAGCCTTTCCAAGCTGCAAAAGTTGATTGTTGATATCGGTATTCAAGAAATGGATGAAGAGCGGTTAAATTTATTTAATCAAATCCATGAACTAATTATCCCATATCAAAAGAATTATATTAAGTTGGCAAAATTAATAAACCGTTTTGATCTGGAAAAACAGAAATTCTCAGGTTTGATACAAAACATACAAAAAACAGCGGATTCGATGGTATTATTGCCGATGCCACCTGATAATTCCAGAAATAATTTGATTAAGGCACATCAAAAGTTACTTGTTTATACTCAAAAAAATTCTTTCCCTAACTCACAAAATGATAACATCATTGCTGATAAAATGTATAAGATTATTGAATCAGTTGAAAAAATAATGATTAACTATCAAAAACAAAATATAGGGACGAATCAGATTTTTCAAAGTGAATGGAGGCAGATTTTTAATAATGTATCACGGTTAAAGGTAATTTCTTTAAAGATCAAAAAAGATACAAACAATATTGATCATATTATAAAAAAAGATATTCTGCCCATTGCACCAGAGATTGGAAAAATCGCACGATTAATTAATAAAAGTTACTGGCATGAAGAAGAAAATATTCGATTGAAAATCAATGAAAATTTTAAATTTGATTTAACGCAGGTCTTCATAATCTCAGCCATTAGTTTGATTCTAAGCATTTTGTTTGGCTTATTGTTCTCCCGTCGAATTACGAATCCAATTATCTCTCTCAGTCAGAGTGCAGTAAAACTGGCAAAAGGAAATCTCGACGGAGATCTGGTTTACGATAGCAATGATGAAATGGGTAATCTTACCAAAAGTTTTAATCAAATGAAAGAAGCTATCCAACTGAAAATAGAGGATCTTAAAACTTTAAATATTGCTGGGCAAAAACTGGTTACCGCAAAAAAGGGCGAAGAGATATTGGAAACGGTAGTGGATTTAATGAAAAAAAAGACTCAGGTCCTGGGAGGAATCATACATTTTTGTGGAGACGACAGTTGTTTAGAATCAGAGTATATCACTCAACAGGATTTTGATGCTCAACAGGATCTTACTTTATTGATGGAAGAAATTATTCAGCAATCGATTAGTCTAAATAAAATTATTTTTATTGAAAATGCTGCCAATGAAGACACTTTAATAAAAGAATTACCATTTAGTTTTCTTGTTGCTCCTTTGCAATATCAAGGAAAAACAGCAGGCACACTGTTATTATATGGAGATCCGGCAATTATTGACTACAATGAATCGGATAACGAATTTATTCTGGCTGTATCCAGATTAACGATTTCAGCAGTTAAAAATGTTAATATGTTGGAATTAATAGAAGAAAAAAACATTTCCTTGATCAAAGCAAATTATACTAAAGATAAATTGCTTTCTAAAATGAAACGGATGAATGTTAACTTAGAAAGTGTCGTCAAAGAGCGTACCATTAAACTGTCGGCTGCTCTAGATAATGTTCAAACGTCCAATCAAAAACTTCTGTCCAGTATTGAATATGCGAAACGGATACAAAGCTCCCTTTTACCTGAAATTAAACATATTCAGGAACAGATTCCTGAAAGTTTTTTTATCTGGCAGCCCAGGGACATTGTCGGTGGCGATATGTATTTCACCACTTTTTTTGAAAATGGTTACATTTTGTCTATCATAGATTGTACCGGTCATGGTGTACCGGGGGCTTTTATGACCATGCTGGCTTCGTCAGGTTTAAAGGGAATTATAAAAGATGATGATATTAAAGACCCGTCGGAAATTTTAAGAAGATTGAATGTATTTATAAAAACAGCACTCCATCAGCATACTGGAAATGCATTATCAGATGACGGACTTGAAGCTGCAATTTGCTATGTTAATCAACCGGATAATACGCTCACTTTTGCCAGTGCAGGAATTCCTTTGATACAGGTAGAAAATAATCAAATTGATGTCATTAAGGGTAACCGAAAAAATATTGGCTACAAGAGATCTACCATGGATAGTCACTTTGATAATACCGTAATTTCACTAAGCAGTGATATGAGCTTTTATTTGTATACAGATGGAGTTACAGATCAATTAGGCGGGCCCAAACGGATTCATTTTGGTAAAAAAAGATTGCATAATTTGCTGCTTCAGGTGTCCAACCGACCGTTTGAAGTTCAACAGGGTATGATTTTAAACGCATTTCAAACCTTTCAGGCTAAAAATGACCGATTAGATGATGTGACTATTATTGGTTTTAAACCCTTGTCGAAAACCGACTAGACCATCAGAAATTATATTGCAGATCAGATAAAATGATTATCCTCTGAAAAGCAGCGCTTTTAAAATATAACTAGCCATTTTGGGATTTTCTTTAATTCTGCGTACAGAATATCCCATCCATTGTTTTCCATAGGGAATATAAACCCGTACCCGGTTTCCTTTGTCAAGAATGGACTGCCTTAATTCCGGCCTGACACCGTAAAGCATCTGGAATTCATATTTTTCTTTAGGAATCGCATACTTCTCGATTAATTGGTAGGCACCTTCTACCACAGGAATATCATGAGTGGCAATTCCCGGATATAAGTTATTTTTAAACATGTATTCCAGATCCTCCAGGTAGTGCTCATTGATTTCCTGATAATTCTTGTAGGCTATTTCAGGAGATTCAACGTAGATGCCTTTACATAAGCGAAAATTAACAGGATTGTTATCGCTTTGCATGTCTGTCATATCCTGCAAATCAGATAATGTTCTTTTTAGGTATGCCTGAACAACCAAGCCAACATTCTTAGGGAATTCGGCCTTGATTTTTCTGAAAATTTCTATTTCCAAATCAACACACTGGGAATCCTCCATATCAATTCGAATAAAATTGTCATATTCAGCAGCTTTTTTAACAATAGAACGGATATGCTCAAAACAAATATTTTGATCAATCAATAATCCAAACATCGTTGGTTTTAAGGAGTAATTACCATCGATATTCTCCTTTTCCATGGTTTCAATCATGTCTAAATATTCATCCCTGTTTTTTGCAGCTTCATCAAGTGTGGTGATAAACTCCCCTAAAATATCAATAGTTACCAGAACCCCTTTCTGATTTAGCTTTTTCGCGGCTTCAATAGCCGTTGTCAGTGATTCCCCAGCAATATATCTTTTAGAAAATAACCAGATTAATTTTTGCGGCATAACAGGTAGTATGGCAGCGATTAATTTATTTAACATAGTGAGGTTCTCTTTTAGATGGATAATGTGTTAAAAAAACAACAGTTGATTTCTGCAACAATCCAAGAATACTTTTGACATTAATATATGATAATATCAACTAAAATTGATGTAAAACAATTTTTTTTTGATTTTTTAAGGAAACAATCATCAAAAAACGTTTTCAATGGATTTTTAGCACTCTACGTGATAGAGTGCTAACAAAACTTAAAATCAAATCTACGATAAACAATATTTTATTTACAAAAGCAGGAGGATATATGAATAATTTTGATCCAATTGTTACCGGTTCAATTGAATTAGCGCAGACAGAAGCAATTAAAAGAAAACACAATGAATTAACTGAATATCACTTACTATGGGGATTAATAAAGAACCCAAATACAATTGCATCTAAACAATTAAAATCGGAAAAAAAAATACTCATCGGATTGTTGGATCAATTACCAACAGTCGGGAAAATAAGTTTATCTGAAATCAAACCCTCTCCCAATTTATCTGAGTGGTTCACTTTAGCTTCATCGGAAGCGATACAAGCTGGTCGGGATACTATTAACGAAGCGGATTTACTAAGGAATTTTACAAAATATTTTCCACAATTGAAGGTTGAGATACCCGAAGATCAGGAAACGGAGCAACCGGATTTTTTAATCAATTTAAATGAATTAGCAGAAAAAGGTAAGTTGGATCCGGTTATTGGCAGAGCGACAGAGATCCGAAGAGTACAGGAAATTTTGTGTCGACGAACTAAAAACAACCCGGTGTTGGTTGGAGCACCTGGAGTGGGAAAAACAGCTATCATTGAAGGATTAGCGGGTTTAATCCAAAATAATCAGGTGCCGGATATTATTTTAGGTAAGCAAATTTACACACTCAATATGGGGATGTTAATGGCTGGGACCAAATACCGGGGTGAATTTGAGGAAAAGATGAATGCCTTAATTAGGTTCATTAAGGGGAAAGGTAGAGAAGCCATTATTTTTATTGATGAAATCCATCTAATCATCGGTGCCGGAAAAACTGATGGTGCCATGGATGCAGCCAACTTATTAAAACCCGCTTTGGCCCGGGGGGAACTGAATTGCATTGGTGCGACAACTTTAGAAGAATATAAAAAATATATTGAAACTGATTCAGCCCTTGAGCGACGATTTCACCAGGTTTTAGTTAGTGAGCCGACCAAGGAAGACACGATTCAAATTTTGGTTGGTTTAAAAGAAAAATTGGAAATCCATCATGGTATAGAAATCACAGAAGAAGCGATTGTCAGTGCTGTTTATTTATCAGATCAATACATATCAGATCGATATTTACCGGATAAAGCCATTGATATTATTGACGAAGCAGCAGCAGGGTTGAAATTAAGTGCTGATTCGATGCCACCTGATTTAGCTGTATTAGATTCTTTAATACGAAGTAAAAAAATTCTGATAAATGCCAATCCACAAAATAAAGTGCTTAAAACTGAAATTTCTGAATTAGAAAATCAATTCAATCATGATAAAAAAGAGTGGGAAGGTAAAGTTCTGGAATTAAAAAAAGTTGCCCAAATAAAGCAACAGCTGGATAAAGCTAACTTTCTCCTACAAAAAGCAGAAACAGAAGGTGACTTTGAAACCGCATCGCGATTGAAATACGGTGATATTCCAAAGATGGTAGAAACATTGGAAACATTTGATATCTCCTGGAAACTTGTCCGTAAGAATATCGGTGAAGTGATCGCCAGAGCTACAGGTGTCCCTGTAGAACGTGTCCTACGAACACAACAGCAAAATCTTTTAGAATTAGAAGCCTATTTAAATCGTCATGTACTGGGTCAAACGGAAGCGATTGCTGAAATTTCGGATACTCTGATTGCGGCTCATGCCGGATTAACAGATCAGAGTCGTCCTTTGGGAAGTTTTCTGATCATGGGACCTTCTGGCGTTGGAAAAACAGAAACTGCCAAAGTTTTATCCAGGTTTCTATTTGGTGATGAGAAACATCTTTTTAGAATTGATTTGAGTGAATACAGCGAACGGCATGCTGTTGCAAAATTGATCGGGGCACCTCCGGGATATGTTGGGTATGAAAAAGGCGGTATTTTAACAGAGGCGATTCGTCGAAACCCATATAGTATCATTTTATTTGATGAAATTGAAAAAGCCCATCCGGACTTTAGTGATATCCTATTACAAATTATTGATGATGGTCGTTTAACTGATGCCCAGGGCCGGGTGGTTAATTTTAAAAACTGTGTCATAATGGCGACATCCAATTTAAAGGATCATGAGATATTTTTTAAAAATGAGATGATTGGTCGCTTAGATGCGGTGCTATATTTTAATCACTTAAACAATGAAATTATTCACCAACTCATTGAAAGAGAGTTGGAATTATTAAATGAGAAATTACAGGATCGGGAGTTGCAGATTCAGCTTAATAAACAGTTCTATGAACGGATTTTACAATCCGGATTTGATTTAAAATATGGTGCTCGTCCTTTGAAGAATGCCTTTAATCGAATGTTGATTAAGCCCTTATCAAAGTTAATATTAAAAGAGCCTGATTTAAAAGGAGCGTTGATGTTGAATCTAAACCAGGACAATTTACTTGATGTTAAAAGGATTGACAGCTAAATTAAAGAATATGAATGAAGCCTTGAAGCAGTCTGAAATATAATCTATGATATGCAACAAATTGTGTTTATTTTTTATTATTTGTGTGTTACGGCTTTAAGGTATACTACAACTTTTTTCGAAAATCAAAACCGTTAGGAGGTGAGATGCAAATCATTTTTAAATTATTTATAAGTGTAGCGTTATTGATATTGCCCTTCACTGCTTTTTCGCAAAGCAGCGGGGTTAAACGACCCGGCCCGGTATATGTCAGTCCGGATGGAAAAACCTACGTCCGTAGTAATCAACCCATTTATATTAAACTGACGGTTTCTCCTGATGAAAATGCCAAGTCATACTATTTAAGGAATGATGCTAGTAAGGATCCTTCAAAACCAATCGTACCTTTTCATTTTGAAGGTCATGGTGAACACACTTTAATTCATCCGGAAGATCATGCGAACATTCAAAAACGTAAGGGGCCACATCTATTTCATATATTTGACGATGGACGTTCTCCAAAGTCCACTGTTTCTGTCTCGAAGGCACCTAAAGCTATCAGTGGAAAAAGAGTTGTTTATGGAAAGCCTGTAACAGTTACTTTGAATTTTAAAGATGAAGATTCCGGACTTCATTCAGCTTATTATACAATTGATGCCTCAGCAAATACAAAGTATTTAAGCCCGATTCGTTTCCTGATCGAAAAAGATTATGATCTTAAATATTACGCACTCGATAATGTTGGAAATCAGTCAAAACTGAAGAAGCAATATTATGCTTTAGATTTCACTGCTCCTAAAACAAGCCATATACTAGGTGGACCACATTATCAGGATATTTTATCTCCCAGAGCAATCATTAAATTAGAGAGTCACGATGAAAAAGCAGGGGTGGATAAAATTAACTTTAGATTTAAAGGTAAAAAACAGGTTTATAAAAACGTGCCTTTGAATATGAATGGTCTTGAAGATGGTCAACATAGTATCGTTTATGGCGCTGTAGATAGAGTTCTAAATTTAGAAGACAATGTCACTTATAATTTTTATCTGGATAAAATTCCACCCAAAACCCGTTACTTCGTTGTTGGGGATAAATTTAGAAAAGATAAAGATTTGTTCGTTTCAGGCAGGACAACCATCGATTTATCGGCCACGGATAACAAAGCTGGTGTTCGAAGAATTAGATATTATCTGGGTAAGAAAGATAAAGCCGGTAGTATTTTTGAAATTCCTTTTGGGTTCCCCAAACGAAATGGTAAAACTATATTCCGTTATGCTGCCAGTGATCGCGTGATTAATATCAGTAAAATAACCACTAAGGAAGTTATTGTTGATATTAGTTCGCCAACAATGAAACCGGTCTTTAAAGGGGAACATTATTTCAGTAGAAGAATCCACTATATTCGGATGATGACTGAAATAATGTTTAATCTTAAAGATAACCTATCAGACGTGAAAAGTATGTCTTATACCCTCGATGCCCAAATGCCGGTTATGGAAAATAAATCATTTAATATTCTGGCAGAAGGACTTCATGAAGTTAGTTACGAAGCAATGGATAATGTGAATAACAAAACGGCTGCTAAGAAAATGAGTTTGTTTGTTGATGAGCAACCACCTCGGATCTTTCATCATTTCAGCGTGGCTCAAAACGAACCGGGCCTGGAAATTTATCCTCCGAAAGTTTTATTATATCTGGCTTCAACAGATAAACAGTCCGGAATTCGAAAGATAACCTATCGCATTAATGATGGTAAAGCTGTTACTTATAAATCAGCCGCTGTCCTGTTTAAAAAGCCAGGTCAATATAGAGTTGAAATTGAAAGTATCGATAACGTGGCCAATACTTCCCGAAAAATCGTGAATTTTGAAGTCAGAAAATTCTAATTCTCCAAAAAGCCCGTTATTTATATCGGGGGACATGTACTTTTTGTGTTACGTGTCCCCAGATTTTAATACTACTGCTTGATTAATTAAGCCTCCCGTAATAAAATTCAGCCCAGTAATACAAAAATAAGGTGTGTAATACTTAATCATTTTCTAATGAGCTATGACCGAATCGATTCATTTTGCGGATTTAAGTAATATAAATATCCTGGTTTTTGATCAGGATTTGTCAGTTTTAAGAAGCATCAAAAGATCGCTTCAAAAACTACAGGCGAATGTATTTGTTGTTAATTCTATTGCGGATGCTTACCAACTGATCAACCAGGAATATCTTCATGCAATTTTATCAGAAACTGAATTGAAACAAGGGAATGTTTATGACTTATTAAAAAGGTTTAGGAGCAAACATCCAAATGGTTTATTTTTTTTAATGGCAGAAAATGTCTCAGAAAATATAAAATCTGAGGCAAAAGAACAGGCAGTTAATCAGGTTTTTAAGAAGCCGGTAAATATCTCCACATTTTCAACGGCTTTAAAACCACCTGTTAATACTGATGATAAATCAGTTAGCACATTGGATCCGCTAACAACGCTGTTGCGTCCATATTTAATATTCAGATCCCCGGTGATGCGTCAAAGACTGATGATGTTACCCCGAATGGCCTCAACGGCTCATAGTATTTTAATAACAGGGGAGACAGGTACCGGTAAAGAAATGGTTGCCAGAGCAATTCATGGATTAAGTGGATATAATCAGGGGCCTTTTATCGCTTTAAACTGTGGAGCCATACCTGAGAATTTAATTGAAGGTGAATTGTTTGGACATGAAAAGGGTGCTTTTACGGGCGCATTGGCGACTAAAAAAGGGAAGTTTGAGTTGGCTCAGGATGGGACATTATTGTTGGATGAGATGGGAGAAATGCCCTTATTGCTTCAAGCACGCCTGCTAAGAGTACTGGAGGAAAAACAGTTTTATCGGGTCGGTGGTGAAAAACCGATAGATGTTAATGTTCGAATCGTTGCCGCAACACAGGTTGAACTTGAAAAAGCAGTTGAAAACGGGTTGTTTCGGGAAGATTTATATTATCGACTAAATATATTAAGGGTTCATATACCTGCGCTTCGGGAAAGAACGGATGACATTCCTTTACTTGCCTGGCACTTTTTGGAACGAGCCTTTGCTGAAATTAATAGAAGAAAACCGTATCCAAGTTTATCCAGAGAGACGATTCATATCTTAAAACAGCTGGAGTGGAAAGGAAATGTCAGGGAATTACGAAATATGATCACCCGACTAGCAGTATTATTGCCACTGAATACCTCTCAAATTACACCAGATTATTTAGCCGCGTATTTCCCTGAGAAAGTCATTCAACCCAGTGGTCATTTTCAAACAAGTTTTAAGAATATTAAAACGGCTGATTACCAGGAAATTGTGAATACAGATCAGGACCCTAATATTATTGAAGTCAAAAGTTATCATCATGATGAAAATGAAAGTATTAATATTCCATTAGGGACATCCATGCGTGATGCAGAGGATTTGCTGATAAAAGCAACTTTACACTTTACCAAAGGCAACCGAACAAAAGCAGCTAAATTATTGGGAATTGGATTACGCACGATCAGAAGAAAAATTAATGAACCTAAATAGCCTTTTTGAAAATCTGAAAAGATTTGCCGGATCTATTCTTGCTGCGAGTTTCGCAATTCAGTGCTTGATCCGACCTACGAATTTTTGTAACTCATTGTAACCATATGCTAATAATTCAAGTTCATTTCCACTGGTGCAATTTGAGACTGTTTTCGCTGATTCTTACAAGTAAAAATGTTTAGTTTGATAATAACTTTTCAGCATGATGATTCCAGTACTGAATGCATGATACTTTAAATGCAATTATAACCATAAAATTTTTACATCGTATTTAGGAATAATTTTGTCTTTTGTGACCAGTGTAAGTTTATTTTGATTAGACTGAGAGATGAGCAATCGATCAAATGGATCTTTGTGAATATCAGGTAAAATAGTAGAATCAATCATCTCAGATGTTGTTGGATTAATTTCCTGTAAATTCGAGTTTTGCAGAATTTCGTTTTTCCACAGGTGGACATCAGGGATTTCAATTCGACCTTTTTTCACAAGCAATGCTATTTCCCAAAATGATATTGATGAAACGTAAATTGTTCCCTTTTCTGCTTCCTGATCAAAAAACTTAACAAAGTCTTCAGATACATTTTTTTTATTATGCCAAAAAATTAGTGCATGCGTATCAAATAAATATAAATTCTTTGTCATAGGTAATTCTCCCATATATCTGCAATAGGTTCGATTAACTCTTCCGTAGAAACGAGTACTTTGGGTTCAATACTCATTTTCTCCCGCCAATTCATTTTATTAGTCGGAATAATATGAGCAACATCTTGATTATTGCGTTGTATGATTATGGTTTCACCATCTGAAGCTTTATCGAGATATTCGAATAAATGATTTCTTAATTTAGTTGCAGACACTTTTATCATATTGACCTCCTGATATGAACATGTACGTCTTGTTATATATACGCGTACATAATATTAAATCCTATCTAATCTGAAGTCAATAAAAAATAGGTAATAGTCCAAATTCAACCTGTTTAAATCTATACAAACAGAACTATTTATAGACAGATTTTCATTTTACTTATCTTAGAAAGGAAAAAAAGGTTAAGATCAAGTAGTTAAAATTCCAAAAAATTTAGGTTTAATATTGATTATGATCTTATATATAAAAGGGGTGATGAGATTATTTATAAGTAGATTGTAATTTATATCGAGGCATAAACAATTAAGTGCGTTAAGGGCTTGGCAAAAGAAACCGGGGTTTCATATCAAAACTTTTTAAAAATTCTTATCTAACACAATGGGCAAGTAATCAAATTAAACCCGGGTTGAAATGGACATAAGGGTTACGCTTATTAAATCCAGTGAAAAAAGTGTGCTAAGTAAGCGTATTTAACCGAGTAATTCCAGTTCTATTTTCTTTAAAATCTCCGAAACCTGATTCATTTGCTGAGGCAGAATTGTTCTGCAATCCAAAACAACCTTATTATTTTGAATTCTTCCAATAACTGGGGGAGACTGCGATCTCAGTAAATCCATGATTTTACCTTCTGAATGATGATTCGAATGCAGTTCTATTCCCCAGCTTTTAATTTTTTTCCCAGGTAAAGATCCCCCACCAGGTGTTGAGTTACAGGGGACTAAGCGGTAACAATCCTGTTGCGGTAATTTATCAAGAATTTCTTTTGCTCGAACTTTTACCTGATAATCTGATTCATTAAGCATCCGCTGGGTTGGAATTTGTGATCGATGCTGTCCTCTGCTATAGGCGATCAATGTTTTTTCGAGTAAGAGCATGGTTATTTTATCACATCTTAATGCCCGGTAAAGGGGATGTTCTTTTATTTGATCCAGCAAATGTTTCTTGCCTAAAATAATTCCGCATTGTGGGCCACCGATAAGCTTATCTCCACTAATCGTAACAATATCGGCACCATCTTTCAGCACCAGTGGCACCAGTGGATCTGAATTTAGCTGACTATGTTCAAAAAGCTCAAGCGCCCCGCTACCGATGTCTTCAACTAAAATGGTGTTGGTTTTTGCCTTTAACCCTGCTAATTGACTGGTTTTAACTGATTCGGTAAATCCGGTAATCTCGTAATTGGAGGTATGTGCTTTAAGTAATACCGCTGTATTATCAGTAATCGCTTTATGGTAATCATCCAGGCGGGTGCGATTGGTAGACCCAACTTCCTTTAATACTGCACCTGAAACTGCAATGACTTCCGGTATTCGAAAAGAGCCCCCGATTTCAACGAGTTCGCCCCTTGATATTATCACCTCTTTTGATTGAGCTAATGCCGTCAGGGTTAATAAAACTGCGGCAGCGTTATTATTGACAACGACGGCTTCTTCAGCAACTGTTAATGTTTTTAACAAATCACCAACACTATTTAGTCGGGTCCCTCTTTTTCCGGTTTCCAAAGAAAATTCCAGGTTAGTATAAGTCGAAGCCAGCGTTTTAATTTCTTCAAAAATTGCTTCCGATAAAACCGATCGTCCCAAATTGGTATGGATAATTGCTCCGGTGCCATTAATGACAGATATCATCAAATTTGATCGGGTTTTTAATTCTGATTCAATCCTGTATAATATATCCGGTCGTGTCAGGTTCTCAGACTCCAAATATTCTTTATCCTGGCGGATATTTTTAAGAACTTGATTGACCTGGTTCCGAATCTCCTTACCGAAAGGCAAAGATTTTTGTGCCATATATTCATCAATTTGTTTGATTGATGGCAATTTAGAATACAGGTTATGTGTTGGATTCATATGATTTTTCAATAGATCTGCTTTTATATTGCATCCAATAAGTTGAGAATATTAACATTAGAAACAACATGCGAACACTGTTTAAGAAAAAATAAGGATAGGCTGAAAAGAAACTTCCTCCGGCATTTGAGTCAAAGTGGAATGAGATAACCTTGCTGACTTGACGGAATGGCTTTAATTTAGCTTCATATCTACCATTTGGACTGATAATGCCGGAAGAACCATTATTAATAACATGAATTAATGGGACACGATTTTCAACTGCCCTTAAGGCAGATGAAGCCAGGTGCTGCTCTGCAGCGCTGCTTTCCCCGTACCAGCCATCCTGAGATTGCACCAGTAATACTTTTCCTTGACCGTCCTGATTGATTGATTCAGCGACAAATGAAGGAAACAAAGATTCGTAACATATTTTTGGGACAAAACGAATATTTATCACATCAAATATTTTATGTGACTCACCTTTATTGAGGTTCGTAATAAAACTTCCCAATAGTTTTTTTAAAAGCCAAAAGTCATCAATAAAAGGGACATATTCACCAAACGGAACACGTATCATTTTATGATAGAAATGTATTCCTTCACCATTACCTGGGAAAAAAACAGAACTATTATAAGTCTTTCTCTGACCATTTGGTTGAGAAATGGTGATATCGTGTAGTATCAAAGGAATCTTTAATTTGGAAACATGTTTAAGAAAGGCTGTTTTTATGCTTGACCAGAACGTGATTCCGAAAAAATTTCCTTCCGGCCAGATGATAGCAACCGGATTTTGACTGGCGAGTTCTTCACTAAGTGCCATTTCCAGTGGATAAGATCGTGAATAGGGTGGAGAAGGCTTAGACTTCGACATCGAAGCTGCTGAATTGGTTTGAATTATACCAACTTTAACCAGATCCCAATTTTTTATTTTTTGGTCCCAGGTATTTAATTTCATCCAACCACCAAAAAACCAAATGAAAATAATTAAAATAGCTGTAACAATTTGAATCTTTTTCAAAAGACTTTTCATACCGTTAAAGTAGGAATACAATACAATATTTACCAAAATGATAATAAAGTCTAATCCATATACACCTGTAAATTCAATAAGTTGAATAGCCGGTAAAAAGTATGACTGAGCATCTCCCAGAGAAAACTTAAAGATAGTTGGGAATGATGTAAATATGGCTACAAAAATTAAGGGGAGTGTCAAAATATTATAGTCAGGAAAATGCTTCCTAACCCACTGAAATAAACTAAATATAATCCCAAATATCTGAGCAACTGCTAATGAGTGTGCGATTGTAATCCCATAATTGAGAGGGAAAGCAATTTCCATCACAACCGTTGACCAATTGGCTATCCAGTAAAAACCAATACAGATCCCCCAGAATCCAGTGATAACACCTTGAATATAAGCTGATTTTATGGATTGATCTTTTAGAGAAAACAGTAATGGGATAAAAGCAACCCACTGCAAGTAATAAAGATTATATGAAGGATAGCTTAAAGCTAATAATACCCCTGAAAAACTTGCTAAACCGAATCTTTTGATATCCATTAATTTTATATATTTATTGTCAGACGAAAGCCAGGATATTTGAAATGTTGAAAATGGATGATTATTAAATTCAAATTCTTTTTTTAATCCAATCAGAAGCAATTTTAATAATTTGGCTGTGCTCTTCTTCCTGAAGTAGTTCGTGCATTGCTTCCCCATAGGTTATTAGCTTTTTGTCCTTGCTGGAAACGGTTTGATAATATCGTATAATAGCATCAAAAGAAACGACCTTATCTTTTGAACTGGCGAAAATTAATATGGGTATTTTTAGTTTACTGGCGGATATCTTCGTTTTAGTGATGTTTTTTTCCAATTCAAGAAACAATGCTGGAGAGATACAGTGAAGTCTCAATGGGTCGGTCTTATAATATTTTTCTTTGGATACTGTTCGGTTGAGGTGTTTAAAAATGAATGGCTTTGGGAAAAGCAGTGTTTTACTTTTACGGGATAAGCGCCTAAACACTAGTGAAAATATTTTATTATTTAACAGAAGTCCACATAGGGGAGAAGTTAAAATAATACCATTAATATTAACTTTGGTATTCAGGCTAAAACGGTTGACAATAGCACCACCGAGTGAATGTCCCATTAAAAAAACAGGGAGATCTGATTGATGATACGGGTTTGATTTAAAAAAAAGATCAAGATTTTCAATATAGTCCTGAAAATCATCGATATGTCCCCGAATGCCTTCAGATAAACCATGCCCGGGTAAGTCCATAATATGGCAGGAAAATCCGTTTTTATTCAATAAAGGAATAATGTCCTGATAATTATCGATATGTTCTGAAAATCCGTGAACAATATATATCTGGGCCAGGGCCTTTTTTACCAGCCAGGATTTAAATACAATTTTCCGATATTTATGATCAATAAACTGTCCGGATTTGATAGTTGCTTTTGCAGGCATTTTCTTTACTTTGAAGTTTTTAATTTATTTTCACTACCTTGTAGCAAACGTTTAATATTTTCATGATGTAGGAGAATGATATAACTCGATAAAATCAGACTAAGATAAAATTTTCCACTGAAGTGGTAAAAATAAAAGGTGGCTATGGGTAAAATTAATAAAGCGATCAAAGCTGATAAACTAGAGATTCTTTTAACAATAAACACCAGTAACCAGGTTAAACCAAATGCTAAAAACATTTTGATATTAAATATTAATAATACACCGACCGTTGTTGCGACACCTTTTCCTCCTTTAAATTTAAGGAAAATAGAGCATGTATGTCCAAAAACAGCTAAGAAAGCAGCCAGGATTGTCACTATTTCCGGTAGTTGCTCTAATTTCACAAAATAAATTGCTATAAAAACAGCTAAACTTCCTTTGCCAACATCAAACACAAACGTTGCAATACCAGGAATTTTTCCGCCAGTTCTAACCATGTTAGTCATTCCAATATTTCCACTACCAACAGTTCTGATATCATAGCCTAAAAATATTTTTGCGATTAGAAATCCAAAAGGAATAGATCCTAACAAATAGGCAGATATAAAAATAACGATTCCTAGCGGAGATTCAAACAATATATTTAATGTTTCCATTGGTATTATTTTGTTAATGTATGGTTCCACCACCCAGCAGTTGATTTCCAGTGTAAAAAACAACAGATTGACCGGGGGTAATGTCTTTGATTGCAGAATGAAAATGAACATGGTACTTATCGTCACCAATTTTTGTTAAATCAGCTAAAGTTGCTTTAGCAGAGTATCTGACTTTTGTTTCAATATCAACCAGCTTTTCGGGAAAGACACCATCAATAAAATTAACCTGTTCCGCAATTAACTCACTCCGGTTTCTTTCTAATTGCGTCCCAACAACCAATTCGTTGCGTCCCAGGTTAATATCTATCACATAAAGTGGTTCACTATAAGATACCCCTAACCCTCTTCGTTGACCAATAGTATAGTTAAATAAGCCATTATGTTTCCCCAAAACATCTCTCTTTAAATTCACAATGTTTCCGGGAGGAATAACATGTTTCGAGTATTGTTTTAAAAACCCGCGATAATTGTTGTCATCAATAAAACAAATATCCTGACTCTCAGCTTTTTCAGCAACATGGAGGCCAATTGATTTAGCAATTTTCCTGATTTGATCTTTGGAATAGGTCCCAAGAGGGAAAAAGATTTTTGATAACTGGGTTTGATTTAATTGGCTTAAAAAATAACTTTGATCTTTTAGAGGATCGTTTCCTTTATGTAGAGAGAAAATATTTTCAGTTTTGTTAATAATAGTATAGTGTCCGGTTGCTAAGTAATCAGCCCCTTTTGCAAGTGCATAGTCTAAAAGTAGCCCGAATTTTATCTTCTTATTGCAAATAACACAAGGGTTCGGGGTTTGACCGGATTGGTAGGTTGAAATAAAATTTTCAACAACTTTTTCTTTGAAGACATCCTTAAAATCTAAAATTTCCAACGGAATACCGATCTCGTCGGCAACTTTTTGTGCATCAATCTTTGCGGTTTGAAATTTACTAAATTGATTATTCTGGCCAGAAGGTCTCCATAAATCCATAAGGACACCGAAAATATCAAAACCCTGTTCTTTTAATAGATGGGCGGTTACGGAACT